>Ga0316226_1005235_pt1 | contig 9929 bp, 1 predicted proteins | sample TBH18017metaG_FD_206009 | JGI IMG/M metagenome (GOLD analysis project Ga0316226, IMG submission 206009) | Freshwater microbial communities from Trout Bog Lake, Wisconsin, USA - TBH18017 | ecosystem: Environmental > Aquatic > Freshwater > Lake > Hypolimnion/Profundal zone | place: USA: Wisconsin... | reverse complement strand
GCCGGCCCAGACGACGTAGGCGCCCTTGTTCGGGCCGTCCCAGCCGTAGCAGGCCCACAGGCTGACGGGCAGGTTGGTCTGCAGACCGGTCAGGCTGAAGCCCGCCGTGGCGCCGGCGGAAGTGAACAGCCCGTCTTTGTCGAGCGTCGAACCGGAGTTGCCGCCGTTGTAGGCCTTGATGTTGGTGCAGACCAGCGTGTAGGGGCTGCCGCCCGCGTTCGAGACGGTCATGTTGCCGGCAGCGCCGCCGCCGGCATAAAGCACCTTGGTGAAATTAGCCGGCGCGGGGACGCTTGAGCCGCCGGGCCCGTAGTCCAACGACACCATGACCTTGGAAACCACGGTCACGAGGCGCGTGTTGGTGACCGAGACGCTGAACTGGTCGGTGGTGACATAGGTAAGGATGTTGGTGCCGGCGATGGCGGTGTTCACCGAGCCGGAGGCGGTGACGGGCAGGACATTGCCGTAACAGTCATTGCCCACCGCGCCGGGATCGGTGAAGGTGGTCCCGACCATGATGCTCATCGGGCTGCCGCCGTTGAGGGTGATGGTGGGCGGGCGGGTCTCCTGCGGGACCGACTGCGGGCCGTTGGTGTTTTCCGTGCCGGGATTGTTGTAGGCATACAAGACTTCCGCATCCGACAGGGCGCGGCTATAGACCTGGGCGTCGTCAATCAATCCCTGGAAATAGCGGGTCACGCCCCAGCGCCCGAGCAGGAGCGGGCCGGTGCCGGTGAAAGGCTGATGGTTGATGGAGAACTTGTCCACCTGGCCGTTCACAAAGACGACCTGCTCGTAGTTGGTTCCCACATGGTGGAAGCGCCAGGCGACGTGCGTCCATTGGCCGGTTGGCACATTGGTCGCGCCGGTGGTGGCGTCGCCATAGAAATCCATGTAGGCCTTGGAGCCGCGAATCAGGAGCTGCAGGCCCTGATGCGGCGTGGTGGAATCGGTGCCGAAGACCGACTGGTCGTTGCCGTTGGCCGGGTTGACCCACGCCATGGCGGTGAAATCATTGCTGCACAATCCCATGTTGACGGCGGAAGGAAGCTGGGCATAAGTGGTGTTGTTGAACGAGATTGAGTTGGTGGTGCCGGCGCGCGCGCCGGTCTGGCTGAACAACGGCGCACCGATCCAAGTGCCGTCATTGTGGTTGGGCGACGCGTCGGGCGCCACCGTGCCGCTGGTTTCGTCCAACCGGTAATGGCCGCTAAGATACGGGACATAGAGCGAAATGGTGACCTGGTTAGACGCGCTCAATGCCGAGTCGCTGGCGGTAAGCTGCAGGACATAGGTGCCGGCGGAACTAAAGGTGGCGGTGGTGTTGGTCAGGGCGGCGTTGCCAAAGGTCACCGTGCCCGGCCCGCTCACCTTGGTCCAGAGCGAGGTCACCAGCGAAGGCGGATTCGGATTGCCGTCGTCGCTGACATAGCCCGACAGGCTGAGCGTGGTGTTGGTGTAATTGACCACCAGATTCGGCCCCGCGCTGACGACCGGCGCCTTGTTGCCCACCGGGAAGATCACCAGGCCGTTGGTGTTTTCTGCGCCGGGGTGCTGGTATAGGTAGAGGATTTCCGCATCCGTCAGGGCGCGGCCGTAGATTTGCGCGTCGTCAATCAGGCCGTTGAAATACCGCGCGCTGTCCAGATTGTTGGTCGAGCCCAGCCCGACCGAGCTGCGGCCGATGCGGATGGAGGCCAGGCCGCCAAAGGGCGCATGACCGCCGTCGAACGAGTCAAGCTGGCCGTTGATGAAGATCGCCTGCTCGCCGTTGTGATACCGCCAGACTATGTGCTGCCAGGTGTTGCTGGTGATGGCGCCGACGCCCGTCGAGTCGTCCGCGTAAAACCCGAAATAGACCTTGCCGCCCTGGACCATCAGTTGCAGCCCCTGTTCGGGCGCGTCGCTGTCCGTGCCGAACACCGGCAGCGAACCGTTCACGGTGGCCGGGTTGACCCACGCCATCGCGGTGAAGTCGCCGAGCATTCCCAAAGTATAACTGTAGGGCAGCGCCACATAAGTGTTCGTGCCGTTGAAGCGCACGGCATTGGTGGTGGCGGCAGACGCGCCCGCCTGGCCCAATGTGGCATTATAGTAAGTGCCGTCGTTGTGATTGGTGGTCGCATCGGCGGCAATGGTTCCGGAAGTCTCATCCAGCCGCCAGTGCCCGGACAGATAGGAGCCATTAGTCGAGGCGGACGGCGGAGTCTGCGCCATAAACGTGAAGATGTAAGGCGCTCCCAGCGTCGCCGAGTCATCAACGGAAGAGGCGGCGGCCGGAATGGTCACGGTGTAAGTCTGGCTCACTTGGACAGTGCCCGTGATGCTGAAGACTGCCACCTGGCTGTTGGTTCCCGAAACCAGGCTTAATCCACTTACCCCCGGCCCGCTGATGGTGGCGGCGCCTAAGGTGGCGACATCCACGTTGGTGCTGAACGCCACGGCGACCTGCGTGACCGGCGCGACGACATTGGTGTTGCCGTTGACGGGCGAAGTGCCGATGACCTGGAAACCGGAGCCCGCCGCCACCAGCAGGTTGGTGGCGCGGACCAACGCGCCCGGCCCAACCAAGACCTGGCCGAGCACCACGCTGTTGCTATAGATGTTGGCCAGTTGATAGCTGCTGCCGGGATTATAGATCGCGTAGGAGTATTCCAGGCGGTTGCTGTTGTAATAAATCTGGCTGCACGGCAGGCTCGCGTGCCAGTTCCACAGGATGGAACCCAGCAGGCGGTTGGCGTGCGTGTTGTAATAAGTCAGGCCCGACACCGCGTTGTCCGTGGCGATAGGATCGCCGCTGTTCCAATACATATCCATCTGCGACGCCACCCAGCCGGGATTGAACAACTGCACATAACCCAGGATGTCGCAGCCCAGGCCCGCCCCCATCTCGCTGATGGTGTTGGTGAAGGTGGGAATGTTCCAGTTGGTGCTGGACGACCAGACATCGCGGATCGCCATCATGTTAGTATATTGGTAATTGGAAAATGCCGGATCCTGCGCCAGATAGTTGAGGCAGGAACTCGGCTGCACCCAATGGATGCCATAGACCCAGGCCGGGTCGCCGCTGAAATAGGTGGCGAACGCCTGGCCGCTGTCAAACATGATGCCCGCCTGAAAAGACTGGGCGTGGGTGTAGGGGTTGGAATAGTTGGTCGAAAGCGTCCCGCTGGCCGCGCCGTCGCGCCAGCCGTAATAATTCTCGTAATACTCCAGCTCGGCCGTCGTCTCCATCGCATAGCCCATCGCGCCGCAGGCCGTCATGTTGGTTTCGCCCAGCACGCTGCCCAGCAGGAACTGTCCCACCCACGACTGGATGCCTTCGGAGCTGGATTCCTGGTTGTTGCCGCCGGGCGAACTCGTGCCGCCGGCGTCCGAATGGCCGCACCAGATGTCGAAGGTGCGCAGGAAGGGAAAATTCGTGTCGCTGCGGTCCCAGTTGGCGTATTCCTTGCATACCAGCTTGGTCATGTCGCCGTAATCGGTCACGAACTGCTTGTCCTGCATGCCCAGCAGCGCCGAGGCCATCGTGAAATAGCCGTAGTGAAAATGGTTGTCGGTGAAATTGTAGGAGTAGTAGCTGGAGTCAAAGCCGATCATGGCGCCCCAGGTGGGATAACGGGCGAAGAAATGCGTCGCCTCGCCCGGCGTCCAGGTGAACCAGTCGCCCAGCGCGTTGTGCAAGGTCTGTTTCAGCGTCGCCGCTTCCGGCCGGCCCAGCTGGCTGGCGAAGTTCAGGTATTGGCCGTAGCGCCACAGGTCAATGCCGCCGAAATAAGTCTCACCGCCATAATTCGTCTGGGCGGCGCGCAGTCCCACATAGAGTCCCATGCGTGAGGCGTCATAGTCGTTGGTCAGGCCCAGCACCTGCGGGGCGGGCAGGATTGGCAGCAAGCCGTGGAACGGGTAATCAATGTTGAAGCTGCTGCCCTCGGTGCATTTCATCAGCCCGCGCGGCGTGAGATATTGCAGCCCGGAGACAAAGAACAGGCTGTTCGTGGTGGTGCGGTAATGGTGCGGAATCCAGCCCTGGATGACGTTCGTGTTGGAACCTTTGAGCGCCTGCGCCGCCACCGTCCAGGTGGTGTGCACCTTGCCCAGCTCCGCGTCAAAATTCCAGTTCAGCGTGGTGGTGCGGGGGATGGCGTAGGCGTAAGTGTTAAAGGTGCTGAGGAAATTCGTCGCCGGCATTCCGCCCACCGCAATCCACGGATTGTTCGTGTTCGCAAAGGCCATGCTCAAAACATTGTTGGAATAGGTGAAGACCGTGTTGTCCGGCGCAAACACCGCATAAGTGACCGCCCCGTAGGCGATGCCGACATGATCGGTCGTGACCGGGAAAGTGACGACCGCGCCGCCGTCGTTAAAGAACGTGGCTCCGTTCAGTTTCAACTGCGGTGTCACGCCATGGCATTCCGCCCAGACAAAAGGCAAACCGTGTCCCGCCGTCACATTCATGTAACGGTTGGTGTCCTCCGCGCACTGCATCGTCACCAGCCAGTCGCTCCAGTTCTTGGCCCGCGCATCCACGGGCGCGAACACCGTGCTCCAGACAAGGCCGGGATTGTTCGTGCTGTCACTTTGGTAAAACTGGTCGCCCATGATGTGTCCCCAGCCGCCGGTCGAGTTGTCATACAAACGGATCGTCGCCGTCTGGCCGGCCAGCGCCGAAACATCCCACGCCGCCCACGCGAAGTTCTCCGACTGCACGCCCGAGGTGGTGCGGACGACCACGTTGCTGACAATGAGCTGGATGGCCGTGTTGGTGGTGTTGCCGCCCGCGACCAGAAAATTGATGAAGTTGCGGCTCAACACAAATGACGCGGATGTCAGCGTTCCCGTGGAGCCGTCGCCGCCGTGAAATGAATTGGCAAAACCGTTGCCGATGAAACCGTTCGCGCCCGATTGTCCGGTCAGCGGCCCGCTCGCCGGTCCGCTGCCAAAGGCCGTGCCGTTGGTTGTCCAGCCGGCCGGATAGTTGGTTGAGCCTTCAAAGTCCGCAATCAGGATGTCCGTGGGTGCCGGCGCCGCCGCTACAATGCCGCGGATGGAAACCGGCCAGGGATTGCTCACCACCATGGACGACCCGTCGCTGTTGTAAGCCGTCGGCATGGCGATGTTCACGCCGTTCGCGTCGGCGGACAGACACAGCGGATAGGCCCACATCGTCCCGGCATATTTGCTGACAATCAGGTCGGTCCACCATTTGCTGCTCGGATAGGGCGGCTGCGCGTCGGCGGTGACGTAAATCGGGCTGGCCAAAAAGTTCGAAGCGTCCGTCCCCGCTTCCGGCGGCGGAAAAGAGGCATAGGAACCGGCCCCCACCGGGATTACCGACTGGGCCGACGCCGGTTCCATCGCCGCGATGAACAAAAGCGCCACCAAGGCAAAAAATGACAGGATGCGGGCGCAAAAACACCCTTTCAACAAACGGGAATGAATAGTCATACTTTGAATTACAAGATACACCGTCCGGCCACAATTGCAAATGGAAAATACGGCCGCTGCGACCCTCCGTCATCGCCAACAAAAAGCCTTGTTTTTACGACAATTCCTATAAAACAAGGCTGATTTCCCTCATTCCATTGACCGGCCGGCCGAAGACATTGCATAGTATTTTATACTACCTTAAACATCACATCATATTTTACAAAGACGCATCCGTCTGATGATTCGCGGGTGATTTTAGCCATGTGATTCTTCCCCCCCCCCCATTCAGCCACCGGGGCGGTTCGCAAACGCGATTCTGCTCCCAACCCTGATGGCTTCTGTCATTCGTTTCCAGGCAAGAAATCTGCGGAAAACAGGCTGCGCCCCGAGGCTTTACCTCGGAACACTGCGGAGATGCGTGGAATAGCGGACTCATTGCACCGGTGTGGCGCGATAAAATTGCAGCCGGTTCGTTGGCGAATTGTAATCAATGAAAATGTAAGGCTGCGACGGCAGCGCCACGTTTGTCAGCACTGTCCAATTTCCGCCTGCCAGATTAGCCGTGGCTTGGATGAGATAGTTCGATCCGAGCGGCCCGTTCACGATGACGCCGGCGAACATTGCGATGCTCGTGGTGCCCACGATGGCGGATTGGCTGGTCACGCTGCCCGCCAGATTGCTGATGATGACCGTATAAACCCCCACATTGGTCGGGGTGACATTGGGGATATTCAACGTTGTTCCTGTCGCGCCGGTGATGTTTGTGCCGTTGAACTGCCATTGATAACTCAATCCCCCGCCGGTGGCACTCACGCTCAAGGTGACATTGCCATTGGGTGAAACCGTGTTGTTCGTGGGTTGAACGGAGATGGACGGAACCGCTTCGACGGTCAAAGTCGCATTGCCGCTGAAGCTGCCGAGGGTTGCGGTAATGGTCGTGGTGCCGCTCGTCAAGCCCGTGGCCACGCCGTTGGTGTTGATGGTGGCTACGCTGGGATTGCTGCTGCTCCAAACCAGACTATTGATAGAGGCGAGACCGCTCACTGAGCCGTCGGAGAAATATCCTGTGGCCGAAAATGCCTCGTTTGTGCCCGCGACAATGACAGGACTAGCCGGAGTAATGACAATATTGGTTAGAACTTGCGAGGCGGTAACGGCTACAATATCAATCTCACCGTTGCCGCTACGCACGCCAGCGAGTTCTGTGACAATCGCTATTGCCGATGAGTCGATATAGGAACCGCCACCTCCTCCGCCAGCGCAAGCGCTACCGCCCCCACTATAACCGCCACCACCACCACCGCCACCGCAAGATGCGTCGGCACCACCCCCTCCGCCGCCAGTGCCACCGCCAGTGCCGCCAGCACCGGCAACACCGCCAGCCCCACCGACCAAAAAGCTATTTCCACCGCCCCCGGATCCGGAAATTCCGTTGCTGTAGAATCCACCACCGCCGCCGCCGGTCCTACCACCGCCGCCGCCGCCGCCGCCGCCAGTGCCGCCGCCGTAGCCTCCGCCGGTGCTGTTCGTTCGGCCACCTTCAGCGTTGTAGCCGACGCCATAGCCGCCCCCACCACCGCCGCCAGCGATGACCAGCGGTGTGCCGTCTAAGACAACAAAGCTACCGCCGCCACCACCGCCAGGTCCCCAGATTGCGATGCCAGCGGTGCCACCGACTAGCAAGGTGAGCGCTGTGGATGTTGGAAAGTAGAATTGGGCTTCCATTTCAGATCCAAGGCCGGCAGCACCGGCGTAGTGGCTGTTGCCGCCCTGAGCGCCGTAGGCAGTTATGTCGTAAAGGCCGGGGGCGAGAATTACCGTCGTTTTCAAGCCAGTAAGCAGGAATTGTTGACAGATCCCAACAGATAGTGACGCACTCCCCGCAATGTCGGAGCAGTAGGCGGTAATGGTTGTGGTGCCGTTGGTCAAACCCGTGACTATGCCGTTGGTGGCAATTGTGGCGACAACCAGATTGCTGCTGATCCAAGTCAGGCCGTTGGTGGGTGCGAGGATGGATGACGAACCATCATCGAAATAGCCGGTGGCGGTAAAGGTGGCATTGCTGCCTACGGCAATCAACACGCTGGCCGGTGAGACAACGATGTTGGTCAGCACAGGTGATGGTGGTGCTGGAAACGGTGTCGTGTTGACCAGCACCGTCACGGTATTGTCCCAACCTGGATAGGAAGCGGGTATGTTAGGGCAGATCAGATCCGGCTTGCCATCCCCATTGACATCCGCCACGGTAATTTGCCCCGCGTCGCCAACATTGAGATAGGTATAAAAACCGAAAATGCCGCTGCTATTGTTGGTGAACACTTGCAGTTTGTGGCCATATGTATCCGCACTAATCAAGTCCATCTTGCCGTCTCCATTGAAATCGGCAGCAACAACGCAAATCGGCGTGGGTGACGGAGTAGTATAATTATACAACTGGATGACGTTATTGGAGCCAAAACCGCCGCTGCCGTTGTTAGTCCATAACGTCAAGAGATGGCAATAGTAGTTTGCGGTAACTAAATCCAGCGTGCCGTCGCCATTGATGTCCGCTGCTGCCAACCAATAGGCACCCCGCGAGTCATAATCTCCATGCGGAAACCCTAGGCTGGCATTAAACCCAAAAATACCGCTGCCATTATTGGTCCATACTGCAATAGATTGTTCAAGAGAACCGGCATAAGAAGCAATCAAATCCAGCTTTCCGTCGCCATTTACATCCACCGCCACGACATTGTGCGGCTGGGTATTAAATTGGTTATTGGTGTAATTCCAATTCCTATAAGTAGCATTGGAACTGAAGATGCCGCTGCCATTATTCGTCCACACCACCAATGAATCATCACCACCTCCAGAATTTACGCTGATCAAATCCGGCTTGCCATCGCCATTGACATCGGCTGCGATGGCGCAATCGGTATAGCTGCCGGACGGGAGATTGGTGTTGAACCCGAACGCACCACTACCGTTATTCGTCAGCACTGTCACCGAGCCAGTCCCGTCCGGTGTGCCATTGTATTGGTTCGCGATAACCAAATCCAATTTTCCATCCCCGTTCACATCTGCCGTGAAAACGTATATCGGACGACTGCCCCCGTTGAGATTGGTGTAAAAACCGAAAATCCCGCTGCCGTTGTTGGTCAGCACTGTCAGCGTATTGCCGTCCACGTTCGGGCAGATCAAATCCGGCCAGCCGTCGCCATTGATGTCCATCACGGCGACATGTGCCGGATTGTTGCCCACCGGATAGTTGGTGGACGTAAAGGTGATATCCTGGGCGAAGACAGCAGCGGGTTGAAGGTTGAAGGTTGCCAGCGCGGCCAGCGCCAGCAGTGTTTTGATTGAAAGATTTGTTTTCATGGGATTATTTGGTTTGCTTGTGTGTCATGAGATTTACGGCGCGAGCATGATGCGGTAGAAACATTGCGAGTTCGTCATGCAATCGGTCGCGCACGCGGTGGTGTTGGTGGCGGTGACAGGGCTGCCAAGATTGAACCAGTTGGTGGAACCTAAATTGGTGTTCCATTGCAGTTGATAGGTTTGCCCCGGCATGATGCTCCAAGTGAGCGCACAAAGGCCATTGGTTTGCTTCAATGACTGAAAAACAGGAGGTATGACGAAGCGGAAGATGGTGCCGTAGCCACTCATCACTGAATGCAAAGGATCAAAACCCGGTCCGCCATAGGAAGTCGTGCCGTAGAAGCTGCCGTCCTTGGCTTGCACCAGTGCGCCTTGCGGCCAGTCGCCATCCGGCCCGCTGAAGGCATAAAGAGTGGTATATGTGCCATTGGTTGTGATTCTAAAGATCGTGCCCATGTAAAAGCCACCCACACAGTTTCCCCCGGCTTGCGTCGTGCCATAGAAGTTGCCGTCCGAGCTTTGGATCAATCCCGACGGATCGCCTCCAACATATTGAAACGAGTGCAGAACCGTGAGGTCGCCATTTGTTGTTATCCTGAATATCGCTCCTCGACAGGGGTAGTCGCCATACGTTGTGGTTCCATAAAGATTTCCGTCGCTGCCCATCACGAGCGGGGCAATGGTCGCATACCCGGCCGGACCGTTGTTAAACGAGAACAATGTTGTGAAAGTGCCATCGCTCGTAATCCTGAATATCGTGCCGTAGCCATTCGCGCCGCCCCAATATGTCGTGCCGTAAAAACAGCCGTCATTACCTTCGACCAGTTCAGAGAAAGGGCCGGCACCATCAGAGTTCATGCCCCCAGTTAACAGGTCATCGGTGAAGGAATGCAGGGTGGTCAGCGTGCCGCCCGGAGTCAGTTGAAAAACTGTGCCCTGTCCACAAGCTCCACATATATGGGTTGTGCCATAGAAATTACAATCCCGGCCCTGCACGACTCCGGCAAAAGGTTCCATGCCATCCGTGCTTGTCCAACAATTGTAAGTCGTGTTCCAGGCTAAATCATGGCCAAAGAACCAGAGACTGGCAAATGCCCCATTGGTGGTGATTTGGAAAATCGTGCCGTCCGCTTTATTGCTGT
>Ga0316226_1005233_pt1 | contig 9931 bp, 9 predicted proteins | sample TBH18017metaG_FD_206009 | JGI IMG/M metagenome (GOLD analysis project Ga0316226, IMG submission 206009) | Freshwater microbial communities from Trout Bog Lake, Wisconsin, USA - TBH18017 | ecosystem: Environmental > Aquatic > Freshwater > Lake > Hypolimnion/Profundal zone | place: USA: Wisconsin... | reverse complement strand
TGACCTCCATCCCATTGTTGGTGTCGGCCGTCAGGGCATAGACATTGGAAACGCCGCCGCGAACGATGGTGACTTGGAACACATTGGTCAGCCCCAGAATGGTGATGTGAAATATCTCATCCCAGGATTTGACCGGCTGGCCATTGACGGCGACGATGCTGTCGTCTTCGCGTATGCCCATTTTACCCTCGTGCGACTGCGGATCCACGTAGCCGATGATCGGCGGGTTGATATGCACCGGGAGGCCGACGAAATAAATCAACGTGGCGAGGGCAAAGGCAAACACGACGTTCATGGCCGGGCCGGCGGCGGCGACGAGAATTTTGGAGAGGGCGGAGGCCGGCGGAACGGGAGGCTCATCCTTGTTGCCCTGGCCCTCAATGGCGGTGGAAGTGACCATTTGGGGCAATTTGACGAAACCTCCGGCGGGGATCCAGCGCACCGAGTAGGCGATGCCCTGGCGCGTCCAAGAGGCGATTTTGGGGCCGAAGCCGATCGCGAACTCTTCAACTTTGAGGCCGCGCTTGAGGGCGACCCAGAAGTGGCCGAACTCATGCACAAAGATCGCCGCGCCGAACAGGAAGACGACCGCCGCGGCGATGTATAAATTACTCAAAATGTGACTCATGCAAAAACCCGCCAAACTGACGAGCACTGCAATCTAAGGGCAGAGAGGCCGTCTGGCAAGATGGTTACTGGGCTGTCCAGCCGCCGTCAATGAGGATGTCGGCGCCAGTGATGAAGCCGGCGGCTTCGGAACAAAGATAGACGGCGAGCCCGCCGATCTCTTCCGGCCTGCCCCAGCGGCCGACGGGAATGCGGGAGAGGAAGGATTGCGTCAGTTCCGCGTTTTCCATGAGGGCCTTGTTGATTTCCGTGGAGCATGGCCCGGGGCTGATCCCATTGACGGTGATGGCGTCGGGGGCGAGTTCGAGGGCGAGGGCCTTGGTGAAACCGAGGAGAGCAGCCTTGCTCGTCGAGTAGGCCGCGCGGCCCGGCAGCGAGACATGGCTCATCATCGAAGTCAGGTTGAGGATGCGGCCATAGCCCCGGCCTTTGAGGTGGGGAATGAAGGAGCGGCACATCAGGAACGCGCCGGTAACGTTGGTGGCCTGGACGCGGTTCCATTCCTCCAGGGTGAAGTCGGTGAGCGGCTTTCGCAGGTTGATGCCGGCGTTGTTGATGAGGATGTGAATGCGTCCGAAGCGCGCCGCGACCGCCTTTTCCAGCCCGATCACCTGCGCCTCGTCCGAGACATCGGCGGGGAACACGGCGGCCTCCCCGCCTTGCGCGGCGATGGCCGCGGCGGTTTCAGCGAGCCGTTTTTCGTCGCGCGAAGCGAGGGCGAGCTTCGCGCCCGCCTGGGCCAGCGCCAACGCCATGGCCCTGCCAAGTCCCTTGCTGGCGCCCGTGACAAGCGCGATTTTGCCCGCGAGTCCTTTTGGATTCACGGAAGGAATGTTCGGGGAATGACGCGGATGACGCAACAAAATATCGGCGCGGTCACGCACTGTCTCTCCCCTTGCCAGATTGCAACTCGGAATCGTAACATCCGCGTGGCGAAGCAGTATTGGCACGAATTCAAAGCTTGTGTTGAGAGTTCGGGAGCACGAGTTAAAAAACGAATCGCGCCTCATTGCCCGTGTTTGGGAATTGCGCTCCCGGCGTGATTCGGTATCATGCGAATTGCGCGATGAACAAGTGATTCAGGTATGCTTTTGAACCCGCAACGAATTGCGACGCGAGAGAAGATAATTCTCGCGGGCTTATATCTCTCCAAATACGATGGTGCGGCCCTAAAGAAACTCGGTTTTGAGAGTTTTACCGAGGCGTTCAACGTCATCGGCTACGCACTGGGTTCGAAACCGGCCTCAGTCAAGAATTATCGAGACGAATTCGACCCTTATTTTCCAAACGGCCGAAAGGGCTGGCACAAACGGCCATTCCGTCAGTATTGCCGAAATGTTTTTGAGGAATTCAAAGACTTGGATATCGAAACATTCACGGACTTGGTAAAATCATTGGTTGGTTTTGATGAAAACACTTTGAGTCAAATCGAAGCGATGGACGAGGAGGCTGATGGGGAATCATTATTTGCCAAGCGGATGATTACAGGCATTGCGGCGGAGCAATACTTTGAATCCATCCAGCCGAAGCTGCCTGAATTCAGCGGGTATGAATTGGCAAACACGACGCGGCTTGGCTGCGGATATGATTTTCGGTTGCGCAACCAAACAGCAAAGGACTTTTTAGCTGTTGAGGTCAAAGGGCTCAGAGAGCAAACCGGCAACGTTTCACTGACGCCGAAGGAACACGATGCGGCGGCCACGCTTTCAAACCGTTTTTTTCTTTTTGTGGTGAAGAATTTTCGGGAATCGCCATTTCACGAAATCTACAACAACCCGCTGTCTGGGAACCTGCGCTTCGCCAGAAAGGAGCGGGTTCTGGTTCAAGTCTCCTGGATGGCAAGCGTGTGAATGAGTTATATGAAAACAAAGAAGCAATCAGCCCGAAAACTCCGCTCTCTCCAATCCACTTTGAACTGCGCCATTGGCAAGCTGGATCTTCGAGGGGCGGACAAACAAATTACCAAAGTAATGTGCATCGTTGACGCTGTTCTGGATGCCGCGATTTTTGGTGAGGAGATTTCAGTCAATCAAGCTTTCAAGCGCGGAGTAAAATTGGCGCGTTGCTCACGTTGACAAGGTCATTGCGTTTGATTCACGGCCGCGCGTCTGCCGGAAGTTGGCTCAACACGAAATCGTAAATGGCCTGGGCGTGTTGCAGAGCCTCATCAAATTCCTCGCGCGTGTAAGCCAGTCGCGAACAAGCTCCCTTGTGGACTCATCCATAGAGTTTGCGGCCTTTGGCCAGAACCTGGTGAAATAACGAGGCGCGCAGGTGCTTGTAGCGGTCAACCTGGGTGCGTGTCGGAACCAGCACGTCCTTGGAAAAACCCAGCCCGGTCAGGCAGCGATGGGCGCGCTGCATCCGCCGGATGGATTTCTCGCTGCTCTGGCGGACAATGACCATCAAATCCACGTCGCTGTCATCGGTCGGAGTGCCCCAGGCGTGAGAACCGAACAAATAAATTTCCTCCGGCTGAAACTCGGCTTTCAGCCGTTCCACGGCCTTATCCAACATTCCCGGCGGAATGGTCTTCACGCGTTGGATATTACCACGGGCGAGAACCGATGGAAAGCGGGAGTTTTCGCAGGGCAAACGCACCGGGTTCAAGACAAAATGCTTCGCGGCTCGCCTTCACCACGGCCCTCTCCCGAAGATTTCCCAGCCAGAAAAGAAGATGGCAAGCCAAGCTCGCGGGCAACATTGCCGGCGATTTTGCGCTGCCAGTATTCGCGGTTTCCCCGGGGCATGCGGCAATGCCTTGGGCAGCCGTGCCAGAAGCATCCGTCAACGAAGACAGCCAGGCGTTGACGGCGGAAAATAAAGTCAGGGCGGCCGGGGAGCGGTTGATGTCTCCGCCAGCCGGTGATGCGGGCGGCGCGCAGAATGGAAACCAGTTTTAGCTCGGTGTCCTTGTTTCCGTGGGAGCGGATGGCGGCCATGACTTGCGAGCGCTTTTGCTTTGAAAAGACATCCGCCATTTGTATTGAGGCCCTATTTCAGACGTATGGACTCATCCATAGAGTTTGCGGCCTTTGGCCAGAACCTGGTGAAATAACGAGGCGCGCAGGTGCTTGTAGCGGTCAACCTGGGCGCGCGTGGGAACCAGCACGTCCTTGGAAAAACCCAGCCCGGTCAGGCAGCAATGGGCGCGCTGCATCCGCCGGATGGATTTCTCGCTGCTCTGGCGGACAATGACCATCAAATCCACGTCGCTGTCATCGGTCGGAGTACCCCAGGCGTGAGAACCAAACAAATAGATTTCCTCCGGCTGAAACTCGGCTTTCAGCCGTTCCACGGCCTTGTCCAACATTCCCGGCGGAATGGTCTTCACGCGTTGGATGTTACCACGGGTGGGAACCGATGGAAAGCGGGAGTTTTCGCAGGGCAAACGCACCGGGTTCAAGACAAAATGCTTCGCGGCTCGCCTTCACCACGGCCCTCTCCCGAAGATTTCCCAGCCAGAAAAGAAGATGGCAAGCCAAGCTCGCGGGCACCATTGCCGGCGATTTTGCGCTGCCAGTATTCGCGGTTTCCCCGGGGCATGGAGGGACTGCCCTTATGATCTGTTAAAACATCTTGTTCTTTGCCTCTTCCGGCACGGTGACTTTGGTCGCGCCCACGTCCTTGATCTCCACCGTGGTCGTGCGGTCCATGTCCACGTCTTCACCGTCGCGTTCCATGGTGCCCTGCACATTCCATTGGTACTTGGTCAGGACGCCGTCCTTAATCCAAAATTTGACGGAGCCTTTGGCGTTGCTGATCGCGGGCGCCTGGCCGCCGCGCCGTCCGCCAAAGGTCATCAAACTTTTGGCGCCCTTCTCTGTCAGGTCGCCTGAATAGGCGTCATCGGATTTGACCAGTTTTTTCGTTTTGCCGGCAATATCCTCCGCTTCCGCGGCGGGAGTTTTGTAGTTTTGCAAGCGCTGCGCCATTCTTGCGCGCCGGTTGAAGTCGTCATCGCCGCCGGTCTTGGCGGCATCGGCCAGGGATTCCCAACCGTCCTCAGTTTTGATCGCGCCCTTGCCGCCCTTGAGAACGGCCTCGATGGTGTTGTCCCGCATCGAGAAATCAACGCAAGTATAGCCGCCCTTCTCCGTCTTGCCGTGACTGGGGCGGGGCTGGTATTGGGAGCTTTCGGTCGTCGTGGTCCAACTGTAATTATCCGCCGCCGCGAGTTGTTTCGCCGCGTTTTTCACGTCACGTTTGCCGGTGGAATCCGCCGCCAGGAGGGCGGTCGAAGCCGCGAGCGTTATTGCGAGCATCATCAGGCGTTTCATATCAATCCTTTTGTTGGTGATTATTGAAGTCATCTTCGCTTGCCAAACCATGTCATTTTCTCTTCGCCCCGGCGAACTCGCGCCGGAATTGGAGAAGCTTGGGCATCGTCCGCCAGAAACCCGGCTCCGTCAACCAGTTTAAAAAGTAAGCGAGGAGGCACTTGCATTTGCGTTGCAGCCGGAGAACCGCGCAATGGGATTCCTGGCGAACGGTCAATCCCAGCCGCCGCCGGTTTGGAGCGGACGGATGTCGCTGCCATCATCTGGGAAATGTTCCGTCTAATGTTAAAACATCGCAGTTGAGGCGATTGGCAATAGCCCGGACCAAACAGTCGCCAAGCTGGCGTTTTCCGCCTTTCGGAGCCACTCGCTGCGCAATTCGTTTTGCTTCATCCCAATCCTCTTTTGGAATTTTTCCCTCATCAACCATCTCAAATGGATCAAGATAAGCATGTGTAAGTTTCAATTCGTCGGAACCAGTCGCGCCAGCAACCATTTCGATGTAAACAGGAGTGACGATTCGGCGACTTCCATGGTTCGCAATCAACTTTTCCGCCCATGAACGCATATTCTCCGTCGTCCGCCTGGTCGTCTTCGGAAAATTCCCCCAATGACGGATCAAGTAGCTGGTATCGAAAATGCGTTTTGCCATGAGCCGAATCAGCGGGCAAGCGGTTCCAGAACTTCGAGCTTTTGGAGAAGTTCCTTCCAGTGAGAACTGATTTCATCCAAAACTGGCGCAATTTCCAGCCCTTGGAGCCGTCGAATCGCAGAGCAAAAGATTTCAACGGTGAGTCCTTTCCCGACATTTGGAATTTCCCGCGAAATGGGAGCGGAGAAATCAATGCCCGCCCGCAGTTCATTGGCAACTTTGCGCACTCCCGCTTGAATGATTGGAGCCTTTTCCAACAACCATTCGCGCGCTGTTTCGGCTTCGTTTGGCATATTGTCACCGGAACAACGAACATCCACAAACCAAAGCAAAGCTGAATCCTCCGTTTTATTCCCGCTCTCGAACCGTTCAAGGACTGTTTCCCCGTCAATTTCAACGCCGGTGCGCTTGCCACCGTCAACGCGCGCCTGCCTGTAAAAATTAATCGTCTTCATTTTTTGTATTTTGCCGTCTCAATATCCTAAACTTCACCGGGAGGGTCCGCAAGTTCAGACCAACGGTTGCGCGCTTCTTAAAACAGCCCGGTTTCAATGGTGCTAATCCGGGTAGCCGTTGGGGTGAGCCTGGTGCCAGCGCCAGGCGGTGGCGATGATTTGCTCCAATCCCGGATACTCCGGTTTCCAGCCCAACTCCCGCCGGGCCTTGTCGGCCGCGGCCACCAGCTTGGGAGGGTCGCCCGGACGGCGCGGTTTCTCGACGGTGGGTATGGGCCGCCCGGTGACTTTCTCGCAAACGTTGATGACCTGGCGGACGGAATAGCCGCCGCCGTTGCCCAGGTTGTAAAAGCCCTTGCGCCCCGGTTGCAGGGCGAGGATGTGGGCCTGCGCAAGGTCAATAATATGTATGTAATCCCGGATGCAGGTGCCGTCGGGCGTCGGGTAGTCGGTTCCCATGATTTGACAGGAGGAGGCGCGGCCCAGGGGCACTTTGAGAACGTTGGGGATGAGGTGGGATTCGACGCGGTGGTGCTCGCCGAATTTTTCGCTGGCGCCCGCGGCGTTGAAGTAGCGAAAGGCGACGAATTCCAGGCCGTGGACGCGCTCGCACCACAGGAGCATTTTCTCGAACATCAGCTTGGATTCGCCGTAGGGGTTGATGGGCCGTTGCGGGAGGTCCTCGGTCATCGCCTTGCGTCCGGGGGGGCCGTAAGTGGCGCAAGTGGAGCTGAAGACGAATTTCTTGACGCCCTCGCCCACCGCGGCATCAAGCAGGTTGAGGCCGTTGCAGACGTTGTTGCGGAAGTATTTGGAGGGGTCGAGCATGGACTCGCCCACCAGCGCGCTCGCGGCAAAATGGACAATGGCGTCGGCCTTGGAGTCGCGGATGGCTTTGCGGATGCCGCCAGGGTCGCTCAAACAGGCGCGGATGAAAACCGCCCGGTTGTCCACGGCGGAGCGATGCCCCTCGGAGAGGTTGTCATAGACGGTCACCTCGTGTCCGGCGTCCAAGAGTTCCTCGACGCAGACCGAGCCGATATAACCGGCGCCGCCGGCAACAAATACATTCACAGGCGGCAGCGTAACGCGCCCGGCGGCGGCGCTCAACGGGAATTTGCGGGGCGCGGAAACGCTCTTGCAACCGAGTCTCAGTTGCCGTAGCGTGATTTGGTGAAGAAGCAGCCGATGCAGCCGGGCGACGGGGACGGGATTTGCGCGGGGCCGGGGTTGTGCCCGTTAAGCCATGTCAACGCCGGCGCGGCGGTGCGGATCAAACGGGTGTCCGCGTCGCCGGAGGTGACGCACCGGCTGCGGGAGATGGGTTTTTGCGAGGAACAAAAGATCAAACTTCTGAGCCGCGAAAGCAACCTCATCTGCCAGGTCTGCAACGCGCGGCTGGGCATCAGCGCCACCCTGGCGGACAAGATTCTGGTCGAGCCGCTTTCCCGCCAGAAGGTCGCTTGAATTTATGAGCGCCCAACCCCTGACCGCATTGAAAATTGGCGCCGCCGGCACCGTGAGCGAAATCAAATTGCGCCCCGACCAACGGGGACGTTTGCTGGAAATGGGGCTGCTGGTCGGCACGCCCGTGCAGTTGATCCGGTTCGCCCCGCTGGGGGACCCCGTGGAAATCAAGGTCAGGGGATACCATTTGACACTGCGCCGGCATGACGCGGAGCAAATCTGGGTGCAGGCGGAAAGTTGAGGAGGGCGCGGCGACCGGAAGATGAAACCAACCCCCCAAGAAAACCCCGCCTCCGGAAAAGCTGAGACTGAGTCTCATTCAACCCGCCACGCCCCGGCTTCGCCATGCGTCGTGCTGACCGGCAATCCGAATTCCGGCAAAACGACGCTTTTCAACGCCTTGACAGGTCTCCGGGCGCGGGTCGGCAATTACGCCGGCGTCACCGTGGAACGAAGGGAAGGACGTTTTCAATCCAGCCCCCCAGATCTCCCCATCACGGTGCTGGACCTGCCCGGAGCCTACAGCCTGACTCCGCAATCGCTGGACGAACAGATCGCCCGCGACGTTCTCTTGCATCGGCTGCCCGACGTGCCCGCGCCGTCGGTGGTGGTCGTGGTGGCGGACGCGTCGAACCTGGAGCGCAACCTTTATTTCGCCACGCAGGTGATTGAGCTGGGCTACCCGACAATCCTGGCCTTGAACATGGTTGACGTGGCGGAAAAAAACGGACAGCAAATCAACGCGGAGCAGTTGGCGGCCGAATTGGGAACGCCCGTGGCGCCGATGGTGGCGAGCACGGGCGAAGGCATCGGCCTGCTGCGGCAAAAGATCGTCGAGATCCTCCGCGCCGGGAAGGCGCGCCCCGAGCCGCGGATGTTTTGCGACTGGCCGCCGGCCTGCGCGGCGGAAGTCGAGGCGATGGCGGCCCTGCTGGCGCGGCGCAACGGGCGTCCGGCGGCGATGCCGCAAGGGGAGGCGCTGCTGGCATTGACCGATGAAAAGTTCGCGGACGGCCTCCCCGAAGGGGAAAGGGCCGACATCGTCGCGGCGGCCGCCGCGGGACGGCGGCGGCTGGAAAAGGCCGGGGTGGACTGGCGCGGGGCGGCGGTCGAGGCCCGTTACGCGCGCATCGCCGGCATCCACCAGCGGGTGGTGGCGGGCGGTGGGACTGGGGAGACGTTCAGCGACCGGGTGGACCGGGTTGTCACGCATAAAATTTTTGGGATGGCGATTTTCGTGGGGATCATGGCGCTGATGTTTGTGACGATTTTCAGCGTCGCGCAATGGCCGATGGATTTGTTGCAGGGGGTGTTCCGGGCGGCGGGGGATTTCGTCGGGCGGCGGATGCCGCCGGGGGATTTGCAGGAGTTGCTGGTCAAGGGGGTGATCCAGGGAGTGGGGGCGGTGGTGGTGTTTCTCCCGCAAATATGCCTGCTGTTCCTGTTCATCGGGCTGCTGGAGGACACGGGGTACATGGCGCGGGCGGCATTTTTGATGGACCGGCTGATGAGCAAGGTGGGACTGCACGGAAAGAGTTTCATCCCGATGCTCAGTTCGTTCGCGTGCGCGATTCCCGGCATCATGGCAACGCGGACGATTGAAACGCGCGCGGACCGGCTGGTGACGATCCTGGTGGCGCCGCTGATGAGTTGTTCGGCGCGGCTGCCGGTGTACACCCTGCTGATCGCGGCGTGCATGCCGGGGCGGGTCGGGGCGGAGACGGTGACGATGTTGAGCATGTATTTGCTGGGAATCGTGGTGGCCCTGGCTATGGCGTGGCTGTTCAAGAAGACGCTGCTCAAGGGGGAACCGCCGATGCTGGTGATGGAGTTGCCGCCCTACAAACGTCCGCTGTTGCGCACCGTGCTGCGGCATACATGGGACCGCGCGAAGCTTTTTTTGCGGCGGGCCGGGACGGTCATTTTGGGCATCAACATCCTGCTTTGGTTCCTGGCCAGCTACCCGCGGCACGGGGCGGACACGCGTGGCGGAGCGATCCATGCCGCGCAGGCCGGGGAGCGGTTGCGGGGGAGCTTCGCCGGACAAGCGGGGCGTCTGCTGGAACCGGTGATCGCGCCCCTGGGATTCGATTGGAAAATGGGCATCGGCCTGGTTTCCTCGTTTGCGGCCCGGGAGGTGTTTGTGAGCACGATGGCGATTGTTTACAACGTGGCGGAAGGAAGCGACGAGGACACGCACACGCGGGACCTGGCGCAAGTCATGCGCAAGCAGCAAAGGGCGGACGGGACGCCGGTTTACGGAACGCTGACGTGCGTGACGTTGATGGTGTTTTACGTGCTCGCCCTGCAATGCGTGAGCACGGTGGCGGTGGTGCGGCGGGAAACCAACTCCTGGAAATGGCCGCTGTTTCAATGGGTTTACATGGGCGCGCTGGCGTGGCTGCTGGCCTTCATCACTTACCAAGGCGGACGGTGGCTGGGATTGGGGT
>Ga0316226_1005224_pt1 | contig 9946 bp, 12 predicted proteins | sample TBH18017metaG_FD_206009 | JGI IMG/M metagenome (GOLD analysis project Ga0316226, IMG submission 206009) | Freshwater microbial communities from Trout Bog Lake, Wisconsin, USA - TBH18017 | ecosystem: Environmental > Aquatic > Freshwater > Lake > Hypolimnion/Profundal zone | place: USA: Wisconsin... | reverse complement strand
GCAGGTGGTCAACCCGGCCAGCGGCGCGGGCGGCCTGTTCCAGTTCCTGCCCAGCACCTGGGCGGATTACGACGGCTACCCGACAGCCGAGTCCGCGCCCGCGAGCGTCCAGGAGCAGTATTTCGCCATCGTCTACGCCCAGCAGGGCACGTCACCGTGGGCTCCCTACGATGGCTGCTGACCTGATGCTCAGCCACGGCGAGCTGCTGGGGCTGGCATACCTCGTGATCGGCACGCTGGTCTTCGCGGCCGGGGCGGTCCTCGGCATCATGCGCGGCGCGGCGATCGCCATGCTCGAACTCGACCTGGACGCGGCGGGCGCGGCCCCCGCAAAACCGGTACTTGCCATCTGCCCGCCGGCCGAGCAAGATGATGACCTCGGTACCTGGCTGGCCGGATTCCGGAAGGACGCCGACGCGGCGCTCCGGCTGGTACAGTAAGCCCGGAGCGAACCGGGGCACAGGCCCCCGGGAGAAGTAGCAGGTTACAGACACAGAGAACACGGAAGGACACTCGTCACATGCGTATCATCACAGCCGCCTTCACGGCACTGGCTGTTCCGCTGTCAGCCCTGGTGCTGCTCGGCGGCGTAGCCAATGCCTCGCCGACGCCAGACGGCAACCCGCATACCACGCAGTATCTCGGCGGGTACGTCGCCTCCGGCACCCAGCGCATCACCAACGTGCGCGACAACCCGGTGGACATGCCTGACCTCGGCACCGATACGGCGCTCGACAACACCGTGGCAGATGGTGTCACGCTGGCACCGAGCACCGGCGGCGGCACCGAGTACGGCATCGGGCTGGTGTGGAACGCCAGCACCACTACTTGCGCTACCGGCCAGTACACGTTGGAGGCAGGCGAAGGCACGGCCACGGCCCCAGCCGCGATGGCGGTGCCGTTGAGTGACCTGAGCGCGTCCGAAGCGCAGATCCTCGGCTCTGATGTCTGTGTAAGCCCGGGTCAGAGCGATATGTTCTCCGTTTACCAGTCAACCGGGGCGCATGAGATCCTCTTCGCTGCCACCGTACCGGGCACCGGGGCTATCTCACAGGACAAGCAGATCGTCCTGTCGTGGATCACAAACGTCGATACTCAGTTCTTCGCGGCAGGCATCGGCACGGACGCGACCGCTGGCACGGACGTGCGCGCTCTGCCTGACGGCACGGTCGCTGACTTCGGCGGCATCGGAAACGGCCTGACGTACATCGGCACCCCTGCGCACCACCGGGACGGATCGGTGCAGAACCGCGTTACGTTCGACAGCGACAACATGTTCCTGTTCGAGGGCACGGTCAGCGGCGGCGCGGCCTCCCCGCTGACGATGAGCCCGAGCGTGTTCGGGACCGGATCGGTCTTCTCAGTCGCCGTCCCGTAACCACGGATCCCGGAGACGCGGCCCACTCCAAGCCCGATATGTCCCCTGCATCACCCCCCGGGGGGACCTCCGGCCCAGCCCTGTCTCCGCTTAAGGCGGCGGGTACCCCCAAGCCCGCCGCCGTCATATAGGAGAGCCCGGCACCCCGCAAAGAAGCCCCTTGCCTTGCAGGTGCCGGGCTCTTCCTTTGCCCGGGCTGCATACTAGGCACATGACCTGGACAGCAGCCATCGCGGCAGCACTGGCGGCGCTCGCCATGATCGGCCAGGACCTGCTGTCTACCTGGCTCGTCCAGGCAGAATCGGAGTACCGGGCGACCCGCGCCGGGGTGCTCGACACGCTGAACTGGCCGATGGGCATGGCCGTGACATTCACCACAGTCGAGGCGCTGCAAGGCCATGACCTGGCGCTGAAGATCGCCGTGTGCGCGGCGGTCAGCGCCGCCAACTACACCGGCACCAGCACGGCGGTGCTGATCGGCAGGCACATCAGGGACCGTAACCCGCAGCGATGCGCGTGCGGCTGCCCCGGGGCAAACCGGAAAACCGCATAATGTGCACATGAGACGCCCCCTGCTCCTGCTCTCCGCCGCCCTCACGCTGCTCGCGGCCTGGTCGATGATCTGCCACCCGTGGGGCTGGCTGTACGGCATCGGCGTGCACCCGTACCCGGCGTCCAGCTCGACCCCGTGGACCTACCAGGCGCTGTCCGGGTTCATCCCGGCGCTGGCGGTCCTGACCCTGCTCGGCGCGGTCGCCTCCTGGTGGCACCACATCAACTGCCACAAGCCGAAGTGCTTCCGCAAAGGCAGGCACATCATCAACGGCACGCCGTGGTGCGATCTCCACCAGGCCGAGGCCAGGCCGGAGACCAGTGACAACGAGCTGCTCCAGCAGATCCTCACCGAGATCTCACTGACCCGCGAGATGCTGCGAGAGCGGCTGTGAGCCTGAACAAGCACCACAGGGGCGCGGTACGCGTATTCGGGCTGGCTGTCTCGCTAGATATTATTTTCGGCATCGTGTTCTCGTTCGCCGAGCACGTCAGCACGGCCGAGGGCCTGTACTACGCCACCGCCACCGCGACCACGGTCGGCGCGGATATCCAGCCGCGCGGCTGGCTGGCGCACGTGCTGACAGTGGCGATGATGGCCACGATCATCCCGCTGTTCGCCGCGACATTCTCGCTGCTCACCACCGGCCTGACCGCTGACCACATCGACAGGAAGCATGATGATATGAAGCGGCACGTCAGCAGGGAGGCGGCCAGGTCATGACCAGGGAACAGCAGGTTGCCAGGCACATCGCCGCGCACGGCAGCATCACGGCGGCCGAGTTCGCGCTCGCGGCCGGGATCAGCAAGGAGACGGCCAGCGCTCAGCTCAACGAGTTCGCCAAGAAGGGCGTCATCGCTCTGGGCACCCGGCATACCCGGGGGCAGCCGAGTGTCTACGTCGCGGCGGAGAACCCGGTACCGCCGTCCGCCTTCCCGGCGAACGGGCCGCGCGCACCGGGTTTCGGCCAGGCCAGGTGCCAGACGGGCCGGTGCGGCAACCAGGAAGTAGAGGGCCTGGAGCACTGCATCCTGCACGTGCCGGACGAGTACCTGGACGAGGCCGAAGAGATCACCGGCATCCGCCGGTGCCGGAAGCGGTTCGGCCAGCCGGACGCCTGCCGGATGTACGCGGTCGCGGGCACCGAGCCGCCGATGTGCGGCGAGCATGGCGCGAACCTCGGCAGTGGCAACCGCAAGCAGGCTACCCGTACCGTGTTCGAGGAACGTGCGGCGGCGCGGCTGGCGGAGATCCTGGCCGGGGACGGCGAGAAGCTGATCCACCCTGAGGGCATCGCCGACCCGCTCACCGAGCTGCTTAACCTGGCCGCCGAGATCAAGGCGGGCAAGGAGATCCTGAAGTTCGTCGTCGCCCACCTCTACAGCCAGGAACGGATCCGGTACGCGCACAGCAAGGTCGGCGAGCAGCTGCGGATGGAGATCATCCTCTACGAGCGCTCCCTGGAACGCTACGGCCACATCCTGATCCAGATCAGCAAGCTGAAGATCGAGGACCGGCTAGCGGGCGTACGGGAGCAGACCGCAGCTATGCTCGAACGCGCGCTCGACGCGGCGCTGGAGGCATCCGGCGTGGGCATCGACGGCAAGGAAGCGGCGAGGGAACAGTTCCGGAGGCACCTGAAAGTAGTCGCATGACGCCCGGCTCACTCATCTGGGAGAAACATATGACATTGCACGTGACCCGTGACGGTGACAAGATCACCATCCACGGCAACATCAACAGCGACGTCACGGCGGAGAACGGCCGGATTACGCACGTCGGGATCACCGAGGACGTGCGGCATGTCCGCCAGGTCTGGGGGCAGCTCGGACGCCTGCTGGCCGAAGCCGAGGGCACCACGCCGGGCCAGCGGCTCTACGAGCGGTACTCCGACCATACGGACGGCACGTCGCTGGTCAACGGCGACCAGCTGCCATCCTGGCCGGAGAACGAGCAGAAGTACCGTGACGCCTGGGAACACACCGCCGGGGCCTGAGTGGACAACGCCGACGCAGGCGCGCTGGGCCTCCTGGACAGGCGGCTGAAAGCCGCGCCGGAGGACCCGCGCCTGCGCTGGCGGAAGATCGCCCGGCCCAGCCAGCTGCTCCCGCCGGTCACCGACGACTGGCGGGTGTTCTATCTCCAGGGCGGCCGGGGCAGCGGGAAAACCAGGTCCGGCGCGCAGGCGCTCAGCGAGATCATCCTCGCCGACACCTCCGGCGACGGCCAGTACGGCGTGATAGCCCCGACCTACCGTGACGCCTGGACCGTCATGATCGAGGGCGAGAGCGGCCTGCTGGCCGCGCTCGGCACCACGGCCGGGGAAGTCAAGCACGGCAAGTCCAGGATCGTGGAGTACGCCTACCGGTCCTACGGCGAGATCGGGCTGCGCAACGGCCACACCGTCTACGTGGACTCCGCCGACGACGGAGCGCTCCGCGTCCAGGGCAAGAACCTGCGCGCGGCCTGGTGCGGCGAGATCGGGCTGTGGCAGCGCTGGGACACGGCGTGGAACGAGTCGCTCCGGTACGCGGTCCGGCAGGGCGTGTCCAAGATCATCGCGGACGGCACCCCGAAAGCATCACGCCCGGCCCGCGCGCTCGTGCGGTCGCTGATCCGCGACGAGCCCGAGCACGGCGGGGTCATCGTCCGGCGGCTCCGGACCATCGACAACATCAAGAACCTGTCCGCCGGGTTCTACAAGGCCGTCGTCGGCGCGGCCAAGGGCACCCGGCTCGAACGCCAGGAGCTAGAGGGCGAGCTGCTCGATGACGTCGCCAACGCGCTCTGGCTCCGCGACCAGCTCGCCGCCATCCAGGTCCCGCCGGTCGGCGGCGAGGGCGGCATCCCGCACCTGCACAGGGCTGTCATCGGCGTGGACCCCAGCGACGGCAACGAGACCTCGGACGAGCAGGCGTACACGATCACCGGGCTCGGCGGCGAGCTGCTCGACACCCTGTACGTGGCGAAGAACTGGGGCGGCCAGATGGCACCGGCCGCGTTCGCCCGCAAGGTCATCATCGAGGCCGTCGCCTGGAACGCCCGGATCGTGGTCGAGCGCAACCACGGCGGCGCATGGCTGAAGTCCACGTTCTACCAGGTGATGAAGGATCTCCAGCGGTCCGGCCAGATCCCGCGCGGGAAGACCCCGGCCGTCGAGACCGTCTGGGCGTCCAACGCCAAGCGGACCCGTGCCGAGCCGGTGTCGGCGCTGTACGAGCGCGGCGTGGTCCGGCACTGCAAGATGATCGAGCCGGACCTGGAAGGCCGCCCGTACCCCGTGTCGATGGTGGACCTCGAAGACCAGATGTGCACGTTCACCGGCGCGGCCGGGGAGCGGTCACCGGACCGGCTCGACTCCCTCGTCTGGGCGTGCTGGCCGTTCCTGAACGCCAGTTTCGCGCCGCCGTCCGCCGCGTCCCGGTTCGAGTGGGCGGTCAAGGCGGAAATCGAGGCTGAGGCGGGCGTCAGCCTTGAGTCTGATGACTCCGGCATCCGGCGGCGGCTGAAAGGCGCGCACGGCGGGATGCTCACCGGGCTGGCTGATCAGTGGAGCATCGAGGACTTCGCGCCGGATGACGACGACGCGCCGCAGGACCCCGGGCCGCGCGGGTCAGTCCATACCTGGCGCTGAGCGGTTACCATCAAGCCCAGGAGGTTCACGGATGCCAACCGGACCGGGCTTTAACATCCCTGGCGGCGGGCGCGCGGTCGAGTTCCCGGACATCGCTCCCAAGGGCAGCCCGCGCAGCGGCGGGCGCGCGGCGCTGATGGGCCAGGAGATCGGCACTCAGTTCGACTGGGGCCAGCGGCTGTTCGCCTACTACGGCGAGGGCGACGTCTTCGACTACGGCGAGTGGGGCTCGCGGGACATGAAGGTCATGTTCGCCCGCGACGGCATAGCGTCGGCCATGGCCCAGGCGCTCACCCTCCCGATCCGGGGCGCTCCCACGCTCATCGAGGGCGGCAAGAGCGATAAGGGCGAAGCGGAATTCTGCCAGGGCGTACTGCTGACACCCGACACCGAGGGCGGCATGCGCACCCCGATGACCGAGCTGATCGGCCAGGTGACCAGCGCGCAGATCTACCGGCGGGCGTTCTTCGAGAAGACGTTCAAGATCCGCGACAGCGACGAGAAGATCATTTACGACAAGATCGCGTACCGGCCGCCCGCCACCTGCCAGGCCCGGTACAACGACCGGTCCGGCGAGGCGAACGGGTTCCGGCAGCAGGTCTGGCTGTTCGGCGGGAACCTGATGCTGATGCGCAAGCAGAAGGTTCCTGGTTACGTCGATATACCCAAGGTACGCAGTTTCATTTACACGCACGGAAAGTACCGTGAACCGCTGACCGGTGTCAGTGAGATGGAGGTAGCGTACTGGTGCTACCAGACCAAGATGAAACTCCTGTATCTCTGGTACCACTTCCTGGAGAACCAGGCACTGCCGCGCACCGTGGTCTACGGCAACGACCAGCCGGAGGCCAATGACCGCGCCAGTGACATCGCCTCGCTGAAGTCGAGCGGCGTCGTCGGCCTGGTCCGGCCGACCGAGGGCCAGAAGACCTTTGACATCCTCGAACCGTCCGGTGACGGCGGGTCGTTTTTCAGCGCCGCGCTGACGTTCCTCGAAGAATGGCAAGTCATGTCGATCCTGGCCGGGTTCCTCAACCTGGTGAATTCCGGCAGCCGGGGCAGCGGCGGCGGCGCTGGCGCGGGCGGGTCGCGCGGCGGCAGCTTCGCCATGTCCGCCGACCAGTCGAGCTACTTCATGGGCAGCCGCGAGACGATCGCCGCCGAGATAGCCGAGGCGATGAGCTACGACGTGCTCCGGCCGCTTGTCGTGCTGAACTTCGGGAGCGGCGCGACGTTCCCGAAGTTCAAGTTCGGGCCGATGGAAGACGCGGACAGCCAGGGGCTGCTCACCCTGTTCGGCCAGCTCGCCGCCGCGCCGCAGATGAATATCCCGATCCCGGTGTTCGACCTCATTTGCGAGCGGATGGCGACGATCCTGAACCTGAACCCGGACCAGGTAAGCGCCGCGCTGGCGTCCACCGCCGCGCAGCGCGCCGAGCAGCTGGCGGGCAACCCGCCGCCCGGCATGCCGCCGGAAGCGGCCGGGTCGCTCGGCGCGCTCCAGGGCATGACCAGCGCCGCGATGAACATCGCCCAGCAGCACGGCAACACCAACGGCGGCCTGCGGCCGCCGCCCGCGCCCGGCCAGCGCGCGCCCGGCGTGCCGCCGCAGCGGCCCGTGATGCAGCCCGCGCCGCAAGGCCCGCCTGCGCCGCCGGGCACGCCGCCGATGAGCCCGGTCCCGGGCAAGCTGACGTCGTGACCGGGCTGGCACTGGCGCAGTCGTCGCTGACCGGGGTGATCACGTCGGCCACCGGCATCGTGACCGTCATCGGGCTGTGCGTGACGATCGTCCTTGGCTATCTTCAGATCCGGAAAGTCCGGTCCGAGAGCATGACAACGGGCCGGGCCGTCAACGATCAGCTCAGCACTATCCACACCCTGGTCAACTCAACGCTCACCGCATCGATCGAGTCTGACCTGGACGCGACCCGGCTGGCGCTGGTCACCATGCGGGCGCTGGTCACCGAGCTGGAGAGCGTCGGCAAGCCGGTGCCCCCCGAGACGGTCGCGGCGATGACGGGGGCCGAGACAAAGATCGAGCATCTCACTCAGCAGATGGCTGACCGGCTCGTATCGGCGGAATCGGTACTCTCCCAGGGCTCGCTGAACCCGGTCACATGACTACGCCGTCGCAGCCCCAGCAGGCACAGCCGCAAGGCGACGCGGCCCAGGACACCGCGCTGGCGCTGGCGGTCGCCCAGGCGCTCGCGACCGCCGCGACCGTCGATATCGCCGTGCAGATGATCCAGGCGCAGGTCAGGCTTCAGATCGTCATGCAGTCGGCACGCGGCATGGCGCTGCACGCGGCGCTGGGGATCGTGATGGGCCACCCGCCCGGCCAGGAAGGGTTCTACGGCGCGGCCGGGCAGGCGACCGCCCGGCTCAACCTGATGCGCCGCGCTCAGTTCGTGATCACGTCGACGAAACGGCTGGCAGCGGACGTCATCACGGCACGGAGCCAGGATCAGCCGTTGCCCCTGGCACTTGCCAGTGGCATATCCAGGGAACGCCGTTACTACGCCCAGCACATGCTCGCCATCTGGCAGCGCCAGAAGGCAGGCGCGCAGGCTGATTCGGCGGCCATGTCGTTCGGACGCCTGCTCGGCTGGCATACTGTCCGCGACGCGCGGACCAGCGCCGAATGCCTGGCCGCTGGCGGGAAGAACTTCTACGCTGACCACATGCCGCTGATCGGGTACCCGGGTGCCGTGCACCCCCATTGCCGGTGCATGCCCGGCGTGCCGTTCCCCGGCGCGGCGGTCCTGCCGAGTCACGGGATCGGGCAGGTCATCACCATCCCCGTCCGCCCGCGAGCGCACCGGAGGGCAGCATGACCATAGACATGGCCGGGAAGCCGGGCAGCTACCGGCCGCCGGCCGCACCGGGATGGAAGCCGCTGGGGCCGCGCCGGGCCGTGACCGCGCAGTCGATGCGCAAGCTCGCGAAGCGGCTCGACACCGAGCACCCGCTGATGAACTCCGGCCAGCACCTGCGCGACGCCGCGAACGCGCTGGAGGACGGCAACCATGAAGGCGCGCAGCGGCACCTGACCGCCGCGATCGGCAACATGACGCCGCAGTCGCTCCGGCGGCACGGGATGCTCGATGACGCCAGTCATAACATGGCCAAATCGAACATGGACGCGGTACACCGGCACCTGCTGTTGGTCAAGGACATCGCGGACACGCACGCGCAGAACCAGGCACTGATCAACCGCGTCTCCACGGAAGACAACAACCGGCCGGCGCAGGACACAGGCGGCGCTGACCCGCAGCACCTGCCGCAGACCCCGCGCCAGCCAGCCGGGAACCAGGCGGTGAACGCGCCGCGCAACCTGGGTACCGGCGGCCCGGACCAGAGCATCGCGAAGCCGAAGCAGATCACGAGCCCGCAGATCACGAAGCAGATAGCGGCCAGCCAGAGCGGCGACCTGACCACGGCGATCGAGCTGGTCGGGCCGAAGGGCTTCATCCACGGCTGGATCCACGTCGGCGCTGGCCATGCTGACCTGTCGCAGCATTCCGCCGATGACGTCGCGCGGGTCGCGGCGCACCACCCCGACCCGGCCGCGCGGCAGGCGGCCAAGGCCGAGCTGAAGAAGCGCATGGGACTCGGCCAGCGCGTCGGCGCGGCAATCGCTAAGAATCTCCGCGAGGGCAATGAGGGCAGCGACCTGCCGTCCGGACCCGGCCAGCACGGCGGCCTGTACGGCCAGGTCGCGCCGCGTCGTCTCGGTGCCCAGGTGGTCGGCCTGTCCGCCGAGACCGCCCGGCTGGCAGTGCAGCCGCACCCGTTCGGAAAGCCCGGCGGGCCGGGACTCTGGCACGTCAAGGACATGGAACTCCCGCCCTACGTGCAGAACATCGCGCACGCCCTGCTGCGCACCGGCCGGGCCAGAGACGAGGGCAGCGCCATCGCCATGGCCCGTGCCGCGACCAAACGGTGGATGCACGGCGTCCACACGACACCTGAGGTGCGTGCCGCATCGACAGCCTCCGACGCCGAATGGAGGGCCGGTCAGGCACGCGCGCACGCCACGAGATGACCGGTATCGCGGAACAGGCTCTAGAACTCGGCTGGCGGTACAACCCGCTGGAGCACCGTGACGAGCACGGCGAATGGACACGCGGCGGCGAGCTGACGCACCTGGACGGCGCGGGGTATGCCGACCCGGACACCCAGCACCTGGACAGCACCAGGGCAACGTACAAATCACCCGCTGATCACCCGTTTTTCCGCGAGCATCCCGTCACGCCGGAGCACATCACGGCGGTGTACGACCGGACAGCACCGCAGGTCCGTGAGCAGGGAATGCGCTGGTACGCCGACGCGCACACCATCGCCAAGGCGATCGCGGGAGGCGACGCGGACAAAGGCG
>Ga0316226_1005221_pt1 | contig 9952 bp, 10 predicted proteins | sample TBH18017metaG_FD_206009 | JGI IMG/M metagenome (GOLD analysis project Ga0316226, IMG submission 206009) | Freshwater microbial communities from Trout Bog Lake, Wisconsin, USA - TBH18017 | ecosystem: Environmental > Aquatic > Freshwater > Lake > Hypolimnion/Profundal zone | place: USA: Wisconsin... | reverse complement strand
CTGCAAAATGTTTTGCGCCACCTGCACCACGTTTGCGCCCTGCAAACCGGTTCGCAGCAAAATCGCCACCAGCTCCGCGTGCGTCAGCGCATCCGGCCCGCGCGCCACGAGCCGTTCGCGCGGGCGTTCGCCCGCCGGCTGGTCTTTGAGCCGGAACGAATCATTCATAGGAAATTATTTGAACCGGTTTCGCCTGGTTCGCGGCGGAAAATTTATTCCGCTTCGAGCGAAAGCGGTTTTTTGATTTCCGTCGCAACCGGGTCGCCCGGCGCGCGCAGGCGCACCAGCGCGGGACGCACCAGCCGGCCTTGAAACGTGATGCCCGGCGCCAGCGACTCGGCCACGGCGGCATCGGCGGGCGGATTTTCCACGCCGTGCGCGCGATGTTTCTGCGCGTCAAATTTTTCGCCCGCCTCCGCGCCAAACATCACCAGCCCGACGCGCCGCACAACGCCACGGCAGGCGTTTTGAAAACTTCCGATCTGTGTCGCCAGTTCCGGCTGGCCGGAACGCGCGGCCGCATTGTGCAGCGCGTGGATGTGATCCATGATGCGCACGAGAATCTGCAGCCATTCCTCCTCGCTGCGCCGCAGTTTTTCCGTCTCCAGCCGGAGCGCGGCGCGCTCGGTGTCGTTCATCTTTTGCTGGAACTCGGTGAACTGCCGGACTTCGGCGGCCATGCGCTCGGCGATTTCGCGCGCGGCGGCGGCGGTTTTTTCGCCGCCGTCCTTGGTGGTTTCCTGCACGCGCGCCCACTGCTCGGTGGCGACGGCGACCTGCGCGGAATAGGTTTTCAAATCATGCAACTGCTCGACCACCGTGGTGACGGCGTTGACATCGAGCAATTTGCAAGTCGCGCGGTATTCCAAAATGAACGGCAGGCAACCGAGCAGCGCGCCCAGCACGACACAGCCAATGCAAATATAAATTTCAATGTGCGAAATCGGCTGCGGCGCCTTGTAAGCCACGGCGATGGCCGCGATGACCAAAACGGCGTTGGCGGCGAGAAACGGCCACTTGGGAATTTTCCATTCGGAGACTTCGTTCATGCCGCCAGTGTCCGAAAAATGCCATCGAAGCGCAAGCCGCCCGGCGCGTTTCGGCTCGACTATCGGCGCAAAACGAAAATCATTCCCGCGTGCGCATCTGTGTTATTTTCAATCCCGCCGCGCGCGGCAACAAGGCGCGGCGCTTCCGCAAATTTTTGAACGAGCTGTCGCAGCAGTGCGCGCTCAAGGCCACGACCGCGCCCGGCGACGCGCGGCGGTTCGCGCACGCGGCGGTCGCCACGGGCTACGATGTCATCGCGGCGGCGGGCGGCGACGGCACGGTGAACGAAGTCCTTAACGGCATCGGCGACGAGCCGGACGGTTTTGCGAAAACGCGGCTGGGCGTGCTGCCGCTCGGCACGGTGAACGTCTTCGCGCGCGAGCTGAAAATTCCGCTGAAGCTGGAACACGCATGGCAGGTTTTGAAGCGTGGGCATGAAACGAAAATTGATCTTGGCCGCGCGGACTTTCTCGACGACGGAAAACCGCAATCGCGTTATTTCATGCAGCTTGGCGGCGCGGGACTCGACGCGCGGGCGATTGAACTCGTCAGTTGGAAATTGAAAAAAAGCGCCGGGCCGGTGGCGTATGTCGTCGCCGGATTTCAGGCGCTCGCGGAACGGCAGCCGCAAATCACCGTCAGCGCGGACGGCCAAAAAATCGCGGGCGAACTGGCGCTCTTCGGCAACGGCAAGTTCTACGGCGGCTCGTTCCACATTTTTCCCGAAGCGCATCTGGGCAACGGCCTGCTGGACGCCTGCGTTTTTCCCCGCGTCAATGTGCCGACGCTGCTGCGGCTCGCGCCCGGTTTTCTCATGCGTCAAAAATTGTCCGAGCATCGCGTCCGCCGCCTGCGCGCGGAAAAATTTGAAGTGACCAGCGACATTCCCGCCGCGTTCGAGCTGGATGGCGAATGGATTGGCAATTTGCCCGCGACGTTTTCCGCCGAACGGCAAAAATTGCGCGTGGTGGTGCCGTGAATTGCCGCGAACGCCGGGGCTGCCGCCGCACTTTTATTTCAGCGCGGCGGAGAGTGCGAGGCCGGTGCCCTTGACATTTTCCGTCGAGATCAGCGGGCCGGCAAAGCCGGTGACGCGGATGCCGGAGAGTTTCACGTTCGTCATGTTGGCGAGCGCGATGCCGTGGGCGCAGGTGCCGGAAATGTCCGCCAGCGCGAAGCCAGCCACCGGCCGCCCGGCGGGAACATTTTTGCCGGCCACCAACGTGGCAACGTCCTGCACGCGCACGTTTTTGAAACTGATGTCCTGCACGCGCGGCCATTGGTCCACGTCGCCGGGCACGGGGTCGGTGGCCTGGATGCCCTTGCTCAACAGGTCAATGCCGATGAACGTGGGGGATTTCAGCACGGTGAGGTTCTCGCCGGAAATGTTTTCCATGAAACCGCCGCGGCCGCCGCGGCTCTTGATGAAGATGGCGTTTTGTTTGCCGGAGACGACGCAGTTTTCCAGCTTCACGTTGCGGATGCCGCCGGACATTTCCGTGCCGAGGCCGAGCGCGGCGTAGATGGAGCTGTGCAGCTGGCAGTCGCGGATGGTGACATTCTGCGTCGGGCGCGCGAGGTTCTGCGCGGCGAGGCCGCGGCCGGACTTGAGCGAAATCGCGTCGTCGCCGGTGTTGATGTCGCAATGCCCGATGGTCACGCCGTCGCAGGAATCCACGTCAATGCCGTCGCCGTTCGCGCCGACGGAGCGGATGGTCAGGCCGCGCGCCGTGAAATTCTTGCAGAAGAGCGGATGGATGGACCAGAGGTTCTGGTATTGCGTGGTGAAATTTTCCAGCACGGCGTTCGTGCAGCCGGTCAGTTCGATCAGCACCGGCCCGCGCGGGTTGCGCAGCCGGCTCAAGGCGGCGTCCGGGCCGATGATTGCGCCGCCACCGGTGAGGGTGATGTTCGCGGCGTTTGACGCGGAAATCAGGGCACGGTGGCCTTCGCGAAATTCGCCCTCCCAGCGGATGTTGACCAGCGGATAATCCGCAATGTCCGCGCTGCCGGCCAGGCTGGCGGGCGCGGCGATTTCCAAGGCCGTGTTCGCGCCGATGACCAGGCTGCCGGTCAGGAAAGTGCCGTTGCTGACCAGCACCGAGCCGCCGCCCGCCGCCGCGCAGGTGTCGAGCGCCTTTTGGATCGCGGCGGTGTCTTTGGTGGTGCCATCGCCCTTCGCGCCGAAATCGCGCACGTCCAGCGCCGGCCTTTCAGCGGCGAAAACGGACGCGGCGACGACAAGCGTCCCCAGCACAAAAAGTGGTTTCATGATATGCAAACAGCTTGCGCTGCGGCGGACACGGAGTCAAATCCGCCTTCCGCTTGCGGCCATCGCCAAAACTGGCTAGGGTAGCTGCCCAATTGCATGAGTGAAATCCTTGTCATCGGCCATCGCAACCCCGACACCGACGCGATCTGCTCCGCCATCGGCTACGCGGAATTCAAGCGCCGCACCGGCATGACGGAGGCCGTCGCCGCGCGCTGCGGCGACACGAACGACCGCATTGATTTCGTCCTGAACACCTTTGGCGTGCCCGCGCCGAAATTCGTCGCGGACGTTTCGCCGAAGATTTCCGACGTGATGCAGCGGAAAATCTTGAGCGTGCGCCCGGACGCGACGGCGGCGGACGCGCTGCGGCTGATGGACGAAAAAAATCTCCGCATCCTGCCCGTGATGGACGCCGGGCAGAAATGCCGCGGCCTGCTGTCACTGTTCAAGTTGAGCAAGTTTCTTTTTCCAGCCGTCAGCCGCCATCCCGGGCAGCAAAATTCGCGCGAAGTGCTGTCATCGCTGGCCAGCCTGGCGCGCACGCTCGACGGCCAGCTCGTCGTCGGGGTGGACGCGGAGCACGAAGACGAATTGATTTTGATGATTGGCGCGATGGGGCTGGAATCTTTCGCGTCGCGGCTCGACAAATTTCCGCCGGAAAAATGCTGCGTCATCGTCGGCGACCGCTGGGACATCCAGAACGTCGCCATCCGCGAAGGCGTCCGCGTGCTCATCGTCACCGGCGGCATTTCCGTCGAAGCGAAAACCGTCGAGGCCGCGCGCAAGCAGAACGTCAGCGTCATCACCTCGCCGCACGACACCGCCACCACCGCGTCGCTCTGCCGCGCCGCCGTCGCCGTGCGCCATGTGCTGAACGAGGAATTTCTCTGCTTCCGCGAAAACGCGCCGCTCGCCGCCGTGCGCGAGGAGGCCACGTCCTCCGGCTACCTCGCGTTTCCGGTGCTGGACGGCGAAGGCCAGATGATCGGCATTTTGTCGAAGACGGATTTTCTGAAAACCGTCACGCGCAAATTAATTTTGGTGGATCACAACGAACTTTCCCAGGCCGTGCAGGGCGCGGACGAGGTGGAAATCATTGAAATCATTGACCATCACCGCCTCGGCTCCATGGCCACGCAGCAGCCGATTTTGTTCCGCAACGAGCCGGTCGGCTCCACCAGCACCATCGTCGCGGACTGTTTTTTCCGGCACAACGTCGAGCTGCCGAAGCCGATTGCCGGGCTGCTGCTGGCCGGCGTCGTTTCCGACACGCTGAACCTCACCTCGCCGACAACGACTTCGCGCGATGCGGAAATTTTGAAGAAGCTCGAGCAAATTTCACAGGTCAACGCGCGCGAGTTCACGGAAAAACTTTTTGCCAGCGGCTCGCTGCTCACGCTCAAGCCCGCGCCGCAGGCCGTCGCGACCGACTGCAAGGAATACGCCGAGAACGGCGTGAAGTTCAGCGTCGCGCAGATCGAGGAAATCGGCTTCGAGCAGTTTTGGAAGCGCAAGGACGAACTGCTCGCCGCGCTGGAAGATTACCGCGCCAAACGCGCGTATCGTTTTTCCACGCTGCTCGTCACGGATGTCGCCACGCAAAGCTCGCTGCTGCTTGTCGTCGGCGATGAGAAATTCATCAAGCGCATCGACCATCCGCGCCTGGAGCCGGGCATCTACGAACTGCGCGATGTCGTCTCTCGCAAAAAGCAATTGCTGCCGTATCTCACGCATTGTCTGCGCGAGAAGGAAAAAGGTGTTAAAGGCTAAAGCTCAATCCGAACCGCTTTTTTGAAAGCACTAAATTAATAAAGACATGAATCCCACTTCAGAACATCCACAATCTGTATTACCACTTGAGCACGAGTTGGGATTTCGTTTACAGCCTATTTTTGGCCTTGCACACAGTGCGTTACGGAAAACAGAGACTCAGCAAGTTGTGGCGTTACGTCTTTCTTCCTGTGAGATTCTTCTCAAAGCGTATAATTTGGACGGTGAGATTTGCTACCACCACAAAAAGTATGGCTACGACATTTTACCGGGTGGTGAAGAAACGCCCTATCAGTGGTATCCCGTTAGCAGCGGCTGGAAAAACCCACAAGAGATTTTGGAAAAATACAAAGCTGGAATCAAAACGATGTGGGAAAAAATGGTCGGACAGATTCACGGGTGTCCATACCCATTCGAAACCACCTGACAACGTTCATTGGCATTGATTCATTACCAGCGCGGGCGGAAAATCTGTGCTGCTGCTTACGCCGTCCACGCCAAAACCATTTCGGTGATAGCGATGCCCGCCAGAATAAGCGCCGCGAACCACAGCGGCTTTTTCTTCGTCACCAGACAGATGGACGCCAGCGCCACAGCCACGGAGAAGAATGAAATCGCCAGACCCATCTTACCGCCTTTGCCGCTCGCAATCGTCGCGGTGCTCCGCGCGGCATCACGCTTGGCTTCCAAATCATGCGCCTTGGTCTCGATGTCTTTCTGTTCGCCCTGGTATTTGGCAATCTGCGTCTCGTAGGTTTTTATGAGCGCGACCGTCCCGGCGTCGGCGGCGTTGGCGGAATGCGCCAGTTCGTCGCGGGCGATTTCGTAGGATTTCAATTTGACGGACTTGGCCTCGTAATACGCCCACTGGTCGGACGCGAGCGTCTGGTTGAAGGTCGCATCGTTGAGCTGCGTGAGGACGCGGCTGCTGTATTTGCCGCCCCACTGCGCCGCGATGGCCGCGATGACGGCGATCATGACGACGGAGAGCGAAACATATTTCGTCCACGCCTCGCGTTTTTCCTTGGCCTTCGTGGCCGCGCGGTCGGCCTTGAGGTCGGCGATGAATTCTTTTAGTTCCGCGATTTCCGTCTGCAATTCGTTCATGTGTTTTGAAAAAATGGTTGTCCGGCCAGAGCCGGGGCGAAGATTTTGCGAATCGGCGGGGAAAAATCAACTGCGAGTTTGCGAAAATTTCACCGGCGTGGGCGGAACCATTTGGCCGCCGCCGCGTGCGCCATCACCACGTCCGGGTCGCGTTGCAGCGCGTCGAAATAATGCCGCGCAAAACCTTCGCCCGTCTCGGACGCCACAAGCATTTCGCTGGTGCGTTTCACCAATGCCTGCGCCGCTTCCGCTGTCAGCGGGATTTTTGCCTTCGCATCCAGCGCCTCGTCCAGCGCCACGATGAGCTGCGAAAACGGATGCAGCCACGCGAACCACGGGTCGTCCGTCAGCAGTTTTAGAAAATGATTCGCCGACGGGATGGTGCCGAGGTTCTGCTCGTAGCTGACGCGCTCGGAATCCACCAGCGCCTTGTGCAAGTGCAGCAGCGCTTCGCGCAACTGCGTGAGCTGGCGCTGAAAATCCGGCATTGAAATGGCTTCGTTCAAAAAACTTACGCCTCCAGTTTTGCGTCGAGCGAAATCTTGGCGTTGAGCAAACGCGAAATCGGGCAGCCGGCCTTCGCGCCGTTGGCGATGGCGGTGAACTTCGCTTCATCAATGCCGGGAATTTTCGCCGTCATGTCGAGGTGCGATTCCGTGACGGTGAAGCCCGCGTCGGTTTTTTCCATCGTGATGGTCGCGGTGGTGTTGATGGCTGTCGGCGTAAAGCCGGCCTTGCCGAGCTCCGCCGAGAACGCCATCGAGAAACAACCCGCGTGCGCCGCCGCGATGAGTTCCTCCGGGTTCGTGCCGACGCCGTTTTCGAAGCGTGTGCTGAAGGAGTATTGCGTTTCCTTGAGCGTGCCGCTCTCGGTGGAGATTTTGCCTTTGCCGGCTTTCAGGTCGCCCGACCAGACTGCGGATGCTTTGCGTTTCATAATTAATTTTTAATTTGCCGGAACGTGAATTCGCGCCAAGCGGAGAGAAATTAGCGCGTATTTGGAAAATCACAAGTGAGGTGATTGGCGGAACGATTCGCGCGTTGATGGTTCGCGACACAATTGCTACGATTCGGGGATGCCAAATTTTATTTCAATCGGTGCGGCGGGCGAGCCCGTCCGATGAGACGCATGACGCCATCAACCCGCCACCTATGGCCCTGACCAAGCTGGGCTGGAACGCCGCGCGCGACGACCAGTTCGCGCCGTATCTCGCCAAGGGTTTCATCCCGGCGCGCGTCGCGGTGGAGGATAAACATTTTTACCGCGTCTGGACGGCGGAGGCGGAACTCACCGCGCAGGTCACCGGCAAATTCATTCACGAATCGCGCCGCGATCATTCGGTTCTGCCCAAGGTCGGCGACTGGGTCGCCATCAAGCTCGTGCCCGGCGAGGAGAAGGCCATGATTCAGGCCATCCTGCCGCGCTCCACGCAAATCACGCGCAAGACGAGTGGTCGCAATACCGCCGCGCAAATCCTCGCGACGAACATCGAAACCGTTTTTCTCGTCACCGCCGCCGACCCGACGTTCAACACCGCGCGGCTGGAACGGATGCTCGTGATGGGTCGCGACAGCGGCGCGCGACCGGTGATCATCCTCAACAAAATTGATTTGTGCGACGACCTTGAAGCCAAGCTCGCCGAAGCCGCGCGCGCGGCGGGCGATGCGCTAGTGCTCGCCGTCTGCGCGCTCACCGGACGCGGCATGAAAAAATTGGCCGCGCTCATCAAGCCCGGCGACACCGTCGCCTTCATCGGCACTTCCGGCGTCGGCAAGTCGAGCCTCATCAACCAGCTTTACGGCGAAGATTTGATGCCGACCATTGAAGTCCGCACGCAAGATTCCAAAGGCCGGCACACGACCTCATGGCGCGAGATGATTTTTTTGCCGAAAGGCGGCGTGGTCATTGACACACCCGGCATGCGGGAATTTCATCTCTGGGGCGCGAGCGAAGGCGCGAAGGAAACCTTTCCCGAAATCGAAGCGCTCGCGGCGGGCTGCCGTTTTCGCGACTGCACCCACACGCAGGAAAAAAATTGCGCCGTGCTTGCCGCGCTCGCCGCCGGGACGCTCCCGCGCGAGCGACATGAAAGCTTCGTCAAACTCCAACGCGAAATCAGCTACCTGCGAGAAGCGGAAAAACAGGCCGGCTGGCAAACCCGCCGCAAAAGCGACCGCGTGGCGCATCGCATTTTCAACAAGCGGGATTAAATTGAGGACAATCCCAACGGGATTGCGTCCTCCAGCCCAAGGTTGACGTGCAACGCCTACCTTGGGTTACGATTCGGAAATAAATTCAACCGCAACGCGGTTGTGGCAAATTCCGAGACGGCGACCATTCAATCCCAAACATATTTCTCGTCCCATTCGATTTCGTGCCGTTTCAACAACGCGCGCAACTCATCCTGGAATCCAATCTTGCGGTGATGATCCTCCTGTCCGGCGATGTATTGCCTCACCGGTTCGAGGTTCGATTGGCTCACGGAAAATGCCGCGTAACCGCCCTGCCATTCAAAATCCGCGAAGTCGCGTCCACGCTCCTTGAGCCACGTGTTCGAGACGCGTTTCAATTCCTTCGCCCATTCCGCTTGGGTGACGGTGCGACCAAACCGCGCGAGCAGATGCACATGATCTTCCACGCCGCCGATCTGGATCGGCGCACAATCGAGTTGTTTGGAAATGCCGCCCAGATACGCGTGCAACCCATCGCGCGTGGCCTTGTCGCGCAGCAAAGGGCGACGGTCTTTGGTGGAAAAGACGAGATGAATGTAAACGGCGGACAACGATTGTGGCATGGCGGAAGAATGACAAATTGCCCCGGCGTTTTCCAATCCCAAAGGGATTGTGGCCTCCAGCCCAAGGTTGGCGCGCCAGCACCTACCTTGGGTAACCGGGCACAACGGGAACAACCTCAACGAGGTTGTGGCCGATGTGGCGCGACGGACAAAACGAAATGGCCGCAACCGTGTTGCGGTTGGGAATTTTTTTGCGGACGCTGACCCAGGGTAGCTCGTGCCTCGCAACCCTGGGCTTTGAGCCGGAATCCCGTTGGGATTCTGAGACGGCAAGTTCGTTAATCAAAATTGCGCCAAGCCGTGTCGTAGATTGATTTGATGAAATGCGCTCGCAATTTGCCTTCATCTCCTTTTCTGAAAACCTGGTAAAAAGTTATCCCGATGAGTGCGTGCTTTTCAATGCTGATGTGACCATCATTCTTATGATGCAGTAGGTCCATTCCCCAAACAGGGCCACCGCTCACACCCGCGAATGAAGCAGGCAAGCCAGCATCTCCTGGATACCAAATTGTTGAATCAAGATAATCCCATCCGTCTTTTTCAAATACAGCGCCTTCCTTGATTGCATTGTCATAAATCATGTGGCGCAGTTGAACACGGACTTTATTGCCTTCCCGAATCGTGTTGTAATCTACCTCTGGAAAACCAACCGTTGCCGCCGGCGTTAATGGTTGCCCAAACTCTTTTAAGACATCTTTGGATTGCTTATCGAGTGACCAAAAAGTGCCGCGAGCTTTGAAACTACCCAAGCGTTCGGGGGAGAGAATTTCAATGAAAGTTAAATCTGGCCCGAATTCATCAACTCTTGGAACTGTGAGCTCATGTTCCAACAACTCCTCTGGTTGAACGAAAATGCTTCTGCCTGGATTCACAAGAAAGCACATTTTATCGCCGCTGTGTGAGCCAAGTTGGACCTGAGGTGAACATTGATGAAGGCAATGATGGGGGGTCAGAATGC
>Ga0316226_1005220_pt1 | contig 9953 bp, 7 predicted proteins | sample TBH18017metaG_FD_206009 | JGI IMG/M metagenome (GOLD analysis project Ga0316226, IMG submission 206009) | Freshwater microbial communities from Trout Bog Lake, Wisconsin, USA - TBH18017 | ecosystem: Environmental > Aquatic > Freshwater > Lake > Hypolimnion/Profundal zone | place: USA: Wisconsin... | reverse complement strand
TCCTGCGCCCGCTTCCAGGCGCGCTCGGCCTCATCCATTTGCCTGGCGCTGCCGGCGGCGCAGGCGTATTCAAACCAGATTTGGGCCACATGGGGATAGACCCGCGTTAACTTCTCATAAGCCGCGACGGCCATGAAGAAATGGTCGTGACGGACGAGTTCCCGCGCTTCATCCAGGCGTTTATCCGGTTCCATGATGGGAGCAGATTAGCTGGGGAAGGTGAGGAAGAAAAGACATGTCTCGCGCAGAGGCGCAGAGAGCGCAGAGAAAGACAACTTTTTTTAAATTCTGTTCCTGTGATTGCCTTCTTTCAACACGCCCTATTTATGCTGCATGCCATTGATATTTAAAAACTTATGAACAGAGTCCCCATTTCCCACTCTGCGCTCTCTGCGCCTCTGCGCGAGGCATGTGTTTTCCATTGACTTTCCACCTCGAGCTTTGAAGCTTGAACCGATGAAAATTTCGTTTTTTCTCTGCCTCTTTGCCTCTATGCTTGGCTTCGGCGCGGGAAGGGCCGTGGCGGAGCCGGCGCTCCAATACCATTGCGGCGGCGGTTCGCAGTTGGGGCAGAACACCGGACTGGCCGCGCTCCATAAGGCGCTCGCCTTGCCGGCCACCACCAACCTTCAGAACCTCGCCCGGACCCGATTCTCGACCTGGCTGACCAGCACCCTGGCCCTTACTAACAATCCTTCCTCCGCGCTCATGCTTGAGCCGTTGGTGGGCGATGTCGCGGAAAATGAGTCTCTGGGAAGCTTCGGCGGGGCTTCGAGCTTTATCCTGGCGCTTCACTTGGACGCGACGCGAGCGCAAGCGTGGCAGGATACCCTTGCCAAAATCTTTGGCGGCGGCGGCGAAACGTTTGCCTGCAAGCCCTTCAGCGGACGGCGATGGAACGTTGCCGGCTCCCATTCTTTTTGGATCATCCCGGCCCGGGATTGGCTGCTCGTCGGATGCGGCGATGACTTTTCGCCGGCGCAAGCTCAATACCTGAGCCAAATCCAAGCGTTGGGACGGCCCGTACCGGCGCTCAAGGAACATTGGCTGGAGGCGGACATGACAACGGCACGCCTGGGGGGATGGTTCCGCCTTTTGCAACCGGCGCGCATCCGCATGACGATCACGCCCAACGGGGATGGTCTGCAAATCGGCGCCCGCGTGATCGAAACCCAGGCCATCCCCTGGAAAAGCGGTCCGTGGCAAATCCCCGGCGACTTGATGCGGGGGCAGATCATCAGTTTCACGGCCGGACAGAACGTGGCGGCGTTTTTGAACGTGAATCCGGCCCTTTCCCGCCTGCCCGGCAATCCGTTGACCAACCAGTTCTATTTCTGGGCCGGGGACCAAATGCCGTTTCTCAATTACATGGCCTGGCCCGAGGCCGATGCCAGCAACGTCTTGAATGAACTTTCCACCCAGGCCCCCGCCGCCTTGAACCCCATTCTGAAACGATTCAACGGCACCGAACTGGTCTGGCATCCAGAGGCGCGCCAACTGTCCATGCAGAACATCCGATTGTTTGTGCCGGCCCTGGAGGCCGTGCAGGCTCATGACGGTCCGTTCCTGCTGTTATCCAGTTTTCCGAGGACCCCTGGCAATGCCGCGCCGGATGCGTTGCTGAGTCAAATCAAGGGACGCACCAACCTGGTCGCCTACGACTGGGAACTGACGGGGCGGCGATTATCGGAGCTGCAGATATTGGGTGGCATGATCGCCAATCGCGCGTGCGCGCAAAAAAGCGAGGGGGAGGATTACGCGGAAATTGAAATGAAATGGCTGGAGGGATTAGTCCCGTTAGGCGGCGCCACCGTGACCGAAATCACGCGCGTCGCGCCCAATGAACTGTCCGTCACCCGGCAGGCGCCCGTTGGCTTGACGGCGGTGGAGTTGACTTTGTTCGCCGACTGGCTTTGCGACGCCAACGCAGGTCCTATTTATCAGTAAGGCGGCGGTAAAGTTGCAAGACCAAATCCCCCTGGCGGCGGAGGGAGAAGAACTGCTCGACCCGCTGGTGCATCGCGGCCCTTTGGGCGGCGTCGGGCGCGGGACTATTTGACTGCGCCAGCATCGCTTCCGCCAGCGCGCGGATGTCTTCCGCCGGAACCAGCCTGCCGCAACCGCCCGGAGCGAAGGCTTCGGGGATGCCATCCAGCGCGGAGGCAATGACGGGTCTGCCACAGGCGTGAGCTTCGCAAACCACCAAACCGAGGGCTTCGGTTCCGATCTGGGGATGTACCAGACAGTCCACCGCATTCATGATTTGGGGCATGTCCCGCATCTGGCCGGTGAGCCGCGCTTTTCCCGCCAGGCCAAGCCGTTGGATGTCGGCCTTGAGCCTCTCCTCCATGCTGCCGCGTCCGATGATGAGGAAGCGGGCGCTGGGGGCGTCGCGGCAGATGAGCGCGGCGGCTTCCAAAAATTCGCGCTGTCCCTTGCCGCGGGGGAAATCGTATCCGCCCGCGACGGCGAAAGCGAAATCGCCCGGCAGAAGGGCCAACTCGCGCTTTTTTTCCTGGGCGTCGGCGGGTTTGAATTTCGCGGTGTCAATGCCGCCGTAAATGACATGGATTTTGCGGTGGTCGCCGCGCAAAGGAGGGCGCGAGCGGCGCTCGGCTTCGGGAGAATCCGGCTCATCAACGCCATCGCGCAAGACCCTGGCGACAAATTCGGAAACGGCGATCAAAGCATCGCATTGGCCGAGCAAGAAGCGACGGCTGGCCGGGGAACCGGGACTTTTGGCCAGATGGCGGGTGAGGACGAGCCTGGGGCGGGTCCCGGCCAGACGCACGGCGAAAATGGCGGGCCAGATGTCGCGGCCATGATGGGCATGCACGATCTGAATCCGCTCGTTTTTGATGAAGCGGGCGGCGCGAAGAATGAACCGGAGTTTGCCGCCGGCGGAACCGGTGTCAAGAAAAGGCACTCCGGAGGCTTGGACCACCGGCTCAAACTCCCGGCCCGCCGGCCCGGCCAGCCAGACCGCCTGGCCCATGCGGTGAAGCTCCGCCGCAAGCTTGACACATTGATCGTCCGTGCCCCCGCCGGTGAGGAGGGAATCGAGGTGCAAAACGCGCAGCGGAGCGGCGGACATAACCTTGCGGACAAGCCACTCATCCGCCCGGCGGCGGCGACTTCGGGGCGACCGGGAGCAAGGCCAGAATTTCCTGCTGCTCCTGATACCACTCCTGCAACGGACGCGACAAAAGCGAGGGTTTGAAATCCTTGTAGTGGTCCAGGCCCAGGGCGGAATCCACTTCCTTTTTCAAGTCGGCGTTAAGGTCGGACTTGGCTTCGTCGGCCCAGGTTTTGTAGAAGCCGGTCGTGGGGCCGAGCATTTTGGCGGCTTCCAGACGGGTGGCTTGATCGTATTTAAACTTGGGGACCGAGACGGTTTGTTTGTCCTCCCTGCCTTCGATGGTGTTGGTTTCGTCCTGGGTGGTGATGACGAGTTTGGCCAGGTCAATGATGCGCTGATCCAATTTGGCCAGGGCGTCGTCATCGGCCACGTAGCCGTTGGCTTCGAAGTCCAGGTCGCGGGAGGCTTTAGTCAAGTACTGGCAGATTTGGCGGATGACTTCCTTGTCCAATTCCTCGAAACATTTTTTGCCGCGTTTTACGATCAGTTCGCGCTCCTCCCTGGTGAAACTGTATTTTTTGTCGTCGAGGCCGACAAAAGTGGCATAGCTGGCATTGGTGAGAAGCCGTTCGAGTTTGGCGGTGAGATTGGAGGAGCTGAGGCGCTCGACAACGGGGGCGTTGGTTGGCTTGTCTTTGAGGTCCAGCTTCAAGTCCACGGGCATGAAGGAGAAAGCGGCGCGGTCCAGGCCGCCGAGTTGCGCGATCTGGTTGGTGAGATAATTCCAATGGGCCTGGAGGCGTTCCTTGCGATTCAGGTCGCCGATGAAGTCGAATTTATTCTCGACGCGCAAGGAGCGGGTGTCGGCTTTGAACCAGGAAAGGATGTCGTCGAACTCGCCGGACAGCGCCGTCGCGTAGCGAATATGGCTGAGATTGACTTGTTCCAGGGGAATGCGGTCGCGGGGATTGCGCGGGGCGCGGGCGCGAATGAAGGTTTCGATGACGTTGTTGGGGAGGAGGTCCATGACCTGGGCGATCTGGTTGTAGGAACTGGCCACGGGGTCGGCGCCGTAATCGAAGAGGCGGACATCGCCGAAGCGCCAAGTGTCCTCGTCGGTGCCGAAGAGAAGTTTTTTATCGCGCGCCTCCGGGCTGTCAAAATAACCCCAGGCAATGGCCGCGCGGTCGTGCGGCAGCGCCTCCTTGACCGTACGCATGCGCCAGCCGATGAAAGCGCCGGATTTGAAGACATTGTAATCCATGACGGAAGAGGAGGTGATTTTGTTTGTGTAGGCATCCAGGGGTTTGCCGGCGATGTAGGCGCGGAACCAGTCGTCAAGCTCGGTCTGGGTGAGGGAGGCCGCGAGGCTGCCGGCGAAATTGTGGCGCAGTCCCAGAACATGGCCCACCTCATGCGCGACGACTTCGCGCACGTAATCCTGCGACACCCGGAGCACGGCGGCATCGGTGAGATCATCGCTGGCGAGGACTTCCTTGATGCCGCCGGCCATTTGGCGCGCGAAGACAACCGGGTCCAGGTCGCAACTGGGGCCGGAACCCAGGAACGGGAAAGCGCGGCGCAAAGCGAGGTCCTTCTTCTTGTCGTCTTTCTTAGGCTCGGCCATTTCCTCCATGCTGCGCAACAGAATGCGGGCTTCGGCGCGGCCCATGAAGGCAAACACGCTGGTGATGTAGGCCTGGCCGTGTTGGGACTGGCCCGTCATCGGGTCCATGAGGTCGTCCGCGTAAGCGAACCCGGCGTTGTCCCACGGCACCCATTGGATGATGTTATACTCGGCATCGGGCGCGGTGACGCCTTCGGGCGCTTTTTTGGCCTGGACGATTTCTTTGCCGAAGGCGGCGTTCCAATACAGGATGCCATCCTTGACCGCCTGGACATAATTACTGGGAGTATTGGCCGAATAATAAAAAACGACCGGCTGGCGGGTGTCGAAGCGGGCGATTCTGGCGGAGACGCGGCCCGTGACCGGCTCGATATGCCCCTCGGTTTCAAAGTAGCGGAGGTAACGGGAATCGGGCACGTTTGGCTCCTTGCCCAGGAAAGCGGCGGGTTTGTAAGGCGAGAGGAAATAGCGAACTTCGTAGCGGGCTTCCAGATTTGCGGCAAATTCGCGGTTTCGCGCCTGGACACTCTGGCGGATGATCAAGCGATCCTTGTCCTGGCGCATTTCAAAGACGCGGCTGTCGGGGACTTCGAGCACTTCATCGCGCTCGGACAGGTTCATGCGGCCTTCGCTGGTCCAGACATCGGTGAAGACGCGGCGCATGCCTTTGTTGAAATCCACGACCACCTTCTGGCCGTCCTGGCGGACGATGGGAAAAGTGGCCAGCAACCGGCGGGCCGGCAAATCTTCCGTCACGACCAGACCCTGGGTGGATTCATACATATCCACGCCGTCGGGGAACAGTTCGAAGCGGACGATTTTTCCCGAAAGTCCGGTGCTGGTGGCGGCGAGTTCCTGTGGGATGATCGAAGCGGCAAACTGGTAATCTTTGCCCAAACCGGCCTTGGGGATGGCCAGCAGCAAACCGTCGGCGACATCCAGGGCTGGGGCGGCCGGCGCCGCGTTTGGGGGCGGGGCGGTGTCCGCCGCGACGAGGCGGCCGGCGCAAAAGAGGGACGCGAGAAAAACCGCCGGAAGGGCGACGAGGAGAAGGATAAAGCGAATAGGACGTTTCATTTTCTTAGGGGCAGTTTGACAACATAAGCGGGCGCGGTGCAAGCACGAAGAAAGGGGCGTTTGCGCGGAAAAATGCAAGAAATCTTTCGCGCAGAGGCGCAAAACCCGGATTGAGTTCCCTTTCGCCATTCGGGCTTGCCGCCTTTCCGCATCCTGCCTCATTTTTAAAGTGTTACGGGGTGTCATAGGGTGCGATTTTGCGGCCTTCAAGATTACAATTAAGAGCAGGATTAGGAGCATGAAAAACAAAGTGAGACAGGGACGAATGGGACACACAGGACGGATTTCCGGGCCAAGAGGGCGTCCGGCCGGATTTCGGCGCGACAAGCTTGCATGCCTTATCCATGCGCTTTTCACAAGGGCATGATACCACATATAAATGGGAAAGCAAATAATAAATATCGAATGGAGAAGGGAATGGCAGCCGGGGGAATCAGAAAACAGGAAATTGCCAGAGGAATGAATGACGGAGGAATGGGAAAAAACCATGTCCTGAAATCATCCCGCCGGCAAATTATTCCAAAAAGGAATGGTTTTGATGGATGGCCGCGAAAAAATTGGAAATTGCATTGCAATTGCCCAGGCACGCGGGATTGCCGAGGCGATGCCGACACACAATCGTAACAAAAAACCTATTTACGGGACAGCTTCAAGGCGTTAGAAAGGTTTGATTATGTTTTCGCTTCAAAAACTGCTCGGCAAGGGTGACAAGTTCTTTGATCTCCTGGAGGCCAGCGCGCAGGCGGCGCGGACCAGCGTGGACACGCTGGTGATACTGATCGCCAACCCGAATCAAACCACGCTTTCCTACGAATTCGTCCAATCACGGCGGAAGGAAAGGGAATTGCGGGCGCAGATCAGCGAGGCGGTCTATACCACGTTTGTGACGGCGCTGGAACGCGAGGACATCGAGAGCCTGGCCAACGCGCTTTACCGGATTCCCAAAACGGTGGAGAAGTTCGGCAGCCGCCTGCTCCTGACGCCGCAGCACACGCAGGGGATTGATTTCACCAAGCAAATCACCCTGCTGGCGGAGGCGACAGCGACGGTCGTGGAGATGGTCAAGAGCCTTCGCCGGGGTGTGCATCTTGATGAGATTCGGAGCCTGAACGACAAGATGCAATATCTGGAAGGCGAGGCCGACAAGGCGATCACGGAGTTGCTGAGCGAATTGTTCTCGGGCAAACACGACCCGATCACGGTCATTGCGCGCAAGGACCTCTACGAATTGCTCGAAAAGATCATTGACCGTTGCCGGGACGTGGGCAACGTCATTTCCAACATCGCGCTCAAGAACTCCTGACACGCCATGACGCTCATCGTGACGGTTCTCGTGGTCGCGCTGGCCTTTGAGTATATCAACGGGTTTCACGACACGGCGAATTCCATCGCCACCGTCGTCTCGACCAAGGTGCTCTCGCCGCGCCAGGCCGTGGTGCTGGCGGCGGTGACCAATCTTTTTGGCGCGATGCTGGGGACAGCCGTGGCCAAGACGATTACCGGGGGGTTGGTTGACGCCGGCATCGTTTCGATCACATCGGGCATCATCGTTTGCGCGTTGATGGGAGCCATTGCGTGGAACCTGCTGACCTGGTGGCACGGATTGCCCTCCAGTTCGAGCCACGCGCTGATTGGCGGCCTGTGCGGGGCGGCGCTGGCGGCCGCGCACAACCGTTGGGATGTCATTATCTGGTCGCAACCCAACGCGGCGCATTGGTATCTGGGGAAGGGTTTGTTGTGGAAAGTCATCATGCCCATGTTTGTATCGCCGCTGCTTGGATTCGTGTGCGGATTTATATTGATGGCCCTGCTTTACGTGGCGTTGCGGCACAAGCGCCCCTCCAAGGTCAACGCGTTTTTTGGCGTTGCCCAGATATTCAGCGCCGGCTCCATGGGCGTCATGCACGGCACCAACGACGCCCAAAAAACCATGGGCATCATCGCGCTGGCGCTGCTTTCGGCCACCAAGGCCGGGACGTTCGATCATTTGCCGGCATGGCTGGAGTTCCTCCGCTCTCCGCTGCCGCTGCCGGGGAAGGATTTGGAAATCGCGACATGGATCAAAGTTGTTTGCGCGTTGACCATGGCGTCAGGCACGGCCGTCGGCGGCTGGCGCATCATCAAGACTCTGGGACACAAAATGGTCAAGCTGCACCCGATCAACGGCTTTGCCGCGGAGGCCAGCTCCGCCAGCGTCATCGGGCTGGCGTCCCTGCTGGGAATTCCGGTTTCCACCACCCATAACATTTCCGCCGCGATCATGGGGGTTGGCTGCGCCAAGCGTTTCAACGCCATCAAATGGACGGTGGTTGAGCGCATGGTTTGGGCGTGGGTGCTGACCATCCCCGCCGCGGGCGCGATCGGTTACGCGCTGGTGCGTCTGGCCCAGACGTTCGGCTGGACGCAATGAGGCGGGTTAAGCGCGGCGGCCCAGGCGGGACAGTTGCTTGGGCGTGAGCAGCCAGTTGAGGCAGGCGCATTTTCCGAAAACCAGCTTTGGGATGGTAAGTTTGCAGAAACCGGCTTTCTTTAATTCCATCGCCATCCCGTCCTCACCCGTCAGCAGGGTGGAGATCAGGCGGCTCATCAACGGCTCGTGCCCGACCAAAACAATCCCCCCGGCGTCCGGAAAATTCTGATTGATCCCGTCAATGATCTCTTTCACCCCGGCTTCCGCCGCCAGACGGGGGGTCTCGAAGAGCTTCCGCGATTTATAGACCCCGGCCAGAATCTCCGCCGTCCGCAAGGCGCGGGCGTAGGGGCTGGACAGGATCACGTCGAACGTGACGCCCATCTCCTTGATGCCCCGCGCCACGTCCAACATGCTGTTCTCTCCTTCCCGCGTGAGCGGGCGTTTGCTGTCGGGCCTCCATTTCGGGCCGCGCGGGCGGGCCTTGCCGTGACGGAGAAAAAAAAGGTTCATAATCATCCTATCCAAACCGGCCCGTGACGTAGTCCTCGGTTTGTTTGGAAGCCGGGTTGGTGAAAAGCTTTTGCGCATGGTCAAACTCAACCAGTTTGCCGAGGTTGAAAAAGGCCGTGAAGTCGGAGATGCGCAGCGCCTGCTGCATGTTGTGCGTGACGATGACCAGGGTGAATCGCTTCTTCAATTCCAGGATCAATTCCTCGATGCTGGACGTGGCCAGCGGGTCCAGGGCCGACGCAGGCTCGTCCAGCAGCAGCACCTCCGGCTCAATCGCCAGCGCGCGGGCGATGCACAATCGCTGTTGCTGCCCGCCAGAAAGACTCAACGCGCTGGCGCGCAAGCGGTCTTTGACTTCGTCCCACAGGGCGGCCATGCGCAAGGTCTGCTCCAGACGCTCCGCCAACACAGCCTTGTCGCGCACGCCGTTAAGCCGCAACCCCGCGGTGACATTCTCGGCGACGGACATGGTGGGAAAGGGATTTGATTTTTGGAAAACCATGCCGACGCGCCGGCGCACCAGCGTGGCGTCCATTTTGGGGGAATAAAGGTCCTCGCCGAACAACGCCACCCGGCCCTCCACGCGCGCGCCCGGAGCCAGATCGTGCATGCGGTTCAAGACGCGAAGAAAAGTGGTCTTGCCGCAGCCGCCCGGCCCGATGATGGCGGTGACGGCTTTGGCCGGGATTTGCAGGCTGACATCCGTCAGGACCTGGCGGGAGGCGAACCAGACATGGAGATGCTGGACGTCAAAGGTGATGCGCGATCCGTTGACGGCGGGGCGGAATTCCGCGGCAATGGCTGCCGCCCCGTTTTGCGTGGCGGAGGCCTGGCTCTCGCTGGTCATGGCGCGCATCATTAAAGCATCTGGATTGGCATTCAATTTCTTGCCGCCTCGCGGCAGCGTATAATGAAGCTTCCAGACCCGCGGAAAAAGTCAAATCGTGTGACAATTTGACGACAATCGCCGGCGGTCCAACCGTCCAGGCTGGAATGTCAAAGCCCGATGGCGATGCGCATTTCCCGGCCCGTGTCCTTGAACCGAATCCAGATTTGATCCTCGTTCTGTGTCCAGCCGGTTAAGCCAGCCGTGACATCCTTCAACCTTGCGAGCGGGATGCCGTTGCAAAGCACTGATTTGGCGGTGGCATTGCGGACATGCATGTGAAGGAGGCAGTCGCGCGGAACGGGCTTGTAACCGCCGCCGTGGATGTCGCGCGCGTGAAGGGTGACAACCGTGTTGGTGG
>Ga0316226_1005217_pt1 | contig 9957 bp, 6 predicted proteins | sample TBH18017metaG_FD_206009 | JGI IMG/M metagenome (GOLD analysis project Ga0316226, IMG submission 206009) | Freshwater microbial communities from Trout Bog Lake, Wisconsin, USA - TBH18017 | ecosystem: Environmental > Aquatic > Freshwater > Lake > Hypolimnion/Profundal zone | place: USA: Wisconsin... | reverse complement strand
GAAAACCCGCCCCGCATCGCGTTTGTCGGCGTGTGGGAGCGGTCCGGCCCCATGATTTCGCAGGCGGCGCGCGAGTTGGGCCTGCCCGCGGTCATCCGCGACCCCGCGGACCTGGCCACCAACGGCGCTTGGCAATACGACGTCGTGTTTTTGTTGAACCTGGACCCGGCCCTGGCACGCCCTCTGAAGGAAGGTTTTCTGGAGACAGCCTCCGCCAATCCGAGGCGAAAAATCATCGCGCTGGACAAACGGCCCGTCCACGCCGAATTCGAGAAGGCCGGGTTGTTGACGGCGGATGACAACGTTCCGAAGTATTGGCGGCCCAACGGGCCGATCAACATCAAACGCCTGCTCCAGTACACCGCCGTCACCTACCTGGGCGGGCAAGGCCGGATTGATCCGCCGGCGATCGTGCCGGATTTCGGCTATTACGATCCCGGCAAGGAAGACCCCTTGGACACATTCGAGGCCTGCCGCGCATTCAAGGCGGGCCAAAACCGATGGCGCGCGGGCGCTCCTGTGGCGGCCATTCTCATTCAACAATCGTTCTGGGTCACGCATGACACGAAGGTCGTTGACGCCGAACTCCGCGCGCTCGAACAACAAGGAATCAACACCGTCGTCATGTTCGGCGACACCCAGGATCGCGTCGCCCGCATGCTCAAGGAGACGCATCCCGATTTGATCGTGGAAGACCGGCACGGCGGCATGTGGGAAAGCCCCAAGTTGCTGGAAGAATTGGACGCGCCCTATTTGCGGCCCGTTTCCATGCTGGCATACACGCTGGATGAATGGTTGAAGGATCCCGAAGGGCTTTCCCGTCGCGACGTGGGACTTTTCATGTCGTTGCAGGAGTCGTGGGGAACGATCGAGCCGGTGGTCGTGGGCGGTTTGCAGGCCGATTTGCAGGGCTACCGCCTGCACGAACCCTATGCCAGCGGCGTCGAGAAGTTCGCCCGGCGGGCCGCCGCGTGGCTGAACTTGCGCTCCAAACCGAATGCCGCCAAGCGCGTGGCCATCATTTATTACAACAAGGGCCTGGGGAAGGACGATCTGATGCGCGGCAGCCCGACGGGCGCCTTTCTGGACGGCCCCGAAAGCCTCGTTCGTTTTCTTCCCCGCATGAGAGAGCGCGGCTACGCCCTTTCCAACATGCCCGCGACTTCCGAGGAACTCATCAGCCGGATGCGCGCGGGCGGCCATAATCTGGCCCCGTGGATGCGGGGGGAATTGGAGGAAATGGCCGATTCCAGCAATGCCGTTCTGATTCCGTTGTCCCGCTACCAGCAATGGTTCGATCAAAAGCTCAGCCCCGCCAACCGCCAGGCAGTCATCAACGCATTTGGCCCCCCGCCGGGCCGCATCATGGTTGTGCAACGCAACGGCCAGCCGTGCATCGTCATTCCGCATATTGACCTCGGCAATGTCATGTTGCTGCCGCAACCCGAACGCGGCGAGACGATGGACGAAAAGCTCCTCCACTCGCGCGATGTGCCGCCGCCGCACCATTACCTCGCCTTTTATTGGTGGCTGCAAGAGGAGGAGAAGGCCGACGCGATTATCCATTGGGGGACGCACGGCACGCTGGAAATGCTGCCCGGCAAGGAAGCCGGAATGACGCGCGATTGCTGGAGCGACATCTGCGTGGGCGATATGCCCGTGATCAATCTGTGGATCATGGACAATCTAGGCGAGGCGACGATCTCGCGGCGTCGTTCTTACGCCTTGCTGGTGGATCACGCGGCGCCGCCGACGATCAAGGCGGGCGCGGCGGATCGCTATGTCGCGCTGCACGATGATTTGGACAAGTACGGCACCCTGGAACCGGGTTTGCTCAAAAACGAATACCTCAAACGCATCTCCACCCAGGCGCATGAGGAAAAACTGGACCAGGAATTGGGCATTCAGATGACCAACGGCCTCCTTTCCCCCGGCGATCTCCGCCGCGTGGATGAACACATTGATTTTCTGTTCGAGGCCCGAACCCCGATGTCCCTGCATGTTCTGGGCCAGCCGCCGCCGCAAAAGGCCATCATCCCTTATTTGATCTCGATTCTCGGACGGTCCTTCATCAAAGACCTGGGCAAGGCCATTCCGGCCATGCCGCATTTCGATTCCGAATCCCAAAGCCGCCTCTGGCTCGAAAAAAAGGGGGAGGAATTTCTTCAGTCCTTCTTTTCCAATCAGGCGCCCGAAGGCATCACCCTGACTCCTGAATTGAGCAAGGACCTTGATTTTGCCCGCGACATGACCCGCCGCCTCGGCCAGGCGGACAACGAGATCACAGGCTTGCTGCGCGGATTGGAGGGAAGATACATCACTCCAGGCCCCGGTCCCGAACCGATCCGCAATCCCGGTTCCGTTCCCGGCGGCCGCAATTTGTACGCGCTCAATCCGGAGGAAATTCCAACCCGCCCGGCGTGGGAAGTGGCGGTGCAATTGGTGGATGAAATGCTCAAGACCCGGCATCCGAAAAAAGTGGGGCTGGATTTGAACGGCATGGACACCATGCGCGATTTCGGCGTGATGGAAGGCCAAATTCTCTATCTCATGGGCGTGCGCCCGGTTTGGGACCGGAACAATCTGGCCTGCGACGTGGAATTGATTCCGCAAAGCGAACTGAAACGGCCGCGGATAGACGTCTTCGTAGCGATGGGCGGACTCTACAAGGAGAATTTTCCGACGCGGGTTGCCCTGATTGACAAGGCAATCCGCCTGGCGTCCGACGCCCAGGAGACCAACAACTTCGTCCGCGACGGCACGGCGGCGATGCTCTCCCGCCTGACAGCCGCCGGAACGCCCCCCGAACAGGCCGCCCAACTGGCCGCCGCGCGCATCTTTGGCTCCAAACCCGGCGACTTGTCGGGCACCAAAATTCTTTACATGGTCCCGCGCTCCGGCGTTTGGGACAAGGAGGACGACGTGGCGGATGTTTATATTGACAGCATGAGCTACGTCTATACCAAGGGGGCGTGGGGCCAGAAGGCGCGGGGCCTCTACGAGCAGGCCATCCAGGGGACCGATCTGCTGGTCCGCGTCTGGGCCTCCAGCATGACCAGCCAGTTGTCCAACCACCATGCCTACGAGTATCTGGGCGGACTGAGCATGGCCGTCAAAAAACTCACCGGCAAGGAACCCGAAGCCCTTATCGCGGACGTGCGCGATCCCGGCGGCGCGCGGATGCGCGATTTTCAGGAAGTCCTCCTGACCACCCTCAAGACCGAGTTGCTCAACCGCAAATGGGTGGAAGGCATGAAGGAACACGGATACGCCGGCGCCGGACACACCGCCGAATTGGTCAAGAATACTTTTGGCTGGTCCGTCACCCGTCCGGGCAGCGTCTCCGACGCCTCCTGGAATGACGTTTACGCCGTGTATGTCCAGGACAAGTATTACCTGGGGCTGCGCCAGTGGTTTGAAAAGGAGAATTCGCACGCCCTGGCCGAAATCACCGCCACCCTCATGGAGGCCGCGCGCACCGGGCACTGGAACGCGCCGCCGGACGCCTTGCGCGAGCTGGCCCGCGCCTACGCTGAATTGGTTTCCAAATTCGGGGAATCCGGCGGCCTGGTTTCCGGGGGCAACAAGAAACTCGAGGCATTTGTCAACAAACAATTATCCGCGCCGGGCGACGCCGCGCTGGCAGCCCAATACGCGTCGGCGCTGGCCCGCGCCGGGGGGACGGCCCAGGCCGCGCCGGGCAAAATGGTCGAAGGGCGGAAATTGGAGGCGTCCGCCCAGCCCGCCCCGGACCCAGGCCCAACGGCCCAAGCCACCGCGTACGTGCGCGTTGTGCCGGCCCTGGCGGCGGCCCTGGTCGCTCTCGGCTTTGTCAGCAAAAGGAAAACACTCTGATGCAGACTCTCACCTACACGCTCTACGTCATCTCCAATTTGCTGCTCCTCCCGGTCGTGGTCGTTTTGCTGGTTCTGCTGGCATGGACACTCTATCTGGCCGGCGGCTTCTTGCGGGAAATGGCGGAAAGAAAACGCGTCAGGTCAAGTCTCACAGCCACCGTGGCAGACGCCTCTTCCGGCAGGGAATTGGATGAGGTCTGGCGTGAACTGGGGCAGGCTGGCAGCGGATTGCCGCGGCGTTTTTTGTCGCTCGCCCCCAAACGCACCACGGATGAGCGCCTTTTAAACCGCGCCCTTTCGGAGTTGGAGCATGACGTGGCCGAATCCATCGCCCGGCATTCATTCATCACGCGGGTCGGTCCGATGCTGGGGTTGATGGGCACGTTGATCCCCCTTGGCCCGGCCTTGACGGGGTTGGCCGAAGGCAACGTGAAATCGCTGGCCAGCAACCTGGTCATCGCTTTTACCACCACCGTCGCCGGCCTGTTGATCAGCGGCCTGGCCTACGGCATGGCTCTGGCGCGGCGGACTTGGTATGCGAGGGATTTGACAGACCTGGAGTTCCTGTGCGAAAAATTAACGGAAAGGAACGCGGCGCCATGAGACGCAAAAAACGCCTTTGGGAGGAAATCGCCGAGGATGAACCCGCCGCCGGGCTTCTGAATTTGTTTGACGTCTGGATCGCCTTCGCGGCGGCGCTCCTGCTGGCGCTGGCCAGCCACTTCAATCTGCCGGAATTGCTTGATTCAAAGTCCCAAGCCGCCACGATCACCAATCCCGGCAAACCCGACATGGAAATTCTCACCAAACAAGGCACCAAAATCGAACACTACCGCGCCACGAACGAAAAACTCAAGGGCGAGGGGCAGCGTTTGGGCACGGCTTACAGGCTCAAATCGGGCGAGGTCGTGTACGTGCCGGAAACAACAACACCCTGACATAATGAATACCCACGTGAAACATCTCATGATCCTCGTCTTCACCGCGTCCCTGGCAGTCCTGGCTTCGGCCCAGGACACATCCGTCACGCTGTCAGTGGACGGCAAGCCGGCGCTGGTTCTCCAGGTTCCGGCGGCGGCCAGGGTCACGTCGTCCAACGCTTACGTCAACATTCGCGCCACCAATATGTCCCTCCACGTTTGGGCCGTGCCCAACGCCGGTTCCGCCGCCGACGCGGCGCCGCGCGTGGCGGAAATCATCAAGAGCGAATTCATCAAATTCAAAACCACCGCCAACATGGACATGGTCATCGCGGGCGCGCCCGCGAAGCATGTCACCGGCTCCGGGAACGAGGCCGATGACGGCGACCCCGGCAACGCGGAGGTGGTTCTCTTTGTTGTCCGGGGCCATGTGTTTGCGGGGTGCGTGCATGGGGAGTTTGACGACGCTTCGCGCGCGCGCGCGCCGATGCTGGCGGTGTTGCGGACGGCCCAGGCCCCGCGTTGAACCGGCGTCAAGTCAAAATCCCACCACGTGCTCGGCGTAAGCCTCGTAGACAGTTTCGCTCGTGGAGAAAAACTCGCGCGTCACAGGGGCGGTCGCGGGAGACTCCAGCACGGCGTGGTGCTTGTTCAGAATGTCCTTTAAGCGCGCGCCAAGTTCTTTGCATTCGCCCTCGTAGAGGTGCGCCGCGTGCTGCAGCCCCGCCGGCGTGCGCTCGAATTCCGCGCTCATCCGCTCCAAGACGGGCGCGCGGTCGAAATTATACGCCGCGTAGGCCTGCAACTCATCCAGCAGCGCCGCCAGGGGATCGTCCGCGGCCAGCCGCGCCCGCGCCTCCCCTCCGCGGGCATCCGCCTCGGCTCGCAAGCGCCGCGCCTCCTCCACTTTTTGCAATCCCGCCGCCCGGTAATTCGCCACCAGGGGTGTGTAGCGGAGAAAGAGGTGATTGTGAAAATCGTAGGTGTAATTGCGGTCCAAAATATGATAGCCCGCGAGCAACCGCTCGAAGGTCTTCCCATAGTCATCCAGGGCTTCCTGCGCGCTTTGCGCCGCCGCCGGCAACGCGGGCGCGCGCGCCGGCACGGCGATCCGCCCGATGTCATAGCGATGCTCCTTTTGGCCAGGAGCCATGAAAGTGCTCGGACTCCCCTGATAGGCCCCGGGACGGTCCTTGAAGTAGAAATGAATGCCCAGCGACGCCGCCACTCCGGCCAGAAGAACGACGAGAGCCACGCGCTCCCCGGCTGCCGCAGCCAAACGGGAGAAGGTCGCCGGAGCCGTCCATGACGCATAGACCAGGGCGGCCAGGATCATCCCCACCAAGGTGGCGACCATCAACTTTCCAAGAAAACAATCGGCCACCCAGATTTCCGCCGCCATCAGCGCCGCCGCCAGCAATCCCGTGCCTTCCCGGATGCGCCCCTCCGCCAGCGGCCTCAAGCCGGGAAACCAAGCCGTCCAACGACGGCAAACCAGGGGCGCGCCGGGTTTGGGCGCCAGCGCGGAACGCGCCGCCAGAACGACCGCCGCCACAGGCATCGCAAAAATCGCCGCCAGCAACACCTGGCAAATGATCCGCATTGGGTTTATGGAAAAATTGTCAATGATCTGGTCGCCCTGGGTGATCACCGGATAAAGCAGCCAGGGAAACACCAGGGGAAGGGACACCAGCAGACGGCCCTGGCGAAACAAGAACAAACCCGCAATCAATATGAAACCCAAGCCGAGCAAACCCAGGATTTTTCCCTGGCCGATGAGGTAATGCGCCCAGAGATTGGTTTCGGCAATGGCGAGAATCAGGCAGCTTACAGCCAGCGCTCCGGTCGCGATAACCAGCCAGGCGGGTGGTTTCATTTCAGTCCCTGGCCAGCCAGACCGGCCATGTACTTCCTCATTTCCGCTTCCGAAAGGCTGGTTGGTATCTTCTCGCCGTTCGCGGAAGTAACCGATCCGGTTCCGTTCATGCCCGAACCGCCGCCGAATGCGGTTGCATCCGAGATGCCAGTTCCCGCGCCTGAACCCGGCAGGCCGCCACTGAAAGAGCCGGGGCTTCCGGGACCGCCGGGACCGCCGCCTGTCGTTGGAGGTCTCCAAAAGCCCGTGCCGCCCGCCATGATGACCGACGATCCGTTGCCACTGCCAAAAGACGAAGAACCATTCGGCGCATTCCCCGCGAAGTTCCCGCCGGCGGGCGTTCCGCGCATCCGGCTCAATCCCGCGAGAGCCGCCATCGTCCCCGTCCCCCCTGGTATCTTGGACGCGAAGCCGGTCCCGGCGAAACTGTTGCTGGCGGCGCACAGCGTCATGGGGATGCCGGAGTTGATAATATCCACCTCCTCCTTTTGAGGACGAATGGAGACCACTTCCACGTCATCCTTCCGTTCGCCGGCTATAAGGCTCAAATAAGTGGTGGCATTCGTGCTGCCTTTGTCGGGAAGTTTGGCCAGGAGCACTTTTGTGACATGGGCCGTTTCCACGAACCCCGTCAGCATCACTTTGGGGACATCAGGCGGTTTCTCATCGGCGGGCTTGAGAGGCGGCGGAGTGCCAAGGCGGAAGACATTGCGCTGGCAGATGATGAGATAAGGATTGGCATCCGTGTCGGTGGAGTCAACGCTTGGGAAAGCCGTTGCCGCGGACGTCATGGCGGCGCACGCCAGCAAGCAGGCCCACATCAACCTGTTGGAACCGCCAACATTCATGTTGCCCACAATACCCCATGGCCGCCATCTGTCAAGAGTCCTTGGCGCAAAAAGGAGGCCTTCAACAATATGCGTTTCATTGAACCTCACGCTCGCCGCCTCAATTCCGAGTCGAAAACCCATTGCGCCAATGGAATTTACGCGAAAAAACCCAGCTCGCGCAAGGAAACGTAATCCCTGCCGTTTTCGGCGGCGCGGCGGCCGAGGATGACGTGGTCGAGCACTTCGATCTTCAAAAGCTGTCCGGCGCGGATGAGGTCGCGGGTGACCCGGATGTCGGCCTCGGACGGGGTGGGATCGCCGGTGGGATGATTGTGAACGAGCACCAGCGCGGAAGCGTTGGCGGCAATGGCGGATTTAAACACCTCGCGTGGATGGACCAAAATCGTGTCCACCAAACCTTGGGCGATGACTTCCACGCGGATGAGCTTGCGGCGGACGTTCAACAGGACGGCCTGGAAATGCTCCACTTCGTAACTCCGGTTTTGTTCGCGGAGGAAATCGGCGATGCTGCCGGGGGTGTCCAGCACCGGCGAGTCGCCGTGCAACTCCGCCGCCATGCGGCGGGCAAGGGTGAAGGCGCATTTCAGAGCGATGGCTTTGTCGCGTCCGATGCCTTTGGTTTCCTGCAATTGAGCCAGGGAGGCGCGTTCCAGGGCGGAGAGAGTGCCAAATTTTTGGAGCAATTCTTCGCCGATCTGGATGGCGGAGACGCCTTGCAAACCGGTGCGCAGGAGAATGGCAATCAATTCGGAAGTTTTGAGCGCGTCGGCGCCCAGCTCCGCGAGGCGCTCCCGCGGGCGTTCGCCGGCGGGAAGGTCTTTGATGCGGATGCCGTGGCTCATGCCGGCGGTTGTTTTAACCGGGAAGCGGGGCGGCAGGCAAGCCGGGATTAGGACCGGCCAAAAGACGGCGGGAGCGCCAGATGTAGTAAAGGGCCGGATAGACGAATAATTCCATCACGGTCGAAGTAATGACGCCGCCGATCATGGGCGCGGCGATGCGTTTCATCACGTCGGCTCCCGCGCCGCGGCTCCACATGATCGGCATCAGGCCCGCGATAATCACGCACGCGGTCATCGCTTTGGGGCGGACGCGTTTGACGGCGCCGTGATAGATGGCGTCGCGCAGGTCGGTGACGTTGCGCATCCGGCCGTTTTGAATCCACTGCTCGCGGGCGATGTCGAGATAAAGCAGCATGACCACGCCGGTTTCCGCGTCGAGACCCGCCAACGCAATGATGCCAACCCACACGGCGACGCTCATGTTGTATCCGAGCCAGTGGATTGCCGCGAAGGCGCCCACCAACGAAAATGGAACGGCGAGCATCACGATGGCGGTTTTGACGGCCGAACGAGTGTTGAGGTGAATAATGAGCACAATGATAAGCAGCGTGAGCGGCACAACGATCATCAACCGCGCTTGAGCGCGCTGCATGTATTCATATTGGCCGCTCCAAAAAATGTTGCAGCCGGCCGGGAGATGAATCCGGCCTTTGGCAACGGCCTCGTTGACGGCGCGCATGGCCGATTGCACATAAGCGCCGAGGTCCACGCCTTGGACGTCCACATAAATCCAGGCGTTGGGGACGGCCCCCTCGCTTTTAATGTCCATCGGAGCGCGGACGGTTTCGATTTTCGCCAACTGGCCGAGCGGCACTTGCGCGCCGGCGGGCGTGGGCACGATGATGTCGCGCAAGGCGGCCAGGTTTTCGCGGAAATCGCGGCTGTAGCGAAGATTGACATCGTAACGCTCCAAACCCTCGACGGTGGTCGTCAGGGACATGCCGCCCAGCGCCACTTCGAGCACGTCCTGCACGTCGCCGACACGAAGGCCGTAACGGGCGATGGCGTCGCGGTCGAGTGTAAACTCGATGTAGTTTCCGCCCATCGTGCGCTCGGCAAACGCGCTTGATGTGCCGGGCACGGTTTTGACCACCGACTCGACTTCCGAGGCGACGCGCTCCAATTCCGCCAAATCCGGCCCGGCGATTTTGATGCCCACCGGCGTTTTGATGCCCGTGGCCAGCATGTCAATTCGAGTCCTGATCGGCATGGTCCAGGCATTGATGAGGCCGGGGATTTGCACCGCGGCGTTCATCGCGTCCTTCAATTCATCGGGTGCGCGGCGGCGGTGGGCAATGACTTTGCCGGCATCGTCCTTGATGTCCACGGCGGGCCATGCTTCTTCCGGTTTGAGCATGATGGTGGTTTCAATCATGTCGAATGGAGCGGGGTCGGTGGCCGTCTCGGCGCGGCCGGCCTTCCCAAAAACATTTTGCACTTCCGGGAACCGGCGAATCAATTGGTCGGTGGTTTGGAGGATTTCGCGCGCCTTGGTTGGGGAGATGCCGGGAAAAGTGGTTGGCATGTAGAGCAAATCGCCCTCGTAAAGCGGAGGCATGAATTCGGAGCCGATATTTTGGAAGGGGAAAAACTTCCCGGCCCGGAAGGCCC
>Ga0316226_1005215_pt1 | contig 9960 bp, 2 predicted proteins | sample TBH18017metaG_FD_206009 | JGI IMG/M metagenome (GOLD analysis project Ga0316226, IMG submission 206009) | Freshwater microbial communities from Trout Bog Lake, Wisconsin, USA - TBH18017 | ecosystem: Environmental > Aquatic > Freshwater > Lake > Hypolimnion/Profundal zone | place: USA: Wisconsin... | reverse complement strand
CGCTTTACGATGCCTTCGGGCAGCGGCAGATTTCGACGCTTTTCACGCAATTGAACCAGTATCATCTGGTCATGGAGGCGATGCCATCCTTTCAGAAAAACCCGGCCAAACTCAACGACATTTACGTCCAGTCCGCATATGGCGGGGCGGTGCCCTTGAGCGCGTTCTCGCATTTCGAAACGAAGAGCGCGCCGCTTTCCATCAACCATCAGGGGCAGTTTCCCTGCGTGACCATTTCCTTCAACCTCGCCCCCGGCGCCTCGCTCGGCGCGGCCACTGAGGCGATCGAGAAGGCGCGGAAGGAACTGAACATGCCCGCCTCGGTGCTGGCTGCTTTCCAGGGCACCGCCGCCTCCTTCCAGGCCTCGTTGTCGAACGAACCACTGCTGATCCTGGCCGCGCTGATCACCGTGTACATTGTCCTCGGTGTGCTCTACGAAAGCTACATCCACCCCATCACCATTCTTTCCACCCTGCCTTCGGCCGGGGTGGGGGCGATCCTGGCGCTGATGATCTTCCACCAGGATCTGGATGTCGTTTCTCTCATCGGCATCATCCTGCTGATTGGCATTGTCAAGAAGAACGGCATTATGATGGTGGATTTTGCCCTCCAAGCCGAGCGCGACGAGGGCAAAAACACGGTCGAGGCCATTTACCAGGCGTGCCTGCTGCGGTTCCGGCCCATTATGATGACAACCATGACCGCGCTGCTGGCCGGGTTGCCGCTGGCTTTAGGCTCCGGCACCGGCTCGGAGCTGCGCCGCCCGCTGGGCATCTGCATGGTGGGCGGATTGATTCTCAGCCAGGCGCTCACTTTGTACACAACGCCCGTCATTTATATTTACCTGGATCGGTTTGCCAATAAACACAAGGAAGCCGGGCCGGCCACCGCGGCGGCCCCGGCGGCTGCCGCCCTTCCAGAGACGGCATGAGCTTTTCCTCAACATTCATTCATCGGCCCGTGGCCACGACGCTGCTGACGGCGGCCGTCGCGCTGGCGGGCGGGGTCGCGTTCCAGTTGCTGCCCGTTTCGCCGCTGCCTCGGGTTGATTTCCCCACCATCTCCGTTGGGGCGAGCCTGCCGGGCGCAAGCCCGGAAGTCATGGCCTCATCCGTGGCCGCCCCGCTGGAAAAGCAATTTGGACACATCGCGGGCGTGACGGAAATGACTTCCTCCAGTCTTCTGGGCAGCACGGGCATCACGCTGCAATTTGACTTGAGCCGGAACATTGACGGCGCGGCCCGCGATGTCCAGGCCGCCATCAACGCCGCCCGCAGTTATTTGCCGGCCAACCTGCCAAGCAATCCCACCTGGCGCAAAGTCAACCCGGCCGACGCCCCGGTCATGATCATCGCCATGACCTCCGACATCTACACCCGGGGCCAGATGTACGACACGGCCTCCAGCATCATGCAGCAACGGTTGTCCCAGGTTGACGGCGTCGGCCAGGTCTATGTCGGGGGCAGCTCCCTGCCCGCTGTGCGGGTCGAGGTGAACCCGGTGCAATTGGAGCATTGCGGGTTGAGCCTGGCCAGCGTGCAAAATGTACTCAAGCAGGCCAACGCCAACCTGGCCAAGGGCCAGATTTCCGATGACAAAACCACGGCGGACATCCTTGCCAACGACCAACTGATGAAGGCGGAGTACTACCGCCCGCTGGTCGTCGGCTACCACAACGGCGCGGCGGTCCAACTGCAAGACGTCGCCAGCGTCCAGGATTCGGTCCAGGATGTGCGCACGTCGGGATTCTTCGACGGAAAACCAGCGGTCATGCTCATCGTTTTCAAACAACCTCAAGCCAATATCATTGACACGGTGGATCGCGTCCGCGCCGCCCTGCCGTCGCTGGAGGCGACGGCCCCCAGGGGGATGAACGTGACCATCATGCTGGACCGGACGACGACCATCCGGGCCTCGGTGCATGATGTCGAAATCACGCTCTGCATTTCCGTCATGCTGGTCATCCTGGTGGTGTTCGTCTTCTTGCGCGATGTCCGCGCGACCCTCATTCCGAGCGTCGCGGTGCCTGTCTCGCTCATCGGAACCTTTGGCGTCATGTACCTCCTTGGCTACAGCCTCGACAACCTCTCGCTGATGGCGCTGACGATTTCGACCGGGTTCGTGGTGGATGACGCCATCGTCGTGATAGAAAACATCACCCGCTATCTGGAACAGGGCCTGTCTCCGATGCAGGCGGCCTTGCGCGGGGCGGGGGAGATTGGCTTTACGGTGCTCTCCATCAGCATTTCCCTGGTGACGGTGTTCACGCCGATCATGCTCATGGGCGGCATCGTGGGCCGTCTCTTCCGGGAATTTGCGGTCACGCTCTCGGTGGCCATTCTGATCTCGCTGGTCATTTCGCTCACGGCCACTCCCATGATGTGCGCCCGGCTGCTCAAGCGGGAAAGCGGGCAAAAACACGGCAAACTTTTCAAGACCACTGGCGCGGGGTTCGATTGGCTTCTGCGTCATTATGAGCGAAGCCTGCGCTGGGTTCTGCGGCGCCAGTTCCTCGTGCTGTGTATTTTGATGGCGACGGTGGCCTTGAATTTCTACCTCTTCAAAATTGTCCCCAAGGGATTCTTTCCCCAACAGGACACCGGCGCCATCAGCGGCACCGCGCAGGGCGCGGAGGACATTTCCTTTCAATCCATGTCCTCCAACATGTTGCGATTTATTGATATCGTGAAAAACGACAAGGCTGTCGCCCATGTGGTCGGTTTTACCGGCACCGGCACGCCTACCGATCAAGGCCGCATGTTCGTCTCGCTCAAACCCCTGGACCAGCGCACCAATTCCGCTGACGAGATCATCGCCCGCCTGCGCGGGAAGTGCGCCCGCGTGCCCGGCGCCACGTGTATCTTCAGCGCCAACCAGGATTTGCGCATTGGCGGCCGCATGAGCAGCGCGCAATATCAATACACCATTCAAAGCGACACCCTCCAGGACCTCGTCAAATGGGGGCCGATCCTCATGGAGAACATGAAAAAACTTCCCGGCATGAAGGACGTCAATACCGACCAGCAAAACGAGGGGTTGGAATCCAGTCTGGTCTACGACCGCCCGACGGCCATGCGCCTGGGCCTTACGGCGGCGGCTTTGGACGGCGCGCTTTACGGCGCTTTCGGACAGTCGCTTGTTTCCACCATGTACACGCCGCTCAACCAGTATTACGTGGTCATGGAAGTGGCGCCCCGCTGGTGGCAGTCGCCGGAGGGATTGAATGCCATCTACCTCCAATCCACCAATGGCGGCCAGGTGCCGCTCTCGACCGTCGCAAGCCTCCGCACGCTTACCGCTCCCATCCAGGTCAACCACCAGGGCCAGTTCCCAGCCGTCACCGTCTCCTTCAACCTGGACCCCGGCGTGTCCCTGGGCGAGGCCGTCAATAACATTACCGCCATGGAGCAAAAACTGGGCATGCCGGCCGCCATTCACGGGAGTTTTGCCGGGACGCTCCAAGCCTTCCAGTCCTCCCTGGCGGGGGAGCCGTTCCTGATCGTCACCGCGCTTCTGGCGGTCTACATCGTGTTGGGGATTCTTTATGAAAGCTACATCCACCCCATCACCATCCTTTCCACGCTCCCCTCCGCCGGCGTCGGCGCGATCCTGTTTCTCATGCTCTTCAACATGGACCTGAGCATCATCGCCCTCATCGGCGTCATCCTGCTCATCGGCATCGTCAAGAAGAATGGAATTTTGATGGTGGATTTCGCCATCGAAGCCGAGCGGAAGGAGGGCAAATCCCCGGAGGAGGCCATCTACCAGGCCTCGATCCTCCGGTTCCGCCCCATCCTCATGACCACGCTGGCCGCCGCCTGCGGCGCGTTGCCACTGGTATTGAGCCACAGCACCGGCTCGGAATTGCGCCGGCCTTTGGGCGTGGCCATTGTCGGCGGCCTGTTGTTCAGCCAGGTGTTGACGCTTTACACCACCCCCGTGGTTTATCTCTATTTCGACCGGATGAGCATTTGGTGGCGGCGGGCGCATGGCAAATCCAAAACAGTGGAAAGCGCCCCGCAGCCGGCCCCGGCGTGAAAGCAATATGTCAATAGCATCATTCAACGCGGGTTGTCGGAGTTTCGCCGCCGCGCTGGCCCTGGCGCTGGCGGCGGGCTGCAATTTCGCGCCCAAATACACCGTTCCCCCGGTGGCTTCGCCCCCGGCTTACAAGGAAACCAACGACTGGAAAACCGCCGAGCCGTCCGACGCCGTCATCAAGGGCAATTGGTGGACGATGTTCAACGATCCCCAACTCAACGCCTTGGAAAGCCAGGTCGTCGTTTCCAACCAGAACATCGCCGCCGCCCTGGAAAATTTCCTCGCCGCCCGCGCCGTCGCCAAACAGGCCCGCTCCCAATTCTTCCCCACGGTCTCCGCGGATCCTTCTTTTACCAAGGCCCAAGCCTCGTCCAATGGCGGCAGTGCCGGCGCCGCTTCGGGATCGGGCGGCAAAATCTACTCCGCCTACGCCTTGCCGCTGGACGCCAGTTGGGAACCGGATTTGTGGGGCAGCATCCGCAACACCTTCGCCGCCAGCACCTTCTCCGCCCAGGCCTCCGCCGCCCAATTGGAAAACATGCGCCTGACCATCCAGGCCGAATTGGCCGTGGATTTCTTCCAACTCCGCGCCCAGGACGAATTGATCGAGCTGTACAGCAACACCATCGCCAATTACAGGGATTCGCTTGCCTTGACCACGACCCTCTTTGAAACGGGCATTGACTCCGACTTGGACGTGGCCCAGGCGGACAGCCTGCTGGAAACGACGCTGGCCCAGGCGACCGCCCTGGGCATTCAGCGCGCCCAGTACGAACACGCCATCGCCCTGCTCATGGGCCAGCCCGCTTCCATGTTTTCCCTCAAACCCGCCCCCCGCGCATACAGCGCGCCGTCCGTGCCGCTGGGTTTGCCCGCCCAGCTTCTGGAGCGCCGCCCCGACATCGCCGCCGCGGAGCGCGCCGTGGCCGAAGCCAATGCCAGCATCGGCGTCGCCAGGGCGGCCTATTATCCCACCTTCAGTTTGACTGGCGGGACGGGTCTCCAAAGCTCGACCATGTCCACGTTGCTGAAATCCTCCAGCTTCTACTGGGCGGCGGGCGTCGCGGCGTCTGAAGTGATATTTGACGCCGGAAAGCGCAAAGCCGTCACCGAGCAGGCCAGGGCCAACTACCGCGCCAGCGCCGCCAACTACCGCCAAACCGTTCTGACCGCCTTCCAGCAAGTGGAAGACAACATCGCCGCGCTCCGCATCCTGTCCCTTGAAAGCGCGCAACAGGACGTCGCCGTCCGCGCCTCGCAAAAGAACCTCGGCCTCGCCATCGAACGCTACCGTCTGGGCATCAACAGCTACCTCAACGTCATCACCGCCCAGGTTTCCCTGTTAAACAACCAGCAAACCGCCGTTGCCATTCACATGCAACAAATGACCTCCAGCGCGCAGTTGGTCATGGCCCTGGGCGGCGGCTGGAGCGCCGGCGACCTTCCCTCCCCCAGGCGCGTCCTGCGCAAGAACGTCACTCCCTGACCTCCGTCCTTCGCCCAAAAATCATCTTTTCTTGTCAACCTTCAGGCAAAAAATGTACATTGACAGCGTTTTAAAATGGTGAGCAAATGAAGGACAAAAGCGGGATGAGCAGGCGTTTGAGAATGATCCCGGCTTGGATTCCGCCCGTCAGTTTTGGACGCGCGGATAAATGACAGAAACCAACGACAAGGATCCTTATGAAACGCAATGCTTTCAGACTGTGTGCGCTGGCCTCGGCAATACTCATGCTGGGAAAAATATCCGCCGGCGCTTTGCCCGCGATCACCGGCCCCGCCAACCAGACGGTTTCTTATGGGAACCCCGCAAGTTTGAGCGTCTCAGCGTCGGGAGTCGGACGGCTTTCCTACCAGTGGCAGTTGAACGGAACCAACCTTTCCAGAAACGTCCTGGGAATCGTCGCCGGCAACGGCTCCACCACCTTCGCGGCCGATGGCGCCAAGGCCACCAACGCCGGCCTGGACTCGCCCGTCGGCTTGGTCTCGGCCCTTGATGGCACGATGTATGTCATAGACCACGACCTCGTCCGCAAAATCAGCACAAACGGAATCATCACCACCGTGGCCGGCGGAGGAAGCATCGAATACGGTGGTGTTTCAGCCACGAACGCCAGACTGCACAATCCCAACTGCCTGGCTTTGGGCGCGAACGGCAATTTGTATGTCAGTGATGACGGTCAATATTACGACGGTCGCGTCTCCAAAATAGACACCAGCGGGAACATCACGACATTGGCCGAAAGCAACATTGGGGAGGGGGCCGACGGTTTGGCGGCGGACGGCGCGGGCAATGTCTATGTCGCCGCCATGTATGATCACCTGGTCTGGAAAATAAACACCAGCAAGAGTGTCAGCCTGGTGGCAGGGATAACCAACAGTTACGGCTATTCGGGCGACGGCGGCGCGGCGACCAACGCCCAATTAGACAGGCCGGTTGGTTTGGCGTTGGATGGCTCCGGCAACTTGTATATCGCGGACGAGGGAAGCAACTGCGTCCGCAAAGTGAGCGCCAACGGCGTGATCACCACTTTTGCGGGAGTGGGCCACATAGGCTATTGGGGCGACGGCGGGCCGGCCACCAACGCCAGTCTCAACGCGCCCAGCGCCCTGGCTGTGGATGCCGCCGGCAATGTGTTTATCGTGGATGGGGGCAACAAATCCATCCGCATGGTGAGCACCAACGGCACGATTTCGACGGTTGCCGGCTCGGGTTGCCTTCATTCCATCACGGACGGCGAGCCGGCTAACGCCGCCCTGCTGGCCCCTCTCCAGATCGCTTGTGATGCCTTGGGCAATGTGTATTTCGGAGACAACACGAGCAAACGGATTTGTGAAATTCCTCTTGTGTCGGGCTGGCCGGTTTTTCTCAAGCCCTGCGCTACAACCAACGACACCGGAACTTACAAAGTCATCGTCACGGATTCCTCGGGCAGCGCCAACAACAGCGCCACCCTGACGGTTACCCCGCCGACAACGAAGGACGACTGGATGGCGGCCGGCGCGCGCGCCTTGAGCGCATGGGATTTGGATGCGGCCTATCCGGCTTTTCAGCAGGCGGTGGTCCTTTCCCCAACCGACCCGGAGGCCAACGCCAGGGCTTGCATCTCGCGCTTCTTTCTCATCACGCGGCAGCCCGCCGTCAGCAATTACCTGGCCAGCCGTTTGGAACTCCCCCCGGGCAAACTTTTCGCCTACAACTGGGTTGGAAACGCCGAGTATGACACGAACAAGACCATTGAGGTCATTGAATCGGTGCTTGAAGTGCTTGTCAGCCTACTGGATGTCGCCCATGTCAATACCAATGCCAGCCTGAACAGCGCGGATGTCATCTCCCTGTTCAACACGAACATCATGCCCGCAATCCTGGCCTGCGACTCGAACATGGCGAACATCACCGACCCCAATTACACCATCACCCTCACCACCAACGACACCCATCTGGCCAGTTCAGTCACCTTCGACCACGGTGATTTTATGGTGCTGCGCTCCCTGGTGCAATTGCTCTCCTTCGGCAGCGATACGTCTCAAGCGTTCGATTTTAATTTCGATGTCAACCATCTGCTCAGCCTTTACAACAACAACACCCTGACTGTGGAGCGATTCCTGGAGGATTACCCCAACTTCCTGGTCAAAACGGCCGCCATGAAAACAGAGGTGGCCGCCTCCAGGACGGCTTTCACCTCCGGCGCCGAGTTTTACTTCGAGGGATCGGGCTTCATTCGCACCAACCGGGCAGCCAATGCCATCCGGTTGTTCAACTTCGATCCCAGCCTGACCAACGACGAAGCCCTGTTCCGCGATTACTTGGGCAAGGCCCTGACCTCGCTCAATACGCCGGTGGTTTTCGACACGAACAACGATTACGCGGTTTATCTTGGCGGCTATTTCAACTCCACCAACTCCATCCGCAGCTATTTTCCGTCGTTTAACGGCGACAATTATGTTCCCAACTCCCTGCCGGATTACTCTTTTAATGGCATCCTTCAAGGTGTCCCGGCGTATAAGACCGAAACCATTTTGCGGGACTTCCTCGACTTCATGTCTTCCGGCATCTATGCAACCAACCTGCCAGACGCGGACGGACGGGTCATACTGTTCCTCCAAACCAACGCCCAGGCAACTGTGATTGCCTTTGTTCCCGGCTATTCCACCGGCATCTATGACAGCTTCACCTTCACCAACCTCACGGACCTGACTTGGGACCAAACCACCAACGGAATCGCTTTCGACATTGATTGCAGCCCCACCCTCAATCTGAAATTTGACAGTATTAACGACCTCATCTTAAAAACGTTCTCCGGTTCGGTTGAAGCCACCAACTATGATTTCTACAGCGACATCCCGACCTGCTCGCCGGTCAGCGGCGCGTTTGAGGATGATGCGGGGGTCTATTCAGGAAACTGGACAAACACATCTTCCAAGCAGACCGGTAAAATGAAAGGCATCCTCGCCGCCGACGGGTCCTTCTGTTACGCCACCTTTGCGCCAACTGGAGGCATTGGCGACGGCGGCGCGGGAGTCTTCCCGACGAACGCATCTTCTCCTTTGGTGTGCAGCTCGGCCCAGGGCTTCCAAGTAACCAACACGCTGGACCGCGCCAAGCTCACGATGAGCGGCGTCTTTGCCTCGGCAAACACCAACGAAGTTTTCTCGCTGACGCGGACTGACTTTATCTCGTCCGGCAACAAGCCCTCGATCACCTCGGCGCCCGCCAGCCAGAAAGTGGCTTTGGGCGGTTCCGTGACCTTCCATGTGGCCGCCAGCGGGAGCGCCCCGCTTTGCTACCAGTGGTACTCAAACGGGGTTCACATAATCCGGGCGACCAACACCACCCTCGTCCTCAGCAATCTGTCGTCCGCCGCCATCGCCGCCACCTACATGGTGGAGGTTGACAACGTCGTCGGCTCCGCCCAGGCCTCCGCCACCCTGAGCGTGGCGGCGGAGTCCACGCCGCCCAAGGTGAGCATTGCCTTTCCAACCGCCAACCAGTCAGTGATCGCGGTTGTCTTCACGGCTGCCGGCAAAGCCTCCGACAACGTGAGCGTTTCCAATGTGTGGTGCCAGCTCAACAGCGGCGCATGGACCCTTGCCAATGGAACCACCAATTGGACCGCGACACTCGTTCCGGTCGCGGGAGCCAACACCTTGAGGGCGTATGCCGTGGACACCAGCGGCAACTTCTCATCCACCAACGCCGTCAGTTTCAAATTCATCCCCGGGGCCATGCTCACTGTCCGCACAAACGGTCTTGGCGGCATAACGCCTGTTGACAACGGCAAAGTGCTGGCTATCGGCACCAACTACACCCTGACCGCGGCGGCGGGCAAGAATTGGATTTTCTCCAACTGGGTCGCCAGCGGCGGCGCTAACTTTGTCTCCACTAATCGGGTTTTGACATTCACCATGCGGCCCAACCTGACGTTGACCGCCAACTTCGCCACCAATGTCTTCCTGGCCGCGCAAGGAACCTACAATGGGCTTTTCGCCCCGCTTAACGCCCCGCGCCAGCAGACCAATTCCGGCGCCATTACCTTCACCGTCACTAGCGCCGGCGTCTTGTCCGGCAAACTCACCATTGGCACCAACACGCCGTCCTTGACCGGCCAATTCACCCCGTCCGGCTTCGCTACCATCACCACCCCCCGCAAGGGCCTGCCCACTTTGACCACAACCTTGCACCTGGATTTTGCAGATAAGTCGGCCAGCGGCTCCGTCACCGACGGCAATTTTGTCGCCCTGCTGATGGCGGACTTGGAACAAAAAGCGACCCGTTACGATGGTCCATACACGTTTATCATTCCCGGCACGAACAACCAAGCCTTTGGCCCGTTTGGAACCAGCTACGAGACGGTCACGGTGAAATCCGGCGTCATTACATTCGGCGGAAGCCTGGCGGATGGAACCTCCATCAGCTC
>Ga0316226_1005214_pt1 | contig 9961 bp, 9 predicted proteins | sample TBH18017metaG_FD_206009 | JGI IMG/M metagenome (GOLD analysis project Ga0316226, IMG submission 206009) | Freshwater microbial communities from Trout Bog Lake, Wisconsin, USA - TBH18017 | ecosystem: Environmental > Aquatic > Freshwater > Lake > Hypolimnion/Profundal zone | place: USA: Wisconsin... | reverse complement strand
CGAATGAAACCTCTGGCTGCAGAAGAATTTATCCGCGACGTGCAGGGCTTCCTGGCTGCATAAAAAAGAGTTCGCCGAGTGGCGAACTCTGAAAGAAAATCAGGAGGTCCTCAATACCGGTCTCATTGAAGAAGGATTCCGGTTGAATGATGACTTGCCAAGCATAACCACAAGTGTCTTAATTCTGATAGGAATTCTTACGTAATCCTTTCTTTTCTTGTTTTTATGTCCCGAATCTGTACTTGCACCTATCTGCTCTCCTCCAGCATCTAAACGTCTGACCAAGGCAGTTCTTGTGCTAGGGGTTCGCGACTCGTAACTAACGGCGCTGGATTCGAAACTGACAATGCCACAAATTGGAAGCTTCACCCTGATGTTCGGGCTCGTGTTGAGCGTCTATGCGTTCCTCGCGGGATTGTTTGCAATTATTCGCAACGATGACCCGTTGGGCGAGACGGCGCGCCGCGCCGGTATCGCGGTGTGGGTCACGGTTACTGCGGCTTCCGCGGTGCTGGTGTATTGCGCGTTCCGTAACGATTTCTCGGTCGCATACATACTGCAGCATTCCAACCGCGCTTTGCCGGGCCCCTATAAATTTGCTGCGCTGTGGTCCGGACAAGAAGGTTCGCTACTGTTCTGGTGCTGGCTGTTGGCCACTTACGGGCTTGTGCTGCGACTTCGGCATAAGGTCGATACGCGGCTGGTGGCACATGCATCGGTGGTGATCAGCGCGGTGCAGATATTCTTCCTCGTCCTGGTGAATTTCGCCGCGCATCCTTTCGCGATGACTGTCGGTACGATTCCCGCCGATGGCAATGGGCTGAACCCGCTGCTGCAGTATCCGGAGATGGTGATCCATCCTCCGATGCTGTACCTGGGATACGTCGGCATGACCGTGCCGTTCTGTTTTGCACTGGCTGCGCTAATCATGAAGTATCCGGGCGAAAAGTGGATTCACATCACGCGGCGCTGGACCATGATTGGCTGGCTATTCCTGACTTGCGGAATTTTCCTTGGCTCATTCTGGGCTTACAAGGTTTTGGGCTGGGGTGGATGGTGGGGTTGGGACCCGGTAGAAAATGCTTCGCTGCTGCCGTGGTTGACCGGCACAGCCTTCCTGCACTCGGTGATGATGCAGGAAAAACGCGGCATGATGAAGGTCTGGAATATGTGGCTGATCTTTTCCACCTTCCTGCTCGCCATTTTTGGCACGTTCCTCACCCGCTCCGGAGTGGTCAGCTCAGTGCATGCCTTCGCCGAGTCGGATATAGGTCCGTACTTCGTCTACTTTTTGGCTCTGACTTTTGCAGCCTGCATGTTCTTCTACGTGCGCAACCATTCGCACTTGCAGAGTGAACATAAGCTTGAGTCGCTGGTTTCGCGCGAGTCGAGCTTCCTCTTCAATAATGTGTTGTTGCTAGTAGCGGCCTTTGCTGTGCTGTGGGGGACCTTGTTCCCGGTGCTGAGCGAATGGGTTACCGGACATAAAGTGACGGTCGGCCCCCCGTTCTTCAACAAGGTCAACATTCCAGTTGCGCTCTGCCTGCTGCTGCTCACCGCCGTGGGGCCTCTGCTGGCTTGGCGCAAGACATCCACGGAGAGCCTTCGCCGCAACTTCCTTGTCCCCGCGATCATCGCGGTCGCGGTTGGCGTGGTGCTCGTGGTGTTTGGCATGAAGCCGTGGGTCGAAATCAGCTACTTCTATTCGCTGATGACCATCATGCTCTCCGTGCTCGTCGCGGCCACCATCGGCAGCGAGTTCATACGCGGTGGATTGGTAATCGCGCGCCACAACGAGAGCAACGTTTTCCACGGCATGTGGCTGCTGACGCGTCGCAATACGCGACGCTACGGCGGCTACATCGTGCACGTAGGCGTCATCATTACGATGATCGGTTTTGCTGGAGTCGCCTTCTATCAGAATAACGAGCAGGAGTTGGGTTTCGGCGACAAAATGTCGATCGGCCCCTACACTCTTGTTTGCCGTTCTTATACCCAGGATGACAAACCAAATTACTCCAGCGAGTGGGCTATTCTCGACATTTACAAGGGTGGCAAGCAGATCACAACCATGTATCCCGAGCAGCGCTTCTACAAGGCCAGCCAGCAGTCGGCCACCATGGTAGCGAACCGCTCCACGGTAATGGAAGATCTCTACCTTGTCTACACAGGCAAGAATCCCGAGAACGGGCGACCCATCATCAAGGCGCATCTGAATCCCCTGGTCTGGTGGATCTTGGCGGGAGCTCACTTCATTCTGGTGGGTACCATCATTGCGCTGATACCGAACATGCAAGCCAAGAGCAAGAAGCCTTCTCCGCGCGAGCGGGCGCGTGCGCTGGTGGAGGATGAGGTAGAGCGCCGCGCGCCGGTGGAGGCTGGGAACGACTGATGAGGATTGCGCGCAAGAAACTTCCACGCTGGGCAGCCGTATTGCTCTTCGCCAGCGCCCTGTTGCTGATGGGCGCCGCGGGAGACCCTACCGGCCAGCGTTTTGACCGCCTCGGGCACAACCTGATGTGCTCGTGCGGTTGCAATCAGGTTCTGCTGGAATGCAATCACGTGGGATGCACCACCTCTGACCAGATGCGTCAGGAGCTAAAGCTTTCCATGGCACGGGGCGATTCGGACGATGTGGTTCTCGCGGGCTTTGTAGCTAAGTATGGCCCCACGATACTTTCTGCTCCCACTACGACCGGCTTTAATCGCGTCGCCTGGATCATGCCGATCGTAATTTTCTTCGCTGCGTTGACGACGGTTGTGCTGGTTATCCGGGCATGGAAGAGCCGCAAGCCACCCGACCCTCCTGCCACCGGCGTAGGCACAGGTTCCGGTGAGTTGGATGAATTCCGCCGCCGCGCCCGTGAGGAGACGACAATTTGATCGCGATACTGCAAATGCAAGCCACTCCTCCGGACGCGACGGGCGGCAGTTTCCTGATCTTTGCAACTGCGCTCATTACCATCGCGCTGTTCGTCTACATTTTCAAACCCGCGCGCCCCGAGCATGCGGCGGAAAAGACGCGCCTCGCGTTTCTTTATGAACGCAAGGAGCAGACCTTCGAGAATCTGCGCGATCTGAATTTCGAGTACAAAGCGGGCAAACTCAGCGATGCCGATTTCAGTTCCATGCGTGACTCCATGGAGCAGGAGGCAGCAAACATTCTCGCCGAGATCGAACAAATCGAGCACGAACCGGCAGTCGCAAGGAGATAGCCACCTGATGCGTCGTACCCTTCCCGTTTCAATTCTTCTGCTCTTGCTTCTGTTTGCCGCCGCAGCCTTCGCGGACAGCATCAGCGGCACCGTGACCAACGCCACCACCGGTAAACCGGCCACCGGAGTGACCGTCACCCTGGTTGACCCCATGGGTGGCATGGCCGAAATCGGAAGTGCAAAGGCTGATGGGCAAGGGAAGTTCAAAATAGAGGCTGCCGCTGCGCAGGGCCCACGCTTGCTGAAGGCCGAAAAGGGCGGAGTCAACTACTTCAAAATGATCACGCCTGGATCGACAAATGTCGATCTAAGTGTATATGAGGCTTCCACCTCAGTGGATGGCATCAGCGGCTCTGCGGACGTCGTGAGACTGCAGACGCAAGGCCCCATGCTGCAGGCAATCGAACTATTTGCCGTCAAGAACACCAGCAATCCGCCTCGTTCGCTTGCCTCCTCGGCGACGTTCGAGTTTGTACTGCCCGACGGCGCACAGATCGATGCCGCCGACGCGCAGGGCCCCAACGGTCAGCCCATCGCTGCAACGCCGAATCCGACCAAGGAAAAGAATCACTACGCATTCTCGTATGCGCTGAAACCGGGCGAAACCCGCTTCCAGGTTTCCTATCACCTGCCCTATAACGGCCAGGCGACGTTCTCCCCACGCCTGACCCGTCCTTTCGATCATTACGTGTTGGTGATGCCTACGACCATGACCTTCGCGCCCAAAGACGCAAAGCTTTTCCAGGCGATGACGAACCAGCCCGGCAGCACCGTCGAGGTCAGTGTTCATGCGCAGTCCGGTCAGGATCTCGGCTATACAATTTCCGGCACTGGCACGGTTCAGGATGAGCAGGCCCAGGTTCCGCAGAATGGCGATGGCGGAGCGATGGGCGGTGCAGCCACGGCCGGTGGCGGCAGAGGCCCCGGCGGTGGACTCGGTAAGCCGATCGATGCCCCAGATAGCTTAGCGAAATATCGCTGGTACATTCTTGGGATATTGCTTACCGTGCTGATTGGCGGCGGCATCTGGACCCACGAGCGCACCAGGCAGACAGAAGCGGAGAATGGACCCGTCGAGCGTACATCGCCAGCCCTTGCTCTGCAACCCACGCCGCGTAGGTCGCAAGTGCAGCCTGCCGTATCTCCGGCGAACGCGGCTCAGTCGCCTGCGAACGCGGCAGCTCAGCCGATACCCCCGGGAGGCAATCTGCTGCTAGCCGCTTTGAAAGAAGAGCTCTTCGAATTGGAAATCGAACGGCAGCAGGGAAAGCTCTCGCCGGAGGAGTACACCAAGGCTCGCGCTGCCCTGGAGCAGACGCTTCAACGCGCACTGGCCCGGACACGGAACTAGTTCAAGAGCGCCGAACTACAGAGCGTTGGAACTATACGGAATCACTGGTGCCCCACGTTAGCCGAAGTGAGCTAACGTGGGATCGCAACGACCTCCAACTCAGCAACGGTGTAGTCTTGCCCCCTGGAGTTGTTCCTGCGTTTGCTGCCCCAGTACTCCGCTTCCTGCTCAGAATTTCTATCCAATTCCGACGCGACCTCCGCCAACACGCTACGATGTCTGTGCATCTTCGATTTACGGGGGAACCAGTCAGCCATGAGCCTTTTGCATAAGAGCGCTTCCATCTTCTCGAACCGTCTGCCCAAGGTGCTTGGCCCGGGAACCCACTCAGTAATCGATTACTCGCTTGCCGCGCTCTTTTTTACTGCGGGTGCCCTGTTCTGGAAACGCCACAAGAGCGCCTCGGTCAGCGCTCTTCTATGCGGTAGCGGCGTTCTATTCAATACCCTCTTTACCGAATATCCGGGGGGAGTGGTGGGCCGTGGAATCAGTTTTGAAACTCACGGCAAAATCGACGTAGGCCTTGCTGGGCTTACCGCGTCGGTTCCGGGATTAATGGGCTTTGCCGATGACCCACAGTCGCGCTTCTTCGAAGGCATTGCAGTGGCCGAAACACTGGCTGCGGGGTTCACGGACTACCACGGCGAACCAGTGAGCAAACCGGAGACCGGAGCGCGGGAGCGCATTGCATAAGCCGGATGACTTATCCTGTTTCGGGAGATGAGTGCCGCTGGCCACAGTCGCTCGCCTGAGTTGACTGGCGCGTCCAAACGGGGTGCGGTAGCATCTACATAGATAGCTATGGGAAACAATATCAAGACCGTGCTCCTGTTGTCGGTTATGACCGTCTTTGTTGTCCTCGTCGGACAAACGCTGGGCGGCCGAAACGGTGCCGTGGTGGCGCTGTGCTTCGCTGCGGCGATGAACTTCTTCTCGTATTTCTACAGCGACAAGATCGCGATCTTCTCCAGCGGGGCGCAACCGGTTTCGCGTGAGGAACTGCCGCGCGTCTACCAGATTGTGGAGCGTCTCTGCGCCAAGACCGGCCTGCCAATGCCCAAGATTTTCGTCATTCCGACCGGTTCTCCCAATGCGTTCGCCACTGGGAGAAATCCCCAGCACGCCTCGGTCGCGGTTACCGCCGGCATCCTCGATCTGTTGAACGACGACGAATTGGAAGGCGTATTGGCGCATGAGTTGGGCCACGTACGCAATCGCGACATTCTCATCAGCTCAATTGCCGCAACATTTGCGGGAGCCGTGACGATATTGGCGCGAATGGCCGGATGGGCTGCAATGTTCGGTGGTGGTGGACGCGACCGTGATCGCGATGGCGGCGGCGGTGTGCTTTCCGCCCTGGCCATGATGATCCTTGCTCCGATTGCCGCAATGCTGATTCAAATGGCGGTTTCGCGTTCACGCGAATACCAGGCAGATGCAACTGGAGCCCACTTCACGGGCAATCCCGGTGCGTTGGCCAGCGCGCTGAGAAAGATGGAGACCTACGCGGCCCACGTTCCCATGCAAGCTTCGCCTGCTACAGCGCACATGTACATCATTGCGCCCCTGCTCGGTGGCATCAGCTTTGGCAGTTTGTTTTCCACCCATCCGCCCACGGCGGAGCGCATTGCCCGGCTCACCGGTATGCGTCCTGGTAATTACTGATCACGGTAGCCAATTGAACTGTCTAGTGGCCCATTCAAGCCTCGTTTTCGCTTGAGTGGAACACAATGAACTTCAGTGGGGCACCAATTGATGTTTTATCTTGCGGAGCGCAGCGGATACAATCAACTTAATGTCGCAAGCATCAGGGTCAACCCTTCAACGCGCTGCTGAACTGGAGCAAGCTCTGCGCTCCATTATCCGTGGGAAGAACGACGTTGTGCGTCTTGCGCTGGTCGCTATTCTCGCCCGCGGACACCTGCTCATTGAAGGCGTTCCCGGTGTCGGCAAAACCACGTTGGCGCATGCACTGGCGCGAGCTATTGACTGCGATTTCCGCCGCGTGCAGTTTACCAGTGACATGCTGCCCAGCGACGTGATCGGCATCTCCGTGTACTCCACCTCGGAGGAACGCTTCGAGTTCAAACGTGGCCCTATATTCACCAATATTCTGCTCGCCGATGAGATTAACCGCACCACACCGAAGACGCAATCTGCGCTGTTGGAGGCGATGAACGAACGCCAGGTGACCGTGGACGGCCACCCGCATCCTCTGCCCAATCCGTTTCTAGTGGTTGCCACCCAGAATCCTGTCGAGCACCATGGCACCTATCCGCTGCCCGAGTCGCAACTTGACCGTTTCCTGATTCGTGCTCGCATGGGTTATCCCGAGGCTGGCAGCGAGCGCGAGATTTTGCGGGGCCGTGCTGGAGCGGCACGCCTTGAAGAATTGCGTCCCGTTCTCACGGCTGAGGATGTGATTGCTTTGCAGAATGAGGTGTCCGCGGTGCGCGTAGAGGATTCTCTGATTGACTACTCGCTGGCGATTGTAGAGCGCACCCGGCATCACGAGCAGCTATCGTTGGGCGTCTCGCCCAGAGGGTCGTTGATGCTGTATCACGCTGCACAGGCCATGGCATTTCTCGAAGGCCGAAATTTTTGCACCCCAGACGATTTCAAGAAGCTGACCGTACCGACGTTTGCGCATCGGCTCGTGATCAGCGCCCGTTATACATCCACGCTGAAGCGCGCCGAGCAGTCTGAACAGATTCTTCGCGAAGTTGTGGATAGCGTGCCCGTGCCAGTTTAATTTCGTCACCCTCAAGTTTTCGGAGGCAATTTTGTCGGTTCTGCGCTTCTTCAAGGTGCTCTCGCTCGGTGTGTGGATTGGCTCGATCTTCTTTTTCGCAGCCGTCGTAGCACCGACCGTATTTTCGGTGCTGCCGTCGCGCACCCTTGCCGGGATGGTAGTAAGCCGGTCTCTGTTCAACCTGCATTGGATCGGTCTCATCTGCGGCATGCTGTTTCTACTCTCATCCTTTCTCCTGGCTTGGATCGAGGGTGGTAGCGGGCCGTTTCACCTGCGAGACCTTCTTCTTGTAGCGATGATGGCACTTACACTGTTTGCTCATTTCGGAGTCGAACGCCGCATGAACAAACTGCGCACGGACATGGGCGTGATCGACTTGGTTCCTCAGCAGGATGCGCGGCGAGTTGATTTCAATCGCCTGCACAAATGGTCCACAAGGCTTGAGGGATCGGTCTTTCTTTGCGGTTTGGCGCTGCTTTTTCTAGTTGTGAAAGACCAGGGCCTGCAGCGGGAGAGACGATACTACTAAGCGTGGGCACTTAGGTGAAAGCTAAGGCGTATCTCTCATTGTGATGTCGCTGAGTGACGGCTAATCTCGCAGGACTTTGAGACTGCGAGTACAACTTCTTGCGACAATTCCAAGCGTCGGTTTTATGCGTGTTCCTCGCCGTTCTTCCATCCTTTGCAGCGGACTCGATCGCCGCAATCGACAAAGACAAGGTCAGCATTTTTCTGGATGGTGCACGCCACGCAGGCGATTGCAAACTTGAAGAGTCTCTGCTTCTTACTGAACTCCATCAACTCCACTTTCCCGCTGGTTGGCGAATCGCCATCGTGTGCACCTCGTTGCGTTGGCAGCAGATTCTTCAGCAAAGAGATCTCCACTACAACACCAGGGGATTTACGAATCTTAAGTCGCAGCTCACGGTATTGGACGGAGTTATCTTCCGTGAATTTCCTTCGAACTACCGTCACATCATCGCGCACGAACTCGCGCATATCCAATGCCAATGCCGAGATGAAACGATGGCAGAACGGATCGCACGTGACCTCGAGCACGCTGCAAAACTAACGCAGGACGCAGCTCGCATCGCCGGCAAACAGATCCCGCAAGCAATCCCGGCCAGTGACTTGCCGGAAAAAACGGGGAGCTTGGTAGCTCCCCGGTTCAGCCTTAAGGATCACTAGAAGTTGAGTGTCGCACGCAATTGAATTTGCCGTGCTGACGCATCTGCCCCAAGGAATGACCCATACATACTCGTCGGAGTATTGACTGTATGTTGGATCGTTCCGAACAACGGGTTCGCTAGATCGTTAACCGGTTGATCGAAATTGGGGTGGTTCAAGATGTTAAAGAACTGAACCCCCACACCGACCTTTCCGGACTCCCATCGCGGGAACTGGAAGTTCTTCATCAGCGTCAGATTGGTGTTGATGTAGCTGGGACCGTAAATCTGGTTCCGTCGCTGATTTCCCCATGTTCCAGCCAGCAGGTTCCCCGCCGAGTCGGTTGGTATCGATTGATAGGCCGTGGTCATGATTCCGCAGGGGTTCGAGATGCCGCCGCGGCCAGCAGCCGATGCGCCACAACTGAACGATCCGGGAATGACCTGGTTTGCGAAGGTTTGCGTGTTAACTCCGGGCACAAGATGGAAGTTCTCTGTTGCCAAGACGCTTGTCGAACTGTCGATGACCGTGAAGGGATAACCTGTCCGACTGAAAACGTTTCCGGAGATCGTCCAATCTGCGATTGCCGCCAGCCAGGTATTCTTCATCCTGGGCGTCGTCCAGACATAGTTGAGGCTGGCATAGTGCCGCGTGTCGTAATCGGAATTGCCATAGTTGTACTGCCTCAAATTGAATGGATTCTGTGCGAACTGAATGCTCGTGTTATCAGAAAATGGAGCGCCAAACGAGAACGGCAAGATGCCACCATTCGAGATTTCGTCAAGGGCGTGGCTCCAGGTGTAGTTGAACTGGAACTGCAGAGACTTCATTCTTCGCTGCAGGCTGACACTAACACCGTTGTAGTTGGACAGGGCGCTGGTCTGCACTTCCTGCACTGTGCCGAATCGTGCATCCGGCGCGGTGAGAGGAAGTCCACCAAAGCTATTTGGAGCATTGAACCCGTTCACGCCATTCGCAATCCACGCCTCGTGAATACCGTGATTCCCGACGTAATTGATAGAGAATGTCATGTTTGGTCCAAGGCCCTTTTCGATTTGCAGGTTCCACTCCTGGTATCGCGGCGAATGCAGCGACCCGGCCGGATTGAAGAACCCCGGGGGAACAAAGAACGGGTTGCTCGCAGCAATGCTCGTTGCGGTGCCTCCGCCCGAAAAGCCTCCTGTGAACGCCTGGTTCGCGGCTGCCGCGGTGGCGGGAAGATCGCTGAGTGCGACGGGAGCGCCCGCCGTACTGCCGACCGTAAATCCATTGTTGAAGGGAGGGTTGAACAACATGTCGTCGGCGACAGTGGCTGGGAATTTGTCAATGAACAGACCAAATCCTCCGCGCACTACAAAGTCCGAACCTCGCGGCGTCCACGCGAAGCCGAAGCGTGGCTCCCAGTTCAATGCGTCAAACTTGGTAAGCGCCTGGTGCTGGTTAAACAAAATCGCCTGATTGTAGGGCTGCGTTGCA
>Ga0316226_1005211_pt1 | contig 9964 bp, 5 predicted proteins | sample TBH18017metaG_FD_206009 | JGI IMG/M metagenome (GOLD analysis project Ga0316226, IMG submission 206009) | Freshwater microbial communities from Trout Bog Lake, Wisconsin, USA - TBH18017 | ecosystem: Environmental > Aquatic > Freshwater > Lake > Hypolimnion/Profundal zone | place: USA: Wisconsin... | reverse complement strand
GCCTCAAGCTGGGCGTGGCCACTGAGCGCGATCTGGCGCAGCTTTGCCACGAGGCCTATGGGCGTCGCTGGAGCTTTGTCTTCTGGTTCTTTGCGGAGATCGCTATCGCCGCCTGCGACATGGCAGAGGTGATCGGCTCGGCAATCGCGCTTGAACTCCTGTTCCACATTCCGCTGTTCTATGGCGTGCTGATCACCGGCCTTGACGTACTGCTGATTCTGCTCTTGCAGCGCTGGGGATTCCGCTATGTTGAGGCGCTGGTCATTGCGCTCATCGGCACCATCATCGTGATGTTCGGCGTGCAGATGTTCTTCTCCCGGCCAGACTATGCGCAGGTGATGCACAACCTGTTCATCCCCTCGGCCTCCATCGTCACCAATCCCGGCATGTTGTATATCGCCATCGGAATGCTGGGCGCCACGGTCATGCCGCATAACCTCTATCTGCACTCGTCGATCGTGCAAAGCCGCAAGTACAAGCGCACACCGGGCGGCAAGCGCGAAGCCATCTTCATGGCCAATCTTGACTCCGGGCTGGCCCTCACGGTGGCGCTGTTTGTAAACGCCGCAATCTTGATCGTGGCCGCGGCGGTCTTCCATCGCAGCGGACACTTTGAGGTGGAGGCGATTCAGGACGCCTACAAGCTGCTCAGCCCGCTGGTGGGCGCGGCCGGGGCAAGCACGCTCTTTGCCATTGCCCTGCTCGCCAGCGGGCAAAACTCCTCGATTACCGGCACCCTCGCAGGCCAGGTGGTGATGGAAGGTTTCATCCACTTCAAGCTGTCCCCTTGGCTGAGGCGCATGCTCACGCGCGGACTGGCGATTATTCCCACCATCCTTGTGGTGGCCATTACCGGCGAGCAGGGCACTGAGAAACTGCTCATCCTCAGCCAGGTAATCTTGTCGCTGCAACTCACCTTCGCCGTGGTGCCGCTGGTCATCTTTACCAGCAACCGCAAGCTGATGGGCGAGTTTGTCAACGGGCGCTTCCTGCAAGGGCTGGCGTGGATCGTCGCTGCGCTCATCGCGGTGCTGAACGGCTGGCTCCTGCTCCAGACCGCGATTGGTTTCTGGCGCCCCTGATAGAAATTCGGCATCATCGCGTCGAGGTATCCGCTAGTATGAATGCGATGAAAGTTCTATCCGCAGCTGAAATGCAGGCCTGTGACCGCGCAACAACTGAGCGGCACGGAATTCCTTCGCTTCACCTCATGCGGTCGGCGGCCTCAGCCGTGGCGGCGTTTGCGCGCCTCCAGTTTCCCCGCGCGCGGCGGGTGCTTGTGCTGTGCGGCCATGGCAACAACGGCGGCGACGGCATGATGGCTGCCTGGCTCTTGTCCGAAGCGGGGCTCGACGTAACCACCGTGCTGCTGGGCTCGCCTGACGGGCTGAAGGGCGATGCCGCCGAAGCATGGGCGGAGTTGACCACCCCGGCGCGAGGGCAGATCCGCACCGTCACAACAGCAGACGAACTCGCGCAGTTGAAGGGCGCGCTCGAAGCCGACTTGATTTTGGATGCCGTGGTGGGCACGGGCTTCAAGCCGCCGCTGAAGGGCCTGGCCTTGGCGGCGCTCAAGTGGGTGCAGGGCAGCCACGCTCCGGTCCTTGCGGTCGATTTGCCCTCCGGTTGGGCAGCGGATGCAACCGGCGCAACTGCGGAGGGACAAGTCTTTCCTGCCGATGCGGTGATTACCTTTACCGCGCCCAAGCCAGCTCATCTGTTTGGCCAGTTGACGCGGCGCTGGAATCAGCCAGTGGTAGTGGCCCCCATTGGCTCGCCGGAAGAGTCAATTGTTTCAGCGCTGAAAATGGAGTGGGCTGGATCATCGCTCCAACTGGCGCAGTCGCCGCGCCCGGCAGCGGCGAACAAAGGCCAGTTCGGCCATGTGCTGGTGGTGGGTGGCGCATTTGGAACCGCTGGCGGCAAGGTCGGCGCGCCGTGCATGGCAGCTCTTGCGGCGTTGCGCTCCGGCGCTGGTTTGGTCACAGCGGCGGTTCCCGCGCCTGCTCTGGCGGTTGTGGCTTCGTTCGTGCCAGAACTGATGACCTGGCCGCTGCAGGCGAGTCCCTCGGGCTGCATCTCTGCTGAAAATCTTGCGCCAGATCATGTTGCCACGCTGATCGCGGGCAAGACCGTGTTGGCCATCGGGCCGGGGCTCGGCCAGTCCGTGGATACGGCGAAGTTTGTGTCCGGCCTGCTGGTGGAGACCAAAATTCCGGCGGTAATTGACGCTGACGCCCTGAATATCCTGGCCGCAAAACCGGTGCTGCTCGCCAAACTCGCCAAGGGACGGACGCTGGTGCTCACGCCTCATCCCGGCGAAATGGCGCGGCTCACCGGCAAGACCGTGGCCGAGGTCCAAGCCGACCGCCTTGAGACGGCGCGCGGCTTTGCCCAGCGCCTGGGCGTGACCCTGGTTCTCAAGGGAGCGCGAACCCTCATTGCGCATCCCAATGGCCAGGTCGCTGTAAATACCACCGGGAATCCCGCCATGGCCAAAGGCGGCAGCGGCGACGTTCTCACCGGACTGGTGGCGGGCCTTCTGGCGCAGTATCCCGGCGACCCGGCGCGGGCCGTCGAGGCGGCGGTCTGTTTGCACGGGCTGGCTGCGGATCTGGCCGTAAGGGAGGGCAACGAGCACACCTTGCTGGCCACTGACAGTTTTATGCACTTTTCGCAGGCATTTCGTTTTGGATTTCGCGGCTCGAACGGGTATGTTTGGATACAGGGGCAGCCGGGTGAGTCGTCGCCGGTCGCGGGCTCAAATGAGGCAACTGAATGATGAACGCCGCACCGCCTGCCGCTGGCAGGATTCACGAGTTCACGACCCACAGTGGTGCGGACACCATTGCTGTGGGGCGCAAGCTTGCTCGTTTGCTTCAGACGCCGCAACTGCTGGTGTTGCGCGGTGATCTGGGCACCGGCAAAACCACGTTGGTCAAGGGAATCGCCGAGGCGCTCGACGCTGCCGAGGCAGACGAGGTTACCAGTCCCACATTCACGCTGCTCCATGAGTACGACGGCGCGCTGGATGGCAAGCAGGTAAAGCTCTTTCACCTCGACGTGTATCGCCTTGAAGGCGAGCGCCAACTGGAGACGCTGGGGCTCGATGAGTTGCTCACCCCCGATGCGCTGGTGCTCGTCGAGTGGGGAGAAAAATTCAAAAGCATTCGCAAAAAGGCCACCGGAGAGATTGCCATTACCGCAGTCGGCGGCGATGCCCGGCGGATTACGGTAACGCTGAAAGACTAACGCCCTACAGGAAGCGGCGAGGCCTTCACCGGCAGTGGAGCGCACTTGTTGCACCGCTGTTTTGAAAGTCGCAACTTCACATGCTGCGGAAAAACTCTAGTTGCGCCGCTGTTTTGAAGGCCGCAACTTTACACGCTGCGAAAAAACTCTCATTGCAACGCAGTTTTGAAAGGGCACGGCTTTTAGCCGTGCCACAAGTGATTGACAATAAATCAGGGCTTTAGCCCCTGAGGGATGTTTCAATCAATGCCGGGCTTTCTACCTCTCAAACTAATGTTGAACTTCCATCTCAAAACGCTCAACCCTGAAATTCCTGACAGGTCCTATGAATCGAATCCCATTTAGTGAAGTGCAGCAAACGCTCGCGGGCGTCCTCATCGGCCTTGGCATGGCCGCCGAGCGCGCGCAAAAGTGTGCGCGATTATTCGCCGAGACCACGCGCGACGGCGTCTACACGCACGGCATCAACCGCTTTCCGCGTTTCGTTGGCACCATTCGCAACGGCTGTGTGGACGTGAATGCGGAGGCCGCGCGCGTGGCCGGCTTTGGCGCGCTTGAGCGCTGGGATGGCTGCAAGGGCCCCGGCAACCTGAATGCCCTGGCCGCGATGGATCGGGCCATTGCCCTCAGCCGCGAGCACGCCGTGGGCTGCGTCACCCTCGGCAACACCAACCACTGGATGCGCGCGGGAACGTATGGCTGGCAGGCCGCTGAAGCAGGCATGATCGGTATCTGCTGGACGAACACAATGCCCAACCTGCCCCCGTGGGGCGGGCTGCAACCGGTCATTGGCAACAACCCGGTAGTCTTCGCCGTGCCCCGCGCCAAAGGCCATGTGGTTCTCGATATGGCCATGTCGCAGTTCTCTTATGGCTCGCTGGAGGGCTACCGCAAGAAGGGCGAAATGCTACCCGTCGAGGGTGGATTCGACGAGCAGGGCAACCTCACCCGCGATCCCGGCGCTATCGAGAAATCGTTGCGTCCGCTCCCGGTTGGTTATTGGAAAGGCTCGGGGCTCTCCGTGGTGCTGGACATGATTGCCGCCATGATGTCGCTCGGCCGGGCCACCCACCAGCTCTCCGGTGACCCGCTCTATGAGGCGGGCATCTCGCAGATGTTCCTGGCCATGAATCCGCAGGCCTTCGGCCCCTCGCCCCGAGCCGGGGAAATTGCCGACGAAATTGTGGCTTCGCTCCATGCCTGCAAGCCCGCCAAAGAGGGCAGCCGCGTCCGCTATCCGGGCGAGCAAACGCTGCGCGTCCGGGCAGAAAATGAGCGGCTCGGGCTACCGGTTGAAGAACCGGTCTGGGCAACGATTCTGGCCATGTAAGCTGCGCCAGGCAATCAGATGCCCTCATGCTGAGTGCTGGCTCTCCTCAGTCCCCAAGGCGAATCCTCACCCCAACGGCGAAGGCCTGCCGTTGGGGCGCAGGTCACAGGCAAATCCCGATAAATAGCAATTGACGCCTTATCTAAATCACTTCCCTCGCTTTGGCCTGAACTTCCCCCCATAAACAACAGCCGCTCGGGTGCAGGATGCAGCCCGTGAGCAACCCTGCTCAGACGTGCCTTGTCATTGCCCGCTACTTTTGCGAAGTCGCTTGGTGTCGGAATCGCTGACCGGGCTGGCAAAGCGGTGAATACAAGACAAGGTTTCACCACAGTTGGATGAGGGGGTACAAATGCGCAATTTCAGATCTCTTTTCGTGTGCTTTTTGACGGCTTTACTGGTGGTGTTTGTCGCCGGATGCGGTCAGGAAACAATCAGCCTCCCAGGTGTGGTGTCTACAACTCCTGCTCAGGGCGCTACCAATGTGGTGATCAACACGCCCGTCACCGCGACATTCTCAATGGCGATGAACCCAGCTTCGATTACCGCCTCGACGTTCACGTTGACCGGGCCGGGTGGAACCGCCGTGGCAGGAACGGTCTCCTATAGCGGCATGGTCGCCACGTTCACGCCGGCTGCGCTTCTCTCCTACTCAACCACCTACACTGCCACATTGACAACCGGCGCTGCCAGCACCGGCGGCGCAGCGCTCATTGGCCCGTCCGTGTGGTCCTTTACCACCATTACGCCGCCACCCACGGTTATCGCCACGATTCCCGCGAATGGCGCAACCAATGTGTCCATCGGCCAGATGCTCAGCGTCACCTTCAGCGAGACGATGCTATTAAGCTCGATCAACTCCACAACATTCAAGGTGACAGGGCCGGGCGGAACAACCGTTGCCGGAACAGTCGGCTACTCTGGCTTGGTTGCCACATTTACACCCAATGCGCCTTTGGCCAATAGCACCTCCTATACGGCCACCATCTCCACCGGCGCTACGTCCCTTGCGGGCACTCCGCTGGCTGCAACTTACATATGGACCTTCACAACCATCACGCCCCCGCCCGTGGTAATGGCGACGATTCCCGCCAGTGCGGCAACCGGCGTTCCGGTCAACCAGGTGCTTGTCGCCACATTCAATGAGGCCATGAGTTGCACGCCCTTCCCCGCCGCGGCGTTTATCGTCACCGGTCCCGGATCAACTCCGGTCCCTGGAACCATCGGGTGCGCAGGCAACGTGGTTACATTTACGCCGGCGGCCAATCTTGCCTTCAACACCGTGTATACGGCCACCATCACTACCGGGGCGCAAAGCGTCGCGGGCACTCCCATGGCCCTCAACTACGTGTGGAGCTTCAGAACTGTCTCCACCACCACACTGCCTATGGTCATCTCCACAGTGCCGGCGAATTTGGCAACGGGCGTACCCATCAACCAGGCAGTTACGGCAACGTTCAGCGAGGCCATGAACCCAGCAACCATCAGCGCGGCAACATTTACGCTGACCGGGCCGGGCGGTGCCAGCGTCATCGGTGCGGTTACCTACGTTCCAGCCGGGTCAGTGGCAACCTTCACACCAGTTGCGAGCCTCGCAACCAATACCCAATACACCGCCACGGTTACCACTGGAACGGCGGACCTCGGCGGCACCGCATTGGCCGTCAGTTATGTGTGGACTTTCACCACCGCGGCTGCGCAACTCTCTACGCCTCCAACCGTGATTTCGACGGTTCCCGCAAACGGAGCAACACTTGTTCCGCTCAATCAGATTTTGAGCGCGACCTTCAACAAGGCGATGAACCCCGCCACAATCAACGCACTCACCTTCAAGCTCACAGGGCCCGGCAACACCGTGGTTCCCGGCTTGGTGGCCTACGCGGCGATTGGCAATACGCTCACGTTTACTCCAACGGCAAACCTGGCGTCCGGCACGCTGTTTACGGCCACCATCACAACCGGTGCTCAGGATCTGGCGGGAAGTCCGCTGGCCGCCAATTTCGTGTGGATGTTTACAACCGGCACCACCTTGAACACCATCCAGCCGCAACTGGTGGTGGCTATCCCGGTCAATGGGGCCAACAATGTGCCTCTCAACCAGGCGGTCAGCGCTAGTTTCACTGAAGCCATGAATCCGCTGACCATCACCACGGCAACCTTCCAACTGACCGGGCCGGGCGGAGTTCCGGTGGCTGGCGCAGTCTCTTACGATGCCGTCAGCTACATCGCCACCTTTACGCCCACAGTCCCCTTCGCCATCAGCACCGGCTATATCGTTACGCTTACCAGCGGAATCACGGATATGACCGGCAATTCGCTGGGCAGCACCGGCGCGCCGAATCCATGGACCTTCATGACCGGTACCGCGCTGATTGTGCCCCCGGTGATGATTGGGTCAACCGTAGCATCCTTCGGCGGCCTTGGTGGCGGCGCGGGAATGACAAACATGGGAATCCATACCGTGATCAACGGCAGCATTGCCACAACCGGCGCTTCTTCAAAAATCACGGGATTTCACGACAACACGGTGATGGTTGCGGGCATTCCGCAATGCATCTATTCCGAAACAGGAAGTAACGTAGGACTGGTGACCGGAGCCATCAACACCGCTACCCCGCCTCCTACGGTCGGCTGCCCCAATGAGGGAACGGCTGCTACCTTTGCCATCGCCACCCAGGCCGCGCTTGAAGCCCAAACCGCATACACAACCCTGCAGAACATTCCTCCGGGAATCACTCTGTCGAGCGACGAACTGGGCAACCGAACTCTGGCGCCCGGCACCTACACATCCTCAAGCTTCTATGACATAACCGCTGGTCCATTGACTCTCGACGCACAGGGTGACCCAAATGCGACGTGGGTCTTCCAGATGGGCTCATACCTTCAGGTTGGCACGCCCACATCGTCACAGAGCGTGGTCCTCATCAACGGCGCCAAGGCCAGCAACGTCTTCTGGCAGGTTGGCGGGCTCCCCGGCGCGGTCATCAACTACGGCGGAGGCGGGACGATGGTAGGCACCATCATCTCTCAACCCGGCATCACGGTCTCAAGCCCCGGAGTTGCCGCGGTAACAACAATCAATGGCAGATTACTGGCACTCGGCGCTTCCATCACCCTGGTGAACACTGTCATCAACGTCCAGTAATGGCCTGCGTAGACCGCCCTTCGGGGCGGTCTACGCCAGTTGCTCGCAGTGTGTTTTGCCATGTTTCATTCGCACCGGGTTAGCCCGGCACTTTGATGTTTCGACCATCGCGATGCGCGGTTCGGGAGACGACCATGAGATTCAGTACACGAATAATTGCCACGGCAGCATCTGCTGTCTTCCTGGTTGCAGGGTTAAGCCTTTATGCGGAGAGAGCGGCAAGGCCCGCAGGCATTGATGAGATCGCTTCAAGTTCAAGCGCGGCAGCCATGCCATATTCCAACGGCTTGAACCGGGGTGTTCCCAGGTTTGAGCTGTTCCTCGGCTACTCCTATCTGCGTGCAGTGCCCGCCTATGCCGAAGGAAACCGGCTGGTATGGCTCAATGGCGGAAGCACCTCGCTAGCCTACAATGTCAATCGTCATTGGGGACTGGTTGGCGACTTTGGCGCATACACAAACTCCCAGATTCACTTCACGGGCGGATATACGGGCACGGTCGACGTGAACAACTCCAACGTGGCTGTTACCAGCTATCTCTTTGGTCCGCGGCTTTCATTCCGGAATCACGACAGGATCACTCCCTTTGCTCAGGTGCTGTTTGGAGGCGTGCATGCCAACCTGGTCACACTCGCCGGCTGCACGGTCAACTGCACGGTGCTGCCAGTGCAGGACTCGTTTGCCATGACAGCCGGTGGCGGCCTGGACCTGCGGGTTCATCATCACTTCGCCATCCGCCTCATTCAAGCCGAGTACCTCATGACACGCTTCACCAGCTACACCACCGGAGCCACCGGCACGCAGAACGACATGCGCCTGTCCTCCGGAATCGTCTTCCGCTTCGGCGGCAGAGGCGCTCCCCAACTCCCTCCGCTTCCACCCTTGGCATACTCCTGCTCGGTAAGTCCGGCCTCGGTATTTATCGGGGAGCCGATCATGGTCTCGGGCACGGCTGTGAATCTTGACCCGGCAAAGACGGCCGTCTACACTTGGGCTGCCGATGGCGGCACGGTAACCGGAACCTCTGACACGGCTAGCATAGACACTGCCAATGCTGCTCCCGGCGCATACATGCTGAAAGGCCACGTCTCTGAAGGCGACAGGGCCAGCGACAACGCGGATTGCACTGCGTCCTATACAGTGAAGGCGTTTGAACCGCCTACCGTAAGTTGCTCCGCAGACCCTGCCATCGTCATCTCTGGCAACCCTTCCACAGTTACGGCAATCGGCATTAGTCCCCAGAATCGTCCCTTGATTTACAGCTATAGCTCCACCTCTGGAGTTATAAATGGAAGCGCTGCGATAGCTGTTCTCGCTACGGGTGGCGTGGCTGTTGGCAGCATCGCGGTAACCTGCAATGTGGCCGATGACAAAGGCCAGTCGGCAACCAGCACGACCATGGTAACGGTGGCGGCCCCTGTGGCAGCGCCCAAGCCGCAGACCAGCGACCTGTGCTCCATTCACTTTGATCGGGATGCGCGTCGGCCGGTTCGTGTGGACAACGAAGGCAAGGCCTGCCTGGATGGAATCGCGCTTAACCTGCAGCAAAACTCCGATGCCAGTTTGGCTATTGTGGGCAATGCGGCCAGCGCGGAAAAAGACAGCCGGAAACTGGCCACGCAACGCGCGGTCAACACCAAGGCATATCTTGTTGGCGAAAAGGGAATCGATGCGTCGCGGATCGCGGTCTACATCGGCTCTCAGGATGGAAAGGTAGTTACCAACACCCTGATTCCAGCCGGAGCAACGCTGGATAACACGGGCAATACGCCTGTGGACTAAGGCAATATCGAGGGGTATTTCGCAGAAGAAGCACCGCCGCCCTCCCCAGGGAATACTCCTCGATTGCGACGAGTCAAGAAGGCTGGCTGGAAGATATCTTCCAGCCAGCCTTCTTGTTGCTGACCATGGTCATGGAACTCAAACCTTATCCATTCCGCGCATTTTGCAGAATCGGCAGGCAAGCAAATACTCATCAAACACTCATCAAGCGCCCAATCAATTGCGCGACCACCAGGCCAGGCCATCCGGTTCGCGTCCTGCGTCAATGGCGGCGACCTTCCTGAGCGTGGTCAGATCCACCACCGCCACGATGTGATCGCGCGGGCAGGACACAAAGGCGCGCAAGCCATCCGGCTCAATCTCGATCGAGGATGCGCCCTTCTCCGCGATGGGAACACGCTTCACCAGCGCGCGCGTAGCCGCGTCAAACACCATCAGGTCTTTGCCAGAGTGTGT
>Ga0316226_1005206_pt1 | contig 9975 bp, 10 predicted proteins | sample TBH18017metaG_FD_206009 | JGI IMG/M metagenome (GOLD analysis project Ga0316226, IMG submission 206009) | Freshwater microbial communities from Trout Bog Lake, Wisconsin, USA - TBH18017 | ecosystem: Environmental > Aquatic > Freshwater > Lake > Hypolimnion/Profundal zone | place: USA: Wisconsin... | reverse complement strand
GCAAACATACCATGCAATGCCGTGAACTTGGCCTGACAATCTTGATGTGCATGGTAACGCATCCGGTGCGACCGAAATAAAAATGGAAAGCCTGTCTGGGCATCACTCCACTTGCCGCAGAAAGGGCACATTTTTATGTCTCTAATCGGCTCTGGCATAATGCTGCAATATCTTCAAGGCTCACGATTGCCGCCTAACGAAAAAAGCTGAGCCACCGCCGACTCGCGGCGTGAACCGCGATAGCGGAACGGCCAGCGCCAACGGCGGTTGGCTCCGGCGACTTGTTAGGCAGCATGGTCGTCACTTTTTGGAAAACAATGAAAACAGAAACAAAATAATAATCAGTAAAATAATTCCGAGCAGCATATCAAGCCAAGCTGGCATCGGCTTCTTTTGCAACTGAGGTGTCAAAGTCTTCTGGCTACGACCAACAGCCGGTGCTGCTGGTTTGGAGACTGCCGGCTTCGGTGCTGGCTTCGGAACGAATGGTGGTGTAGGTGGCTGGAGTCCATGCGAAGCTGGTGATGCCATAGCGTCAAAGCCGCTCGGCCCATCACACGAATGAACTGAATCGTCTGCATTGAATGCGAGCCACTGACCGTATGGCATCTGGCGCATGTGAATACGCTCATCGCACCACTTGCAGGTGGTGAAATATGAATCGCCGCTGCTGCGTCTGTATTGTCGTCGGTAACTCACAAAATGCGGAAATAACAATTCATGGCGGCCCGCTGTGAACTGGCCGACCAAACTGATCCATGCCGACTCCTGGCCCGTATGCGTTCTGCTGGACGCCGCCCTGAAAAATGGGCGAAAGCTGCTGGCCATCCTGTAAGTAGTATGTCTGCGGGCGACCATACTGGTCAGAGTTTACGCCCGGCCCATACGCGTTCGGTGTAATATAACCGGGCTGCTGATAATAAGTCTGCTGGTATGGCTGCGTGAGTGCTTGGTCGAGCGCGGCACATCCTGTCAGAAATGGCAGTGACGCCGCGATGCTGATAATCAATGTCTGAGTTTTCATGGCTTTATGTTTGTGATGCGCGAATGCCGCCTAACATTGTTCTTCAACCGCAGTGTGCGGCACGATTTTTTCCATGAGTTTGACTTTATTTAGGGCTTTCCATTTTGTCCAGAACTATTTAGGACATTAACCATGCAATCCCTCGAATTTAGAAAAACCGCACCCAAAGAGCGCTTGGTTCCCAATCCAGTGTGGCGGCGACGCCCTCGTCGCCGGGAACATTCAATTTGTGAACCCTTTCGCGGTTTGCTCAAGCGACGGGGCGTCGCTTCCACCATCGATACGCATGGGATGCAGAAACCCGGTTTGGGGGTGCGGAGTCCGTTGGACTCGTGATTTTCAATTTTCAATGGCCAATCGCCAATTTGGTATAACGCCCAACGGTCGCCTTTTGACCCGCTTGGAGGGGGAAATCGCCGGTTTTGACCGGTTTTCCTCAAAAACCGTCAATTTTAGCAATTTTGACGGCTTTTTGGCCGTGGGTAGGCGTTGCAAAGAGCTTTCTGCAGGCTGCAAAGAGCGTTCTGCAGGCTGCAAAGAGCGTTCGGTAGCGTGCAAAGAGCTTTCTGTAGCCAAGAAATTGCGTTCTGCATCGTGCATAACGTGTTTTGCATCGTGCAAATTGCGTTCTGCATCGTGCAAAGAGGATTTTGCAGCGTGCATAAAGTCTTTTGCATCGTGCATAAAGTCTTTTGCAGCGTGCATAAAGTCTTTTGCAGCGTGCAAAGAGGGTTTTGCATCGTGCATAACGTGTTCGGTAGCGTGCAAAGAGGGCTTTGCAGCGTGCATAACGCGTTCGGTAGCGTGCAAAGAGCTTTCTGCAGCCAAGTAAACACGTTCGGCAGCCACATAATTAGGTTTGATTCGCAAGGAAACCTCCTTGCCCGTGGCGCCAACCGTCCCCAGCGCCACCGGATTGCCGGCCAGCGGCAACGGAAAGCAAAATTTTGGCAACTAATTGGTCTATAAGTCTTACTATCCTAAAATATATTAAGATTCATTTCGCTAATTTTTCAGGTTGGGCTAGACTCGGAGCTTAACAATAAAACACTGGTCATGCCGACTCCAAGAACATGGGACTCCGGAAATTGGGACTCAGGCTTTTGGGATTCCGTTGTGGCCGACAAACCGAACAAAAAAATGAACGCTAAAGTCGCCATCAACATCCGGGGCCTGAAACCGCGTGACCAGCTCACGAAATTCAAAAAAGCCGTCACCCTGTGTCAGACCGCCCCGGCGGTGCCCAATCCTAATCCGACGTTCGCGGTCTGCATCGCCGGCAACGCCGCCATCGAGGCCAACCTCGACGCGATTGACACTGCCGAGAAGAACCTGACCCAGTTGCGCCTCACGCGCGACCAGTTGCTGGCGACGGGCCTGACCAATTACACCGCGCTGGGCGGGTGCGTGCAGAGTTTCAGCCTGGGCGACCCGGCCGTGATTACCGCCAAGGGCTATGATGTGGCCGCCGCGCCCGCGCCGCTGCCGCCGGTGGGCCGCCCGCAGAACCTGGTGCTGACACACGGCGACCATGACGGTTCAGTGGACGCGTCTTGGAACCGCGACAAGAGTTCGCACACGAACGAAGTCTGGGTCAGCCCGGACCCGATGACGCCCACGAGCTTTGTGGCCAATCAGGTCACGAACAAGTCGAGCTGCACCATTCTCGGCCAGCCGGTCGGCGGCAAAATCTGGGTGCGCGTGCGCGGCAACGACGCCAACGGCCCCGGCGATTGGAGCGACCCGGCCACCATCGTCGTTTCCTAAAACCCTTGCGGACGGCCACTCCTTGCGGAGGGCGATTATTCCCCCTCAACCGGTCTCCGGCCACCTGCTCCCCCACGGGGGAGCAGGCCGGGATGAGGGGGCGCAAGGCCGACCAAAATCAAACTCTAATTTATTATGCCCTTCGATCCCGCACTACCTGCCGACCATTCGCCGGATTCCTCCGCCGAAATGCGCGGCCAACTCAACGCGCTCAAAGCGCTGAATGACGCGCAGCAGGCCCGCTGGGACACGCTGACCGCGCAACTGGCGGACATTGATCCTTTGAACCTGACGGTGAGCGACCCGCCGACGGCGAATGAGGTGCAGTCGCTCGTTTACCAAATGGACGCCATCCTCGCGGCGGTCAAAGCCGCCTAAAGCTTGAACAGTGCCGTTGGCCGTGCCACCGCATCGTCCAGTCCTTCGGATTCCCCGGTTGGCAACACGAGCGTCGCCGCCACTTCCGCCACCGCCGGAGCCGGCAAAAACCGAATCATGCATTTGCTGGATTGTGCTGCGGAAAATTTCTGGCAACCTTTCAGGCAAATTCTCCGTCTGCCAACGAACACAATTAAACGCATGAACGATACGACCGATCCAAAACAAAACTCCGGTGGCTGTAACTGCGATTATTCGCTCGCCTTCCTGCTCCTGCGCGGCTGGCTCGCGGTGCGCGCCATCGTCACCGGCATCGAAAAGTTTGGCGCTTACAAAAGTATCCAGCAGCCGTTGCTCGACGCCAACGGCCAGCCCGACGCCAGCGGCGCGGTGATTGATGTGAAGGTGAAATTTTATTCGCTCGCGAATTACTCCGGCATTCCCGCCGGCTTGAAGGGCAAGTTCGCGAATGAAGGGCTGCTGCCGCCGTTCGCGCTGACGGCGTTCGACAAGCTGCTCGGCCCGGCGCTCATCCTCACCGGCGTGATGCTGTTGCTTGGTCTGGGCACGCGCGTGTCGCTCTTCGTGCAGGGCTTGATTTACATCGCGCTGACGGTCGGCCTGATTTTGATTCATCAGGACGATGGCATTTCCTGGCTCGGCATCCACATGGCACTGGTGGCGCTGGCGTTGATGCTCGCAAAACACAACAAGCTTGCGCTTCTCAAAAAATGGTAACGTCATCCCTCACGCGCCGGGAATTTCTCGGCACAACCGCCGTTGCCGGGGCCGGTCTGCTGCTGACTTCATGCAGCCCGGATTCCAATTCCAAGAGCGCGGCGAACAAAGCTTCGGCGCTGAACAAAATCAACATCGCGCTCATCGGCTGCGGCGCGCAGGGACAGGTGCTGCTGGATTCGTTGCAGGTGATCGAAGGCATCCGGCTCGTCGCCGTCGTGGACATCTGGGATTACAATCTCAAAAGCAACGTCCGCCGCCTCAAGGACAATGGCTTCGACGTGAAAGGCTATCGCGACTACGAAGAGTTGCTCGCGAACGAAAAAGATTTGCAGGCGGTCGTCGTGGCCGTGCCGGATTTCTGGCACGCGCCCGTGACCAACGCTTGTCTCAAGGCCGGGCTGCACGTCTATTGCGAAAAGATGATGAGCAACACCATTGACGGCGCCCGCTCAATGGTCGCCACGATGCGTGAGACGGGCAAGTTGCTCCAGATCGGCCACCAGCGGCGCAGCAATCCGCGCTACATCTTCGCGCTGAACAAACTGATTCGCGACGCGCAGATCTTCGGTCGCCTCACCGCCGCCCAGGCACAATGGAATCGCACGGTGACGAATGACTTGGGTTTCCCGAAACATTCGGAGATGAACGCCGAGCTGCTGGCGAAATATGGTTTCAAGGACATGCACCAGTTCCGCAATTGGCGCTGGTTCAAGGGGCTTGGCGGCGGGCCGTTGTCCGATCTCGGCGCGCATCAGATAGACATATTTAACTGGTGGTTCGGCACACCGCCGAAGTCCGTGATGGCCAGCGGCGGGCTGGATTATTATTCCAACCACGACTGGTATGACAACGCGATGGTGATCTACGAATTTCCGCTCGCCGAAGGCGTGGCGCGCGCGTTTTATCAGGTGCAGACCACGACGAGCGCGGGCGGCGGTTACTTCGAGATGTTCATGGGCGACAAGGGCACGATCAAGATGTCCGAAAATCCCGGCATCACGAAGCTCTACCGCGAGGACCGCGCCGACTCGTGGGACGATTTGGTGGCGAAGAATTATCTCCGCGCCAGCGCCACCGAGCGTCCCGCCGGCGACGCCGACAAAGTGGACGTGCGTGAGACCGCGCCGCTGCTGCAATACGATATTCCGGTTTCGTTCGCGAAGAAAATCCACCAGCCGCATCTGGAGAATTTCTTCAACGCCGTCCGCGACAAGAATGTTAAACTGAACTGCCCGGCGGACGAGGCGTTCCGCAGCGAATATGTGATCCACAAAGCGAACGAAGCTGTCGCCGCGCAGAAATTGATTGCCATTACCCCGCAGGAAACCGAAGCTTAAAAACAAAAGAGCGGCGGAGGGCCGCCGCACTCCAAGACGCTAACGCGTTGACCGACGACCTGCGAATTGCGCGAAGCGTCTTGGAGTGCGCCAGCCCTCTGGCGCTTTGGAAACTTATAAAAATATCAAACATGAAGAACATCACTGTTAAATTATCCGCTTTCATCATCTTCGCCGCCGGCGTGGTGCTGGCGGAACCGCTGAAGACCGAACTGCCGCCGCCGCTGTTCGTCGGCACGCCGGTGCCGATTACGGTGCCGAACCTCGAACCGAAGCTGAAGGCGTGGCCGGAATTTGACGTGCCCGCCGGCACGGTGAATCTTGCCAAGGGCAAGAAAGTCACCGCCAGCGACAGCGAGCCGGTCGTCGGCACGCTCGACCTCGTGACCGACGGCGACAAGGCCGGCGACGAAGGTTCGTGGGTCGAACTCGGCAAGGACAAGCAGTGGGTGCAGATTGATCTGGAAAAATCAGCGGAGATTTCCGCCGTCGTCGTCTGGCATTTCCATTCGCAGGAGCGCGTCTATCGCGATGTCGTGGTGCAGGTTTCCGATGATCCAAAGTTTGCGACGGGCGTGACGACGATTTACGACAACTCCGCCGCCGGCAAGGATCATCCTTACATCGAAAGTTATCTCGGCAAGTTGATTGACGCGAAAGGTGTGAAGGGCCGTTACGTCCGCCTTTACAGCAACGGCAACACGACGAACAAGATGAACCACTACATCGAGGTGGAAGTGTTCGGCAAGCCGGCGGCGTAAAAAGTTTTCCCTAATCTTAATCGTCATCGTAATCTTAATCCGTTCGCGGTGACGATTAAGATTAAGAACAGGATTAAGATTACGACGCCTTCACCAAAAATCCGCTGGGCGATATTTGTTGGAATCAGCCTGCTCGCCCTGCTCATCCGTCTGCCGCAACTCGGCAGCCGGCCGATGCACACGGACGAGACCGTCAACGCTTATATCACCGGCTCGTTGCTTGCCGGCGAGAAATATCACTACGACCCGCAAGACCGGCACGGCCCGGTTTTGTATCTGCTCGCCAAACCCGTCGCACAACTTTGCGGCGCGAAAAATCTTTCCGACCTGACCGAAACCGAACTGCGGCTCACGACGGTCATCGTCGGCAGCGCCACGGTGCTGCTGTTCGGCGCGGCGGTGGAACTGTTCGGCTTCATCCCCTGCCTCATCGCCGCGCTACTGTTCGCCGTCGGTCCCCTGCCCGTTTATTACAACCGCTATTTCATCCACGAAACCTTGTTCGTCGCCGCGACCTTTGCCTTGATGCTGTGCGGTTGGCGCGCAGTGAAAGATAATTCGTTCACGTTCGCCGCGCTTGCCGGACTGTGCGCCGCGCTGATGCTGGCGGGCAAGGAAACCGCCGTCATCCACTTTGTCGCGCTCGGCTTCGGAGCGGTTATTTGTGCCGGCGTGATGAAAACAAAAGCAATTTTTCCGCTAGCCAAGCTTACATTGACCGCACTCGCGAGCTTCATCGTCGCCACGATTTTACTCTTCACTTGGTTCGGGCAAAACTGGAGCGCGCTGGCTGACCTGCTCCACGCCATCCCGAATTTCGCCGCGCGCGCCGGCGGGCAAGGCCACGAAAAACCGTTCACTTATTACTTCGCGATTCTCGATCCGTTTTTTATTTTTTCAATCGTGGGTGCCGCCGGCCTTTACGCGGTGGCGTGCGACGTCGTTACGGGCAAACGCCGCGCCGGACTGATGCTGACGGTTTATGGCGTGACGATTTTCCTGATCTACTCCGTCATCCCTTACAAGACGCCGTGGCTGGCGCTGAATTTCTGGCTGCCGCTGGCGCTGCTGTGCGGCCTCGGCGTGGAAGGCATCTGGGAACAGTTTCAAAATTCCGCCGGCAAATGGATTGCGGTCGTCGCCATCGCCGCGCTGGTGCTGGTCGCGGGCCAGCAGACCCAGACGCTGGCGTTCGACTATCCGGCGGATGAGAAAAATCCCCTTGCCTACGCGCACACCACCGCCGACATCCTCAATCTGCCGGTGCGCCTCGCAGAAATCTGCCGCGAGCGAAAGCTTTCCGCGCCGCGCATCGCCGTTGTTGCGAAAGACGCGTGGCCGTTGCCGTGGTATCTGCGGAAATTCGCGAACGTCGGTTACTGGCAGCCGGGACAGACGACCGGCGCGGCGGATTTTTTTATCACGCCGACGGACTTGGACGGCCAACTCGCGGTGCAGTTGAAAGATTTCCGCCCGGAATTCTTCGGCGTGCGGCCAAACGTGCTACTGATCTTGTGGACACCGTTGGCAACCAACCCGGCGACGGGGGCGTCGCCGCCACCGAGGCAGCCATGAGCGAGATTCACGTCTTCAATCACAGCGCGATGGCGACACAGTTTCAGGTGCGCATCGCCGGCGAAGAAAAGAACTACGCCGCGCAAGCCGCACAGGCAGTATTCGCGCTGACGGACGAATTGGAAAACAAGTTGAGCCGCTTCCGCGCGAACAGCGAGATCGCCCAAATTGCGGAACTGACGGTCGGCGAAAAGTTGCGCTTGAGCGGGCCGGTGTTTGCCTGTCTGCGGCTCGCGCAGAAAATGGAGTTCGCCACGCGCGGCGCATTTTCAGTGACCGCCGCCGCGCTGAAGACGCAGCCGACCAAACCACTCTGGGCCATCGTCGAAAATGAATTTTCCATTCGCTGCGACAGCGGGAAATTGGAATTCGATCTCGGTGCGATTGGCAAAGGCTTTGCGCTCGACCAAATGGCGGAAGTTCTGCGCGAATGGAGTTGTCCGGCATTTCTGCTCGTCGCGGGCGGCAGCAGCATTCTGGCGGGCGACGCTCCGCCGGGTAGCGCGGGCTGGTCGTGCGGGTTAGGTGAGAACAATTCAGCACAGCGCTACCTATTGAAAAATTGTTCTTTGAGCGGCTCCGGCCTCGCGGTGAAAGGGCCGCACATTCTTGACCCGCGCACCGGTCTGCCGGGCACTTTGCGACATCGGGCATGGGCGTTGACCGACTCCGCCGCTGAATCGGATGCGCTTTCGACGGCGGCAATGCTTTTGCGCGAGGATGAAATTATCGCGGTCGTCGAAAAAAAACAAAGCTGGCTCGTCTGGCTTCAGGAAAAAGAAAACTGGCGGCATCTGGGCCAACGCCCATTGCCGCCAGTGTGACCGTTAAAAATTAATCAATTATTCTCCCCCAAGGAATAGGCATTGGCAAAATTCTTTCAATTCCATCACCGCCTGAATTCTCATCTGCATCAGAATCTTTATTGGGGTTGCTGTCATGCCCCCGGCTTTGCCAATAGGCGTCGTTGTTTTGATTTAACTGATTTGAACGATTGTCTCTATCACTTTGGGAGTTTTTCATATTTTTTAATTTTGTTTACATGATAAAACCTAACCCTTTTCCTGTAATTCGAGTCGAGTGAGAAATCAAGTTATCGCGTTGATTTATTTCGCGTGCGCCTTGATGAAATCAATGTCCGCCCGCACCTGCGGCACGCTGTCCTTCCAGTCGTTCTCGTGCTCGATGGAAATGTGCCCGTCGAATTTCTGCTTCTTCAATTCCTCGAGGCACGCGGCGACATCCACCACGCCTTTGCCGGCCACCACCACGGGCGCCTGACCATAAGCGGCTTTATCCTTGAGATGAACACTGATGATGCGGCCGTTGAGGATGCGGAGACATTCGACGGGTTTGAGTTCGGAGGTGCACCAGTGGCCGAGGTCGGCGCAAGCACCCACGCGGTGATCGCGGCTTTCCACGACGCCGAGAATGTAAAGCGGGTTCCAGACTTTGTAACTTGGCTTGCTCATCGAACCGCCGTGTTCGTGGAAGGCGACCTTGATATCAAACTCCTTGGCGGCGGCTTCCCACGCATCAATTTGCTCGGTGGATTCCGTGCAGACCGAATACAGTTCCATTTTCTTGGCGAAACTCATGATGGCGTGAACCTCCTCGGCGTTCTTGGCGGCGACGACGCCGTAGTTCACCGGGCGGACGCCTTGGCGGACGCACTCGGCCTGAAGTTCCGCCAGCGCGCTGGCCGACATGGTGTGCGAAACCTTGTCCGTCGAGCCGGGCTTGAGAATCTGGCCCGGATAGAACTCAATCATGTTGCCGCCGGCTTCCTTGGTCTTGGCGATGGCCTCGAACGCGCTGAATTCTTTGAACGTGTAAGCCTGACAGCCGATGAACCAGCCGTTCTGGTGGAGGTTTTCGGGAATCGGCGCGGCGTGGCTGACGATGCTGGTGAGGCAAAAGCCGCCGGTCAGGGCGAGGAGTTGGAGCAAATGAATTTTCATGTGTTGAATGGTGTGGCGGTATGTTTTCAGTTTAATCAAAAATTGCAAGTAACCCATTGGGGGTATTGCCGCGTCTGAAAATTATCTGAATGATAAACGCATCACAAACAGCCGCCAAGCCGATCTCGCTTGGTTGCCTACATAAAATTGCATGATGCCAAAAAATAAGTTTTCTTTTAAACCACCCGCAGTAGCTGCTACTTTTTCCACATGAAATCCCCAAAATCTTCCGCATCCTACCGCTGGAGCCGCCGCGACTTTCTCCGAGCCACCGCTCTCGCCACCGGCGCAGTTGCGTTCGGCGTGCCGACGCTCCTGCGCGGCGCGAACCTGAACAGCAAGCTGAACATCGCGTCCATCGGCGCGATGGGCAAAGGCAAGTCCGACACCGACAACTGCGCCAGCGAAAACATCGTTGCCCTGTGCGATGT
>Ga0316226_1005205_pt1 | contig 9977 bp, 6 predicted proteins | sample TBH18017metaG_FD_206009 | JGI IMG/M metagenome (GOLD analysis project Ga0316226, IMG submission 206009) | Freshwater microbial communities from Trout Bog Lake, Wisconsin, USA - TBH18017 | ecosystem: Environmental > Aquatic > Freshwater > Lake > Hypolimnion/Profundal zone | place: USA: Wisconsin... | reverse complement strand
GTGGCCCACGACTTCGTGTCGCGTTCACTGCGGTGTGCGCTTGCTTTCCTCAAGGAGGCCGTCTTTGCGGAGGAGACCGCCGCACAGGCGGGGCTGCTGCAGGGCATTGACCCGCGGGTGAAGCTGGGGAGCGTGCTGTTGCTGCTGCTGGTCACGCTCGCGACGCACAGCCTGGCCGTGCTCGGTTCGCTCTACCTGTTCAGCCTCCTGGCGGCCGCCGCTTCCCGCCTGCGGATGGGCTTCTTCCTGGCGCGCACCTGGTTCTTCATTCCGCTCTTCGCGCTGGCCATGGCCGTTCCGGCGCTCTTCAGCGGGGTCTCGCCCGGTGCGACCGTCGCCACCATCGGCGGGTTGCATGTCACAGACCATGGTCTGCGTGCGGCGGCCTTCTTCATCGGCCGGGTGGCGACCTCCGTCTCGTTCGTCGTGCTGCTGAGCCTGACGACGCGGCACACGGCGCTGCTCAAGGCCTTGCGGGCCTTTGGTGTGCCGCCGCTCTTCGTGCTGGTGCTCGGCATCGCGCACCGCTACATCTATCTCTTCGTGGAGCTGATCGAGAACACCTACCGCGCGATCCGCAGCCGGACCGGCGGGCGGATGCACCACCGGCAAGGGCAGCGGCTCGTGGCGTGGAATATCGGGCATCTCTGGTCGCGCTCCCACGCGCTCAACGAACAGGTCTACCAGGCCATGGTTGCCCGCGGCTTTCGCGGCGAGCCGGTGTTGCTGGAGCGCAATCGGACCCGGCTGCGCGACTGGATCTGGCTGGGCGGCGTGACGGGCGTGTGCCTGGGGCTGACGTTGGTGCGGTAGGACGGGTTTCAGTGTTCAGGGTTCAGTGTTCAGGTCAGAACCCCGAACACTGAACCCTGAAAACTGAACACTGAGAACGCTGGACATGAAACGATGACCTTGTTCGAATGCCACGACGTGCACTACGCCTACCAGGGCCGGGTTCCGGCCGTGATCGGACTCAACCTGACGATCGAGGCCGGCGCGCGCATCGCATTGGTCGGCGCCAACGGCTCGGGCAAGTCCACGCTGCTTCATCTGCTGGACGGCCTGGTCTTTCCCGATCGCGGCACGATCCTCTTCGAGGGAAGTGAACTGACCGAGGAGGCGCTGCAGGATGACGCCTTTGCGGTGGCGTTTCGCCGCCGCGTGGGGCTGGTCTTCCAGAATCCCGACGTGCAGCTCTTCTGTCCGACGGTGCGCGAAGACATCGCCTTCGGTCCGCTGCAACTCGGCCTGGAGCCGGAGACCGTGGCCAGCCGGCTTGAGGCGCTGGCCCTGGAGTTCGGCATCGAGCATCTGCTCGACCGTCCGCCCCACCAGCTCAGCGTGGGCGAGAAGCGCAAGGTGGCCTTTGCCACCACGCTGATCCTGGAGCCGGATGTGCTGCTGCTGGACGAACCGACGGCCGGTCTCGACCCCCGCACCACCACGCACCTGATCGAACGCCTGGAGCAGGCGGCGCGGCGCGGCACGACGATCATCACCGCCACCCACGACCTGCACGTTCTCGCCGATCTGGCTGACACGGTCTACGTCATCGGGCAGGACAAGCGCGTAGCCGGGCAGGGAGATCCGAAGCAGATCCTGGCCGACGTGACCCTGCTCCAGGCCAACAACTTGATCCACGCCCACCCCCACCACACCAGCGACCATGCGCGCTATCACTGGGATGTTTGACCCAAAAAGAGCAGTTGAACCGCAGATCAACGCGGATGGACGCTGAATGGCACGGTCTTGCGACAGAAACGGCTTTCATCTATCCGGCGAATTTGGGTTTGAGCTGCAACGTGTTGATTGCGACGAGCCTATCCGCGTTGATCGGTGTTCATCTGCGGTTTCAAGGTTGAAACAGCGCCCGCAGTTGCGCGGGCGGGCGGCAGGGACGCCGCGTCGCGGCATCGACAAAGCCCAGCACGGTGTGGCCCGTGGCCAGGAGTGCGCCGGCGGCGTTGAGCACTTCGTAGTCGAAACGCAGGCGCGCCTTGGGCGGCTCCCGCACGCAGGTCTTGACGGTCAGCAGGTCGTCGTAGCGGGCCGGCAGAAAATACTCCAAATGCGCCTCGACCAGCGGCAGCATGATGCCGGACTCCTCCATCGCGCGATAGGACCAGCCGTAGGCGCGCAGTGCCTCGGTGCGCGCCACCTCGAAGTACTGCAGATAGTTGCCATGCCAGACCACGCCCATCTGGTCGGTCTCGGCATAGCGCACCCGGACTTGCGTCGCATGCTCAAACACCGGTATCGTCTCCGTCCTTTGGCCTGTTCCCAGACGCACCAAGATTGCCGCGGTGTGCGGCGTGCAGGGGAACAACGCGGCACCAGTGTACCAGCCAGACGGACAAATGGGTAGGGCGGGGCCGCAGAACCCGCCGCCAGTCGCCCCTATGTCACTGACCCCCCGCGGGTGCGATTCAAGTTGGTGGATTGGTGGGAGGCCATTCCAGTCCATGGAGCCATGGGAAGCACGGCGCCTGTTCAATCAGGAACTCATGAAATCAGGAAAAGAGATACCTGTCGCCTCCCGCATGCCTGGTTTTCAGATCGTGTTTTCAAGACCTTGATTTGAAGACACGTCATCCGATGCGTCCTGACCCATGTTTTTGACGCCGATCCGCGAGATCCACGCCATCCGTTGCTGAATTCCCGCAGAATTCTCTCCCGCCGATCCACCAACCTGAATCGCACCCACCCCTCGCGGTGCGACCGAATCGCCGTTGACACTTTCGCAGTGGCCGGCATACCATGCCTAAAGATTGGGTTTTGATCGAGGCGCCATGGCGGCAGATGACGGCAATTTTGCGCGCATGGCAGGCGGGAGTGCATCATGCGGCTTGGGGACGCCAGAGCGCGGTTGGAGCGCGATGCCGCGGAAACGCTCGAAATAGCCTGCCGGCCCATTGGGGCGCGGGAGCGGGCGGCGCGACCGTCCGCAAACCGTCCTGACGCATAGCATCCCTTCTGATCTGCGCTGCTATGCGGTTAAGCATCTGCGTAACGTGTTGATTGTCAATGAGACCCTCAACGCATAGCATTCCTTGGCATGGTATCGAGGGATGCTATTTTCACCGGCTAATACCATGTTGCGCTTAACCGAAACAACGAACGGGAGGAACGGTCACGATGATGCACCTTGTGCGGCTAGACGGAACGTCCATGGTTATTTACAGCTTTGTGGACAACGGAAACAACAGATTTACGGTCACTGTTGACCTATGCTCTCTACAGAACGGGGGCAAGTGCATCCTGTTCGATGACGGAAACGGAAGCAATCGGACCGGTCAGATGGCTCTGGCAGAAGCTGTCCGCCTGGGTCAGACGGGCAGAATGGACATTGACCTGGTTCTGACAGACGCGCCTGTGGCGATAACATCCATTCCGGCTTCGGCCCCCTGACAAAGGCAAACTGTTTCGACATAGCTACTCCTGAAAAACAGTATAGAAATTGCGCAACAAAGGCGCTGAGGTGACGGGATACCGCCCCTCGCGCCCGGCGTTGGCACCGTTCCTTCGCCAAGGATTGTGGCTGCACAACGGAATCCCGCTTTTGCGGGCTGACAGGCCCGGCGCCTTTGCTCTATTGTGGGCACCTGCCGTGCGTGCCCGCGCCGCGGCATGAGAAGCACAAGGCTGTTCCTGGAGCCCGGATCTGATATGAAAGCTCGCGTCGTTTCACCTGCCGCACCTGCGCGACCGCTTTCCGTCGGCTTTGTCAGCCTGGGATGCGCCAAGAACCTGGTCGACTCGCAGGTCATGGCGGGTGTGCTGCTCTCCGAGCAGCTCACGCTGGCGACCACGCCCGAAACCGCGGACGTCATCCTGATCAACACCTGCGCCTTCATCGAAGAAGCCCGCGGCGAAGCGGCCGAGGCCATCCTGCGGGCCTGCCGCCACAAGGCCGCCGGCGGCTGCCGGGCGGTGATCGTGGCCGGCTGCATGGCCCAGCGCTACCGCGAGCGCCTGCAGGAGACATTCCCGGACGTGGATGGCTTTCTGGGTGTGGACGAGTTGGAGCAGGTTGGCGTGATCGTGCGGCGGGTGGCGGCCGGCGAGCGGGGCGTGATGGCCGTGGGCGGCCTGCCCGACAAACTCTTCCAGCCGCGCCTGCCGGGACTGCGCTTCAGTGGCGGCCCCTTCGCCTACCTCAAAATATCCGAGGGCTGCAACCACGTCTGCGCCTTCTGCGCCATTCCTGCGATCCGCGGCCGGTTGCGTTCCCGCCCGATTCCCGCGCTGGTCGCCGAGGCGCGCGTGCTGCTGTCCAGCGGCGTGCGCGAACTGAATCTGATCTCGCAGGACTCCACCAGCTACGGGCGCGACTTGGGCAAGCCCGCACCCGTCGCCGCCGGCGCGGCGCTGCCGCAGCTGCTGCGCGCACTGGACCGGCTCGAGGGCGACTTCTGGATCCGCGTGCTCTACGGCTACCCCTCGCTGGTGACCGACGAGCTGCTCGAGATGCTGGCGCAGGCCAAACACATCTGTCCCTATCTGGACCTGCCGATTCAGCACAGCCATCCCGACATCCTGCGCGGCATGCGGCGCGCCGACACGGTGCGGGCGGTTGCCGCGCTGGCCACGCGCCTGCGGCGCGCGGTGCCGGGTATCGTGCTGCGCACCACCTGCCTCGTCGGCTTTCCGGGCGAGACCGAGGCCCATTTCGAGCACCTGCTGGCCGCCGTCGAGGAGGCGCGCTTCGACCATCTCGGCGTCTTTGCCTATTCGCCCGAGGAGGGCACGGTTGCGGGCGCGCGGCGCGACGCGCCGCCACCCGAGGTGGCGGCCGACCGCCGCGACCGCCTGCTGCGCCTCCAGCGCGGCATCGTCGATGAGCGGCGGCGCGTGCTGGCCGGCACCACCGCTACGGCGCTGCTGCTGCAGCCCGCCCGCGGCGCTTCGGCCTGGCTGGCGCGCCTGCCGCGCCAGGCGCCTGAGGTGGACGGCGTGACGCGCGTCACCGGCGTGCCCGCCGGCGCCAAGCCGGGGCAGTTCCTGGTCGTGCGGTTGACCGGCGGACGCGGCTACGACCTGGCGGCGCGTCCGGCCCAGAACTGACCCCGCTGACACCGAACCCGACAAGGCCCTTGACAGCCCAAAACTTTGTATATATAAAGTCTGACATTCGGGTGCGGGCATGTACGGGCTCGGGAGGCGCGATGTGAAGCGGACGGCGGCAAAGCCCCTGTGTGCGCAGTTACGCGAGGAACTGCTGGCCCAGATTGAGCAGAGCGGCGACGGCGACCGGCTGCCGACCGAGGTGGTGCTGGCCGGCCGCTTCGGCGCGTCGCGCCTCACCGTACATAAGGTCATGAATGAACTGCAGCGCGACGGCCTGGTGCGCCGCCGGCGCGGCCTCGGGTCGTTTGTTTCGCGCGGCGACCGCAAGGTGCATACGGACGGCGTTCGGCGGGTCAACGGCAGCGTCATCATCGCCTACACGGACTGGTTCAGCTATGACATCTGGGCCAAGGTCGATGCAGCGGAGCGTCTCGCCCTGCATCACGGTCTGTTCCCGGTGAATTACAAGATCACGCGGGAGACCATGTACCAGAAGCTCCCCCGGCTGATCGATGAGTATGACGACATTCGCGGCATCATCGTCGTGCCGCCTGGCGGCGCGGTGAGCGAAAAGCTGCTGGCTGGCATGGACGTCTTCGGCCTGCCCGTGGTGCTGCTGACCTCGTCGCCGACTTTTCGCACCCGACACGTGTTCACAGTCTGCCAGGATTTCCAGGCGATCGGCCGGGCCGCGATCAACACCCTGCACCGCACCGGGCATGCCAAACTGGCCTACCTGGCGATGGAACCGTGGAACCAGGCCTGGCAGCTCCAGTTGCATGGCATGCGGGGGGCGCTGCAGGACCTGGGTCTGCGCCGCAACAGCCTGGCCTGCCCGCGCGAGCACACGAAACCCTGGGAAGACACCCCCCGGCGCAGCCATGCCATGACCGCCAGCATCCTGCGCACGCACGCGCCGACGGGCATGATCTTCGATTCGTTTCCCACGGCCTTGGCCGGGGCGCGTGCGGTGCGCGAAATGGGGCAAGGGATTGCCGAGCGGGTGCAGTTCGTCATCACGGCGCCCTGGGCCGGCATGGAACACTACCTGTGGCCTCCCCCCTTCGTGATCGCCAGCAACATCGACGAAATCGTGCAACGGGCGTTTGACATCATCACGGATCCGCAGCAGCGGGAGGAGCGCGCGGTGCGCATCAGACCGGTGGTGCACATGGAAGGCCGCGGTTGCGGGGATGGCGCGGCAGCGGGCCTATAGGTCCCGCCGCACTCCGGGAGGCGACGCGGAGGTCGGTTCAGACAAGAGGAGTACAACATGAAGAACAGCAGCGGCAAAGCAGGCGTCGTGGTGGTGTTCCTGGCCATCATGCTGACCGTCGGCGTGCACGCCGACCAGACGTGGAACAATGGCGGCGGCGACTCTTCCTGGTTCAACACCAACAACTGGAGCGGTCGCGCCCTGCCTGGCAACGGCGACGCCGCGATCATCAGCAACAACTGCTCGGATGCCAATCCGGTCATTGTGGCGACGACCACGGGGATCGCCAAGCAGGTGCGACTCGGCTACAACGCCGGCGAAGCCGGTTACCTGTGGGTGCAGAGCGGCGGGATCACGAACAATAATAACAACAACACCCACTACGTTGGCGGAGCAGGGTTCGGCAAACTGCGGGTAAGCGGAGGCGCCTTTCAACCGGCAGGAAATGTGTCGTTCGGCGGTCTCGCCGGCGGGCAGGGCGTGGGTTTGGTGGACGGCGGTTCGGTCAATGCGTCCTGGAGTGTATACGTCGGCGACGCGGGCACGGGCACGGTCACAATGACATCTGGATCGCTCAGTTGCGGCGGTAGTCAAAAGGTTTACCTCGGCAATACCAACACAGGCGTTGGCACGCTGGTGCTCAGCAATGGTGTCTTCACGATGCCATCGACCTCTTGGATATATGTTGGCAACCGCGGACGCGGCACGTTCGACGTCGAGGGCGGCAGCGCTTATGCGGGTTATTTCTATATCGGTGAGTATGCCGGGGCCACGGGCATTGCGACCATCGGCGGCGGGGTTTTCACCGGCGCCAACGCGTTTGTCGTGGGTGACGCGGGGGTTGGTTCGCTCACGCAGACAGGCGGCACGGGCGTGCTCTCCAACACGGGTTTGACGCTGGGCAACGCGATCGGCGGCAACGGAACGTATATGTTCCAGGACGGGGTGCTCACGCATCCGAACACGAAAGACATGATCGTCGGCAACGCCGGCGTGGGCCGGTTGATCCTGAGTTCCACGAACGGCATCAACCCCAAGAGTCTGACGGTGGGCGCCACGGGTTCCGGATGCGTGACGCAATGGGCTGGAAGCATCAGTTGCAGTGGAAACAACATCGTGCTCGGCAGTTCCAGCGGCAGTTACGGCGAGTACTGGCTCACGAACGGCACCGTCACGGTTGGAGGCACAGTGCAACTGCAAGTCGGCGCTTCCGGCACCGGACTCTTCACGCAGGTTGGGGGGACGGTGAACAGCGTGCGGGACGTAGACCTTGGGATGAATGCCGGAGGTGTCGGTACGTATGTTCTGGCTGGCGGCGCATTCAACCCCAGTTGGTCGCTGGTGGTCGGTGCGAGCGGAACCGGTAGCGTCATCCAGACGGGCGGGGCGCTGACCACGGGCCAGAATATCATTCTCGGGCAGAACATGAATGGCGCGGGCACCTACACGTTGTCCAACGGGACCGTCACGATCAGCAGCACGTACCAGATGTGGGTCGGCGCATCGGGAACGGGAACCTTCACGCAGGCTGGCGGTACGGTGAACGTGCCCCGGCAGTTCTATGTGGGAAAGAATGCGGGCGGCAACGGTACGTACATCCTGCACGGCGGAAGTTTCACTGCGGGGAGTTCGGCCGGTGTGTTTATCGGCGATGCCGGACAAGGCTACTTCCGGCAGGAGACCGATGTGGTCTTCAACTCCAGTCTCGCGCTCGGCAACAGTGCGGGGGGCACGGGTGTGCTGGACAGCGCAGCGGGTGTACTGACCTTGGGGACCGGTCAGTCCATCACCGTGGGCAATCAGGGCACCGGGACATGGTACCTGCACGGCGCCACCACCCCGCCGAACATGAATGGTTCCGGCGCGGCGCTGACCATTCGCGCGACCACGAATGCCCAGGGCACGCTTCGCGGCTGGGGGCAGCTCTCCTATTCCTCATCGACTGCCCCACGTCTAGCGAATAATGGCATCGTGATCGCCGATGGCTATGGCACTGATCGCAACCTGGATCTCTCTTCGTTGTCGGCCCAGCCGCTCTGGAGCAATGCCGTCGAGAACGTGACCTCCAACGGTTGGTACGCGGTGAACCACGGCCAATTGCTGTTGGCCAGCGCGCCCGCCATCTCCAACAACGTTGCCGCGTGGTGGGGCGAAAACAAGGCCAGTGACACGGACGGCACGCTCGACTTGGTCAACAGCGTGGCAGCGACCTTCACCGGCATTCCGAGTTCCGCAGGCGCCACCAACCTCACCATCAGTCTGCTGGCGCCGGATCGTACCGATGTTCCGACACCGAATGGCGTGGCGACGGGCCGCACGTTCATTGGCGTTTGGAACCTGGCGCTGACCAAATCGTTCGCCAGCGCCGAACTGCAGTTCCGGTATGACAATTACGCAGCGGGCAGCCAGTTGCTGCGGCTTTGCCGCTACGACACCGGTTCGTCGACGTGGGTGCTGGTGCCGGCCACAGCGCTCTCCGGCTATCGGCTGGACGCCACTGGTGTGACGAACTTGGGACTGTACGCCATTGCTGCAAGTGGCAACCGCGGGACAACCATGCTGATCCGATAGCGGCGCAGTCACTGGACTCGAAGGAGGATTCCATCATGCAACGCGTTTTCCGGGTTTGCCCGGCGGCCTGTCTGTCACTGCTGCTCCTGAGCACGACCGTCCTCACGCGGGTCGCCGCTGCGGCGAACCCCGTACCTGCAGGAGACGTGATTTTCACCAACCAGGTGCAACTGGGGAACGTCTTCACGGTGGGCGAGACCGTGCAGATCGAGGCCGACGTCAAGCAGGGCGACCGCGTCGACTGGTGTGTCATCGACTGGGAGGGGACGCAACGCTCTGCCGGCAATGCGGCGGTCAAGGACGGCAAGGTGCGCTTCGCGCCGGCAGCGACCGGCAAGGGCTACTACAGTGTGTTCATCGTCGCGCAGGGAGGACAGACGGGGCGCACGGCCTACGCCGTGGTGCCGGCGGTCGACATCGCCCGAATGGGCGACTCCAAGTTCGGCGTCATGACCCACTTTGCACAAAACATGCCGCTCGATTTTCTGCCGCTGCTGGCCAAGGCCGGTATCGCACACGTGCGTGACGAACAGTACTGGGCGCATGTGGAACGCACCAAGGGCGCCTTCGATTTCTCCCACTTCGAGGGCTACATGGCGGCCCTCAAGAAATACCAGATTCAACCGCTGATCTGCATGACGTTCGGTAATCCGATCTACGACCAGCAGAAGGGGCCCAACGGCAAGCCCCTGCCGGATTACAAGTTGGCGCCCTGGAATCCCGCGCTGTACGACGCCTACGCCAACTACTGCGTCGAGGTGCTCAAGCGCTACGGCCAGCAGCTCGATGCGGCGGAGATCTGGAACGAGTACAACGGCGGCACGTTCATTGCCGGCGAGGCCGCCAAGAACAAGTTCAAGACCTACACTGACATGATCCATGTGGTCTACCAGAAGATCAAGGCCGCGCGGCCGGACGTCACGGTGCTTGGCGCCGCCACGGTGAAGATCCCGTTGCCTTACCTGGAGAAGCTCTTCAAGCAGGGCGCGCTGGACGCCATGGACGCCGTCGCCGTCCATCCGTATATGAGCCCCGATGAGGCCGAGCGCTCGCTGTCCGCCCTGGTCGCAATGATGAAGACCTTCAACCATGGCAAGTCCAAGCCGATTTGGTGCACGGAATA
>Ga0316226_1005204_pt1 | contig 9977 bp, 7 predicted proteins | sample TBH18017metaG_FD_206009 | JGI IMG/M metagenome (GOLD analysis project Ga0316226, IMG submission 206009) | Freshwater microbial communities from Trout Bog Lake, Wisconsin, USA - TBH18017 | ecosystem: Environmental > Aquatic > Freshwater > Lake > Hypolimnion/Profundal zone | place: USA: Wisconsin... | reverse complement strand
GTACAGAACTGAAATCAGCAGGTCGGTCTTGCCTTTGCCTTCGCCTCCGGCGCGGTAGGCTTCGGTTGCGCGGAACAGGCCTGAGTGGTCGTTCTCACCCAGAGCAGTAGTCAGCAGTAGCAGCGCGTCTTTGCGGGCTGTGAGGTACCCATCCAAATCAAAGCTGCGGGCGCGTCCCACGGCGCCTCCGCACAAATGCGCCACCAGTTTCTTCTGCGCCGTTGTCCAACCTGTGCGCATTGCCAGGTCGAGCCCGATTTCAGCGGCGGTCAGCGGTGCCAGTCTCAACGTTATACAGCGCGAACGAATCGTCGGAAGCAGGGCATTTGAATTCTCCGCCAACAGAAACAGAGTGGCGAATTCAGGCGGCTCCTCAAGCACCTTGAGCAGCGCGTTTGCCGCTTCTTTCATGAAATTCGATTCGGAGAAAATATAGAATTTCTGCCGTCCTTCCGAGGGACGGTAATACATTTCGCCGATTACATGTCTCACCTGGTCGACTTTTACCAGCATTTGCGGCGGGTCTGGAGGAATGATCAGAACTTCGGGATGAGTCTGCACCAGGATGCGTGTCTCGCGTTTATCACTGTCGCGCAGATTCTCGCGGGCTTCGACCGCCTCCGCAAAACGCTGGTCCAAGGCGTCTGCCTGCCCGATACGTTCGCAGTTTCGGCATACCCCGCAGAAATCCGGCAACCCATCCTCGGCAAGCGGACGCTGCAGGCAGTTCACGGCCTTTGCAACCATCTGCGCCAATGTGAATTTCCCGGCTCCGCGCGCTCCGGTAAGGATAATTGCGTGGGGCAAGTGGTCGCGGGCGATCATCTCGCGCAGGCGTTCAACCGTTTGGGCATTTCCGTGGAATTGCTCGAATCCCATTCCTAGCTCCGCCTGGACAGCAGGCGCTCATGCACTGCTGCAACCACTTCCTGATGAACGGCTTCCATGGTCCGGCGCGCGTCGATCATTACCACACGGGTTGTGTCGCGCCGTGCAATGGCCAGGAATTGTTGATGGACACGTTCGTAGAATGGCCGATTTTCCTGCTCGAAGCGATTTTCGTCGATATCTCCCGCGGCGTGAAGATTTCTTCGCCGTGCCCGCGCCAGGCTGGCTGCGACGTCGTTGTCCAGCAGCAGCGTAAGATCCGGTTGCAACCCCAGGCAGATCACGCGATGCAGGGCACGCACGGAATCCACGCCAAGCTGCCGTCCCGCGCCCTGGTAGGCCTCGGACGAATCTGTGAAGCGGTCGCACAGAACCCACACCCCGCGATTCAGCGCAGGCAATATGACCTCTGAAATCTGCTGTGCGCGCGAGGCAAACATCAAGGCCAACTCTGCCAGAGGAGCCATCCCGTGAGTGTGTGAATCGAGCAAAATGCTGCGTACCCGTTCTCCGATCTCCGTGCCACCGGGTTCGCGGGTAGCAAGCACTTCAAGTCCCTCGCGCTTTAGAACTCCGGCAAGCCTCTCCAGATGCGTGCTCTTGCCGCAGCCATCCAGCCCTTCAAAGGTGATAAAGCGCCCGACTTTTTCTCCATAACGCACAAGGGAATAATAACAAAGCGCGCGACTAACGCTTAGCGGGCCGTATTTCGCATCTGCTACACTCGAAAAACTTGATATAAGACGCTGACCCGTCTGTGGCTCGATCCGCAAACTTTATCGTGGATCGTTCATCCGTACAAATTCTGCTTCAGGAGTTTTAATGCGACAGTTCGGCTATGCATGGCTCGTCGTGGTTTTCGGAGTTGTTTCTGCAATTTCGCAGAGTGGTCCGGCGCAGAGTAGTTCAATCAAGACCACGGGTTTTTCACTTGTCGAAACGCTTATGGTGGATGCCACGGATGCACCGCGCAAGATTTTTCATGCCAAGCTTTCGATTCCGGCTGTCCCGGGCGATTTCGTGCTCCTGTACCCCAAGTGGATTCCCGGAGAACACGCTCCCGACGGACCCATCGTGGACACTGCGGGAATTTATTTTCACGCTGGCAGCCGGGTACTCAGTTGGCATCGCGACCCGGTGGATATGTATGCCTTTCATGTGGAAGTGCCGCAGGGCGTGACATCGATCGAAGCGGCAATCGATTATCTGAGCCCCATTGAGATGCCAAACAACTTCAGCTCGGGTTCTTCGGCAACCGAGAAACTTGCCGTGCTCTCCTGGAACTGGCTGGTGCTTTATCCAAAGGGTCTTGGGTCGGATGATGTGGGAGTGAAGGCGTCACTCAAGGTACCCGCAGACTGGCAATTTGCGACCGCGTTGCCTCATTCATCCAGTGCTCCTGGCGCTGTCGAATTTGCGCTTGCATCCCTCACTACGGTGGTGGATTCACCGGTGCTGATGGGGCAGTACATGAAGAAGCTTCCTCTGCAGGCGGGCAAAACTCCAGCGAATGAACTTGATATCGTGGCAGACTCCACAGCAGCCCTGGAAATGTCTTCCGAACAGTTGAAGGCTTTTGACAATCTGGTGGCGGAAGCCGGAGCGCTTTACGGCGCACGGCACTATCGCGAGTATCACTTCCTGCTCACGCTGAGCGATCACGTCGCGCACTTCGGTTTGGAGCATCACGAATCGAACGACAGCCGCGTTGGTGAGGGGTATCTGACCGACGCCGGGCAGTGGACACTGGAAGCTATGCTGCTGCCGCATGAATACACGCACTCATGGAATGGCAAATATCGCCGTCCTGCGGGGCTTGCCACGCACGATTATGCGTTGCCCATGGAAGGGAATCTGCTCTGGGTGTACGAGGGCCTTACCGAATACTTCGGCTATGTGCTGACTGGGCGCAGCGGCCTGCAAACACCAGAACAGTGGCGCGAGCAGTTTGCACAGGTCGCGATGACCTACTCACATCGTCCCGGGCGCAAATGGCGCTCGTTGGAGGATACGGCCACCGCGGCGCAAACACTCTACGGCGCCGGGGAGGCGTTCAGCAACTACCGCCGCAGCGTGGACTATTACGATGAAGGCGCGCTGATCTGGTTGGAGGCGGACACGGTTATTCGCCAGAAGAGCGGCGGAAAGAAATCGATGGACGACTTTGCTCATCTTTTTTTCGGCGGGAAGAACACTCCGCCAGAGGTGAAGACCTACACCTTCGATGACATTGTAAACTCACTGAACCAGGTGCAAACCTACGATTGGCGAGCCTTTTTCACCGATCGCATTCTGAAGGTTGCTGCGCACGCTCCGCTGGAGGGAATTACAAACAGCGGGTGGATGCTTGCCTACACCGGTCAACAGAACACGCTTGCCAAACTGCGTGAGAAGCAGGGACGCGGCTTTGATATGAGTGCTTCGGTGGGACTCGTGCTCTCGAAGGATGGCGTCGTGATCGATTCAATCGAAGATGGAATCGCGTCGAAGAGCGGTATCGCGCCGGGAATGAAGATTATGGCAGTGAATGGCCGCAGATACTCCAAGGAGTTTCTGCTGGCGGCATTGCGTGAAGCAGAGAAATCGCACGTTCCAACGCAGTTGCTGGTGGAGAATACCGAATACTACAAAACGGTTTCGCTCGATTACTTTGATGGACCTCGCTTTCCCCACCTGGTGCGTGACGCAAACAAACCAGACCTGTTGGGCGACATCATCAAACCAAAGGTGACGACCTTGCCGCTGCCGGTTCCACTGACAGAGTGACTGCGCTTGAGCAATGAAATTGGGGCTGCCAGCAATGGCAGTCCCAATTTGTTTATAGGGCGATTCTGACTTTCATTTAGCGTCGAATTGCGGAGCAAGAAATCGATAGCAGGCACACCGCCGACGGACTAGGGTGGATAAGTCAGCGGTTGTTCAAGACGCGAATCAGATCGAAAGCCGACTGAAATGGCTTCCGAACGGCATGGGAGATTTGGACGTGGCTGGGGTCTTTCGCTTCGCTCAAGATGACACCTCTAAGATGACACCTCAGGGGCAAGGGCGAAAACAGTGGCAGAGATGCAGGTTGAGAGGCAAGCATGATCGACGAAGAGAAATTCTGGCAGGCAGTGGTCGAGAGAGACTCAGGGATGGCAGAGCAGTTCGTCTACGGTGTACTGACGACAAGAATTTTCTGCCGTCCGGGGTGCGCGTCGCGAACTCCCCTGAGGAAAAACATACGCTATTACTCGACGGCAGCGGAGGCCGAGGCTGATGGGTTGCGCCCCTGTTTGCGCTGTAGACCGAACGAAAGCAGAGGCTCAGTGAAACCGTCGCAGGGCGAGGCGCTGCGCCAGCAGTTCAGCCGTGTGTGCACGTACATCCGGCGCAATGTGGAAGATAGGCAGTCTCTGAAACTGGATGCATTGAGCAAACGCTTCGGGTTGAGTCCATTTCACTTTCAACGAAGCTTTAAGGCCGTGGTGGGAGTGACGCCCCGGCAATACGCGGAGGGTATTCGTATGCAGATACTGAAAGAGAAATTACGCGAGGGAGAGCCGGTGACGGATGCGATCTACGGCGCAGGATTTGGTACGAGCAGCGGCGTTTATCGGGGTGTGGACACCCAATTGGGAATGACTCCAAAGGAGTATCGCTCGGGAGGAAGTGATATAGAGATTTCCTATGCATTGGCAGAGACGCCCTTGGGTTTAGTGATGATTGGGGCGACGGATCGCGGGCTATGTTTTCTCGAGTTTGGCGAGTCGCAAGAGGAGTTGCTGGAATCCCTCGAACAGGAGTACCCGGCGGCAACGCGAGTCGCGATGGCAAAACCGCACTCGGAGGAGTTTGAGGGGTGGATGCGGTCGCTGGCCAGGTATCTGGGAGGCGAACGCGTGCCGGGGAAGATGCCGCTGGCGCTGCATGGAACGGCCTTCCAGCTAAAGGTGTGGCGCTATTTGCAGACGATCCCGGCGGGGAGCGTGCAGTCCTATTCTGAGGTCGCGGTTGGGATCGGCCAACCCAAGGCAGTGCGTGCGGTGGCCAGTGCCTGCGCGGCAAACCACATCGCGGTGGTGATTCCGTGCCATCGTGTGATTCGCGGCGACGGATCGCTTGGCGGATATCGCTGGGGACTGGAGCGTAAGCGCGCGCTACTGGACGCAGAGCGGCGGGCAGGGAACTCGGCGCGGTAGGTAGTGCTTGCGATTGATGGCAGCTAAATCGCTCTGCCTTCTTGCTCCACGGTGATACCCTAAACTTGAGGGGTCATGCCAGGTTCCGAGGGTACAGATCAGTCTTCCGGTGATGAGACTGCAGGTGCGGTGATGGATGCGGAGCAATCCCCTGCAATCGAGCAAATACCGGTCGCTTCGTTTGGAGGCAACGATACGCGAGCTGTCATTGCGGTGACGCTCGCTGGGATAGGCGCATTCTTCAATCTCAACGCTACCCAGCCTCTGCTCCCTCTCTTTGAACAGATTTTCCATGCCTCAAAGGCTGCAGTTGGAATTACCGTCAGTGCCGCGACCCTCGCCGTTGCCTTCAGCGCGCCCTTCTGGGGGGCTCTTGCAGAACGCGTCGGCCGCCGCAGGATTATTGTCGTGTCCATCTTCCTGCTGGCGCTGCCCACAATTCTTGCGGCCACTGCAAGTAATCTCTCGCAATTGGTTTTCTGGCGACTTCTACAAGGCGTCGTCATGCCTGGAGTCTTCGGCGTCACAATCGCCTACATAGCTGAAGAGTGGCCGCGCCATCGCGTGCCGCAAGTAATCTCGATCTATGTGAGCGGCACTGTGCTTGGGGGGTATCTAGGACGCATTTTCACCGGCGTCGCAGCTACCCACCATCTCTTCCCCTATGTCGAACCCAGTTGGCGCGTGGGCTTCGTCGCCATTGGAGCCTGTGATCTCGTCTTTGGAGTTCTTCTCTGGCGCTGGTTGCCGCGTGATTCGACACCATCGGGCGGAGGCACGGAGGCGACCGCCTTCCGGCAGCACTTCCGCAATCCACAACTGATTGCAACGTTTGCGGTCGGATTCAACGTGCTCTTTTCCCTGATGGCGACCTTTACTTATGTGACTTTCTATCTGGCCGCTCCGCCATTTGGGCTCTCGCCCGCGCAGTTGAGTGCGCTGTTCACGGTTTACCTGGTTGGCCTGGTGATTACGCCCTTTGGTGGAGTCTGGATTTCGCGCGTTGGTTCGCGTACAGCGCTGATTGTCTCGATTGCTGTGGGCATCGTTGGAATCCTATTGACCCTCGTTCAAAGCCTGCCGGTAATCCTGCTGGGATTAGTATTGTGCTCTTCGGGAGTGTTCATCTGCCAGTCAGCCTCCACCACTTATATCCAGCGTGAAGCTCAATCCGGTGGTCGCGCTTCCGCCGCGGGATTGTACGTGTTGTTCTATTACCTTGGCGGCAGCGTAGGCGGAGTGTTGCCGGGAATGTTGTGGCATTATGGGCAATGGAAAGCTTGCGTTGCGCTAATCATAATCGTGCAGTTGATAACGGTCGCCATCGCCGGAGGTATTTGGAAGGGCAGGGAAGACCCATTGGAGGATCAGTTCACAGATAGTGCGGTGTTGGAGGAATTATGAAGAGATGCGGATCGCCCGCCTGCGAACTACGGATTCGCCATGCCAGCAAGCGCGAAAACCAAGTAGCGCGTGAGCGACTATTTTGCCGCAGAGCTTCCTTCCCATCGCCGAAAGGCCAGCACGGCGTTCAGTCCGCCAAAAGCAAACGAGTTTGAGAGCGCGAATTCTATCTGCCGGTGACGAGGGGTGTTCGGAATCACGTCAAGGTCGCATTCTGGATCAGCCTCGCTGAAACTGATAGTTGGCGGCAGCACACTTTCGCGTAGCGCCATGAGAGTGGCGAATGCCTCCAGCGCCCCGGCTGCACCCAGCGCATGTCCGTGCATGGATTTCGTCGAGCTGATCGCCAGCTTCCCGGCGTGTGCGCCGAAGAGTTGCCGGATGGCTCGGGTTTCAATTGCGTCATTCGCTGGCGTGCCGGTGCCGTGAGCGTTGATGTAGTCCACCGATGTGGGTTCCATCTGGGCATCATTCAATGCCGCCGCCATCGCTGCAGTCGGGCCTTCCACAGATGGCTGAGTAACATGGCTGGCATCGGAAGACATACCGAACCCAAGCACCTCGCCCATGATCCTGGCGCCGCGGGCCATGGCTCGTTCGGCTGGTTCCAGCACAAGCATGGCCCCTCCCTCGCCCAGAGTTAATCCCCGGCGGTCGCGAGAAAACGGACGGCAAACATCGGGAGTCACCACTCGCATCGCCTCCCACGCCCGCAGAATTCCAGGACTGAACGGTGCCTCGCTGCCTCCACAGAGCGCAGCCTCTACTGCTCCTGAACGCACCATCCAAAATGCCTGTCCGATCGCATGGGTTGCCGAGGCACAAGCCGTGGAGATGGTGAACGCCGGTCCGGTAATTCCCAGGTCCATCGAGATTTGGCTCGCCCCGGCGTTATACATCGTCAGCGGAATTGTGAACGGATGAGGCCTTGGTTTGCCCTCTTTGTAAATCGCTACAAAGCCGCGATCAAGACTGGTCTGGCCACCCATCGACGTGCCGGTGATCACCGCAGTTTTCGCTCGGGCTGAGCCGGAAAGGTCCAGTCCGGCCTCTGTCACCGCCTGGCGGGCAGCTACCACCGCAAACTGCGCAAAGCGGTCGATCAGATCGCAGCGCGAGGCCTCGAAATGATCCCCTGCACGAAAGCTGCGAGCCTCTGCGCCATTCTGAAAGCGGAGCCCTGCCATGTCCACGGATTGTATGGGCGCGATGCCCGAACGCCCTTCACACAGTGCACTCCAGCACTCGGCGGAGTTCGATCCCAGGGCGGAAAGCACGCCAGCACCGGTCACCACTACGCGCCGCCCGGAGGGAATAGACATCCGCCTCAACCTTGCGCGGATTCTTTTTCCGCCAATATCCGCGCCACTCCCGCAACCGCGCTGCGTATGTCTTTAATAGAGTTTGCCGCTTCATCCGGTATGGAAATTCCAAAGTGTTCTTCGAGGGAAAACAGAAGGTTCATGGCGTCGAGGCTGTCCATTGCGAGCTCTTCGAATGTACTGTCGATTGTGATGCTCTCAAGCGGAATTCGCTTAACCGCGGCGACCTCAGCGATTATCTTTGCGGCCAGTGACTCATCCATCCTGGCTCCTCTTTTTCGTTCGTAAATTCAACAGAATAGTGTATCCGATTGCTTACTCTCCCGAAAAAACTGCCCCGCATTCGTCAATACAGCACGAAGCCGGGCGAAGTGCCTCCAGTACCGTTCGTGACCATTACCGTAGCCGGTCGTATCGCAAAATCCGATGCCGTAATGGTCGCCGAGATCTGCCAGGGGGTAATGTAACTACTCGGCAGAATCTTTCCGTTCCATAGCACAACCGGCTGATAGCTTGAGATGTCGCTACCAGTTAGTGTTAGAACGTAATTGCCACTGCCATTCCCCGCCAGAGCTCCCGAGGCACCTGAGATGTTAGCCACAAGTGGCCACAGTTGCACTGCGATTGGCTGCGCGACAGACATCCCAGCATTCGGCGCCGAATTCGCAACTGAAATCAGGTACGTTCCTTCCAGCGCAACATCGGTGCTGCTTAACGTGATCATCAGTTGTTTGCTGCTTATAAAACTCGTGGGCCGCGCCGCGCCGTTCCACAAAGCAACGGAGGTCGATGTGAAGTTCGCGCCGTGCAGAAAGAACTGGGCGCCCGTACTCCCACCCGCCGATATCGTGCCGCCGATTGGGCTCAGCAATGGAGCCATTGTGTTGTAGACCGTGACCAAGAAGCTTGTACTCGACGGCAGGAAAAACGCATCTCCCGAATAGGTGATCGTGACTATGTCTGCTCCGCTGCCCAGCCCTTTGTCTGGCGTCAACATAACATTGGAAAGTACCGCCGGCGCATCCCACGCCCCTAGGGTTATCACCCCCAACACCGCTGTTCCGGTCGAAAACGTCACTGTTCCGCTTGGCGTTCCCGGGCCGGTGCTGGTGACCGTTGCGCTAAATCCAGTTGTGCTGCCCTCCAGCAATAGCGGCAACGACAAGCCGGAATTAGCCGTAATCGTCGTAGCCGATCGGGTAGCCGAAAGCCACAAAGTGTCCGTGCCACTGGAGGGTGAGAAGTTGGAATCACCGCTGTAGGTTGCTGTAATCGTGTTCGTCCCGCTGCTGAGTCCGTTGGCTGCACTCGCCGCCACATTGCCCAGCATAGCCGTTTGGCCGGACACGGGTGCAGTGCCCAGAATCGTATTACCCACCATGAAGGTCACTCTTCCGCTGAAGGGCAGACCGGATATCGTGGAACCCACCCATGCATTCAGTGTGACCATGTAACCGAGCGGCGCCGGATTGGGTGCCACGTACACCGTCGTACTTGAGGTGAACGGCGTTTCAGAAACGCTCAGGGTCGTTGAACCATTGGACGGTGCATAGGTCGAGTCTCCGTTATATCGTGCCGTAATTGCGTCCGTGCCGTTGCTGAATCCGTTGGCTGCGCTCACCATCACGTTGGTCAGCGTCGCCGATCCGCTGGAAACCGCTGAAGTACCCAGGACTGTATTGCCGATCTTAAAGGTGATGGTTCCCCCGATGAGCCCATTGCCAGTGCCTGGCAGGCTTATGATCTGCGCAGTAAGCGTCACCTGATCACCAAGACGCAATAGATTCGGCGTCGCACTCATCGTCACCGATGTTCCATTCAGGTCCAATCCGCCCAGTGCCAGGAAGAGTGCGTTTCCGTCAATTGAGCCCAACCCTGTCACCATGTCATAGCCCGTTTTCGCCGCGTACCCCATCACTCCATTCACGCAACCGGAGGTGCCCGCCTGGCATGGGACAACGTTGCTTCCCGTGATGATGTCGTGGAATACCGTTGCGTAGCTTTGAGGGTTTTTGGCCAACTGGTACAACTTCGGATTGATATTGCCCTGCGGTCCGAGCGACTGCTCCATCACCGCCAGCGCTCCGGCAAACGATGGTGCTGCCAGTGAGGTGCCGAAAAAATAGTAGAACAGCGAGCCGTTGCTGCCACCGCTGCTGTACCACCCGCTTGAGCACATCTG
>Ga0316226_1005199_pt1 | contig 9987 bp, 8 predicted proteins | sample TBH18017metaG_FD_206009 | JGI IMG/M metagenome (GOLD analysis project Ga0316226, IMG submission 206009) | Freshwater microbial communities from Trout Bog Lake, Wisconsin, USA - TBH18017 | ecosystem: Environmental > Aquatic > Freshwater > Lake > Hypolimnion/Profundal zone | place: USA: Wisconsin... | reverse complement strand
TGGCTGGAAGGACGCGGGCCGCGGATGGTGCTGGTGGTAATGATCGACGATGCCACGAGCCGTGCGACGGCGCGGTTTTATGAGGCGGAGACGACTGAGGCGTACATGGATCTTCTGGGGCGGTATCCGGCACTGGGATCGCCGCAACGCCTTGTTTCTTCTCGTCGGCGTGAGAGGAGTTTACGAATACAGCCTATGCCACCAAGATATTTTATCAACACTTGGCGTTCTTCAGGGTAATGGACGATACACACGTGGAGAATAGTTTATGAAGAAGAATGAAATTGGAATCATGAGCGTGGTGGTCATGATGACGGTATTTGTGTTGACATGCCGCCTGGCGAGCGGTGCTCCCGATGTTCCCGCAAACTCTGGCAGTCCGGCGGGAGGCCAGGTCATAGTTTTGTCTAATGACAGCTATGTCAGGGAGTTTATGGCGTTCCGGACGCCGGTGCAGATATCCAAGGAGGGACAGATCAAGGTGTGCTTGGAACCACTCGGCAAGGACCCGAAACCGATTCCACAATTCGAGTCGTCGGTGCCACCGACGGATTGGATCAAACCCGAATTTGATGATTCCGCCTGGAATCGCTGCCGGTGCCCGGTGGAGATGGCTCCAGATTCCGCCACTGGGCACAGCCAAGCCGCCCGGCACAGTGCCACCGTGAATTCACTGCTCTGTCTGCGCAGCAAGTTCGCAGTTGACGATCCTGCCAAGGTACAGAGTCTCAAGCTTTCGCTCGAGTACGTCGGCGGCGTGGTGGTCTACGTCAATGGCCAGGAGTTGACCCGCGGATACATGCCCGCTGGTGAACTGAAACCTGACACACTAGCCGAGAAGTATCCCGACGATCTTTATTGCGAGCCGGATGGGATGTTTCTTCAGGATATCAAGAAGGACTCCGCTGGTTTCGATCGTCGTTATCGCAAGTTGGCGGACGTAGCTGTCGCGGCGAATCTGCTTAAGAAGGGGACCAATGTCCTGGCGGTGGAGATTCACCGTGCCCCGATTAACGAGGCTGCTGTGGATGCCAAGCGAATCGCCGCTCCCGGCGGCATGTACGATGTGCCGGGTATCTGGGCCTACGTGGGGGTGAAGAACCTGAATGTGGTCGCAGCGGCCGGTTCGGCGGTCGTGCCCAACGTTGCACGTCCCAAGGGTGTGCAAGTATGGAATTGCGCTCCCTTCGATACGATTAACACCTTCGATTATGGTGATGGGAGCGTTCCTCTGCCGGTGACGGTGGCTGGGGCTCAGAACGGAGTATTTTCCGGCCGGCTGGTGGTGAGTTCGGACCAGGCCATTAAAGGCCTGAAGGTTACAGTGACGGATATGGCTCAAGCAGACGGCGGCGGGGAAATAGCGGCTTCGGCCATTCACGTCCGCTGTGCCGCTCCGGCGGTAGCGACGGATTGTTGGTTGCCTGCGGAGCGTTTTGACGGCCTGCTCGAGGCGATCCCTGGGGAAATTCCGGTGGTTAAGGCTAATCCGCCGCGTGAACTATATCTGCGTGGGGCATACGAAGGTCAAAAAATAGAGCGCAGGGACCAGAGTTGCGGCGCACTGGCGCCGCTGTGGATCACGGTTACGGTTCCCAAAGACACCAAGCCGGGAACATATTGTGGCTCTGTGAGTGTGTCCGCTGATGGCCTGATATCTACGATGGTGCCGCTGCGTCTGATCGTTTCCGGCTGGTGTGTTGCAGATCCCAAGGATTGGCGGGTTCATAATTTTGCGTATATTTCGGAGGATGCTGTTGCCCAGCATTACGGCGTTTCGTTATGGAGTGCAAAGCATTTGCAACTGTTGAGCAAGTCTATGGCTCTGATGGCGGAGATCAACTCGCGACAGGTGCTGGTGAATATGGCCATAAATTTCTATGGCGACAACAAGGGCGATCTAAGCAGCAGCAATATGCAGTCAATGGTCCGGTGGATCACGCAACCGGACGGATCGTACAAGTACGACTTCAGTATTTTCGACAAGTATTTGGACATGGTGGCCCAGGTCATCGGCAAGCCTACGCTCTTGCGAATCAACTGCTGGGGCGAGGCGATAAAGAAGGACGGTCAACTGATTCACAATGGGGCGGTGACATCTGTTTCCCGACTGGACCCGGCGACAGGCAAAATTGAGCCGATGAAACAGCCGGTGCCGGGTACCGAAGAGAGCTTTGCCTTCTGGAAGCCGGTGCTTGACGAGTTGCGGAAGAAGGTCGAGGCCCGCGGTTGGTGGGACATTACCGCCATGGGCCACAATAGTTATTGTTACGCGCCGATTCCGGAAGTAGCCAGCGTATACAAGCGTATCTGGCCCGATGGCGTATGGAGTTACACCGCCCACAATGGACTATTGGGCATGCGCGTTTCCACAATGGACAAGAGCGTCACCATGCCAGTCATGCAGGCGGATACGGTTTGGAATCATGGTCAACTCACTGCCCGGGGCTATCGGGCGTTACTGCAACCGCGGCCGAATTACTGGTGCTTTACCTGGCGAAGCATGATGCACGACAGATCTGATTTGACTTTGTTGCGAAGTGTTCCCGAGGATGAGATCATGCGTGGACATGATGGTGTTAGTGATTTCGCGGCCGATCTATTTCCTGTCAAGGCGGCGAATGGCAGTTTCTACTGCGTGGGCAACGGCCGTGGGACTGGCGGTCCGAGTTGCAGCACGCAGGCCATGCTAGCCCCGGGGGCAAGTGGGGCGATGCCTACGGAACGATTCGAGATGCTCCGCGAAGGCGGAGAACTGGCCGAGGCCATCCTCTTTGTGGAAAAGGCCCTCCAGGGAAAGAAACTCAACGACGATCTGACGCAGCGGGTCAATCGCTATCTGGATGAGCGGGCGGAGTGTTTTCTCAGAGGCTGGTCTGCAGGACGGTTTGAGCGGGACTGCAAGTTGTTGGCTTTAGCTGGCGAGGTCGCGGGGGCTGTTAACGGCGACAAGTAAAAAAACATTCGATGAGATCTGTCATTTGTAAACGATGGGACTTAGAAAAAGAGGGCCAATCGATACCTATGAGGCAATTATCGGAAAAATCGCATTGGAGCCCGTAATTATGGCGTGCATTCCCGCAAAAGCAGTTTGCTTTTTGTGGAAGAAGTATTCTAATCGAGAACAAGAAAGGGCATGGACTTTGTTAGAAAACTTTGCTTGCCGGGCCACAGGCATCTAACCCGGGAGACTAAGAGACGTCATGATCACGGAACAATTGAAACGGCATGTGGCAGCAGCGGATGGCAAACCAGAAGTGGCGTGGGATGTTCTCGTTTTCGGTGGCGGACCGGCTGGGATTTGCGCCGCGATCCAGGCGGCACGGGCCGGCGCCCGCACGCTGCTGGTCGAGAAGAGCAGCATTCTCGGGGGGACAATGGTGGCCGGGGGCGTCGCTTTTCCTGGGCTTTTTCATGCTCCAGGACGGCAGGTGATCGCCGGTATAGGATGGAACCTGGTGGTTAAGTCAGCGGGAATCGCCGGTTTGGCGATGCCCAACTTTGCGGATAACTATGGAAACGAACACTGGCGGCACCACGTACGGATCGAACCGGCGGTTTTTGCTGCCTTGGCTGATCAAGCGGTGCTGGATTCCGGTGCCAGTCTGTTGCTGCACACAATGCCCGCAACCGTTAGCGCCGATGCGTTTGGCTGGGCCGTCGGGTTATGTTTAAAGGAGGGCATACGCATGGTACATGCCCGCGTTCTGATCGACTGCACCGGCGATGCGAACGTGGTCCAACTTGCGGGTCTGCCGCTACGGCGGAACCCACACCTTCAACCGGGTACGATCATGTTCCAGGCGGATGGTTTTTCCCTGGCCGGCCTGGATTTCATGGCGTTGGAGCGCGAAGGGCAGGAGGCAATCCAGGCTGGTGAACTTCTGGCCAGCGATCTGGGCAGACGTGAACGGCCTTGCGAGCACTTTCTACGAGTTGGCGGCGTGAACCGCACGCACATTCCCGCCGTCGATGCTTCAGGCAGCAGTGGACGAACTGAGATGGAATTGGCCGGCCGACGGTGTCTGTTGAGACTTTTCCGTTTCTTCCGCCGCCAGCCCGGATTGGAAGGTTTTCGAATCCGGTGGTTCGCGCTGGAGTGCGGCATCCGAGAGACGGTCACTACGATTGGGAAAGCCACGATTACGCTGGAGGATTATCTGGCCGGTCGAACTTGGCCAGACGCGATCTGCTACGGCTATTATCCGATCGATCTGCACCAAACCGACGGATTAGGGATAGACATTCGCCCTTTGCCGCCTGGTGTGATACCGACTATTCCACTTGGGGCGCTGTTACCGGCGGACAGCCGACAATTGCTGGTTGCGGGGCGGTGCATCTCCACGGACCACGAGTCAAACTCGGCCTGTCGAACACAGCCGATCTGTATGGCCACCGGCCAGGCGACCGGGGCGATCGCCGCGTTGGCGGTCGCGGGTCAATGCGACGTGGCCGCGGTGAACTTAAGGTCGGTACGTGAATTGTTGCGGAAACACCAGGCAATCGTGCCGGATTGTTGATGACCATGGCGCAATTATCGCCACGTTCGGGGATGTAAGCTGCGCTAGGGGTAATGATTCAATCTCACCCTTTCACGCCCAAGGGATTGCGGTGGCAGCAATTAGGTGGGCGAAATATTAAATACGATCCCGCTTCTGGTGACGCTTTTTTAATTGCAAAGCCTTGTGCTATTACTGATTTGCATTATTATATGAGTATAATATGGATATGTGCTTAAGGCAGATGGTATCTTTGTTTTTGACAGAAGCGGCTGCATTGTTAATTCGTTTGCGAGTTGAAAGGATGGGTTGTGGGCATGGGAATGGGAGGAGACACATTTTCAAGGCAGTCCGTGGAACAATTAACTCAGGTGTTTGAACTGCTGGCCGATGCCACGCGATTAAAGATTTTGATGATCTTATCTGGCGGCGAGCGTAATGTGACCAGTTTGTGCAAGGAACTGAAGTTGCCACAGCCGACAATCAGCCATCATCTGGGGCTTCTGCGCATGCGGAATCTAATCGACAATCGCCGTGACGGTAAGCATGTCTTCTATTGCTTAAGCAATAGTCAGAACTTCAAGACAACCAACGCACTTGCCTTTGAGGTGAACGGTTGTCTGCTCACGGTCATGCCACGCAAGGACTAAACGCATATCTCAGGGCAGTGTCCTGTCGAGCATCATAAATGCCAACAGCAGCGGCAGATAGAGTATAGAAACCAGAAAAAGCCAGCGGGCCGATTGGCGTCTGCTTTCGTGGGCGCAATTAACCCCGTACCCAAGATATGTCAGCCCCATCACCATGGCGCCCAGTCCGTAGATCCATCCTGCCATCCCCAGACCCACCGGAGCCAGACTTGCCGGGATGACACCCATGGCATACATAACAATCTGGCACCCAGTATCTTTGAGGCCAGGATCGACCACCGGAAGCATCTTGAAGCCCGCCCTGGCGTAATCAGTGCGATAGAGAATGCCGATGGCCAGGAAGTGGGGCATTTGCCACAGAAATAGAATAGCGAAGAGCGACATCGCCTCGATGCTGATGTGGGCACGCGCTGCCGTGAACCCCATCACCGGTGGAATCGCCCCGGGAATGGCCCCAATCAAAGTACAAAGACTCGTCCAACGCTTCAGCGGCGTATACAAGAAGACATAAATTACCAAGGCCACCGCCGCGAGGAGGGCGGTGAGGAAGTTGACGGCGCTGCCTAGGTACATAACACCAGCGCTGGCCAAGATGACGCCGTACAGCAGGGCATCGAGCGGTGCGATGCGACCGGCGGGAAGCGGCCGGTTGGCGGTTCGCGGCATCAGGGCGTCGTAGCCCCGTTCCATATATTGATTCAACACGCTCGCCCCCGCCGCGGTCAGGGCCGTTCCCATGATGGTGTGAAGCAGGAGAATCCAGTCGATCTTTCCTGACGTGGCAATGCAGAAGCCAGCCATTGTAGTCAAGACCACCAAGAAGTTGAGGCGAGGCTTGGTCAGTTCATAAAAATCCGCCACCGCGAAGGTGAAAACATGTTCTGCCGGCAAGGCGACAGTGGAAGAGATGTCGGCAGGGGAGGATAGGCGATTGGCAATCGGCGTCTTCATGGGACTTACGTTTGAGGAATGGGACCGGCACCCATAATGTCAAAGCTGCGTCCAGATGCGTCATCACCCAGAGGCATGGCCGGGCGCAAACAGCGCACGGCCAGAATGAAGGTGATGGCGAGAATCAACGCCCCGAGTACCACATGTCCCGTGGCAAGGTCGGCCGGCTTGCGCTGCAGCACGGTCAGGATTCCCAGAGTACATTGTGTCGCCAAGAGAGCCAAAAGCCACATGGCTGGGCGGAGAAAACGTCCGTTGTGGCTATGCTTAGCCAGAATGCGTGCCACCAGCGACAGCAAAACCACAACAGTCACGACCGCTCCAATGCGGTGGATAAAATGAATCCAAATTTGCGACAGCGTTACCGGATAGCCGATGCCAGCGTGCCCGTAAGCGTCAGGAAGACGGGCCCGCCATTCATTGGCCTGGCCGAGTTCGACGGCATTGGCCGGCGGCAATATTTTCCCGTAGCTCAAAGGAAAATCAGGAATTGCCAGGCCGGCATGGTTGTGCCGCATCACTGCTCCGGCGATCAGTTGGAGGTAAACCACTGTTATGGCTATCGCCGTCAAAAGCACCAAGGTTCTGTCAACAGACAAGCGGACCTGGTTGTTGGTATCTACTGCCGACCAGGCTCTGGATGTGACCATGGCCACGAGAAGGGCAAGGCAGAAGAAGGCCTGGGCAACGCAGGCATGGACGATCGCCAGATCAATGTTTACCAGGATCACGCGCAGTCCGCCGAGTACTCCCTGGATAATTACCGCGCCAAGCACAGCCATGGCCAGATTGCGAACCCAGCGCCGGGTTTCGTATTTCCAGGCCATGGCCACCAGAACCACGGTCAGTATGCCAACCAGCGTACCGAGAAGGCGGTGCGTGTGCTCATAGAAAATGCCGCCTGTCCATCGCGACACCGGAAACGTGAGCATGTTGTATTCGAAGCTATTGGGCCAGTTAGGTACAGTAAGCCCAGCGTCATGGGATGTGACCAGGCCACCAAGGAAAATCAAGGGAAAAGTGGCGATGGCGGTGATGATGGCCAGATAGTGCACACCTCTTGAGTAACGAGGCGCATTGTCTTTGGGCATTTTGCAGACTCCGCTTAAACCGGCGGTTGCGAACGATACTTGATCACGATGAGGCCGACGAGAAGTTTAGCCGATTTATAGGCCTTTGTCCCCATGTTGGTCAAATCTTCGATATTATTGTCGTCTCCGGCGTGCAAGCATTCCCGCCGCGCCGAGTATGCACACTGTCAGACATGATGGTTCGGGAACAGTGGTTCCGATCCAACTCAGGCTCGGACTTACCAGTGTTGCAGCTGAGCCGCTCTGGTCTGTGGCGGGAACCCAAGTCACATTATCGTTGGATTCGTAGAGCCCCGCGGGGTCATATATGGCAGCAAAGAAAGGACTGGAACCGCTACTGGATGTGCTGTAATAGGGGCCGATGCCGTAATTGACGCCGGCTAGTTTCCAGACGCCACTATCAAGGACAAACGTCCCGCCGCCGGAATCCTTGTCAGAAAGGGCGGCGGCGTTGTTGCCGTAAAGCAAAGGGTTAAAGGACCAGGCGAGGCCGGTGTTATATGCATCCAGACTGCCTACTCCTTCGACTGCACCAACTCCCCAGCTAAGTTTGCCATCCGGTGCTCCCCAACTCCATCCATTGGTAGTAATTCCAGTTGTGATGGTGCTGCCACGAGCGGTGCCACCACCATAGGTGATTAACGGCAGGCCAGTCGGATCGGAACCGGTGTAAAGTGGCGCCCAATTTGTAAATGGCGTGCTGACGCGACAGAGTTCCAACTGGCTACCGCTGGGGTCGTAGTATAACTGGGTGATGACGTGGGTCGAACCGTCGGTTGAAGTGAATACGTTTCCGATCAATGGGCCAGTGTGTTCGGCGGTGACAAAAAAATCCGGGGATATCGCCGTCCCGGCAAAGATCCAAGGAGCGCCGCTGGAGGTAACGAAGAGTCCTTCATCTTGCCAGCCGGCCCCAGTGAGTGATCCAGTTGGGGCCGAAAGATTGCGCCCCTGTCCGCTATCACCCGGGCCGTAAATGATCACACCGCGTGCGAAATTCACGCCCGCCAATAGAATAGCTATGCATAGAGCACTCCAAGCAGCCGGTGTTTTCATTACGAATCCTCCACAACATTAGTACGACGCCTGCATCTTGGCCCATAATGAATTTGCGTTTGACTTAGACTATACAAGTATATTTTAGCTGGATTGTGCCGGCTGGTCAAAAACTGAACCCTGCCTAGCGCGTCATGCAGAACCATCACCTAAAATGTGTTGGGACGCTGCTAATCCAGAACATCCATCCGGCGATACCCACTGGTATATCGATGATGCCGATGATCACTCCTGCCAGAGCCATTTCCCGGCCCTTGGGATTTCCTATGCGGTCATGCCGCTGAAGGCCATGTTTTTGAGAACCTCATCGCCTACAGGGCCGGCTTGTTGACCGTTCCTAGTGTAAAACCAATCTGACATAATTGCCATTTCTGATGTTAGGTTGTGCGTCCGGAGGCGGAAATCAGTTCATTGACGCTCGATTGAGTCAGGCACACAAAAATCGGCATCAGAATAAAGGCACCGATGGGTGATCCACAACCGGTCAGCATCAAGATCAAAGCAGCTATCAGTAATCCTTTGGGGGCGGTTGGGGCCAATCCCCTCATAACTCTTTGTTCATTGATTCGCGTACACAGCCGTCCGTACATGAAAAACATCCAATAGATGTTGAACAGGGGAATGAACATGAAGCCAATGGCCTTCCCGGCGGATGGATCATCATGGCGATTCACAGGCATTTTCCCATGCATCATGCCGAACCAGATGGTGCTGAACAGGCCGCCAGTGATGAGGTGCAGCAAGACGACCAGGCCCGAAGAGAGCTCAGTCAACTGGTGACGCTGCGAGTTTGCCCATAGGCCTGGGGTGTAGTACCCGATGACCTGGAAAGGGGCGGCGACGGAGGTGGCTGTGCTAGTTTGCGCGTGCCCCGTGAGCGATACCGCGTCCACTATCGGCGCAACGTCCGTCGGGGGTGCGCAAATCGTCGGAAACAATTCCTTCACGCTGCCGGCTGTCATCCAGCTGGCCATACCATCTTTCCACACCATATCCGCCGGCTGAAGCTGGCCGCTGGCGGCCATATTTCTGAGAACCTCATCGCCTACCGGTCCCGCCTGTTGTCCATTCTGCGTGTAAAACCATTCTGCCATGGCGGTCTCTCCGTTGCCGCTATCCCTTAACGCCATGACCCGGCCATGGCGTCATGAGATAACCTTTAATTTTCGCGACTGCGTTACTGTTGTGGCCTGGCGTCTTTCCAAAAACTACGCCTGCTGCGGTTTGCGGCGAATGCTGCAACCTCAGCAAGGATAAACATGTTGCGATTACACCTCAAGGGCGGTTGCATGTAAGGGCAATTATCCTGTGTTTGAGAACGGTTGCTCTATTTCACTGTTGTCATGCGGCTGGTTGGCGGCGTTGTTGCCGTGTCGCTGTAGACAGTGATGTTCCTGGCTCCGGCGACGATCCAGGCATTGGCGCAGGCCAGGATATTGCCGGGACTTTCCGCATCTCCTAATTCGCCGGTGGCCGGGTAGCGCAGTCTAACCTTCCCGCTCAGGATATCCACGGTATAGATGGCCCGCTGCGTTGGAACGATGATTGTTTTCTCGCTGATGGATGGACAACCGGTCATGTATTCCGGAAAGGGCATGCTCCAGTCCAGGGCATCATAGCGACGCATTCCCGGATGCCAGTTGCGCCAGCGCACGCATAGGAGTTCCCGCCCGCAGGCCAGGATGGCACGCTCACCCAATATCGCCAACAATGCCCGTGGCGCATCGGCGTCCCGAGGAT
>Ga0316226_1005198_pt1 | contig 9989 bp, 10 predicted proteins | sample TBH18017metaG_FD_206009 | JGI IMG/M metagenome (GOLD analysis project Ga0316226, IMG submission 206009) | Freshwater microbial communities from Trout Bog Lake, Wisconsin, USA - TBH18017 | ecosystem: Environmental > Aquatic > Freshwater > Lake > Hypolimnion/Profundal zone | place: USA: Wisconsin... | reverse complement strand
TAATGATTGACCCACGCTGCGGATGTGAACTGGCCAATCGCCGTGATCTTGCCTGCCGGTGGTCGCCAGCATCACGTCTGCGTGCCGGATGCCGCCGGCCGTGGCTGGCCGGGTTACAAAACCAAATCGGCGCGAAGTGCCTTCTTCGCGCCGTCCGGTTTGTGATTCTTGAAAGCTTACTGCTTGTGCCGCCGCTTGACGTTGAGCTGCGTCGTGGCGTGGGCGAGCGCGGCCTGCACCGTGGCCGTTTCCTCGTCGCCCAGTTTCTGCGCCAGCCGCGCCTCGGCCTTTTTCTGCGCGGCCTCGGCGGCCTGCTCGTCAATGTTCTCGGCGCGGATGGCCATGTCGGTCAGCACGGCCACGCGGCTGCCGGTGATCTGCACAAAACCGTCGCCGACGGCGAGGTAGATGTTCTCGCCGTTCTTGCGTGCGCAGATTTCCCCCGCGACGAGCTGCGTCATCACCGGCATGTGGTCGGGATAGACGCCCATCTCGCCGTCAATGCCGGTAAGCGTGACCATCTCGACGTCGTCGGCAAAGACCTTCGCCTCCGGCGTGACGATTTCCAATTTTAAGCTGTATGCCATTTGCTCGGCGTTAAATTGTTAAATAGTTAAATCGCTGAACGGTGAATTGTCGCGCCGATTTAACGGTTCAACAATTCAACGAATCACGCCTCTTTAATTTCGTCAATGCCGCCCTTCATGTAGAAATTCTGCTCGGGCACGTCGTCGTGCTTGCCGTCGAGAATTTCCTTGAACGCGCGGACGGTCTCGGCGACGGGAACCTGCTTGCCTTCGCGGCCGGTGAACACCTGTGCCACCGTGAACGGCTGGCTGAGGAAGCGCTGGATCTTGCGGGCGCGGAACACGGCCGTTTTGTCTTCGGCGGAAAGCTCATCCATGCCGAGAATCGCGATGATGTCCTGCAAATCCTTGTAGCGCTGCAAAACTTTCTGGACGCCGCGCGCGACATCGTAATGTTCCTGGCCGACAAATTCCGGCGCGAGCGCGCGGGAGCTGGACGCCAGCGGATCCACGGCGGGGAAAATGCCCAGCTCGGCAATGGAACGCTCGAGCACGATCGTCGCGTCCAAGTGCGCGAACGTCGTGGCCGGCGCGGGGTCGGTCAAATCGTCGGCGGGCACATACACGGCCTGGAAACTCGTGATGGAACCTTTCTTGGTCGAGGTGATGCGTTCCTGCAGGTCGCCCATTTCGGCGGCGAGCGTCGGCTGATAACCGACCGCCGACGGCGTGCGGCCGAGCAGCGCGGACACTTCGGAACCGGCCTGAGAGAAACGGAAGATGTTATCCACGAACAGGAGCACGTCCTGATTCTTCTCGTCGCGGAAATACTCGGTCACGGCGAGTGCGGACAGCGCCACGCGCAAACGCGCGCCGGGCGGCTCATTCATCTGGCCATACACGAGACCAATCTTTGAACCGGGCGCGATAATCGGCAGACCGAGTTCATTTTTCTTCGGATGACCGTTGGCGTCTTTCTCAACTTTGATGACGCCGGCCTCGATCATTTCGTTGTAAAGATCGTTGCCCTCGCGGGTGCGTTCGCCGACGCCCGCGAACATCGAGACGCCGCCATGCAGCTTGGCGATGTTGTTGATGAGTTCCATGATGACGACGGTCTTGCCGACACCGGCGCCACCGAACGCACCCACTTTGCCGCCCTTGAGAAACGGGCAGATCAAATCAATGACCTTGATGCCGGTCGTCAGAATCTGCGGCGTCGTGGACTGATCCACGAGCAGCGGCGCCGGCCGATGAATCGGGCAATACTTGTCGGCCTTCACCGGTCCCTGCTCGTCCACGGCCTCGCCGGTGACGTTGAACACGCGGCCCATGACGGCCTCGCCCACGGGCATCGAAATCGGCGCGCCGGTGTCGGTGACTTCGTAGCCGCGCTTGAGCCCCTCGGTGGTGCTCATGGCGACGGCGCGCACCCAGTTGTCGCCGAGGTGCTGCTGCACTTCGAGGGTCAGCTTGGTCTTGCCGTGGCCGGGCATGTCATATTCCAGGGTCAGCGCGTTGTAGATCGCGGGGAGCGCGCCGGTGAACTCGACGTCCACCACGGGGCCGATGATTTGAACGATTTTGCCTTTGCTCATGTGCTTAAAATAATGTTTCTAAATTCTTCAACCGACCGCCATTTGCGCCGTCGTGATTTCCAAAAGTTCCTTCGTGATGTTCGCCTGGCGCAGCTTGTTGTATTCCAGCGTCAGGTCCTTGATGATCTGCTTGGCGTTGTCCGTGGCGTTCTTCATCGCCACCATGCGCGCGCTCTGTTCGCTGGCCTTCGTCTCCAGCAAAATCTGGTGCATCTGGAAATTCAAACTGTGCGGCAGCAGTTCGCCCAGCACCGTTTCCTCGTCCGGCTCAAAATCAAAAACATCCGTCGTGCTGCCGGCGGGAAGTTCCTGCGCCGGCGAATTCACACCGGCGGTCGCGGCAGAAATTTTACCAATCGGCAGAAACGAAACCGTCGTCGGCGACTGCATCAGCGTATTGATAAAGCGCGGGAACAAAATGTCCACCACATCCACGTCGCCCTTCAAAAACATCTGCTGCGCGAATTTTGAAATCGCCCGCGCCTCGGCAAAATCCGGCGTGTCCTTGTAGGTGAACTCCGCCGCGAGGTTCCGTTTCGTGCGCCCGACGAACTGCGCGGCCTTTTTTCCCGCCGTGACAAAAACCGTCGTATCCTTGTCCAGCTTCATCGCCTCGCGGAAAATATTGCTGTTCAGGCCGCCGCACAGCCCGCGATCCGTGCTGACGAGAATCACCGCGCGTTTCGCGACCGGCCGCGATTGCATCAAGGAATGATCAAAACCGACCGTGCGCGTCGCCGCCTCGGCCATGATTTCGTTCACCAACTGCGCGTAAGGTCGGCCGACAAGCGCCGCCGACTGCGCCTTGCGCATCTTGGCGGCGGCCACCATCTGCATCGCCTTGGTGATCTGGGCGGTGTTCTTGACCGACTTGATTCGCCGGCGTATGTCGCGCGTGCTGGGCATGAATTATCAGCGGTAGCTCTGCTTGAATTCCGTGACCGCCGCCTTCAACTCCGCCGCGATGGCGTCGCTGATGGCTTTTTCCTTCAAAATTTTCGACAGCAATTCCGGCTTGCGCGTGTGGAAATACTCCGAAAGCTTCTGCTGAAAATTCTTCACCTTGTCCACCGGCACGTCGTCAAAATAATTATTCTGCGCCGTCCAGAGCACGACCACCTGCGCCTCGACGGAAACCGGGTCGTATTGCTGCTGCTTGAATATCTCGATGATGCGCTTGCCGCGTTCCAGTAGCGCCTGCGTCTTCGCGTCGAGGTCGGAGCCGAATTGCGCGAACGCCGCCAGCTCGCGGAACTGCGCCAAGTCGCCTTTGATGCGTCCGGCAACTTGCTTCATGCCCTTGATTTGCGCGGCGGAACCGACACGCGAAACCGACAGACCGACGGACACCGCAGGGCGAACGCCTTGATAGAACAAATCCGTTTCCAGATAAATCTGGCCGTCGGTGATCGAAATCACGTTCGTCGGAATATAAGCCGAAACGTCACCGGCTTGCGTCTCAATGATTGGCAGCGCGGTGAGCGAGCCGTTGCCGTATTTTTCGCCAACGCGCGCGCTGCGTTCAAGCAGACGGCTGTGGAGATAAAACACGTCACCGGGATACGCTTCGCGGCCGGACGGACGCTTCAAGATGAGCGACACCTGGCGATACGCGACGGCGTGCTTGGAGAGATCATCAAAAATAATCAGCGCGTCCATGCCGTTGTCCATGAACCATTCGCCGATCGCTGCGCCGGCAAACGGCGCGAGATACTGGTTCGATGCGGAATCGGAAGCGGAGGCCACCACTACAATCGTATACGGCATCGCGCCGGCTTCTTCCAAAACGCCGATGACGCGCGCGATGTTCGACTGCTTCTGGCCGATGGCGACGTAAATATTATAAATCGGGCGCGTGTCCTTGTCGCCGGCGGCTTCGGCGGCCTTATTGATGCGCGCCTGATTAATCATCGTGTCCACGCCGATCGTGGTCTTGCCCGTGCCGCGGTCGCCGATGATGAGTTCGCGCTGGCCGCGGCCGATCGGAACCATCGCGTCAATCGCCATGATGCCGGTCTGCACCGGCTGACTGACCGGCCGGCGCTTGATGATGCCGGGCGCAATTTTTTCAACGGGATAAAAAGCGGATTGCTTGATCGGCCCCTTGCCGTCCACCGGCTCGCCAAGCGTGTTGACAACGCGACCGAGCAGACCTTTGCCGACCGGCACCTGGAGCAGTTTGCCGGTGGTGCGAACTTCGTCGCCTTCCTTGATCTTGGTGTAATCGCCGAGAATCACCGCGCCGACTTCCGTCTCTTCGAGGTTCAGCGCGAGGCCGACGATGCCGTTGCCGAAATCAAGCATCTCGTTGAGCATCGTGTCCGTGAGGCCTTCAATCTTGGCCACGCCGTCGCCAATTTCGCGCACGGTGCCGACGTTCTGTTTTGCCGTCGCGGTCTTTGCGCCCGCGATCTGGGCTTCGATTTCCTGTAACAAATTACTCATATCTTCGTTGAATCGTTAAACTGTTAAATTGTTGAATCGTCAATTTGTGAACCCATTCAACGGTTCAACAATTTAACGATTTAACCCTGCTAAAAACTTTGTTCCAACTTCTCCAAACGCATTTTTACACTGCCGTCAAAAAGATCGCTGCCGACCTGAATTCGCAAACCGCCGATGAGCGACGGGTTTTGCGCGAACGACAAATTTAATCCGTCGCCGTAAATATTTTTCAGCCGTCCCGCGACCTGCGCCTGCAACTCGGCGGACAGCGGCACCGCGCTTTCCACGCTGGCGGCACGCTGATCCAAATCCAGCTTCACCAGCCGGTGCAGCCGCGAGAGAATCTCGACATAGCCGCGCGGCTTCTTTTCCGCGAGCAGCGTGACGGTCTGCCGGACACGACTCTCATCGAGCAATCCGTTGACACGGCAGGTGCGGAACAATTGCCGGGCTTCGCGTTGTGCTAGTTTGGAAATTTTCATTTTTTGTAGCGGCGGTCTGTGACCGCCGAAGCGACGCTCATAGAGCGCCGCTACAATTATTCTTCACGCCAGTTGCTTCTCCGTCTCCGTCGCCAGCCGCTGCTGGTCTTCGGGCGTGAGGATTTTGCCGGTGACGGTCGCGGTGGTCTGCACCACGAGCCGGCCGACTTCGCGCTTCAATTCGGCGAGCATCCGCGCGTGATCCTGCGCTGCGGCTTCGCGCGCCTTGATGATGATCTGCTCGGCGGCGGTGATGGCCTTCTGCGTTTCGATTTCACTCACGCGGATGGCCGCGTTACGGGCGTCATCAATCAGCTTGGCCGCCTGTTCGCCGGCCTCGGCCAGCACGCGTTTGCGTTCCGCCTCGGTGTCGGCGAGCTGCGCCTTGATCTTGTCCGCGTTGGCCATGGCTTCGGCGATTTTTGCCTTGCGCGTTTCGAGCATGGTGAAGACCGGCTTGTAAGCCGCTTTCCACAGCACGAACAGCACGAAGGAAAAGCTGATCGTCTGCGCGAGCAGCTCGATCCAGCGAATGCCAAGGGTTTCGATCATAACCAATGATTACTTGATGACGATCCAGGCCAGAATCGCCAAACCTTCGGCGAGCGCCATGCCGATGAGCATCGTCGTGAAGACTTTGCCGAACGCGCCGGGGTTGCGGCCGATGGCCATGACACCGCCGGCGGCGGCGATGCCGATGCCGATGGCCGCGCCACCGAATGCCAGACCGATGTGAATGTTACCTGTCAGTTCTGCGAGCATAATGTTTTTCGTTTTTTGGTTTCAGTTTCTCGCCACCGTTCGCCGGAAGGTCTCCCGGTGGCAAATTGTTAAATCATCAATGGCCGTGTTCCTCATCCGCGTGCGTGCACAGCGTTCCGACAAAGGCGACCACCAGCATCGTGAACACAAACGCCTGCAACAGGCAGACGACCACTTCAAAAAAGTATCCGGGAATCGCCACCAGCACCGCGAACCACCACGGCTTCTGCGACAGCGCCATCGTCAGCATCGTTTCGCCGCCGAAAATATTTCCGTAAAGACGCAGGGCGAGCGCCACCGGCCGGATAAACAAAATCGAAAACGATTCCATGACGCCGATGAAAATGAAGAGCAGCAACAGCAGCGGATAAAGCCATTTGGTCGTTTCAACTTTCACGCCGAAGACGTGCTTGATCAGGCCGAACGGGCCGTTGTATTTCAGCGCCCAATATAAACCCATTACAAAAAAGATTCCCGCCATCGCCACGGTCAGGTTCGCATCCGTCGTCGGCGGACGGAAGAACGGCGTGGTGACGTGCTCAATCGCGAACGGCAGCGCGCTGGTTTTGTCGGCGTGGCCGTAACCGATGCTGCCGACGCCCGGTAATAAATCCGTCAAATTCGAGATGACGATGAAAATGAAAAACGACATCGCAAACGGGAACACCCATTTGACGACTTTTGGCTCCAGCACGTTGCCCATCAAACCCTCCCAACCTTCGATGAGCGCCTCCATGACGTTTTGTCCGGTGCCCGGCACTTCCTTCATCTTCCAAGTCGTGACCCGCACAATCAAAATAATCAGTGCCGCCACAATCCAGGTGCAGACCATCGAATTGGTCACCGGCAGCGGCCCAATGTGAAACAGCGTCGGGGCGATTTGCGACACCAACGGTTCAGCGGCCTTAATTTTCTGTGCGCCCGCCGCCGGAACCGCCGTGTCGGTCACGGCCACAGGCTGGGCATTTATTTTCGCCGCGAAAGCGGCGGCGAAAAAGGCCAGGACGAAAATAATTTTTCCAAAACGGTTCACAAAGATGGCTTCTGACAACCAAACGCCCGCAGATAAAAACGGCCAAGCGTCAGAGCCGCAAAATCTGCCTTATCGTGAAAAATTTCACAAGCATTTTTTGAAACTTTTTGGGTTAGCGCTGTTAATCCTGCCCCGGCCAGTTGCGGCGCAGGTTTTCCGGTGTTTCACCGCGCGCCCGCAACTGGCGCAAACTCAAAGTGTCATGCCGCTTGGCCAGACGCACGCCAGCTTCATCCAGCATCAATTCACAATGAAAAAAATCCGGCGGGGTCAGGCCGAGCGCGCGATACAGCAAAATCTGTCGCGCGGTGCTGACCAGCAGGTCTGCGCCGCGCACGACCTCGGTGATTTGCATCGCCGCGTCGTCCGTAACGCACGCAAGTTGATAGGCAGGCACGCCGTCGCCGCGCCACACCACGAAATCGCCAAAATCTTTTCCGGCCACGAATCTTTGTTCGTCGAGATTTCCGTCGGCAAAGGAAACGGTTTCGCCGTCGGGAACGCGGAAGCGCCAAGCGAAGCGGGTTGATGGTTGAGAGTTGATGGCTGAAAGTTTTTTGTCGCGACATGTTCCAGGGTAAATTGGCTCGTCATCGTCGTTCGCGTGCGGCGCGCGCGTGGCGGCCTGGATGTCCTTGCGGGAGCAGGTGCAGGGATAGATAAAATTTCCGGCGCGCAATTTTTCCAGCGCGGCGCGGTAAAAGTCCATCCGTTCGCTTTGATTATAGGGCGCAAACTTTCCGCCGACGTCCGGGCCTTCGCTCCATTCAAAACCAAACCAGCGCAGGTCTTCGAGCATCGCGCCCACGAATTCCATCTTGTAGCGCGTCGAATCCAAATCTTCGTTGCGCAAAATCAATTCGCCGCCGTTCGCCCGCGCGCGTTCCTGCGCGGCCCAGAACGTCCGCGCGTGGCCGAGGTGCAGGAAGCCCGTCGGCGAGGGCGCGAGCCGGCCGCGATATTTCGGGCGGGCGATGGCGGATGGTGAACTCACGGCGGGAAATAAACAACGAAGCGGCGCGGGAACAAAGTTTTCTTTTTCGGCGCATCGCCAGAATTGGGTATGGACTTTGAGGCGCGGAAAATTTAATAATTACTTTATGAACCTAATTAAATCGCCATTGCACGGCAATTTGCGTGCAAATATCTGCCTTTCGCTCCTGATTTGCGCCGGAATCGCCACACCGCTGTTGCGCGCGGACACGACGAGTCCGGTTCCGGTCCTGCAAATCAAGGCGGGCCAGGCCGCCGGCAAGGTCAGCCCGACGCTTTACGGGCTGATGACGGAGGAGATCAATTTTTCCTACGAAGGCGGGCTTTATGGCGAGCTCATCCGCAACCGCTCGTTCAAGGCGAACCCGACGAACGCGATTTATTGGAGCGCCGTCGGCAACGCCCCTGTTTCGCTGGATCCGGCCGCGCCGTTGAACGACGCGCTGAACACCAGCCTCAAGCTGGACGCGACGGGCGCCGCGAAAAATTCCCCGGCGGGCATCGCCAACGGCGGCTACTGGGGAATTCCGGTCCGGCCGAAGACGGATTATCACGTCTCGTTTTACGCGAAGGCGGCAAACGGATTCGCCGGGCCGCTGACCGTCGCCATCACGAGCGCGGACGGGAAGAAAACTTTTGCCAGCGCGGAAATTTCCGGCCTCACCGGCGACTGGAAAAAATTTGACGCCACGTTGACGACGAAAAATGTGAAGCCGTCGAAGGACAATGTTTTCACCATCACCACGGCCGCGCCCGGCACGGTCTGGTTCCAGCAAGTCTCGCTGTTTCCGCCGACGTTCAACGGCCAGGCGAACGGCTTCCGTCCCGACCTCATGCAGCTGATGGCGGACATGAGCCCGAAATTTTTGCGTCTGCCCGGCGGCAACTATCTCGAAGGCGACTATATCAACGAACGTTTCGACTGGAAGAAAACCATCGGCGACATCGCGCAGCGGCCCGGCCACCGCAGCCCGTGGAATTACTGGTCCACAGACGGCCTCGGCCTGATGGAGTATCTCGAATGGTGCGAGGACCTGCACATGGAGCCGCTGCTCGCGGTGTTCGCCGGCTACGCGCTGCGGCACGATTACATCAAGCCCGGCCCCGATCTTGAGCCTTACGTCCAGGACGCGCTCGACGAGATTGAATATGTCTCCGGCGACGCGGCGACGACCAAGTGGGGCGCGCAGCGCGCGAAGGACGGCCATCCCGCGCCGTTCCCGCTGCACTATGTTGAGGTCGGGAACGAGGATTGGTTCGATCGCTCCGGCAGTTACGATGGGCGCTTCACGCAATTTTACAACGCCATCAAGGCGAAGTATCCGCAACTGCAAGTCATCGCCACGGCCAACGTGAAAAGCAGCGTGCCGGATCTGATTGACGAGCATTACTACAAATCGCAGGAGGAAATGGAATCGCAGTCGCACATGTATGACACGCGCCCGCGCGACGGCAAAACGAAGGTCTTCGTCGGCGAATGGGCCACGCGCGTCGGCTCGCCCACGCCCAACATGGCGGGCGCGCTCGGCGACGCCGCGTGGATGTGCTGCATGGAGCGCAATTCCGACCTCGTCGTGCTGGAAAGCTACGCGCCGCTCTTCGTCAACGTCAGTTCTTTGACTCCGCATACCGGCTCGATGCAATGGCCGAGCGACCTCATCGGCTACGACGCGCTGACCAGCTACGGTTCGCCGTCCTACTATGCGCAGGTGATGTTCAGCAACCATCACGGCGACGAGATTCTCGCCACCGATTCGCAGAACATCCCGACGATAAATTGGCAGCCGGCGGCCAAGCGCAAGAACGGCGTGGAGCAGCCGCGCCCGGCGGCGAAAACGGTGCAGAAACTGTTCTTCGACGCCACGCGCGACCGTCAGAGCGGGACGATTTTTCTGAAAGTCGTCAACAACCTGGGCACGCCGCAGCCGGTGAAAATCGAAATCAGCGGCGTCGCGTCCATCGCGGCGAATGGCACGGCCACCGTGTTGAAGGCAAACAGCCGGGACGACACCAACACCCTTCAGGAGCCGAAGAAAATTGTGCCGGTCACGGAAAAAGTGAAGGGTCTTGGAACCAGCTTCACCCGCACTTTCCCGCCGTATTCCATCACCATCTTGGAACTGTCAGCGAAGTGATTCAAGCCCGGCGG
>Ga0316226_1005190_pt1 | contig 10000 bp, 8 predicted proteins | sample TBH18017metaG_FD_206009 | JGI IMG/M metagenome (GOLD analysis project Ga0316226, IMG submission 206009) | Freshwater microbial communities from Trout Bog Lake, Wisconsin, USA - TBH18017 | ecosystem: Environmental > Aquatic > Freshwater > Lake > Hypolimnion/Profundal zone | place: USA: Wisconsin... | reverse complement strand
GGGCTTCCTGAGAAGAGTAGGAGTTATGTCTGGTGAACCAATCGTCAAGGCCCTTAGAAAAGCTGTAGTGAAGGTAGGGCTCTCGCAAGGTACCAACACCACGCTTTGTCTCCCCCTCACGCTGACCATGGCCCGCCTGTGCGAACCTCACCTCGCCTCGCTTGAGCAGGCGCATCTGGTACGAAGGGTACATACCCGCAAACCTCAACCATCGCCCCATGAACATCATTTTGCTGGGGACAAGATAGCCGCTGTGATCTTGCTTGAGGATAGTTGCTTCGCACTCCCGCCTGAGAGGATCGGTGAACCTTTCGTCGGCATCCAGATGGAATATCCAGGGATAGCGAAAGGGAATATGGTCTAGGGCATAATTTCGTTGCTCGGCAAAGTTGTCAAAGGAACGTTGGGCGACGTGCGCACCTCGCTCAAGAGCGATTTCAGTAGTGCGATCGCGGCTTAACGAGTCCAGAATATGAACGTCGTCACACCATTTGACACTATCCAAGCAACCGGGAAGGTTCTTTTCCTCGTTTAGAGTCAAGATGAGTATGGAGAACTCGCAGCTCATGGCGTTAAAGGCGTTAAAGGCGTTGATATTTCACGCTTCTGCACATCTATCGCTGTTGGATCTGTCCCTTAGGACTCGGGCTTGCGCGCCGCAACGATCATCGACTTGGCTAGAGGCGGAATCCGGCCAACGCGCCAGAATCGCAACTCGCGGAAACCGGCCTCCTCCAGCAGCGCGCGGAGTGTTTGCCGGGACCAAAACTTGATATGACCGTTGTCCCAAAGCGCGGTAAAATGCCTATCCATCTGGCCCATGAGGGCCAGCGCCAGGTTCTTAAGGTACCCGTTGTACGGTGTGGAGATAATGGCCGTACCCCCTGGCAGGAGGAGATCATAGGCGCGCCGAGCGAACACCCTCGGTGCAAAAATGTGTTCGATGACCTCAAGGCTGAGCACAAAGGGAAATCGCCCGTAACGCCCGGCGAGTTCGGTTTCAGTTGAATCGAGGGAGAATTCCACATCAGGGTAATGGCGTTTTGCCAGCGCTATGCCTTCAGGCGAGGGATCTATCCCAACAACCTCGAAGCCCTTCTTATGCAGCTCATTGGCGGCGGCACCGTTTCCGCATCCGATGTCAAACACCCTCTTCTCCGGCCAGCGCCGCTGGGCACGGAGGATTTGAAAAACCGTCGGGAGCAGGTATTGATGCGAGCAATCGCAATCCGAATTATTGTATCTGTAGCCTGATATATTCATATATTCGACAACTGCGATCAAGGATGTTAAATTGCAGCTTAGTACTCCCGCTCGGCCATGATATCACGACCGACGCGCCCACAGAGCGTCGCGCCTAGAGATCGACAGGCGTTCAAATGCAAACAAGCACGCACCGCCCGCGACCGCGATCAGCAGATCACCCACGGAACTCCCCCGAGGCGTGGGATTCTCCCCTGATCCAGCGCTCGTTGAAACCTCGGCGTCCGCACTGTTCAACTGCTGGGCAATTCCCGCCGTTTTATGACACGAGCAGGGTTCCCTCCGACGACGGCCCAAGGTTCGATGTTGGACAGAACCACAGCCCTAGCCCCCACCACAGCACCTTCGCCGATCACCACTCCCGGACCGACAAAGGCATCGGCGCATATCCAGACTTGATCTCCAATTTGAATTGGCGGTTTGAGCAGGGGGAGATCTGGATGGCGATAATCGTGTGTTCCTGCGCAGAGATGAGCCTTGTGGGAGATAGTGGAACGTTCGCCGATAAGCACCTGCCCCAAGTTGTAGATGAGAGCCCCCTCGCCGATGGAACTCCAGGCCCCAATCTTCAGTTGCCACGGGAAATATACGGTGGCCGAACTGTAGATATGGACTTCGCGGCCAACCGTGGCTCCGAAAACGCGCAAGATGAAACGCCGCCAACCAAAGCAGGGGCGTGGACTGAGCCGAAACAACCATTGGCCGGCACCCCATAAGACACGACGGACCATCTCGACAGTAGTGTACTTTGCCGCTTTGCGATTCGATTGAATATCAAGGTCCAGAGAAGCCTCCACGCTAGCCAAATGTCATGCAATCCGGCTTTTGCCCTCCGCCGAGGAGCCAGCGGTACACCGACATCATCTCGCGAGAAATCTGGAGCCAGGCATAGCGAGATGTTACGAAATCGCGCCCTCGGGCTCCCATAGCGGAGAGTTCGGATCGAGACATCTCGTGCAAGTTTCGAAGCCCGGCTGCAATTCCTTCCACGCTCGTTTCAATCCGCAAAGCCACCCCAACAGCGAATGCCTCCTCCAAGTTGCACTCCGGGGTTATCAAGACAGGTTTACCATAAGACCAGGCTTCCAATACAGCCATGGGGAGGCCCTCGCTGAAGGAAGGGAGGATGAAGGCGTCGCACTGGCTATAGCACGCGACCTTGGCTTCGCTGAACCGCGGGCCAAGAAAAACCAGCGAAAGCCCCGAAGTAGGATGGAAGCCATGGTCCCTGGCATCCGCCCAAGGCACAGCGAGCTCGGTAGCCAACTCCTTAAGCTTAGCCTCATGCCCGCCCTGGTCCCAACCTGCGATGGCCAGCACCCAAGCGGAATTCCGGCTCCCAGCGGGCGGCTTCTGAATCTCAGCCCAGGCCTTCACCAGGTTGACCAACCCTTTCTTTGGATGAACCCTACCGAGGAAGAGAACCACCTTACGTCCCGACTCACGGATTGATCTGAGGGCAGGGGCGGCCTCAGTCGAGTAAGCAGTGGTTGCCGGGATGTCAACCCCGTTGGGCAAGACGCAAATTGGGTTTCTCAGGCCGTAAGCCCGCATTGAATGTGCTTCACGCTGGCAGAGGGCGTGCAGGCAAGCCGCGCGACGGAGGCTCTTGTTCTCATACAGCCAGGCTGCCAGACGCTTCTTCCAGCGAGAATTCGCAAGCGCCCATGCGTCGAGCATTCCCCGAGGGCTGACGAGGCAAGGCACGGACAGGTGCTCGGCGCACTGTCTGGCGGCGATTGATTGATATCCCCAAAGGCCTTGAACGTGGATTACGTCGGGCTTGAGTTCGCTCAAAACACTCCTCAGTCTGGGCGCATAGCCGAAACTGGCCGGCCCCACTCCACTTAGCAGTCGCGGCAGCAGCGGCCGCCATTCGGTGATATCCTGCTTCGAGGCCCCATCCTCCAGGCTCACAATTTCGATGTTCACGCCCTCTAACTGGTTTAATGACTGGCATAGACGCCGGACACTAACGAACAGCCCCCCCGCCGCGGTGGAGATCGAACCCGTCAAGAAACAAACCCTACAGCTCATATCAATCAAGACGGTGATTTCCGCAGACGCAAACCGGAACCGGAGACCGCGTCCGTCTCAAACCTTGCGCTCCTTGTGAGTGTTGATCACGCCTCTCACGAACTTCTCTAAGGGTCTGGTCCAATGTCTGAAATCGAAGCTTTCTTCGGCGCGTCGCCGAGCCTTCGCCCGCATCTCGGAGCGCTGATCGGTAGTCAGGAGCAATGCCTTTTTGAGGCCTCCAACGAACGCAGCGGGGGAGCAGTCTTCCATGACGATCCCTTCCGAGCCGTCATGCACATACATCCCGATGTCACTCGTGGCATTCCCGAGGATAGGCACGCCACAAGCGAGGCTTTCGACCAGTTTGGTAGGGAACCCGGCATGGGCGTAGCGCGCATTCGGGCGCAACATGAGGGAGAAATCGCATTGGGCCAATCTCTGAAGGGCCTCCCGGTGCGGCAGCCGTCCTGAGAACTCCAACTGTCCGGCGAGACGTTCCAAGAGAACGGCGTCGCCTCCAAGGCTGTCTTGGAATTCCCCGCGGGTCGGGCCGACCATCACGAGCATCACGTCCTTTCCCTCAGCGCCCAATTCTGCCAGACCGCGGATGGCGTTCACCACATAGTCCTTGTTTCCCGCGTGACCGGCAAAGACCAGTCGAAGCCCGTGTTTTTGTGTGTCGCAGCGCTGCAAGGATCGCCACTTGTCCTGTTCCAGGTCGAGCAGCGGGGGCACCCGCAGGGCCGGGCACGCAGAACGCCGGAAGTGGCGCTCCAGATGACTGCTGATGACAAAGGCTCCCGCTGCCTTGGGGGCAAGGCATCGCAGAGCCAATTCCACGTCCCACCGAACGAGGCCAAACCGTCCCCCGACGTGGCCGACCGGGTCATACCATTCAGTATGGTCCACGAGCAGGGGGATACCAAGCGATTTCGCTAGAGCACCCACGCGGAGCTGCAGAAGCGACGCGCCGTCGTAGAGTATGATGCCCCCAAGGCCGCTCGCATCTTGGCTGCGAAGCCAGCGAACGGTATTGCTGCCTACCTGCAAATAGCGGCGCATTCGAGCCAGCGGCCCCAAATGCTCGGTGCGGAACTCGTTCTGGGAAAAGTATTCGAAACCTTCAAATTCATGGACGCCGTCAGGCCGAAGGTCCTGGGCCCGTGGGCTTTGCTCGCCACCACCAAAGACAATCTGCCAGCCCGTAGCGCGGAGGGCCTTTGCGATGCCAAGAACGCGAAAAGCGGCCGCATTTCCCTCAGGAAACTGGAACGTGCCAACGTAGGCCAAGCGCGAGTTCAAATGGTCCTCCTAATCTCAACAGCACAAGCCCAACCAATAAGCCTGTCACCTCACTCGGTCGTAGAAAGGAGCGGTTTCTGAACTTTGTCCCACCGCCTTGGACGAGAGGTTCTTCAAGTAGTGGCCCAACACACAAAGCAGCCATGCCCGGCTCCATACCGTGCTCGTTGGGTCCTCCAGGAATCCGGTCCAGATTGCGTCCACAGCGGAGGGTTCCACAAGAGAAGACTGCCGCAGATGAGCCAAGCCTTCCTCACAGAGACCGCGCAAGGACCCGCACATCCACCGGGCGATGGGCAAAATGAACCCTCGTTTGGTTTGGGCTAAAGTGTCGACGCTTATAATGTCCGCGAAGGCCTCCCGCAGGAGGTGCTTCGGCGGGCGGCCACTTGGGAATCGGACGCCGGCAGGGAGTGTGAAGGCAAGGTCGATCACCCGTTTGTCGAGAAAAGGGACACGAATCTCGAGACCGTGGGCCATGCCATTGGTGTCGCCATCGCGAAGCAGAGTGTTCCCCATGTAGAAATGGGTCTCGAAGACGGAGATATCCTCCAAGAACCTCCGCCGGCTCGGTTGGGGGAAGCATCTCTGCGCTTCGGGAGGCAGGTAATCCGGAGTCAACCCAGCCGCCTGATAGCCCAGCCCCAAGAAACCCATTTGGCGGTTCGACAAGAGACGACGGCGCTGGAGGTATAAAGAGAGCGGCGAGCCGTCACAGTCCGCCATATCCAAAGCCTTTTCCCGGAAAGACACTGGACGTCTCGCCAGGCAGAAGCGCAAGAGTGGATTACGCATGACGGGCGGCACGATGCGCAGCAAAGTCAAGACATTGCGACTCTTGGGCAGATCCAGGAAAGAAGAATAGCCCCCAAAAAGTTCGTCACCTCCCTGGCCCGATAGAGCCACCTTGATACCCTGGCCTCGGACGGCTTGGGAGATTACGTACACATTTGTCCCATCCATCGAAGGCTGGTCGAGCGAGTTGAGCCACTTTGTGACCGACTCCAGAGCCTCGCTTTCCGTCACCAGCACATTGGTGTGACGCACCCCGATGCGCTCGGCGTTCGCTTGCGCCATTTTCGTCTCGGAGAAGGTCTCATGGTCGGGAAAACCCACGCAAAAAGTCCGGACATCTGCTTGGGATCCCTTCGCCAACCAAGCCACGATGGAACTATCCATTCCGGAAGAGAGAAACACCCCGAGAGGCACATCGCTAATCAGGTGGTCGTTAACACTGGCCGAAAGCACGGCGCGCAGTTGGTCCACAGCCAGTGGTTCCGACACCGGGACGACCTCGGGGAACGACCAATAATTCTGAATTGGGCCCAGCCTGATCCGCGCCGTGTCGTCCAAGTAAATCTCCTGCCAGCAGCCTGCCGGAAAGGAGCGGATGCTGCGAAAGAGAGTGCGTGAGCCCTGGACCGCCCCGAAGGCGAGACACGATGCCAAGCCCTGCAAATCAAGGCTGTCCGGGAGCACACGCGTGGCCAACAGCGGACGAACCTCACTGGCAAACAGAAAGTGGCCTTTAGGGCTGGAAGCCACGTACAACGGTTTTATGCCGAGCGGATCTCGAGCCAAGATGATGCTCTTATGCTGCGGGCTGTAGAACGCGAAGGCGAACATGCCCTGCAGTTTATCAAGCGCCTTCACTCCGTAGGCGCCAAGTGCCTTGAGCAAAACTTCAGTGTCGGATCCGCTCCGAAAAGAATGCCCCTCCTTCGAGAGTTGGTGCCGCAGGTCGCGAAAGTTATAGATCTCCCCATTGAAAACCAGGATGTTTCCGGTCTCCTGGTCGACCATCGGTTGCCGACCTGCAGACGAAAGATCGATGATCGAAAGGCGAGCGTGACCAAGCCCAACCCTCCAATGGATCGCCTCCCCAACCTCCCAGCCCAAGCCGTCTGGTCCTCGGTGCCGCTGTAGACCGGCCATCAGTGAAGTCAGTGCCAGAACCTCATCATAGTCCCTGCCGATAAAGCCTGCAATTCCACACATATTAGATCTCTCTACCTAATTCCGTTTAGCGCAACGTCCACGCGCGCTGGAGGAACATCCGCAAGCTGCGGACCCCTTACTAGGGACATTTGCAGGCCGCTTACAATATTGCCAAAACAGCTAACGACACAGCATCCGCAAATACTCAACTCGAATACCCAACGGCAAAATGCCTTCTCAGGGCGATTTCCTTCTCCCGGGCAGAAAGGTGACCAAAATGCAAGGATTTGACCTTTGCGATGGCCAAATACTCATCAACCGTCTTTATTACCCTCGCCGGAACGCCGACGGCCACGGCGTTTGGAGGAATGGACCTGGTAACGACAGAACCTGCCCCTATAATGCACCGATTTCCAATCTCAACTCCCGGCAAAATAACAGCGTTCATACCAATATAGACATTGTTCCCTATTTTGATGGGAGCGCTGATCTCAAGATCGGGAACCTCATCCCGCAGGATCAGTGTCCCGCCGTCATGAGTGATGAAGGTTACCCCCTTGGTGATATGGACATGGTCTCCGATACTAATTAAGTAGGGATCCGACCCCCACATCCCTGGGGTAGCCGCATAGAAATGACAGTCCCGGCCGATACGTACTCCGATGGATCTAGCAAACCCCGCCGGATCTCTTCGAACTCGCAGCTCACGATAGAGCCTTCTGATTACCCTCAGCAACATTTGAGATGGAACCTTGTCCCTCCTAAAGCTCTTACTAGGAAGCGCCGCTCATAGCCGGATCCTGCTTTTTCCGCGGAGCCTGCTGATTAGAAGGCGCCCAGGAACAACCTTCCAGGATCAGAAACCACACGGGCGCATGAATCAAACCAGTAGAAAGAAGAGTAGTAACAAAATCACTATTTGTCATGTCGGTCAGGCTCTTGCTTATAACGAACGCGAGCAGGGGCACGAACCTGCTGGGGGATTGTCTTCTAACAAGCACCCGATCCCAAAAAAAACAAACCCCGAATATCACAATTGCCGATTCGGCTACGCCAACAAACCCAAAGTTCGCCCAACCCGATCCCAAGATATTATTGTTAGCGTTATAAGCTGAACCTGACGCCATGACCGCAACAATTCGTGCGACGTCTATGTAGCCTGTCACGTAATTCGGTTTGAGGCCTCCAGCCAGAACGAGGTTGAGAATGTGCGAGTTGCCAAAGTACGTGAATGAATGAGAAGCTGGAAATACATCAAAGTAGTAATATGAAAGCCAAATTGGCTCTAAAAAGAACCGGCTGAACACTTGCGCCGCAATACCCTCATTAAAGCCAACGGCGCGGTACACCAGAAGCAGGGACCCCAGTACGATGGCCACGGGTGCGACCATCCCCACCATCCACCTCGTCGTACCGCGCGGAGACCTCCTCGTGGAGATCAATATAATCGCGTGGGCAATTACCTGGATGACTATCGGTGACTTCGCAAGCGTCAGGAGGTTGCTCGTAGTCCAGAAAGCGAAAGTCAGCAACCACAACCAATATTGCCTTCCAGTTGTCAGCATCCGCTGGAAAAGAAAGAGACACAATAGCGGTAATGGAATGTTATATAGAAGAACTTGACAGTACGTAGTAATAATGTTGCTGCCCGCATCTATAGCATCAAGCCTCTTGTTGGAGTAGTAGCCGTATTCGCCGGCTTTCAATACAGCCGGGAGCGCGGCTAAACTCCCGTTCTTGATGGCTTGATAAAGAACGAATCCAAAGCCTACCATGGAAACGTAGAAAAGGAGGGCAATTCTAGGTTCGGCAAAGAACAACGCCCTAGGGTTGGCCTGAAGCATGATCGAGCGTTTCTCGAGCAGAAGGAACAGAATTATAATGCAAGTTGTGATGACAAGTGCAATATGGAGGTTCTCTAGAGTTCGAGGGTCTATCTCAAGAGTGAATGAAGACTCAGGCGCCTCAAAATATGGGAAGAGGATCGCTGCCGGACCGAGTAACATTATAAAGACCAGCGCGCTCCACGGCAGGAGCCTGGGACCCATACCATTCAGAATCAAACTTATGGCGAGACGGCTCCCTATGATTATCGTTATCAGTAATGCCGTTGCGGTGAACGTTGGCATCGGTCTATTTTAAGGAACTGTTAGCAGAGGGGCTTAGCCCAACACGAATCAGTGTCCGTCCCGCCTTAGCCCTGATGCGATACTCGACACTCTTCACTTAGGTGGCAGTGCTGGGAGGCTTTGTTGGGAATGTCTTGCACTTGCTGATATTTCCAACAAATCTTCAACGTTGAAAAATAGATGGCTATGGGCCTTCAACCATTCTTCTGGTTTCTCCCACCATTTTAGCTCCAACAAGCGCCGTATTTGCTCGTCCGAGAAGCGCTTTCGAATCAGCTTCGCCGGGACTCCTCCAACGATTCCGTAAGGCTCGACATCTTTCACTACCACGGCTCCAGCGGCCACAATCGCGCCATCTCCGATCTTCACTCCGTCCGCCACTGTGACTCCGGCACCAACCCAGACGTCGTTGCCGATCTCGATGCGTGCGTGCTCTTCGAATGCTTGACGATTCGTGAACTTCGTGCGAAACGCCCAGTTCCCACGAGCATAGAAGGCGGGAGAAGTGGACACAAAATTCGTGGGGTGCTTGCCCAGTCCAATCATGACGTGTGGTCCTATCGAGCAAAAGGCCCCCACGGAGCAGTTAACCAGTTCTGCACCGATCCCGAAGTAACTGAAGCGGCCCACACTACAGTTTTGCAATGATGCGTCGTTACCAATCCACGCGTTTTTGCTCAACTGTGTTCCGAGGCCGATCCGGGCTCCGGGGCGGATGATTGCTTCGGGGTGTCTGAGGACTTGGTAGATGCGTGTCACGTACCACTTTATGCAAGCTAAAGGGGGCCGAAGAGTCACTTCTAAAAGGTCAGATAATATGTAACGAATTGACATGCTTAAGGAAGAGGTAATTCCTAAGGGCCAAGGAGCTTATCTGAGGCGAAAAGACTAATCGACATACTCCAACAACTGCACGGCTTCCTTGCCAAGGTTGAAGAGGCAGTCGGCAATGGACAATCCCGATGCAAAATCTTCCGGTCCTTGCGAGTACGGAATGGGTTTGTAGCTTCTGACCACGAGCTGAATGTCTGCAGCCGCGAATTTAGCCGGATCCTGATAGTTTTGGCCGCCTTTTCCCGACAAGTAAGTATCACCGCCCAGAATTCGGACGATCTCTATCAGGCGGTCATCCCCCTCCCCCGACGGAGCGATGTGGCTGCCCCTGACAATTTCACCGGGCAACCCCAGGTATTGCGAGATAGAGCAAATTAACCGGATATTAAATTCGCTCAGTAGATCTCCAGGCTCTTTGTAAGCAGGTTCCAATAAACCCATAATTTCATTGAAGAACGGGTGCCGCCCATAGACCTGCGCCAGTGTCTTGAGATGCTTATCCGCCCATCGTCCAT
>Ga0316226_1005189_pt1 | contig 10000 bp, 8 predicted proteins | sample TBH18017metaG_FD_206009 | JGI IMG/M metagenome (GOLD analysis project Ga0316226, IMG submission 206009) | Freshwater microbial communities from Trout Bog Lake, Wisconsin, USA - TBH18017 | ecosystem: Environmental > Aquatic > Freshwater > Lake > Hypolimnion/Profundal zone | place: USA: Wisconsin... | reverse complement strand
CGCGCGGCGATGTCGTCTTTTGCTTCAACCCGGAACGGTTCCGGCACGAAGAGGATCTCCGCCAATGGGAGACCCTTCGTGGTCTTGTCCCTGACCGCCGAATGGATGCGGTTCCAGATCATCCACCAGTTCCGCTTTCCGGCAAATCCGGGAGCCCATTGATTCAACTCGGCCTGGTGCCAGAGATAGTGCAAGGTGGCGCGCAGCGAGAGTTTGCGGCCATCGGAAGCCACCTCGGTTTTCTCCGAGTCGCCAGCAGAGGTAGGTGCGCGTCCGCCGCCGTCGATAAGGCTGAAATCCAGCTTGAGCGTAGTTATGCCGTCCGAGCCTTCCTGGACCGCCGATCCCAGTACCGCGCCATAGCCGGTCATTTCGGGTGGCAGTTCGTAGGAATCGCACTCGGCTGTGTGCTCCTGAGCGCTGTTTGGCATACGCTTGCACAGGTATGTGTCGCCAAGACGGGAGATGTACATCGGGATTCCTTCGTCCCGCTCGTGGCCCGGCTCGGACCGCCGGCAGAGGCAGCGGGGTCGCACCTCCTCGATATTGGGAGCGTTGTACGCCTGGGCGAGCGCTACAGAAAATGCCGAGTCGCTGGAATCTACCTCAAAATTGGCGATCTTGTACCGAGCCATCGCGGAGCCTTTCCAGTGTATCTATATTACATAGTATTACTATGACATATATTTACTAGAAAGCAAGAGAATCGAATCAGCGTTTCGCTTCTTCCTGGCACAATCCCGATTTGATCGGTTCTTTTCGGAGAGGAATTGTCCTGCGGAGGTTTCTGTGGAGACGTTGCGTGCCACTGGAATGCAATCGAGTTCTGCCACTCTCGGGATGTTATCTACATAATAGCTGACCGTTTGCCGACCGTTCGCCCTGGATCGTGACTTCCCACATGCCGGTATCTCAGGATCTTGGACTGGCGACGTTGCAGGTAACTTGAGCTGCGCACTTGGGCTGCGCGCTGGAGAGACTGGAATAGACCTTCGCGGACGCGTCCCACTTCAACTCCCCGTCCCCAAGTTCCTCTAAATACGCACAAGACACACGCCGACTCAGACTGGAGTACAAACTGGACAATTCGTATGAATTCGGCAGAACCGTGTTCCGCAATACGGAACACGGCGAACCGTACTCTCGGCCTTCAGCGCGAAATGGCATCGGGCCGCAAGAAGGAATCGGTGGAACACCTCTGTGTAACTCGTAGTAAAGGTCTATGCAATTGAGAATAGCCGCGACAAGTTGCGCGCAGCCTCTTTGACTTGATCTGCAACGGTCTCAATATGATCGCGATCAACTCGATAGCGCGGGGTTGTAACGGTAATGGAGCCGGCTATTTTCCCATCAATGAAAACCGGCGCCGCAACACCGAAAGCTTGAGGGATCCTCTCTCCCTCAGCCGTAACGAATCCATTGGCGCGGATATCTGCCAATCGGGTGCGCAGATCCTCGATGTCCACTGTGCGCCCTTGGGCATCAGGCACCAGATCAATTTCATCCAACCACTCCGGTGCGAAGGCTAACACTGCCTTGCCAGCAGCGCCCAAATGCAGCGGAATATCAACGGCGGCATCAAGAACATACTGAATCCGCCCCTTGCCAGGAACAGATTGGAGCATTCTTAGCTGGTGGGAGTCTCCGACAAGTAATGCCAAACCAACCGTTTCGCCTGTCAGATTGGAAAGTCGCCGCATCTCACTCAATGCTAAATCTGCGGGCGAATGATCGGGACCGATAACTGCCAACCATCGGAACAGCGTCGGGCCCATATAGAGCCTACCGATTTCGTCCCGACAGATGATCCCGTGTTGCTCGGCAGCCTCCGCTAACGAGGCGATGGCGAAGCTACCGGCGCCCACGATCCAACCCACTTCCTTGAGGGTTAATTGTTGGTATGGATGGCTCGCCAAGAAGGTCAACAGCTGATTAACCCTCTCAACTTGCGTGATTGCGCGCTCTGCTACTGATGGAGTGGGATGCGCCTTTCGGGATGCGAGTTCATGCGTGTTGCCAATGACCTTCTGCAGTTTATTGAGTTTCTCGCGGAGTGTTGCAACGATCTCTGATACTCGGCCTTCTTTGAATTCCCACGTCGGAAGGGATACCGACACGGATCCCTTGAGGATAGGGCTAAAGGAAAAGGGGACGGCAATCCCAGCGGCGCCTTCGAAGTGTTGTTCGATGCTGACAACAAAGCCCTGCTCCTTGACTTGGCGCAGGAAATCGTTCCGCTCCCGATGCGAGACAAGCGTCAGTTTGGTGAATACGTGCACCTCCTCCGGCCAAGTGTTTTCGTCCAGTTGTGACAGGATGGACATTCCGGCTGCACCGGCAGATGTGGGCAGGATATCTCCTGGAGTAATACGGTAGCGAAGGGGTGTCTCAGATTCGCTTTCCAGAACGACGAAACAACTGTGGCCGTCTACTGCCTGCACGGACATGAAGACCGTTCCGCCTGTATGACGCCTGATCGTGTCAAGCACCTTCCGCCCCTTGCTGAGCGCAGGATGCAAGCGATACAGCGCCGACGCCAAGACTGACAGACGAGGGCCAACGGTATATGAACTGTCGGTCGTTCTTGTTGCAAGACCGTCAGTACTCAGTTGCCCAAGGGTCCTATTGACCGTTGTCCGACTCATATCGAGATGTTCGCCGAGTTCGCGTACGCCCCAAGCGCTTTCTTTACGGGCGACCAGCGCGTTCAATATTGCCAGAGCGGTGCTTACACCTTCGGCGGGTTTGTTGTTCTGTCCTGTTGTCATTGCCTGTCATTTCGGCATCGTTGCCTGTTCTCTATTTCCACTGCTTACGCTTGCCTTCCCGAACGATTTCATTTTCCGCAATCTCAAATCGTTGAAGCGTGTTCTTCAAGCCCGATGGATCTTTGAAGAATCGAGAATTCACTGTAACTCAGGTGAGTGATTCTTTTTCTTGACGTTCAGCGAAAGAGCAGTTATTGTGTGCAGAACAATAATAGGGACAGTGTCCCATTTATTATACAGATGAGGCGGCACCCATGGTTGACAAAGTGGAGCAGGTGGCAAGCGAAGAGCATATACGAAAATTTAAGAAGGCTACGTTCGTAGCCGTATTCGGCACCTTCATCGAGTATTACGACTTCAGTATCTACGGCTATGTCGCGGCGACAATAGCGATGGTGTTCTTTCCCAAAGCCGACCCCATGGCAAATTTGCTCAATACGCTGGCGATCTTTGGCTTGGCGTTTCTCATTCGTCCTTTTGGTGCTTGGTTTTTCGGACACCTCGGCGACAGGAGTGGGCGGCGCACAAGCCTTATCGCCAGCGTCACTCTGATGGGTGTTGCTGCAACGGTCACCGGGTTGCTGCCTAGTTACAAAACCATCGGATTCATGGCGCCCGTTCTGCTCGTTCTGATGCGGATGCTACAGGGCTTCTCTACCGGCGGCGAAATCGGTGGGGCAGCTTCTTACATCCGGGAGTGGGCACCGCAAAATCGTCGAGCTTTTTACGTTTCGTTCATTCCCTCAGTTGCCCAGCTAGGCAAGGGACTGGCGGCAGGAATGGCGGCGCTGATGGCAGGAATGCTGACTAAGAACGCAATGATTGATTGGGGATGGCGCGTTCCGTTTCTATTGGCCGGACCATTGGCCGTCCTGACCATCTGGCTGCGTTTGTCGATTGAGGACAGCCCCGAGTTCGCGGCTTTGGCAAAGTCAAAACAGACCGCCAAGGCTCCGCTGAAGCAAGTTTTTGACAATTACCCGGGTTCTCTCGCCAAAGTCACGATCATTTCAATGGTTCAGAACATTGGAACCTACCTCGGTACGGTATTCGTCGCGGTTTACTTTAGCGAGGTCCTGGCGTTCAGCAAGTCACAAGCGTCAACCATCGTTCTGCTGGCAGTGTTGTTTGCGTCGGCGCTGATTCCACTCGCAGGCCAGCTCGGCACCAAGATCGGAGGCAGAAAAGTCCTCCTCTGGGCGTACGCGTTCTACATGGCGCTGAGCATCCCCGAGTTCATGCTCATGAACCAGAAAAGCTTTACCCTGGCTCTTATCGGACTCCTAATCGGTATTATTCCCTACGCGCTGTGCCAGGCTGGAACCTATTCGAGTATGCCCGAACTCTTCCCGACCCAGGTCCGCCATTCGGGTGTAGCGTTTGGTCACAGCCTGGGTGCCGTTATCGGCGGTGGCGGCGGCCCATACCTCTCTACATGGTTGATCCGGCTTACGGGCAATACGCTCATGCCCGCCTACTTGCTTGTGTTCTCCGGTTTTATCGGATTTATCGTTATCGGCCTGACGGTGAAACCGAATCCAGGCGGCACCCATTTGTACCGATAGAGGAGACTTCTAATGCCAACCATCTATATTTCAGAACCAATCCATCCGCGCGTTTTGGATGAAATTGCAGCAAAGTCTGATCTTCATCTCGGATTCGGACCCAACGCTGTCAGGTACGAAGACATCGCAGATCGAGTCGAGGCTGTACTGCTGCGCAGTGAAAAATTTCCTACAGCTCGGATCAACGCATCGCCACGCCTGAAAATCATTGCCCGACACGGAGTCGGTGTCGACACCGTTGATGTTGAGGCGGCTACGCAGCAAGGCATTGTGGTCACCTACTGCCCCGGTGGCAACTCGAATGCAGTGGCTGAACACGTTTTCGCGTTGTTACTGTCTCTGGCCAGGAAAGTAAATAAAGGGCACGACAACCTGGTGGCTGGTCCCTGGCCAAAAGCTAAGCAGCATCTGGTCGGCGAGGAACTGTGCGGCCGGACCATCGGCATCGTGGGGCTGGGCGAAATCGGCAAGATCGTCTGTCGTATCGCTAAAGGCTTCGGGATGGATGTGCTGGTATCAGATCCATTCCTTAAAGCTGATGACGTGGCTCCACATCAAGCCCGCCTCGTCGAATTTGAAGACCTTCTGAAGCAGTCCCACGTGATCAGCCTTCATACGCCGCTGACCGCCTCTACTAAGAACATGATCAACGGTAAAACACTGGCCTCGATGCGGTCGGACGCTTTTGTGGTTAACACCGCGCGTTCAGGTCTGGTGGATGAAGCTGCCTTGGTAGCAGCGTTACTGGATGGACGTATTGCGGGCGCGGCGATCGATGTCATGGAAGCGGAACAGGTCACCTCGTCTTCAGTTAACTTCGGCGGCAAAGCAATCGCCTGCGTGCCTAACCTGCTCGTTACCCCCCACGTGGCCGGGCAAACGATGCAATCTCTGCTACATGTAGGCACAACAGCCTGGCAGGATATCCAGGCAGTTATCAGCGGTAATGCTCCGCGCTATCCATTCAATACACCAGCTTATCAACGTTAATCACATTTAAGGAGATGCCATGTACATCAACGCGAGTATCGACAATATTCAATTCTCGGGCGAATGGGAGCGTCCCGACCCCGACAAGGTCGCCAAACTCGGTGAGACCGCCGTGGCAATGATCGGTGATTCCCGTTTACGGCTTGGCATGATGGCCGCCAACATCCGGTGTGTCACGCCCGGACTTGCAATGGCCGGATCTGTTCTGCCGATTCTGGTTTGGGAAGGTGACAACCTGGCTATCCATGCAGCGCTTGATATCGCCAAGCCAGGGGATGTGTTGGTAATCAATGCTAACGGGGAAGTTAACCGCTCCGTCTTTGGCGACATCCTCGCGGAAATCTGTCTCAAGCGCGGCGTTCGCGGCGTCGTGATCGACGGCGCAGTCCGCGATGTTGATTCCATTATTGAGTTCAAATTGCCGGTCTTCGCTCGTGGCACTTGTCCGGCCGGTCCTGCTAAGCACGGTCCAGGCACCGTCGGACGGCCCGTGGCCTGCGGTCACGTTGTATGCTCGGCAGGCGATGTTGTGGTTGGTGACAGCGACGGTGTGATCATCATTCCGCGAACAGAAATTGACTCCACCTTGGTCGCCATTGAGCGTCAACTTGGCGTGGAGAAAACCATTCGCGGCAAGCTAAGGGCAGATGTTTGATAAAAGGTTTCCCTTAAGCCCGTTTATAAACGGTCATTCTCCCACACAACCACCAGAAATGACCGGGTAGAGCCATCGGGAAGTGCGAGTCATAGATGTGACGGTGACAGTCAGCCGCGTTCGGAGGCAACTTCGAACGCGGCATTTGGCTACTGCGGACCACGGACCTGACTGCGTGTTCGTATCGGTCTGACCGTGCGCCAAAGCGGCTACGCGCTACGCCCGCAACGATACCAGGAACGACTACCATGAACTCCCGACGGCTCCAGCTATTGTTTCGCACGTCGCGCGGAGTTACTGCCCGACCAGCCTGGGTGAGGTTGGGCCGCGCGTTGCATGTTGAGCCGCACACTTTATCCTAATCCTACGGTGACCGGGTAAGTTCAGGCCTCATGCCTGCTTGCATCAGCACGTGCGTCGCGCAGGCACGATACTTTGGTGATGCGAGGAATCCTGGTACTGACGTGAGCCGAATGCTCGCGACCCGCCCACACCAGGTACTAAGCCCCGGATCAGCAACGAGACCTAACGTGTACTACGTTGGAAGGAGCCCGGAGCAGGGTATAGCTGCTGTCGGAGATGCTTGGACACACCCAACCCACACATAGGTCGCCAAACCCGTCAACCACGCCCAGATCTGGACGCTTACGTGGACGTTTTGGAGACCGGGCATATCGAGTATGGGTTGATATTGGGGATGACGGCATGGTGTCGCAACCGGACCTTTTATCAAAAGACTCTCTTCGTGCGCGACATACCCGGCGCATGGCTTGAACACCAGCGAAGGACGGAGACGTGTGTTTGTCCCGAAGTCTCGATGTGTGAAGTTGGAAGCGGGGATGGCTTTGCGTCGGGCTTCAAGTGGATGACGGGCCTAACACGTCATTTACCAGATAGTAAACTGTCCGACGCGCCTTCTACGTGAACGAACTTTCCTTGCCTGATACTGCTGAGCCGCAGCATTACTAGCTAGCCGCCAGGATGTAGAGCTCAGTGGGGTCGAAATTCAATCCATTACGGCGAGAGATGCCTCATAAGCACCACATGGGTCGATGATTGCCTTTAGATACTCTTGCGAACACCCGAGCTGACACTGGAGGTGCGCTCGGCAGACTCAGCTCGCAGATCGTGGCCTGTGCTCGCCATTGAGTCTTTGTCACATGAATCATAAATGATCCATATAGTATGTTAATGCCTACTTTATAAACCACTAGCCGTTGACAAATGGATCTAATAAGGGTGATGATGCTCTATGAATAGAGCGTTAGAAGCTTATATGACTCTTTTATGAGTCGCGAGGGGCAATGAGTAAGCCACAAAACCGCGCATATTCCCGTTACAGCCTGGATGCAATTGCATTGCTGGGGCAGATGATCCGTGCAGGAAGGATTGAGCGCAAGATCACTGGAATGGAATTGGCGAGCCGTATGGGCGCTTCCCGTGCGCTGATTCAGCGCATTGAAAAGGGTGATCCAGGCTGCGCGATTGGAGCTGTATTTGAGGCCGCCGCGATCACTGGGGTGACCCTTTTCGAATCGGACCGGGGACAAGGCACTGTTGATACGGACCGGGAGCGACTGGACGACCATCGAGCCGTAACTGGAGAAATGCTGAGACTACTCCCTAAAAGGGCGCGTAAATCCAAAAGGGTAGTGAAAGATGACTTCTAGAGACGGATATACCGAAGCCTATGTTTGGATCTGGCTGCCGAAAGAAACTGCTCCCGTTGTGGCGGGTCTGTTAACCAAGGTTGGCAAGCAACTGCTTTTCAACTACGGCAAGAGCTATCTGGAGCGGAAGAACGCCATCTCGATCTATGAGCCGGAATTACCTCTTCAGGCCGGAGACATCCCCCTGCGTGAGGGCTTGTCCATGCCAAGCTGCATTCGGGACGCATCACCGGATGCGTGGGGGCGGCGTGTACTCATCAATCGCAGGCTCGGTCTGAAGGGATCAAATGCATCGGAAGTCGAGCTGGACGAACTGACCTATCTACTGGATTCAGGGTCGGACCGGGTCGGCGCTCTGGACTTCCAGGTATCGGCAAAAAAATACGTCCCACGGATGTCAGACCAGGCATCGCTAGACGAACTGATGCAATCCGCTGAACGTGTGGAAAAAGGAATACCGCTGCAGCCTGATTTAGATAAGGCTCTACAGCATGGTTCATCTCTGGGCGGCGCAAGACCCAAGGCATTGATCACCGCCGATCACAAGAAGTTGATTGCAAAATTCTCGACCAGCAACGACCTCTACAACGTCGTAAAAGCGGAATACATCGCCATGCGGCTCGCGAAGGTGGCAGGCCTCAATGTCGCATCCGTAAATCTGGCCAAGGCATTAGGCAAAGATGTTTTGCTGATTGAACGCTTCGATCGTGAAAAAGTCCCCCAGGGATGGCTACGGAAGTCCATCGTATCGGCGCTCACATTGTTTGGCCTGGATGAAATCATGGCGAAGTATGCAAGCTATCAGGACCTGGCCGAGATTATCCGCCATCGCTTTGCCAATCCGACAGACACCCTGCGCGAACTATACGGACGCATGGTATTCAACATTTTGTGCGGAAATACCGATGATCACGCGCGCAACCACGCAGCTTTCTGGGATGGGAACACTCTTACTCTGACGCCCGCATATGATGTCTGTCCTCAGGCACGAACTGGCAATGAAGCAAGTCAGGCCATGTTGATTCATGACAACGATCGGATGAGCCAGTTATCTGTCTGTCTGGCGGCAGCGCCGAACTTTCTGCTCGACGCAGATAGCGGCAAGATGATCATCAAGCATCAGGTTCAAACCATCCACGAGAACTGGAAAAGGGTTTGCGATGAAGCAGAGCTAACAGAAGCTGACCGTCAGTTCTTCTGGCAAAGGCAATTCCTAAATCCTTTTGCATTTTTCGGCGCACCCCCTGAGGTAGGAGGCGACTAAACTCGTGGGATAGTACGGATCGAGTAAGCGCACGAAGTTCAAGCTGATTTCACCCCACGCTACACGCGGAGCAAATTCTTCATGAGCAAAGCGATCGAAAACTTAGAGGCAGCCCAGAAACGCGCTCTGGCTATCCGGCCTAAAGTTGGCGGCTTTCCGTACCTCGCCGAGACGTTGCGCCGCGCGGGTGTGACTCGGAACCTCTGGACTCTGCCCGCGTGTCAGAGCCTTTTTCTGACTAACGACGGGCCCGTCGTGATGCAGGGCACGCCATTAGCGACGGGCACAATGGACGTCCCCCAGTTCAACCGCGAGGCGCTGATTTCCGCGCTGCGGACGGATCAGGCGGGACAAAGCACGTTTCCGGAATTTCTGGCGGCTTCGTGGCGCGCCGGTGTTGTGCGTTACGATGTCGATTTCGCAGCGCGAACGGTTGCCTATTACGGCTGCAATGGAGAGGAATACGTCGAAGCCTATCCCGCTGTCGAGGTCGTTGCGGAGTGAGGTTCTACCCCACGAGGCTGGCGTCATAATGACTTCACCATCCTCCTCCCCGCGTGGTTATTCCACCCACGCCCATGAATGAAAACTGGCGCTTCTCCTAAAGGATTCGTCCATGGGAGGATAATCCCACGGCTTTGTGAATACACCAAACCCAAGGACCCACTCGTCGGCCGGAGTTGCGCATTGCGCCAGGCGATCAGCCTCGGACCCGGTCCACAACAACGCGGCTGACGCCGGAACGATGATCCCGTCTTCCGCAAATGCCTTGATTAGACGATCACGAAGCTCGATTACCTCGGGGGCACTCTCCATATCCCCTGGATTCTCTGCGCTTTCTTCTTCGAGGGCCTTGTCTACGACGAGCTTCAGGTCGCCATAAATAGCCGCGACTTTGGGGAATTCCGGCAGTAGCAGCCCAAAAGCGCCGCCAGTCCCCGCGCTTGATGACATCAGCAATTCTCCTTGTTTTCCGTGAACTTCAGTTGTGTAGAGGCCTCTACCGCCATGTCTGGCCGAAGCCGTGCGCCTCACTAGAGAGGAGCCCGGAGCCCACCTGTACCAAGTGCGCGGATCGGCGGATACCC
>Ga0316226_1005188_pt1 | contig 10007 bp, 7 predicted proteins | sample TBH18017metaG_FD_206009 | JGI IMG/M metagenome (GOLD analysis project Ga0316226, IMG submission 206009) | Freshwater microbial communities from Trout Bog Lake, Wisconsin, USA - TBH18017 | ecosystem: Environmental > Aquatic > Freshwater > Lake > Hypolimnion/Profundal zone | place: USA: Wisconsin... | reverse complement strand
TCATCGCGGTCATCGCGGTGGGCGGCGAGGACCAGGTCAGCAAGATGAAGATCGCCCAGTACCTCGAGCAGGCCGGCAAGCTCACCCCCGCCGACCCCAAGGTGTTCATCGGCTTCCTGCTGGGCGGCGCCGTGCCGTTCCTCTTCAGCAGCCAGCTGATCCGCGCCGTGGGCCGCGCCGCCTACTGGATCGTCCAGGAATGCCGCGCGCAGTTCAAGGACGCCGAGATCTGGGCCGGCACCAAGAAGCCCGACTACGGCCGCGTGGTGGACATCTGCACCAACACCGCACAGAAGGAACTGGTCGGCCCTGGCCTGCTCGCCATCGCCTCCCCCCTGCTGGTGGGCTTCATCCTCGGCCCCTACGCGCTGGGCGGCTTCCTGGCCGGAATGATCCTGGTCGGCCAGCTGCTGGCCGTGTTCATGGCCAACGCCGGCGGCGCCTGGGACAACTGCAAGAAGATGATCGAGGACGGCCTCTACGGCGGCAAGGGTTCTGAGGCCCACAAGGCTTCCGTCACCGGCGACACCGTGGGCGACCCCCTGAAGGACACCGCCGGTCCGGCCATCAACCCGCTCATCAAGGTCATGAACATGGTGAGCCTGCTCACCCTGGGCATCATCATGAAGTGGACCTTCTTCCCCGTGGAAGGCCGCGAGAGCAACAAGGGCATCGGCGTCATCGCCGCCCTGATCTGCGCTGGCGCCATCGCCTGGGCGGTCTACAAGAGCAAGCAGGAAACCCCCGGGCTGGTGAGCGATGAAGAGCTCAAGGCCACCATCGACGCCGAGGCCAAGTAGCCCCGATTTCCATGGTCAACGAAAGGACGCCGCCCCCGGGCGGCGTCCTTTTTTTCCGGCCTGGTGGCCCGGCGAACGACCGAAGGCCACCGTTGAAATTTTCAGACGTGGCGGTCCGAATGGCTTTACAGTTTCCGGGCGGGGTGTTCTGATGGACGCAATCCCAGTCATGCTCCACAGGGAACGCTGACAATGTTTCTTCACGGACCCGGAAGCCCGCCTTTTTTCCTGGTGCAAGAAAGGAGTATCCATGCCTGCAGTTGACCGTACCCTGGCCCCTGGCGCCATCGCCGCGCCAGGCTTCCTGGACTCGTCGGTGGGGAAGAAGGTGGTGATGGCCGTGACCGGCATCGTGCTGTTCGGCTTCGTCACCGTGCACATGCTCGGCAACCTCACCGCCTACATGGGCCGCCCGGCCATGAACGAGTATGCCGAACTGCTCCAGACCCTGGTCCACGGCAAGGGCATCTGGGTGTTCCGGCTGGTCATGGTCACCGCCGTCGGCCTGCACGCCTGGGCCGCCCTGGCGCTCACCCTGGCCAACCACGCCGCGCGGCCCGTGGGCTACCGCGCCCAGCAGCTGCAGGCGGCCACCCTGGCCTCCCGCACCATGCGCTATTCCGGGGTGTTCCTGGGGATCTTCATCATCTACCACCTGCTCCACTTCACCACCGGCACGGTGCACCCCGACTTCATCCGGGGCGACGCCTACCACAATTTCGTCACCGGCCTGGCGGTGCCCTGGACCGCGGGCTTCTACATCCTGGCCCAGGTCTGCCTGGGCTTCCACATGTGGCACGGGGTCTGGAGCCTCACCCAGACCCTGGGCTGGGCCCATCCGCGCTACAACCGGCTGCGCCACGGGTTCGCCTACACCATGGCGATCCTGGTGGCCGGGGTCAACATCTCCTACCCCGTCGCCGTGCTCACCGGCATCATCCACTGAGTTCGCTGCGTTCATCGAGTTGATTGCATAGAAGGCTCCCATGGAATTGATCTCGCACATCCCCGACGGCCCCATCGAGCAGAAGTGGGACAAGCACCGCTTCGACGAGAAGCTGGTGAACCCCAACAACAAGCGGAAGTACAAGGTGATCGTGGTGGGCTCCGGCCTGGCCGGCGCCGCCGCCGCGGCCTCCCTGGCCGAGCTCGGCTACGAGGTGGAATGCTTCTGCTACCAGGACAGCCCGCGCCGCGCCCACTCCATCGCGGCCCAGGGCGGCATCAACGCCGCCAAGAACTACCGCAACGACGGCGACAGCATCCAGCGGCTGTTCTACGACACGGTCAAGGGCGGCGATTTCCGGGCGCGGGAGGCCAACGTCTACCGGCTGGCCCAGATCTCCAACAACATCATCGACCAGTGCGTGGCCCAGGGGGTGCCCTTCGCCCGCGAGTACGGCGGCCTGCTGGACAACCGCTCCTTCGGCGGCGCCCAGGTGAGCCGCACCTTCTACGCCCGCGGCCAGACGGGCCAGCAGCTGCTGCTGGGCGCCTACCAGTCGCTGGAGCGCCAGATCGGCCTGGGCGCGGTGAAGATGCACACCCGCCACGAGATGCAGGAAGTCATCGTGGTCGACGGGGTGGCCAAGGGCATCGTCACCCGGGACATGGTCACCGGCGCCTTCGAATCCCACGTGGCCGACGCGGTCTGCCTGGCCACCGGCGGCTACGGCAACGTCTTCTACCTGGCCACCTACGCCAAGGGCTGCAACGCCAGCGCCATCTGGCGGGCGCACCAGCAGGGCGCCGCCTTCGCCAACCCCTGCTACACCCAGATCCACCCCACCTGCATCCCGGTCACCGGCGACCACCAGAGCAAGCTCACCCTCATGTCCGAGAGCCTGCGCAACGACGGCCGGATCTGGGTGCCCAAGAAAGCGGGCGACCAGCGCGCCCCCGACCAGATTCCCGAGGACGAGCGGGACTACTACCTGGAGCGGAAGTACCCCTCCTACGGCAACCTGGCGCCCCGGGACATCGCCAGCCGGGCCGCCAAGCAGGTCTGTGACGACGGCCGCGGGGTCGGCTCCACCGGCCTGGGGGTCTACCTGGACCTGGCCGACGCCATCAAGCGCCTGGGCGCCCACAAGATCGAGGAGAAGTACGGCAACCTGATCGAGATGTACGAGCGCATCACGGACGAGGATCCCTACCACGTGCCCATGCGGATCTTCCCGGCCAGCCACTACACCATGGGCGGGCTCTGGGTCGACTACAACCTGATGACCACCGTCCCCGGCCTGTTCTGCATGGGCGAGGCCAACTTCTCCGACCACGGGGCCAACCGGCTGGGTGCCTCGGCGCTCATGCAGGGCCTGGCCGACGGCTACTTCGTGCTGCCCGCCACCATCGGCGGCTACCTGGCCGGGATCAAGCCCGGCACCCGGATCAAGCCCGAGGCCCCGGAGGTCAAGGCCGCCGAGGCGGCCGCCCGGACCCGCCAGGACCGGCTGTTCGCCATCAAGGGCAAGCAGACCCCCACCGAGTTCCACCGCCAGCTGGGCCGGATCATGTGGGAGCACTGCGGCATGGGCCGCAACGAGGCCGGCCTGAAGGCGGCGCTGCAGAAGATCCCCGAGCTGCGCGAGCGGTTCTACAGCGATCTCTGCCTGCCCGGCACCGGCGCCGACCTGAACCAGACCCTGGAACTGGCCGGCCGGGTGGCCGACTTCCTGGAACTGGGCGAGCTCATGTGCCGCGACGCCCTGGACCGCCGGGAATCCTGCGGCGGCCACTTCCGCGAGGAGTGGCAGACCGAGGACGGCGAAGCCCTGCGCGACGACGAGCACTTCTGCCACGTGGCCGCCTGGGAGTACACCGGCGTCGGCAACACCCCGCGGCGGCACGTGGAAGAGCTCACGTTCGACAACGTCCATCTTGCGACCCGCAGCTACAAGTAAGGAACCGGGACATGGCCAAGACCATCGATATCACCTTGCACGTGTGGCGCCAGAAGAACGCCGCCGACCCGGGCCAGTTCGCCGACTACGCCGCCAAGGCGGTCAGCACCGAAATGTCCTTCCTGGAAATGCTGGACGTGGTGAATGAGGATCTCATCCACAAGGGCGAGGAGCCCATCGTCTTCGACCACGATTGCCGCGAGGGCATCTGCGGCGCCTGCAACCTGGTGATCAACGGCCGGCCCCACGGCCCCCGCGAGCGCACCACCACCTGCCAGCTGCACATGCGCAGCTTCGAGGACGGCGCCAGCATCACCATCGAGCCGGTGCGGGCCGAGGCCTTCCCGGTGATCAAGGACCTCATGGTCGACCGCAGCCCGTTCGACCGGATCATCGCCGCCGGCGGCTTCATCAGCGTGCCCACCGGCTGCTCGGTGGAGGCCAATGCCACCCAGGTGCCCAAGGCCAACGCCGACCTGGCCATGGACGCGGCCGCCTGCATCGGCTGCGGTGCCTGCGTGGCGGCCTGCCCGAACGCCAGCGCCATGCTGTTCGTGGCGGCCAAGATCAGCCACCTGGCCCTGCTGCCCCAGGGCCAGCCCGAGCGCTACACCCGGGCCCGGGCCATGGTCAACCAGATGGACGCCGAGGGCTTCGGCACCTGCACCAACCACGGCGAATGCGAGGCGGCCTGCCCCAAGGGCATCACCCTGGACAACATCGCCCGCATGAACCGCGACTTCATCAAGGCCAGCCTCACCTATCGCCCGGAGTCGGGCGGTGGCGGCGGCGCCTAGAATATCCATTAATTTTTCTTGAAGGAACCCCATCGGAGGGTAGGATTCATCAAGGAAATCCTATGCCTTTCCCAAGCGATGTCCTGGCTCTCATCCTGGCCGGTGGGCGCGGCGCCCGCCTGTATCCCCTGACCCTGCAACGGGCCGAGCCGGCGGTGCCGATCGCCGGCAAGTACCGCCTGATCGACATCCCGATCAGCAACTGCATCAACTCCGGGATCGGCCAGATCCAGGTGCTGACCCAGTTCAACTCGGTCTCGCTGCATCGCCACCTGGCGGAGACCTTCCAGTTCGATGCCTTCCACCCCGGGCAGGTGCAGGTGCTGGCCGCGGAGCAGTCCGCCGACAGCGAGGCCTGGTTCCGGGGCACCGCCGATGCCGTGCGCCGGCAGCTGCCGCGGATCCGCGCCTCCGGCGCGGAGCACGTCCTGATCCTGGCCGGCGACCACTTCTACCAGATGGACTACGCCGCCATGGTGGCGTTCCACGCAGCCAGGGGGGCCGACATCACCCTCGCCACCCAGCCGGTGCGGGCGGCGGACGCGACCCGGTTCGGCCTGCTCAAGCGCCGGGCCGGGGGCGCGATCACCGCGTTCCAGGAAAAGCCCCGGGATCCCGCTGCCCAGGCCCGGATGGTCTGCCGGGATGACCCCCACAAGCCCTACCTGGGTTCCATGGGGATCTACCTGTTCCGCACCGGGGTGCTGGCCGACCTGCTCACCGGCCATCCGGAGTTCGACGATTTCGGCAGCCAGCTGATTCCCTGGAGCATCGACCGCCTGAAGGTCTTCGGCTTCGACTTCGACGGCTACTGGCAGGACATCGGCACCATCCGCTCCTTCTACGAGACCAACCTGGAACTGACCCGGAACCCGCAGGCCTTCAATTTCCACGACGCGGCCCGTCCGGTGTTCTCCCATGCCCGCTTCCTGCCGGGATCGATCCTCGAGGACAGCCGGCTCACCGAGGTGATCCTGGCCGAAGGCTGCGTGATCCGCCGGGCCGAGATCCGGCACAGCATCATCGGCCTGCGCAGCCAGATCGGCCCCGGCAGCTTGATCCTGGACACCCTGGTGATGGGCGCCGACCGCTATCCGGACCCGCGGGAGGCGGTCCCGATCGGGATCGCCGGCGGCTGCCGGATCGAAGGCGCGATCCTCGACATGAACGTCCGGATCGGGCCGGAGGTGCAGATCCGGCCGTTCCCCCGGGGGACCGACCTGGACCGGGACGGCTGGGCCGTCCGGGACGGCATCGTCGTCATCCCCAAGGGCGCCCTGCTGCCCGCCGGGACCCGGATCGGGCCGTGATCACTCCAGCCCCAGGACCGCCCGGGCCCGGTCCCGGCGCAGTTCCAGGGTGCGCAGGAAGGCCTGGCGCTCGGCCAGGGCGGCCGCGTCCAGGTCCGGCCGGGCCACCTCGGCGCGCAGGGCGGCGATGGCGGTATTCACCGGGGTGACCCGGATCTCCCGCCGCCGGGCCTGGCCGGCCTGGACCTCGCGCCAGTTGTTCAGGGTCCACAGGGGCTCGCAGTGGGGCTGCTCGAGCTGGACCCGCTCGCTGCCGTCGGCCAGCCGCAGTTTCACCAGCCGGCACTGCAGAGCCACCCCGTCCCGGCTGTCGCCCCCCGCCACCGGGAACTGGTCGGACCGGTAGATCCGGTCCTGGTTGGAGATGAAGTTGCCCATGGAGAAGGCCACCAGGGTCCGCCGGCCGCCCTGGCCGAGCAGCTCCACCGGCTGCAGCACGTGGGGGTGGTGGCCGAGGATCAGGTCGGCCCCGGCCTCGGCCAGCAGGCCCGCCACCTCCCGCTGCCGGGCGGTGGGCTCGTGGCTGTATTCGGTGCCCCAGTGCAGGCTCACCACCACGGCGTCAGCGCCGGCCCGGGCCGCCCGCACCGCCTGGGCCGCGGCGGCCGGGTCCAGCGGGCGCACCCAGGGCTGGTCGGGCCGCCGGTTCAGGTTCACGTTGAACAGGTCGGTGAAGCCCAGGAAGGCCACCTTCAGCCCCTTCACCGTCACCACCCGGGCGGTCTCCGCCGCCTCCCGGGTGCGCCCGCTGCCCACCGGCACCAGCCGCTCGGCTTCCAGCCGCTCCAGCGTCTCCGCCACCCCGGCGGCGCCCTGGTCGTAGGCGTGGTTGTTGGCGGTGGCCAGGACGGTGAAGCCGCTGGCCCGCAGCGCCGCCGGCAGGCCCTCCGGACCGTTGAACTGGAACGGCCGGCCCGGCTGGCCGGTCCGGGGCGCCACCGGGGTCTCCAGGTTGGCGAAGGCGATGTCGGCGCCCCGGAGCAGCGGCTCGACGTCGCTCCAGAGCCCGGCCAGGCCGGCCTCGGCCTCCCGGCCGGAGCGCTGCACGTCCTGGTGCATGAGGATGTCCCCCACCGCCACGATCCGCACCGCCGCCAGTTCGAGCGGGAACACCGGGACCGGCGGCGGACTTGGCAGCCGGACCGGCGGCCGGGTCCCCAGGGTGACCAGCAGGAGGCCCGCCACCAGGGGCAGGCACCAGGCCGAGCTATTCCGGGCCGTAGAAGACCTCCACCGGGACCTCCGGGAGCGCGGCCCGCACCGCCCGCGCCAGGGCGTCCATGGCCGGCGCCCGCAGGGGCCTGGCCTCGGGCTCGGGGGTCGGCCGGGCCACGGTGTAGAGCTGGATGCCCTGGAGCTCGCCCTGGGCCAGGATGGCGCGCAGCCGTTCGATGTAGGCGGCCACTTCCGGCCCGTCCGGGCCCTGGCCGCGCCACTCCAGGAACAGGGTCTGGATGGTGATCGGCCAGCGCCGGGCGGTGGCCGCCAGGTTGTCCAGGATCCGGGCGAACGGCACCTTGGAGCGGTTCACCTCCCGGTAGTAGGCCTCGCTGCCGGCGTCCAGCTTGGCCCAGATCTCCCCCTGGTTGGCCATCATCAGGTCCAGGCCGCGCACCACCTCCGGCGCCTGCAGCCGGGTGGCGTCGGTGATCAGGACCAGCTTGACCTGGTCCAGCCCGCGCGCGCGCTTGAGACGGGCGATCCGCTCCACCGAGGCGGCGAACTCCGGGGCGGTGGTCGGCTCGCCGTCCCCGGAGAAGGCGATGTCGTTGAGCCGGCGCTGGCCGGGGCCGGCGCTGTCGAACGGGGCCACCGCGAACAGGGTGCCGGAGACGGTGAGGTCCAGCAGGGCCGCCATCTCCCGCTCCAGCTGGTCCAGGTCGATGTCCGAACGGGGCCCCGGGGTGGTGCGGTCCACCTCGCAGTAGACGCAATCGAAATTGCAGGCCTTGTCCGGGTTGAGGTTCACCCCCAGGCTCACGCCCTTGCTGCGGCGCGAGATGACCGGGTAGGCGTACTGGAAGTCCTGCCAGATCCGGCGGTGGTCCAGGTGGGCTTTGACGAGGTCGCTCATGGGTTCATGATACTTCCCCGGGAGAGCAAGTGTTCCAGGAGGTTGCCCTCCGGCCGGGGCCCGGGCAGGAAGAGGGTGCCGACGTCCTGGCCCGCCAGCACCTGGTCCAGCACCCCGGGCCGCTCGCCGGGGGCGATCACCACGGCGATGCCGGCCCCGGTGGCCACCTTGGCCGCCTCCAGCTTGGTGGCCATGCCGCCCCGGCCGCGGCTGCCGGCGCCCAGGGCCAGGGCCTGGATCTCCCCGGTGATGGCGGGCACGGTGCGCAGCACCGGCGCGCCGGGGTGGGTCTTGGGATTGGCCTGGTGCAGCCCGTCCACGTCGGACAGGATCACCAGCAGGTCCGCCTCCAGGCCCACCGAGACCAGGGCGCTGAGCTTGTCGTTGTCGCCGAAGATCCGCCGGCCGCCCTTCACCCGCTCCAGTTCCTGGGTGCCCACCGTGTCGTTCTCGTTGATGACCGGGATCACCCCCATCTCCAGCAGCTGGCCCAGGGCGGTGTTGAGGTTGCGGCGGCGCTCGGGCACCGCGAAATCGTCCTCGGTCAGCAGCACCTGGGCGCAGACCGTGCCCATGCGGCCGAACCCGGACTGGTAGATCCCCATCAGCTCCCCCTGCCCCACCGCGGCGCAGGCCTGGATGCCGCCGAGGGCGGTGGGCCGGGCCGCCAGCGCCAGCCGCTTGACCCCCAGGCCCACCGCGCCCGAGCTCACCAGGATCACGTCCCGGCCGGAGCGCCGGAGCGCCGCCAGGGATTCGATCAATCCGAACAGCCGGCCCAGGGAGGGGAAGCCTTCGGCGTCCAGCACCACGTTGGTGCCGGCCTTGACCACCACCCGGCGGGCCTGGGCCAGTCCGGCCCGGGCCTGGGCCACTTCTGCCTGTTTTGCCGACATGTTCTCTCCTGACACGAAAAAGCCCCCAGGGGGGGCGGATGCTCGGGACTGGGCTGCGGACCTGCTAGCGCGAAACCCCCCCGGCACCCGGATCGGTAGGGCGCGGGCTGGGCATGGAGTAGCACTTGACAACCAACATGGGGAGAGTATACCCGAAAATCGCAGACCGGGCGGAAACGTGCGGGGTCTCGTCCGGGACCGGTCTGGTTTTCCCAAGACCGGCCTTCTGGAATCAAGGAGAACCCCATGAAAAAGATCACCATCCTCGGCGGCGGCAGGGTCGGCTCGGCCATGGCCCTGGACCTGGCCCGGGACGGCGAATTCCAGGTGACCGTGGCCGACCGCTCCGAGCCGGCCCTGGCCCGGCTGGCCGCGCAGGGTATCGGCGTCCGGCCCTGCGACCTGGACCAGCCGGCCAGCCTGAAGGCCGCGGTCCGGGGTGCCGACCTGGTGGTGGGCGCGGTGCCCGGGTACCTCGGGTTCCGGACCATGACCACCGTGCTGGAGGCCGGCAAACCCATGGTGGACATCTCCTTCTTCCCGGAGGACCCGTTCCGGCTGGATGCCCTGGCCCGGGAGCAGAACCTCACCGCCATCGTCGACTGCGGCGTGGCCCCGGGCTGCGGCAACATGATCCTGGGGGCCCTGGAGGGGGAGCTGGACCAGGTGCTCCGGTTCGAGTGCCTGGTGGGCGGGCTGCCGGTGGTGCGCACCTGGCCGTTCGAGTACAAGGCCGGCTTCTCCCCGGCCGACGTGCTGGAGGAGTACACCCGCCCGGCCCGCTACGTGGACCACGGCGAGGTGGTGGAACTGCCGGCGCTGTCCGAGCCCGAGCTGATCGATTTCCCCGGGCTGGGCACCCTGGAGGCGTTCAACACCGACGGCCTGCGCACCCTCCTGCACACCGTGGCCGCCCCCTTCAAGCGGGAGAAGACCCTGCGCTACCCCGGCCACATCGAGAAGATGCGGATGCTGCGGGAAGCCGGGTTCTTCGGCCGCTGGCCGGTCCAGGTGGGGGACGCCCTGGTGGTCCCGCTGGAGTTCACCTCGCGCCTGCTGTTCCCCCTCTGGCAGTTCGAGGAGGGGGAGGAGGACTTCGTAGTCATGCGGGTCAAGGTGGAGGGGCTGAAGGACGGCCGGCCCCAGCGGCACGGGTTCGACCTGCTGGACCGCTACGATGCCGCCACCCGCACCAGCGCCATGGCCCGCACCACCGGCTACACCTGC
>Ga0316226_1005186_pt1 | contig 10008 bp, 7 predicted proteins | sample TBH18017metaG_FD_206009 | JGI IMG/M metagenome (GOLD analysis project Ga0316226, IMG submission 206009) | Freshwater microbial communities from Trout Bog Lake, Wisconsin, USA - TBH18017 | ecosystem: Environmental > Aquatic > Freshwater > Lake > Hypolimnion/Profundal zone | place: USA: Wisconsin... | reverse complement strand
CATCCAAATTTTCTGACGGCGGACTTTGCGCTGGTCCGGGGGCCGGGGGGTGAACTGACACCGAAGCTGGTCGAAATCCAGGCGTTCCCCTCTGTGTATGGTTACCAGGTTGTTCTCTCGCAGGGGTATCGCGACGCGTATGGGCTGGATGAGAGCCTGAGTATTTTTTTAGGCGGGTTGGACGAGGAGCGGTATTGGCAGCTACTGGCAAAGACGGTGCTTGGGAACCACGCTCCGGAAAATGTAGTGCTGGCCGAACTCGACCCGATGCACCAGAAGACCCGGCCCGACTTTGAGGTGACGGCGAGCCGGCTGGGCATTGCGATTGTGGACATTCGGAATCTGGAAGCAATCAAAGACAAGCTGCACTATCGAAACGCGCAGGGCTCCCTGGTTCCCATTCATCGCATTTATAACCGGGCCATAGCGGATGAAATGATCGCCCGCGATGTGCGCCTGCCATTTGACCTGACGCATGCCTGGGACGTGGAGTGGGCAGGGCATCCGAACTGGTATTTCCTCATCAGCAAGTTCTCGATTCCGTGGCTCTTACGGTCGCCATTTGCCAGGGCGGCGGTGCCACCGGCGGTATTCCTCGACGAGTTTCTTGAGGGGACCGGGCGTTCCGATCTGATTGCGGCAGGCGTAGACCTTCCGGTTGAGACAGGGCCGGAGACGACCTATAGTGAACTGCTGCTGAAGCCCCTGTTCTCTTTTGCGGGAAAGGGGATTGAGTTTGCGCCTACGCGGGCGCTGCTGGAGGAGATCCCGGCCCCGATGCGGGCAGGCTTTCTGCTGCAGCAGCGCATGAGCTTTGTGCCGACGATCGAGACACCGTGTGGGCTAACCCAGGCGGAGGTCCGCATCCTTTATCTTTGGCCAGATGACGGCGAACTTACCCCGGTTCTCTCACTGATACGGTTGGGAAGGGGAAAGATGATGGGGGTTGACCACAACAAGAATCAGGAATGGGTTGGCGCCTCAGCCGCATTTTTCCCGACCGCGAGAGAAAAATCTCAAAAGTAGTAAATAGTTTGTGGAGCGGTTCCCGGGCAGGGCGTGCCTGTATTGTGGGGGGATTATTCACTCTCAGGAAAAGTTGAGAGGAAAAAGTCCTTTTAACGCAGATATTTAGGCGAAAGAGGGCTGGCAATTGAAGCAGTTACTTTTCATTAAACTTTGGTGCTGTAGGTTGAACAGGTAAAGTTGTTTAGAGTGGCTTAGCGACCACAAGGGCCCGGGGTGCAACAAATGAACACGATTAACCCAGATTCATCGAATCATTCTGCTTTTCCAGAGCCGACTACAGGGCGGCAGGAAGTACGTTGCGCAGTTCGCTTTCCCCTGTCATTACCGGTAATATTGTCATCGGACAAGTGCGAATTTGCTGCCATCACACGGAATGTCTCAGCCAGCGGGGTGCTTTTCAAACTGGACCGGCAACTGCAGGCGGGGCTGGATATCCGCTTCTCACTGCGAATGCCCGGTAGTGTACTGGGTACCCCGAACGATGTTCTGGTTCAATGCATGGGACGTGTGGTACGCTGCTCGCTAAGCCAAAATCACTATCTTGCGGCAGCGACAATCGATGAATATCAGTTCGCGGAGCAGTGAGATCAAGGGGTCGATTCGGCGGCAGCCAATTATGGAATTTCTGGACGATTCATCTGATAGTGACGTTCTGGACGTGCCGGTCAAGCCTGGCACGGTCCGCATTATTCTTGCTGACTCCCAGGCCATTTACCGCGTGGGTATCCGCAAGGTGTTTGCGCTCGAAGATGATTTGCGTGTTGTTGCCCAAGCGGATTCGCTTGAGAATCTGCGCGCAGCCATAGTGCGTTATCCTACTGATATTGTTCTGCTTGAGGGGAGCCTGCTGGCAGGGACGGCAAACGTGATTCCTGATTTGCTGCGGATAGCCCCGGATGTAAAGCTGATTGTGCAGGCGATTGCCGCCGACGAAAACCACACCGTGGAACTTTATCGCCGCGGCGTTCGTGGAATCATTTCGCGGTCCATTTCGCCAGACCTGCTGGTGCGGTGCGTGCGCAGAATCGCGGCCGGGGAAACCTGGATTGACAATCAGTCAGTGAACTGGGTTATTGAAGCTTATCGCTCCCAGGCAGCTGCGCTGGTGAGCCCGCGCAACCAGCCCCGGCTGTCTCCCAAGGAGATGGCAATTATCACCTGCATCACGCAGGGCAAGCGGAATAAGGAAATTGCCTTCCAACTGGGCACCACAGAACAGGTGATCAAGAACTACCTGCGCAAGATTTATGACAAGCTGGGCGTATCTGACCGGCTTGAACTGGCCCTTTATTGCCTGCATAACAAGATTATCCAGGCGGATGTGGACGAAGAGATTCTGGCGCAGAAGGTAGTTTCAGGTTAGCTGGCATTTGGCTGGCGCAGCTTTGGATTATTTTTGAACGAGTTCCTGGCTGATGTCAGAGTTGGGCGTCTGCAGACATTGCTTCCGGGCAAGCTCCAGCAGGCGGATGAACTCAGCCACATCCGAAGCATTCATATGGCCAAGCAGTTCCAGCGGAGCCCGCTGAATCACCGGATCCATAGCCCGCAACAGATCCAAGCCTGTCTCGGAAATCTTAGTCCAGACCACGCGTTTGTCGTTGGGGTCGCGTTCCTGCTCAATCAGCTTGAGAGTTTTGAGACGGGCGAGCAGCCGGGTAATGTCCGGATCGGCGGTGATCATTCTGCTGCCGATGGCCGCGCAAGTGAGTCCGCCGGGCTGCGCACCGCGCAGAATCCTCAAGACGTTATATTGCGTTGACGTGATGCCCCAGTCGCGGGTCTTTCGTTGGAAGGCGCGCTGCAGGCAGTCAGATGTACGCAGAAGATTGAGGAACGCCTCTTCTTCGAGACTGAAAAACGGGGGTTCCTGCACAATCTCAAACTTCAAGCCTGCCATCCACTTTCTCCCAACTGTTGTTCTGCCAGTTTACGGAATTTCAGGCGGCGCGGGACCGCCTGAAATCCGCAGGTGCATTTGTGTTTACTGCTTGGCAACATCGAGCTCAATATTCAGCTTGATGTCGTCGCCTAAAACGGCGTTGGGAAACTTGCCGCCGATGCCAAAAGCTGAACGGGTGATGGTAGTGGTGGCCGTGAATCCGGCGTGCTGTTTATGATCCATTCCCTCAACCGGGCCGGTGGGGCCTTCCACGGTGAGTACGATGGGCTTGGTTACGCCGTGCAGGGTGAAGTTGCCGGTGACCAGCAGATTGTTGCCGCTCTTGGCTACGCTGGTGCTGGTGAATGTGGCTGCGGGGAACTTGGCCACATCAAAGAAATCCGGGGTCTTGAGGTGGCTGTTGCGAGCCTCTTCGCCGGTGTCAACCGTGGCGACGTCAATGGTTGCCGTGACAGTGGACTTTGTTACGTCGGCCTGGTTGTAGACAAGGGTGGCGTCCACTTTGCCGAAGCGGCCATGCACGTTGGAGATGGTGAGGTGGGTAATGGTGAAGTCAACTTCGCTGTGGTGGGAGTCAGAAACCCAGTTGGTAGCCTGTGCCATTGCGAGGGGGGCTGCCAGAGCCAGAATGCTGGAAACAAGTGTCAAACGCTTCATTAGTGAAAATCCTTTCAGTGCGGGGCCAACGGGCCGCTCTTGGGTTGAGGGAGTTACAAATACACTCAACGACATTTGCTGGGAACGGGTAACCCCGGGCGTTCCCGGAGCGCTTTTTTTCGTACACAAGTGAGATGTAGGCGGCGATGTATTCGTTGCAACAAATATTATTTAATTTTGCGGTTGCTGGGCTGGCTGTGGGCATTTGGTTAAGAAGCCTGAGGTCAAGGGAGCCGAATCGGTCCGGTGGGTAAGGGTAGAGTGTTTTGATTGAACTGTTTACGGTAAAGATCGGAGTAGATAGGGCTTGGCCCAATCCGAACTTGGCCAATCGATCTGCCCTGGCGGGCAGCATGGGCTACGGGTCTGATATTCTCGCGCAATGTCTGTGCTAGCCCCGTTCCGGCAACTGACCAGCCCACAGCGCCACGCCTTTACAGCTTCGTTCCTCGGGTGGACGCTCGACAGCCTCGACTTTTTCCTGCTTATCTTCTGCGTCAAGGCGATTGCAGGGGAGTTCCACACCCAGCCTTCGGCGGTATTGGGGGCGGTTTTTATGACACAGGCGTTCCGGCCGGTGGGAGCACTCCTGTTTGGCATGCTGGCAGACCGCTATGGGCGGCGGCCGGTGCTGATGTTCAACATTTTCAGCTTCTCAGTGATTGAGCTGGCCTGCGCCTTTGCGCCCTCGCTTACCGTGCTACTGATTTTGCGCGCCCTGTTTGGCATTGCCATGGGGGGCGAGTGGGGCGTGGGCGCGGCGCTGACCTTTGAGAGCCTTCCCAAGGAAGGACGCGGGGCATTCTCCGGCATTCTGCAAGAGGGCTACGCTTTGGGATCGATTCTGGCCTCAGCGGCCTTTGCTCTGTTCTTTCACAGCATTGGCTGGCGCGGACTGTTCATTTTGGGTTCGACACCGGCGGTTCTAATTTTTTATGTACAGATGCGGGTGGAAGAATCTCCGGTGTGGCTTGCCGGGGCCAGGAAGCGCAAGGAAGAGGCAAACCGGCCTGGTGTGCCTGCTGCGCCGTTGATACCGCATAACCTGCTTGCCTTTTTGCCGACATTTCTGTTTCTGATTTTGCTGATGACGGCGTTCATGAGCTTCTCGCATGGAACGCAGGACGTTTATCCGACCTTTCTCGCGGTGCAGGCCAAGCTCACGCCAGCAACCATCGGTCTGATTGGCGTTCTATACGGGATTGGCTCGATTGCCGGGGGCTTTGTTTTTGGATCGCTCTCTGAGAGATGGGGACGCAAGCGGGCGATTGTTACGGCGGCGATGCTGGCAATTCCCGTAATTCCTCTCTATGCCTACGGGCACTCGGCAATTTCGCTGGGCGTGGGTGCGGTGCTGATGCAGTTTATGGTGCAGGGTGCATGGGGGGTGGTTCCGGCCTACCTGACGGAGCTTTCGCCGGCGCAGGTGCGGGCCACCGCGCCCGGACTTGCCTACCAGTTGGGGGGCCTGATCACCTCGTGGAACGGGAAGGGACAGGCGCTGGCGGCGGAGCGATGGGGCAACTATCCCGCAGTGCTGGCGATTACCGTAATCGTGGTGGCGCTGGCGCTTTCAGGGCTGGCATTGCTGGGGCGCGAGGCAAAGGGCATGGACATGAGCGAGACGTAATGGCTCGCATGGCGCCCGAGGGAATCTGATGCCTCAACCATTGCGGCATATCCATTCTTCATCGGGCCACTTAGAATGGGGAGTCATGACCCCCGCTTCCACTGGGAAGATCGCGATTGTCGCTATCGGGCGCAACGAAGGCGAGCGCCTGAAGAGCTGTCTGCGTGCTGCGCTGCAGGGCGCGGCAACGGTGGTCTATGTGGATTCAGGCTCAGTGGACGGCAGCGCGGACTACGCCCGCTCAGTGGGTTGCAGCGTGGTGGAACTGGACGAATCGCGGCCCTTCAGCGCGGCGCGGGCGCGCAATGAGGGCTTTGCCTGCGCGATGGAGCATGCGCCCGATGCAGCCTATATCCAGTTTGTGGATGGCGATTGCGATCTGGCTGAGGGCTGGCTGCATCGCGGCATTGAAGAGCTGAACAACAGGGACGATGTGGCCATGGTCCGTGGGCACCTGCGGGAGATTAATCCACAGGCGAGCGTGTACAACCGGATTTGCGACCTGGAGTGGCAGCAGACGCCGGGCGAGATTGGCGCATGCGGCGGCATCTTTATGATGCGAGCGGATGTTTTCAGCGCAGTGGGCGGGTTTCGACCAGACGTGATTGCGGCGGAGGACGATGAGTTTTGCGTTCGCGTGCGGCAGCAAGGCTGGAAGATCCAGATGATCGATGCGCCCATGGCCAGCCACGATGCGGCCATATTGCGCTTCAGCCAGTGGTGGCGCAGGGCACAACGCACTGGTCACGCATACGCACAGGTGGCGGCTCTGCATGGCCAGGGCGAAGAGCGCTATTTTGTGGCAGCCAGGCGCAAGGTATGGATATGGGGCCTGATACTTCCGGTTGCCGCGCTGGTTTTGGCGCCTTTCACCCGCGGAATTTCGCTGGCGGCTTTGTTGTGCGCGTATGCGATGCAGCTCGTGCGCATCTTTCTCGGCCTGAAGAAGCGGGGATGGAAGAGCGACGATGCATGGATTGATGCATTCTTCACCGTAATTTCGAGATTCCCCGGCATTCAGGGCCTGCTTGGCTACCACTGGCGGCATGGCCGCGGTCACGCGCCAAAGATTATCGAACACAAGAGGAGCTCATGAACGATTCGACTCAACCCTCGACCCAACCGGCAACCGAGGCTTGGAGCTCTTCCCGCGCAAGCAGCGCCGCGCCGCAGCGCCGCGTGGCGTTTTTGGGCGCTGGATACATTGCCGACTGGCATGCGAAGAGCATTGCGTCAGTGGACGGCGTGGAACTGGTTGCGATTTGCGATTTGTCTGTGTCGCGGGCGCAGGCGGTAGCAGACAAGTTTGGCGTACCCAAGGCATATGGATCGTTGGAGACGATGCTGGCCGCGGAGAAGCTGGATGCGGTGCATATTCTGCTGCCTCCCGACCGGCACTTTGAGGCGGCGCGGACGGTAATTGAAGCGGGCGTGAATGTGCTGCTTGAAAAGCCGATGTGCGACCGCCCGGCCGATTGTGAGGAGCTGGTGCGACTGGCCGCGGCGCGGGGCGTGCGGTTGGGCGTGGGACACAATTTTCTATTTTCAAGCCCTTATGAGCAGTTGCGGCGCGATCTGCGGAGTGGGCTGCTGGGGCGCATCGATCAGGTGACGATTACCTGGAATCGTTTTTTGCCGCAGGCTGCGTTTGGGCCGTTCGATACATGGATGCTGCGCGACCCACGCAACATCATGATTGAGATTGGTTCGCACTCTGTGGCGCATCTTCTGGACCTGGTGGGCGAACCGGAAGAGTTGGAAGCGCGCGCGACGAATCCGGTGGAGCTGCCGACGGGCCGGAGCTTCTACAGGCGCTGGCAGGTGAACGGATTCAAGGGCAAGACCGCGGTGGAGTTGCGCTTCTCATTTGTGCCAGCTTTTGCGGAGTACAACATCCATGTGCGTGGATCGCTGGCGGCAGCCACGGTGGACTTTGAGCACACGACTTATACGCTGCATAAGCATCGACCGAGCGATCCGGACTTTGAGAACTACGCGATTGTGGCAGGCGAGGCGAAGAGCCTGAAGCAACAGGCGCGGCAGACGCTGCGGAAGTATGTGCTGTCAAAGATGCACCTGTGCAAGCGCGGCACCGCGTACGGCGAGAGCATCGCCAAGGCGATGGACGCCTTCTACGATGCTGAAACGCTGGATGAGCGGATTGATGGGAACACAGCCGCCAAGGTGATCAGTGTGTGCGAGCAGATTGGAAGACTCGCGAAGCTGCCGGCAGAGACAATTGCGGCGAAGGCTGCTTCAGTTACTGTTGCCGCTCCGTGTGTGCTTGTGCTGGGGGGCACGGGCTTTATTGGGAAGGAATTGGTGCGGCAGCTTGCGGGCGCGGGCCAGGGTGTACGGTTGCTGGTTCGGAATGCAAGCGGGCTGCCTGAGACACTGCGGGCTGTGGTGGAGTGCCAGCCAGGCGACGTGATGAACAGGGAGTCTCTGCGGCGCGCCATGGAAGGCGTGGAGTGCGTTGTTCACCTGGCGCGGGCCAATGTGAAGAGCTGGAGCGACTACCAGAAATATGAGATTGAAGCCACGCGGCAGGTGGCGGAGTGCGCGCTGGAAGCAGGTGTAAAACGGTTCGTCTATACGGGGACGATCGACTCCTACTATGCGGGCGGTGATGCGGGGACGATCACGGAGGCGACGCCGCTGGATGCGCGGATTGCGCACCGGAATCTATACGCGAGAGCAAAGGCTGCCTCTGAGGAAATCCTGATGCAGATGCATCGGGAGCGCGGGTTGCCGCTGGTGATTCTAAGGCCGGGAATTGTGATCGGGCGCGGTGGAAGTCCGTTCCATTGGGGAGTCGGGATGTGGTGGCACGATGCAGTCTGCCAGATATGGGGCGAGGGCACAAACAAGTTGCCGCTGGTGCTGGTGGAAGACGTGGCGGCGGGTTTGATTGCGGCGATGGAGAAGCCGGGGATTGAAGGCCGGCAATTCAACCTTGTGGCTGACCCTTGCCTGAGTGCGCAGGAGTATCTGGACGAGTTGGACCGTGCCGGGGGAATGCGGGTTCAGCGTCATGCGACGTCGATATTGCGGTTCTACCTGATTGACATGTTGAAGTGGGCAGTGAAGGTAACAGTCCGGCATCCAGAGCGTCGAATGCCGTCGTATCGCGACTGGGAGAGCCGGACGCAGAAGGCTCGATTTGATTGCACGGCGGCGAAGGCAGTTCTTGGCTGGAGGCCGGTGAGCGAGCGCGAAGAACTGGCGCGGCGGGGAATTGCGGAGCCACTGATGGATTTTCTCGCGTAGAGTCGCGGTTGTTACCAGGGGCGGGCCGGGCTGATGCGGCCGCCGTTTGTCTCTTGCCAGGACTGGCGCATCAAGCGGATCATCATTGCGGCTTCTTTGGCGCGCTTGCGACGGCGAGGCGAGTTGCTCAGGCGATTGCGCAAACCGCGGAGGGTGAAGAAGCCCTCCTCAAGCAAGCGAGCCAGGCAGGCTTGCGCGCCGTGGTGCTTGCGGTAGTAGAGCAGCGTGGAGCGCATGCGCCATAAGACGACCTGCGCCTCAGTCTCAGAAAATACGTGCTCGCTCAACTGGCGCGAGGACTCGCCGCCAAGATGCGTGACCACTATATCGGGCCAATAGAAGACGGAAAAGCCGGCGGCCTTGACGCGGCGGCACAGGTCCACCTCTTCACAGTAGAGGAAGAAGGCGGGGTCGAAGAGTCCGGCCTTCTCAAGCGCATCGCGGCGAAGAATCATGAAGGCACCAGTGACCCAGTCAACTTGCGCTGCTTCATCGGGGCTGGCCCAGGTGCGGTCAGGCGAGCCGAATATGCGGGAGCGCGAAAAGCGCGTGGAAAGCCCGGTGAGCACCAGGGCATCGCGCCAGACTGAGTGGAAGGTGCGTGCCGAGGGTTGCCATTCCCCGTCGCGGCCGACGAGGCGGGCGCCGCCGATGCCTGCGCTGGGGTTGGCTTCAATGTGCTGGATGGCGCGGGCGAGGGAGCCGGGATGGAAGAAGGCGTCAGAGTTGAGCAGGACAAGGTGGTGGCCCTGGGCCTCCTCAATGGCGAGGTTGTTGGCTGCGCCAAAGCCGAGATTTACCTGGCTGCGGAAAAGACGTACCGGAGATGCGGCGGCGGAGAACTCGCTCTCAACCATCTCAGCGGAGCCGTCGCGGGAGGCGTTGTCTACCACAAGGACTTCAGCGGTTGTGCCTTCAGGAAGGCGGGCGCACTCGGCAAGCAGCGATTGAAGGCACTCGCGCAGCAGGTCACGGGTGTTGAATGAGATGACGATGATGGAGACAGTGCAGTTGCAGGAGGGGCGGGGGCTCATAGGCGCGCAACCCCCCGTCGCGCGTGGGATGGGTGAACCAGCGGAAGCGATGGTCGGGCTGGCGGAAGCGAGTTGAATAAGCACTTGCACATGGAAGTGCCTCAAGTATAGAGCCGGGCAGGGGCAAGAGGCAGACCGGGTGTACCACCAAGGTTGGGAATACGGCTGGCGAATTCAGGTCATAACCAATCCGGTACTGTGGAAATGCCGAATGCCTTTTGGCGGACTATGCTTTTGATAGGAACTCCGCGCCATATTTTTTAACGGAATGGGCGCTGCCGGTACTTGCCGGCACGAGGATAGGTACGGCGATGCGAATCGAACTTGGTAAATTGCGCGCGGTTGTTTCGGGGTTGGCTCTTCTGAGTTTAGCCGGATTGGCTTCCTGCGGCCATGCACAGCGCATGGCGGTCGCATCGGGCGGCGTGACTCATCTTCGCGTGACCAACCAGGTAATCTTGCCCGGAGTTACGCGGCTGGGGATC
>Ga0316226_1005184_pt1 | contig 10009 bp, 11 predicted proteins | sample TBH18017metaG_FD_206009 | JGI IMG/M metagenome (GOLD analysis project Ga0316226, IMG submission 206009) | Freshwater microbial communities from Trout Bog Lake, Wisconsin, USA - TBH18017 | ecosystem: Environmental > Aquatic > Freshwater > Lake > Hypolimnion/Profundal zone | place: USA: Wisconsin... | reverse complement strand
AGGTGAAACGGTTTCTCGACCTGATGGCGCTGCACAAGCTGAACGTGTTTCACTGGCACCTCGTCGACGATCAGGGCTGGCGGCTCGAAATCAAAAAGTACCCGAAGCTCACGGAGATTGGCGCGTGGCGCGCGCAGTCGCCGCGCCCGGGCGGCAACCTGGGCGGCGACGGCGTGCCGCACGGCGGCTACTACACGCAGGAAGAAGTGCGCGACATCGTCGCCTATGCGGCGGCGCGGTTCATCCGCGTGGTGCCGGAGATCGAGCTGCCGGGCCACAGCTCGGCGGCGATTGCGAGCTACCCGGAGCTCGGCAACACGGATGCGCCCGGCTTCGCGCCGAGGGTGCAGGAGCGCTGGGGCGTCTTCCCGTATCTCTACGCGCCGAAACCGACCACGTTCGCGTTTCTCGACGACGTGTTCACGGAGGTGCTGGCGCTGTTCCCGGGAACGTTCATCCACGTCGGCGGCGACGAGGCGGTCAAGACGCAGTGGGAGAATTCGCCGGCGGCGCAGGCGTTCCTCCGGGCGAACGGGCTGAAGGATTCGCACGAGTTGCAGGGCTGGTTCATCCAGCGCACGGAGAGGTTTTTGTCGGCGCACGGCCGGCGGCTTGTCGGCTGGGACGAGATTCAGGAAGGCGGGCTCGCGCCGGGGGCAACGATGATGGCGTGGCGCGACGTGAAATGGGCAGTCGCGGCGGCGCGCCGCGGGCACGACGTGGTGCTCGCGCCGACGTCGCACACGTATTTCGACTACACCGAAGGCACGCCGGAGGAGGAGGGCGAGAAGGTCGGCCGGCAGCTGACCCTCGAGAAGGTCTACGCCTTCGACCCCGTGCCAGAGGCTTTGGAGCCGGAGTTTCGCGCGCACGTGCTCGGTGCGCAGGGGCAGCTCTGGAGCGAGCACCTGGAGGGCTGGGCGAAGGTGGAGCGGCGCGCGTTGCCGCGGGTGAGCGCTTTGGCGGAGGTCTTGTGGTCGCCGCAGCAAAAACGCGACTACGCGGATTTCAGGGCGCGGCTGCCGTGGCTGCTGGCGCGCTTCGACCGGCTCGGTGCGAACTACCGGCCGCCGCGCGCGGGCGATGTCATGCCGCCGGCTGCGGCGGCCGTCACGCCGAAGTAACGTTTTTCATGGAGCAAGCGGCGTGGCGGCGGGTCACGGTCCACCTGTCATGCCGCGCACCGCATCGCAGCGCCAAAAATCGGCCCGTGGGGACGTGGTAAAGAACGCCCGGGCGCTGGTGCGCCATGCGGCAAGCGGGACGTTGCTGGCGGCGAGCCTCGCGGCGGCGAAACTCGATGCCGTTGAACTGACGGAGAAGTGGCGGATCTTCAGCCCGCATCTGGTGGATCGGCTGCAGGCGCCACTGACGCGCTACCACGAGTAACCGCTCCGCGGAGACAGCCCTCAGCGCCAGTCGATTAACTCGACTTCGAAGACGAGCGTGGCCTTGACGGGAATTTTGGGCGGCGAGCCTTTTTCGCCGTAACCGAGCCAGTGCGGAATGATGAGCGTGCGCTTCTCGCCCTTGTGCATGGTGAGAAACGCCTCATCCCAGCCCTTGATCACCGCGCCGGTGCCGACCCGGAACGTGAACGGCACGCCGCGCCGGTAGGAGCTGTCGAACGGTGTGCCGTCGAGCAGCCGGCCGTCGTAGTTGCAGATGACCTCGTTGCCGGCCTGCGGCGTGGCGTCGCCGGTGCCGGGCGCGCGCACGACGAAGCGCAGACCGGAGGCCGTCCGGTGCGCCGTCGCGTAGGTTTTCTCGACGAGCAGCGCGTCCTCGGTGCTGAGTTCGTGCACGCCGCCTTGATCAAGCGCCTCGCGCATGGCGCGGTTGATCGGCTGGCCCGGATTCCTGCGGGCGAAAATGCCGGAGCGGACGACGAGCGCGATGGTGATGAGGACGACGCCGAGCAGAAGCAGGTAGAAAAAACTGCGCATGCCAAATCCTCGGCGCAGAAGGGCGGGTTTTGCAAACCCGCAGTCGGCCGCCGGACAACGCACCGAGCGAACGGCGGACGACCGGCGGCTAGGGCGCGCTCGACGTGTGATCGTGGATGATCCGCCAGCCGACCAGCGTTTTTTTCAGCGTCAGGGTGAAAAGACCATGCGGCGCGTCCTTTTCACGGATGAGCTGCCAGTGGCCGAACACCAGGGCGGCGTCGGGGGCCAGCTCGGTCACGACCAGATCGGAGAAGCTCAGCGTGCCCATCGCGGCCTTGTCGGCGTAGCGCTGCTGGTAGCGTGCGCGCGTTTGCCTCCAGCCGTAAGTGACGTCGCCGCCCGAGGCGAAGCGCAGGTCGTCGGTCTGGGCGTAGGCCTGCATGAAGCCGTCGATCTCGCCGCGATTCCACGCGGCGGCCTGGGTTGCGAGCAGCGCCGTGATTTCACGGACGGCGGGCGAGGCGGGCGCCGGTTCGGCGGCGGGCAGCGCACAAAACCAGGTGGCGCCGGCCAGGAGGAGACCCGCGGTGCAATCCCGGGGGCGGTGGAGCGCGGCGATCACAGTCCGTAGGTGATCGTACGGGCGCCCGCGATGCCGGTGACCGTGAGCGCGATGCCTTGGGTGATGTCGGCCGGATAGGATTCGTTGGCGACCGTGTTGAGCGTCTTGACGTAGTTGGTGGGGCCGAGCAGCGAAGCCTGATTCACGAACGAGACGCCGTATTCCAGGAAATACTGGTCGGCGGCGGCGGCGAGTTGACGGGTGTTGTTGAGGACCGCCTTGTCCTGAGAAGCGTTGCGTACTTTTTGGAATCCGGGGATCGCCATCGCGGCCAGCATGCCGATGATGACGACCACGATCATGATTTCAACAAGGGTGAATCCTCGGGGAGGGCGAACGGACGGGGGGCAACCACTGGCGGATGATGAGGTAGGCATGATAAACAGCCGCAAATAAAAGAGGCGGCCGATTGGCAGTATGCAGGTTTTCCCCTCGTAGGCGCGCCAATTGTTGGCTTGAAACCTAAGTAATTTGTGAAAAGCGCCGGGCGGGAGGCGCGGACTCACGGCCGGGGGAGCAAATCGAGCAGGACGGCGGTCATCGCGGTGACGCCGGTCTTGATCGTCGGCTCGGGCACGGGCGCGAACTTGCTTGAGTGCAGCGACGGCAGCGGCACGCCGGTGCGCTGGCTTTCCTCGGCCCTGGCGGGCTCGACGGCCCCGAGCCGGAAGAGGCAGATGGGAATTTTTTCCACGGTGAGGCCGAACTGGCTGAAGTCCTCCCCGCCCATCTCCGGATCGATTGCTTTCACGGCGGCGGCGCCGAGCCAATCGACCAGCGCGCCGCGCACGCGGCGCGTGAGCGCGGGATCGTTGAACGTGGCCGGCGTGGCCTCGTCCTCGGCGACGGTGACAATCGGCATGCGGTCGTCCGGCAGGCCGGCGGCGATCGCCTCGCCGCGGCAGATGCGCCGGATGGCCTCGATGGTGTGGGCGCGGACGGCGGGAGAATAGGAGCGCAGCGTGAGCTGGAGCTTCACTTCGTCCGGGATGACGTTCGACTTCGTGCCGCCGTGGATCGAACCGACGGTGACCACCGCGGGTTCGACGGGCCGCGTCTCGCGGCTGACGATGGTCTGGAGCGCGACGATGATGCGCGCCGCCAGCACGATGGGATCCTTGGTCGTGTGCGGATAGGCACCGTGGCCGCCGATGCCGCGCACGGTGATTTCGGCGGTGTCGACGTTGGCCATGACGTAGCCCTCGGCCGTGCCGACGGTGCCCGCGGGGAGCGTGGCGCTGTCGTGCAGCGCGAGCGCGAAGTCGGGTTTCGGAAACTTCCGATACAGTCCGGCCGTCAGCATCGCCCGGGCGCCGATGCCGCGCTCCTCGGCCGGCTGGCCGATGAGCACCACGGTGCCGCTCCAATGGGTGTGCAGCGCCGTGAGCAGGCGCGCCACCCCGACGAGACAGGACATGTGGATGTCGTGCCCGCAGGCATGCATGACGGGCACGGGTTTGCCGCCGAGATCTTGGGCGGTGACGGTGCTGGCGTAGGGTAGGCCGGTTTCTTCCCGCACGGGGAGGGCGTCGAGATCGCTGCGCACGAGGGCGGTCGGGCCGGCGCCATTCCGCAACACCGCCACCACGCCGTAGCCGCCGAACTTCTCCGTGACCTCGAAGCCGGCCCGGCGCAATTCGGCGGCAACCTTCGCGGCGGTTTGCTCCTCCATGAGCGACAGCTCCGGGTGCGTGTGCAGATCCTTGTAGAAGGCGTCGAGCGACGGATAGTCCGCGTCGATTTTCTTGGCGACGAGTTCGCGCAGCGCGGCGTCGGGGACGGCGACGAGCGGCGCGACGGCGGAGGCGAGCAGCGCGCCGAGGAGCCCCCGGCGGAGAATACGACAATCGGGATCGGTGGCCATGGGCCACTGGCGTGGCAGTGAACGGCGCGAAAGGCAACCGCTTGTCCCGCGGGCGCGACCGCAGGCAAAAGAAGTTTGCCTAGCTCCGGAGCCACGCTTTCGTCCGCGACGTGACTGCTGTCGCCTCTCCGCCCGCCGACCCAACTGCGCTCGCCGTGGAGGTGCGCGGACTGGTGAAGCGCTACGGCGCCGTCGAGGCGTTGCGCGGGATCGATTTGACGGTGCAGCCGGGCGAGCGCTTCGCGCTGCTCGGGCCCAACGGCGCTGGCAAGACGACGCTCTTCTCGATTCTCGCCACGCTCCGCGCACCGACCGCGGGCACGGCCCGCGTGATGGGACGCGATGTCACCATGGAGCGCGACGCCGTGCGCCGCGAGATGGGCATCGTCTTTCAGGAGCCGGCGATCGAGCAGCGGTTGAGCGGCCGTGACAACCTGCTGCTGATGGGTTTGTTTTACGGGCTCAAAACCTCCGCCGCCCGTCGGCGCGCCGCGGAGATTCTCGGGCAACTCGGGCTCGCCGAGGCGGCGGACCGGCCGGCGAAAACGCTGTCGGGCGGCCAGCGGCGCAAACTGGAACTCGCCCGCGCGCTCGTCAGCGATCCGCGCATCCTGTTCCTCGACGAGGCGACGCTCGGGCTCGATGTCGACGCGCGCCGCGGATTCTGGGCCCAGGTGCGCACGCTCGCGGCGGCGGGGCGGACGGTTTTTTTCACGACGCATTACATGGAGGAAGCGGAGGTGGCCGATCGGATCGCGTTGATCGACGCCGGCCGCATCGTGGCGTTGGACACGCCGCGCGCGCTCAAGGCGCGGCTCGGGGGCGGCGTGATTCACCTGCAGACCGACGACGACGCGCAGGCGCGGGTCTGGCTGCGGTCGCGCGGGCTCGCGCCCGAGCCCGGCGGCACGGAGGTCATGCTCGTGCAGGCCGACCCCGCGGCCGTGCTGCCCGAACTGCTGCGCGCCCTGCCGGTGAAGGTGCATCGCGTGGTGGTCAACGAGCCGAGTCTGGAGGACGTGTTCCTGAAACTCACCGGGCGCGGCTTGGAGGGCGACGCCCCGCCGCCGGCGGGCGGCCGCACCGGCGCCGGCGAAAGGGGGGCGGCATGATCCGGGGAATCTATGCGGTCGTGGTGCTCGACCTGAAACGGTTCTGGCTCGAGCGGGCGCGGTTGGTGGCAGGCCTCGCGCAGCCGTTGCTGTATCTCTTCGTGCTCGGCGCCGGGCTGGGCGCGAGCTCGCGGCTGGGCGGCGGCGACTACCAGCGCTATATTTTCCCGGGCGTGCTCGCGTTATCCCTGCTGTTCACGGCGACGTTCGCGGCGATCACGATCGTGTTCGACCGGCAGATTGGGTTCTTCAAGGCCGTGCTGGTCGCACCGGTGCCGCGGTCCGCCATCGCCCTGGGCAAGATCGCGGCGGGTGCGCTGCAGGCCTTCGCCCAGGGCCTGATCGTGCTGCCGTTTGCCCCGCTTGCCGGCGTGCGCTTCGGCGTGGCCGAGGCCGCGGAGCTGATTGGCGCGATGCTGCTCGCCGCCGTGACCTTCTCCGCCATCGGCGTGGCCTTCGCCTCCCGGTTCACCTCGACGACGGTCTTCCCGATCGTGAGCAACGCGGTGCTGCTCCCGATGTTTTTTCTCTCGGGGGCCCTGTATCCGCTGGCAGTCGCGCCGCCCTGGATGCAGGCCGCCGCGCACTTTGACCCGGTCGCCTACGCCGTGGACCTGATGCGCGGCTCGCTGCTCGGAAAGTTTTTCTTCCCCGTGCCGCTCTCGCTGGCGGTGCTCGCGGTCGTCATCACGTTGCTGGCCTGGGCGGCGGTGCGCGTGTTCAACCGCGGCGAGGACGACTCCAGTCTCGGGGCAACGCGCTTCAACTGGCGGCGGTGAGCGTGGCCGGGCGCGGTCAGCCGGCCCGGGGTTCAAGCTTGGCGATCAAGCCGTCGAGCACGGCGTCGGTCTGGAGCTTGAGTCGCTGCCCGGGCGGGACGGGCTTGTCGGCGGGCGCGGCTTTTTGCTGCGCGGCGAAATCGGCGTCGCCCTGCGCCACGGCGGCCTGGAGGAACGCGGTCTTGACCGCGTGCAACGCGCCTTCCTCGACGAGATCCTTGGGCGTGGCGGCCCGGCCGAGAAACGCGGCGGTGACGTCGTCGCCAATCCAGATCCGCCAGTCCTTTTCGTCGGCGAAATAGGCGGCGAGGACGCCGCGTTGGGCGACGCCGAGCTTTTGGGCGAGCGCGTGCATGTAGGCGCCGGGTTGGGCGTCCTCGGCGGCGGTGGGCGACTTGGCGAGCAGGCGCGCGGCCAGTTTCACCCCGGTGGTGCGCTCGAAGTTGGCGAGCTTGTAGTTGAACGCCAGCGCGCGCGGCGGATCGAGGGGGAGCAGGCGATCCGGGTCGTCGAAGTGCGCGGCCGGGCCCGGTTGTTGCTCCGCGTGGTACGGTTTCGCCTTGGCGGTGAGGGCGGCGAACGCCTCGTCGTCGGCGCGGAATGCCTTCGCCGCGGCGCCGATTCGCAGGATTTTCACCGTCATCTTGTCGCCCGGCTGGATTTTCGGCAGCACGTCGAGCCCGCGCACGGTGCGGCCGAAAACGCTGTGCAGGTAGTTGAGCCGGGTGGCCGGTGCGAGCGTGAGGAAGAATTGCGAGCCGTTGGTGTCGGGACCGCTGTTCGCCATCGCCAGAACGCCGGCGGCGTCGGGGCGGAGGCCCGGCACAAACTCGTCGGGAAACGTGTATCCCGGGCCGCCATCACCCGTGCCGAGCGGATCGCCGCCCTGGACGACGAAGCCGGGGACGACGCGGTGAAAGGTGAGTCCGTCGAAGAACGGTGCGGGCCGCGACGAGCCGAGCGTGCCCTCGGCGAGGCCGACGAAGTTCGTGACCGTCAGCGGCGCCTGTGGCCACGACAGCTCGCACGTCACCACGCCGCGCGGAGTCGTGAACTCGGCATACAGGCCGTCGGGGAGCGCGGCGGGAGCGGCGCTCGCCGCGCGCAGGACGGTGGCGAAAGCCAACAGCGCGGGAACGAGCGGCAGGGCGGGAACGCGTTTCATGCGCGCGACCCTGGAGGATGGGCCGCCGCGGGACAACGAAACTCTCGGCGGCTCGCGTCCGCCGCCAGCGCGTGCGCCTAGCTCGCCAGGAACGAGCAGATGTATTCGCACAGCCCGGTGTGCACGACGATGGTGAAGCCACTGCTGGCGGGCACGTCGAAGTGCGTGCCGGCGGCGTAATCGCGGGCGACCGTCGCACCGTCGAGGGTCGCGCTGCAGGCGCCGGCGGCAATCTCCATGCGCTCCGGCGCGCCGGTGTTGAAGTGATACGAACCGGGACGGATGAGCCCGAGGGTCTTCTTGGTGGCATCGGCAAACAGCACGGTGTGGCTGACGACGTTGCCGTCGAAATAAACATTGGCCTTGGTCACGACGGTTACGTTGGCGAACTGGGCGGGAAGCGAAGGCATGATGACGGCGTGATGCCGCCGGTGCGCCGCCAACGCAAGCGCGGCGTGCACCCTGCCGGCGGCGCGCAAAAATCTCGTTGCGGCGCAAGGCGGACGCGGCACGTTCGCGCGCATGAAACGCCTTCCCTTTGCCACGCTGATGGTCGGGCTGCTCGCGACCGCGCTCGCGGTGCCGCGCATCCCCGCGCAGGACGCCATGATGACCGCCGCCGCCGTCGCGAAAGGCGGGCATTTTGTGAAGCCGGAGGCGTTCGACATCGCGCAAATTCTGCCCGAGGCGCCGGCTCCCGGTTCGCTCGCCGCGCAGGCCGATCTCGAGGCGGTGTTGCAGGCGCAGGCGTGGCGCACGCCGGAGCAGGTGGCGTGGGCGAGGCTCATCGACAAGGACAAGGCCTTCAACAACGCGAGCGTGCTCGGCGCCTGGTTTACCAAAGAGAACCTGCCGCTGACCGCCGCCTTGCTGGCGGATGTCACCGAGGATGTGAATGCCGTCGGCGCGCTGACGAAGAAACTCCACGCCCGCGCGCGGCCGTCGCAGGTCGACCCGCGCGTCCAGCCGTGCGTGGCCGTGCCCGCCTCGGCCTCCTACCCGAGCGGGCATGTGACCCGGGCGTTTGCGTGGGCCGCGGTGCTGGCGGAGATTTTTCCCGCGCACCGCGACGAGCTCCTCGCCCGCGCGGAGCGCGCCGGCTGGGGCCGCGTGCTCGCCGGCGTGCACTTTCCGAGCGACGTCGTGGGTGGGCGGCTGCTCGCCGAGGCGGTGGTGGCGGAGTTGAAGAAGAGCCCGGCGTTTCGCGCCGCGGTGGAGAAGTGCCGGGCGGAAGCGACCCCTTACGTGATGCCGAAGGCGGCGTGAGCGCGGACCGTTGTCCGTGGCCGGTTGGCAGCTGCATGGGCGGGCGCGTCCGGGAGACCCGGACCGAACCCGGGCCCGGTTCACTCGCCCGGCAGTTCCAGCTCCATGCCGGCCTGCAGGGGGCGGTTGCCGCCGAGGAGGGCGTTGTTGGCAAGATAGATTTTCTGCCAGCGGTCGGGCGCCCCATAGTATTTTTGCGCGATTTTTTCGAGGGTGTCCCCGGGCTGGACCACGTAGGTGTGGGGCGTGGAGCGCAGGGCGGGGGCCGGCGGCGCGACGGGTGGGGGCGCGGCGCTTGCGGCGGGTGCGCGCCCCGTCTCGCTCACGGCCCGGAGGCGCGCGAGGCTGGTATGGAGTTCGGCGGTGGACGGGTTGTCGGCCGGTGGAGCGGCGGCGAGGCGGAGCGTGGCAGTGCTGTCGGCCGCGGTTTCGCGGGCGCTGGCGAGCGTGGCGGGCGCGGACGGATCCTGGGCCGGTGCCGGGGCGGCCACGGCGGCGAGTTGCGCGCTGGCGGCCGCGGCTCGCTGCTCGGCGCGGACGCGGGCTTCCTTCTGCGCGAGCAGCTCGATGTTGAGCTGCGCGAGAGCCGCCTGCGCCTGTTCATCGTGCGCCGTGACGGTTTTCACCTGCGCCGCGAGCGCGGTGTTTTCCGTGCGGGTTTGGTCAACCTCGTTGCGCAGACGAAGATTCTCGGCTTGGAGGACGGTGTAGTTGCGCAGTGAGGCGGCGAGTTTTTCCTCGAGTTCGGAGAGCTTCGCCGCCGGCGCCGGCTCCGGGTTGGCCGAGTCGGGGGTGGGTGGGGGAGCCTCGTGCGCGGTCTGCAGTTTCGCGTAGCTGGCACGGAGGATGGCGAGTTCCCGGGTCGTTTCGGTCAGACGTGCCGTCAGTTCGGCGGGAGCGTTGCCGGTGCGGGAGTCGAGCGCCGCGCGCAGGGCGTCGCCTTCCTTGCGGGCGAGGAGGAGTTCCTGCTGCAGAATCTTGTGCTGGGTCGCGAGGTCCGAATACGCGGTGCCAAGCGAATCGCCGCCCGCCGGGGCCGCGGGCGGCAGCCGGCCGAAATGGACGTAGCCGCAGCCGCCGTGTACGAGGAGCAGGGCGAGGGCGGCAAGGGCGTGGGAAATCCGCATGGCGCGTTGAAGACGCGATCCGCCGGGCAGGCAAACTTTGCGCATGCGGACGGTTGCGCGCGCGCCGTTCGGATGGCAACCGCGGCGCGCAGATTTTTGGCGCCGCACCCTGGGGCGCCGGCGTGGCGCGTTTTCCCCTGGCCCCGCCGCCGGGCGCGGCGGCCGCGGCCGCGGCTACCGCTACC
>Ga0316226_1005180_pt1 | contig 10011 bp, 4 predicted proteins | sample TBH18017metaG_FD_206009 | JGI IMG/M metagenome (GOLD analysis project Ga0316226, IMG submission 206009) | Freshwater microbial communities from Trout Bog Lake, Wisconsin, USA - TBH18017 | ecosystem: Environmental > Aquatic > Freshwater > Lake > Hypolimnion/Profundal zone | place: USA: Wisconsin... | reverse complement strand
CAACCCCGCGAAATCCACCGCCACATTTTTTGCGGCCAGGGATTCGGTCGCATCGCGCATGACGGCGAGCCCACCTTGGGCGAGCACGTCCATTTTCACGAGACCGATCAACTCGACCGCATCCATGTCAAAATGCGTGGTGGGATAGCCTTTGTTGGAAATGAACGTCGGCGTCAGCTCCGACATGGACTGGCGCGAGACCACCACCCCGCACGGGTGCATCTTGGGATGGCGTGGGAAGCCATCGAGAAATTCCGCCATATCCAGCGCGGTCTTAAACGGTTCCTCGTTGAGTGGCAGGTCACGGTTTTCCGGACTGGCGGCGAGCAGTTCGCGCAAGCGCGCCCCCCCGCTCGGCGTGGGTTCGTCCGGCACCCAGCCGCCGCCGAAACTCCACGGAAAATGATCCGTGAACTGGCGAACCTCCCGTTCGCTGACGCCCAGCACCTTGGCGACATCCGCAAACGCGCTGCGGGCCTGAAAGGTCGAGAAGCCGCCCACGACGGCACAATGCTCCGCGCCATACCGGGCAAAAATCAAATCCACCACGTCGTCCTTCCGGTCATGCGGGAAATCCACATCAATGTCCGGCAGTTTGTTGAGCGCCATGCGTTCCTCGTTCAGAAAGCGGCGGAAATAGAGTCCAAAACGGACGGGGCACACATCGGAAATGCCAAGACAATAGCAAACCAGCGAGTCGGCGGCGCTCCCGCGCGTAATCCATTCAATGCCGTGCCGGCGGCACTCTTGCAAGATGCCCCAGACGACGAGGAAATACTCCTCGTACCCGACCGCCGTGATGATCTTCAATTCCTGTTCGATTTGCGGCCGCACGGATGCCGCCCGGCCACCATAACGGCGCTGCAATCCCTCAGAGACGAGCCGGTGCAAATACTCGTGCGGCGTGGAACCGTCGGGCGGCACAAACGCGGGAAACTGCGGCTTGCCAAAAGGGATTTCAAAACGGCACCGCTTGGCAATTTCGGCGGTGTGAGCCAGCCATTCGGGATGGTCTTGGCAGGCGGCCACCATTTCCGCGGGCGAACGAAAATGCAACCGGCCGTCGCTGCGCTTTTCGGGATGTTGCTGCCGCAGCAGCGTCAGCGTGCGGATGGATTGCACAATGTCGAATTTGAGCCGGTCGGCCGGCGTTGCGTAGTGCGTGACGGGGCACGCGACCATGGGGTGCAAGCCGGGCTTCGATGCCTTTGTCGCCAATTCGTAGAAGCGGTTCGGAAAGCATTCCGCAACGCGGCTGTCGGGACTCACCGCAATGAGCCCGTCGGTGTGGCCGGTGAGCTGTTCCAGCGATATTGGTCGGCGCTGCTGATCGGCAACCGACACGTCCTCGGACCGCCCGGCCATGCGCGAAAGGATCTGATTCAGATGGTGAAAGCCGGTGGAGGATTCAACGAACAACAATAACGGGCTCGCCTGCACGCAAAACTCCGCGCCGAAGATGGGTTTGATGCCGGCCTGCTTCGCCGCCAGCGCGAACTCCACCGCCCCATGCAGGTTGCCGAGGTCGGTCAGGGCCACCGAAGTCATGCCGTGCTGCCGGGCGAGTTCCACAATGGCCGTCGGCGAAAGCGTGGAATCCAGAAACGTGTAGTAGCTGCGCACGCGGAGCGGAATGTAGGAGCCACGTTTCATGGCGGTGGCCGGTTTCCGAAGCTGAATTTGGAACGTCATTTTCGGCTGCTCCTTGACAATATCGCGGGGCGCTTCGCGCAGCCGCAGATCGTGCCCGCGCAGCACGACTGACCAGCCTTTGTTCCGGCGCAGCTCGTCAATCGAGGCGGCCAGCCGTTCACGGGAAGCGAGATTTCCGGCATTGCCCGCCAACGAAAGCTCGCTGCGAAACAGCCCGTCATAGACGTGGGAGAGCTTCAACGAAACCATGCGCAAACTCACGCGACGCGACCAGGCCTTGCGGAGTAGTTTTCCCAAGCTGGCGTAAGTGTCAGTTTCCAGATCCGTCGGCTCGCGCAGACTTTCGGAGCATTGCCCCTCGTCGCGGTCGTTGTAGCGCACTTTCACCGTGAGCGTGCGGATGCTGCGGCCTTCCTCGCGCACCTGGGAAAACAAATGATCGGCCATGCGGCGCAGGATGGCCTCCACATAGTCCTCATCCGTCACATCCTCGGCAAAAGTCTCCTGCTGGCTGTACGACTTTTGCGGTTCGCTTTCGGTGATAATGGGCCGCTCGTCAATGCCATTGGCAAACTGGCGGATGCCGGGGGCTTGCCCGCCCAGCAGCAGTTCCAAGAGCTCCAACGGCGTGCCGGCGATCTGGCCGATGCGGGCCAGCCCGGCGGCGTTCAAACGCAGGCTGGTTTTGGGGCCGATGCCGGGGAGCCAATTGTTCGGGAGCGGATGAAGAAATCCGATTTCGTGTCCGTGCGGGATTTCCAGAAACGCGGCGGGCTTGTTCAATTTCGAAGCAATCTGGCTGATGAGCTTGTTGGCGCCCAATCCCTGGCTGACGGATATTTTAAGCCTCTGGGCGATGGCCTGGCGGATGATCTGCGCGATTTCAACAGCGGGTTTTTGCTGGTTGGCGGTCAGGTCAAAATAACCCTCGTCAATCGAGGTGCGCTCCACGTCGGGGGTGAAATCATACGCATAGCCAAACATCCAGTTGGAAAAATCCTCATAGCGTTCGTAATCCCCCGGCAACACAATCAGCTTGGGACAAAGCTTGCGGGCCCGCGCCGTGGGCATGGGCGTATAAACCCCAAATTTCCGCGCTTCGTAGGAGGCCGAAGCAATGATGCCCCGGCTTTCGCCGCCCACGGCAATGGGCTTGCCGCGCAGACGCGCGTCCGCCGCCTGCTCCACCGAGGCAAAGAAGGCGTCGGCGTCGAGATGGGCGATGGTCCGGATCTGCATCAGGAAAAGATTCTGACAGAACGGCTTAGACAAGGGCTGTCCCAGCCCTCAAATCCGCGCGGGCCGGATGAGGGCGCGGAACACCCCTTGGATGACCAGTTCCTGCGCGGGGATCAAATTCGGGTATTTGGGATTCTCCGCCTTCAGGAACGGCTTGCCGCCCTTGACGACGTAGGTTTTGAGGGTGCAATCCCCGTCAATCAGCGCCGCCACGATGTCGCCGTTGCGCGGGTCGGGTCCGTGTTCGAGAATGACAAAGTCGCCATCCACGATGTGCCGGCCGATCATGGATTCGCCCGTCACGCGGAGGGCGAAGGCATTTTTGGTGGGCTTGTACCCGAGGCTGTTGACGTCCACGCTAACGCACCCCTGAGCCTCCTGTTCGCGTGGCTCGGGCAGGCCGGCGGGAATCGAGCCGTAAACCGGGATATCCTGCACCAGGCTGCGGAGTTTTTGCAGGGGGTGGATGATGCGCAGCGAGCGGGCCTTGCCCGGTTCGCTGGCAAGGATGCCCTTTTTGCGCAGGAGGCGAAGATGACCGGTGACGGCGTTGGGGCTGCGAAACCCAAAATGCGCGGCGATTTCCTGCCGGGCCGGCATGGCACCGTGGGTTTGGTGCCAAGTCTGGAGAAAATCCAAAATTTGCTGCTGCTTACGCGTGGCTGCTTTCATAGTGTCTATTTAGACACTATACCCCACAGGCCGGTTGTCAAACGTGAATTTTTTAACTCCATTAAAAACTAGATTTCAATCATCCCTCACCGGCGCTAAATTAGCTCGTGCCGACCTCACAGACACTGCTGTTTGCTGATCCGCGACCGCTGGTTGAGCGGCTGGGGCGGGATTTTTTCCAGCAATTGACTGAGCGCCCGGGGGTTTATCTCATGCGCGATGCGCAGGAAAATATTCTTTACGTCGGTAAAGCCAAGAACCTCAAAAAACGGCTGAACAGCTATCGGGTGGCGAATCCGGACCGGCTGGGCCGCCGCCATTTGCGGCTGCTGCGCGCAGTCGCGCGCATCGAATTGCGAGAATGCGCGGACGAGGCCGCCGCCCTGGCGACCGAAGCGGAGTTGCTGCTGTCGCTCAAACCCAAATTCAACCGGGCGGGCACCTGGCCGGCGACACCCCGCTTTCTGGTGTGGAAAGGTGATGGAACACGGTTGGCGCTGGCCATTTCGGAAACACCCACCCCGGGCTGGCAGGCATTTGGACCGTTCGGCAGTGGCATCGTCCATCTGCGCGCCGCCCTGCTCCGTCTGCTATGGTTTGCGCTGAATCCCGCGGCTGGATCCGCCGCCATGCCGGCAGGCTGGGTGCAGGGACGCCTCGGCGAAAGGGTCACTGTTTCTGGCACGCAAAGCAGCGAACCAGCCTGCCACAGAATCGAGTTGGTTTTGACGGAGCTCTTCGCTGGCGACCACGATGGCTTTGTTGCCTGGGTGGGCGAACAGAGCAAGTCGCTGGGACACCCTCACGACTTGGCCATGCGAGATGCCGACCTGGAAACGGTAGTTCAATTCATGCAGGCCAAGGCGCGACGCACCCGGCCCTTCAGTGCCCCAGACCAGCGTGTAACCAAACCGCGGGTGGATTCACCGGGATTGTTTACCGAGGAGAATTGGAACCAGCCGTGAGTATCCCGGCCTCAAAACCCGTCCACACGATTTCGGTGCGCGAGCTGGTCGCGTTTGTCCTGCGGGAGGGTGATCTCGGCAGGCAGCGCGAGTTTATCGGCTCGGACCGGGCGCTTGCCGGAATCCGTGGCCACCAGAAAATCCAACGTTCCCGCCCGACCGGGTATCTGACCGAGCTGCCGGTGGAATACATGGTGGAAGCGGAAGAATTCGCGTTGCACATCCGGGGACGAATTGACGGTTTACTGATCACCTCCCAACAAGTGTTGTTGGAGGAAATCAAAACCGTTCCGGGAACTTGGAATCGCCAACCCGATCCGTTGCACTGGGCGCAGGCAAAATTCTATGCCTTCATCCATGCCAAGGAACACGCTTTGACAGAACTCGTGCTGCAACTCGTGTATTTGGAACTGCCGGCCGGCAAAGTGACCGAGTTTCGTCAGACAATTTCCTTCGCCGAGCTGGCGGATTTTTTTGCCGCGACCTGCGCCGTGTATGTTGACTGGCTGCGTGAGCGGCATCACTGGCGCCTCGCCCGTAACGCCTCCATCACCGCGTTGACCTTTCCTTTCCCCGCGTATCGTCCCGGTCAGCGCGAACTGGCCGTGGCCGCCTATCGCGTGCTGGCCAATGGCGGGCGATTGTTTCTCGCCGCGCCGACGGGCATTGGCAAAACCATTTCCGTGCTGTTCCCGGCCGTCAAAGCGCTGGGCGAGGGAAAACTGGAGCGCATCTTTTACCTGACGGCCCGCACCGTCGGACGCGCCATCGCGGAGAAAGCACTGGCCGACTTGCGCCGGGGTGGCATGGAACTTCGCGCGGTGACGCTCACGGCCAAAGAAAAGGTATGTGTTCGCAATGACCAGTCCTGCGATCCGCTGACCTGCCCGCTCGCGCTGGGCTATTACGACCGCATAAAACCGGCGATTCGTGAAGCGTTGGCGCGGGAAGAAATGACGCGCTCCGTCCTCGAAGCGGTGGGGCAGAAACATCAAGTCTGCCCGTTTGAACTTTCGCTCGACGTCTCCGTCTGGGCCGACGCCATCGTCTGCGATTACAATTATGTTTTTGATCCGCAGGTGTATTTGCGCCGGCATTTCGAAGCGGATGGCGGCGCCTATGCCTTCCTTGTGGATGAAGCCCACAATCTCGTGGACCGGGCGCGGGAGATGTTCTCCGCCAGCCTGGACGGACGCGAGCTTCTGGAGGTCAAGCGCGCCCTCAAGCAGTCGGTGCCGCGTGCGGCCAAGGCCCTGACCCAATTGCACCTGGCGATGCGGAAACTGGGAAACGCAACGGAACTCCCTGCAGAACCACCGAAAGCCTCCGATCCCGCCGTCGAACTCAATTTATTTCCAGCGCAACCCGCAATAATCCGGCCGGAAGAAAACGGCGCCGGCACCAGCCCCGAGTTCCCGGACAGTTTGATCGAGCCGCTGGAAATGGCGCTGAATGAAGCCGAGAGCTGGCTGGTCAAAAATCAGCCGGCAAATTTCCGCGAAGCGCTGTTGGCGCTTTATTTCCGGATGCATGCCTTCCGGCGCACCGCTGAACTTTACGACGAGCGCTTCGTAACTATCATCGAAAATGCTCCCGAGGTGACGGTGCGACAATTCTGTCTGGACCCTTCCTTATTGCTCCGCAAGGCGCTGGCGCGCGGCAAAGCGGCCATCTTCTTCTCTGCCACCCTCACCCCGATGGATTATTATCGGACTCTAATGGGAGGTGAAGCGGATGATCCCGTGCTGCAGTTGTCCTCGCCGTTTCCGGCGGAAAATCTGGCCGTGCTGATCCAGGATCGCATCCCCACCCATTTCAAGGGCCGGACGGAGTCGCTGGGCGACGTGGTGGAGGCCGTTGGGACTTTGGTGCGCGGCCGCCCCGGCAACTACCTGGTTTATTTTCCCTCCTATCAATATCTCAACGACACGCTGCGCGCGTTTCAGCTTCGCCACCCCACGGTGCCTGTGCTGATTCAACGTCCCGGCATGACCGAACCCGAACGTGATGCGTTTCTCGCCGCCTTTGCCATCGAGCATGGTGAAACCCTGGTCGGCTTTGCCGTGCTGGGCGGGATCTTCGGCGAAGGCATTGATCTGGTCGGCGAACGGCTGATCGGCGCCGTCATCGTCGGCGTGGGGCTGCCGCAACTATGCCTCGAACGGAACTTGATCCGCGATTATTTCCAAACCCAAAACGGGGCGGGTTTTGATTATGCTTACACCTTCCCCGGGATGAACCGCGTGCTCCAGGCCGTTGGGCGAGTCATCCGGTCCGACACTGATCGCGGGGTCGTGCTGCTCATTGACGCGCGCTTCAGCGAACCGCGTTATCGCCGTTTGTTCCCGGCGTGGTGGAAATTTCTGCGAGTCCGGCACACGGCTGCGTTGAGCGAAGCCCTCAATGGGTTTTGGAACCCGGAGTGAGGTTGGGCACTATCAGCCATTCTTGGCGCGGAGTTGCTCAACCTGCTTTTCGAGTTCGCGCATGCGCTTGAGCAGCTCCGGCAAATGTTGCACGGCAATGATCTGCCGCTTGGCTTGCTTGTCCGGCACCGCCGGGATGCCCAGGACAACCTCGCCATCCGCCAGATCGCGCATCACCCCTGACTTGGCGCCGATGGTGACTTGGTTGCCAAGTTTCAAGTGTCCGGAAATCCCCGACTGCGACGCCACAACACAATAATCTCCCAAGCGCGTGCTGCCGGCGAAGCCCGCCTGCCCCATGACCAGGCAGTGCTTGCCCAAAACCACGTTGTGCGCAATATGCACGAGGTTGTCAATCTTGGTGCCGGCGCCGAGGACGGTGGCGCCGAGTGCCCCTCGGTCAATCGCGGCGTTGGCGCCGATCTCGACGTCATCGTCAATGATCACGGTGCCGACTTGCGGCATTTTGCGGTGCCGGCCTTCGTCGAACACATAGCCATAACCATCCGAGCCAATGACCGTGCCGGCATGGATCACGACGCGGTGGCCGATTTGTGACCTGGCATAGACGACGACGTTGGGATACAGGCAGACATCATCGCCGAGCTGGCAGTCGCGGCCGAGGTGATTGCCGCCCATGAGCACCGAGCGGGCGCCGATCCGGACGCGCGGGCCCACCACGCAATGCGGCCCGACGTGCGCCGTGGGATCCACCTGGGCCGAAGCGGCAATGACCGCGCTGGGATGGATGCCCTGCGGGGATTCGTCCGGCGGGAAAAAGAGGGGCAGCACCCGGGCAACCGCCACCCGCGCATTGGGCACGCGAATCAGCACCTTGCGGGAGGACGTGAAGGGGCCGGAAACCAAAATAGCGGCGGCCTGGCTCTGCTCGGCGGCGGCGAAATAGGCTTCTTTCTCCGCGAATGTGAGATCGCCGGACCGGGCGCTTTCGGCGGGCGCGAAGCCCGTGATTGGCACGGAACCGTCGCCAAGGACTTCGCCCCGGAGCTGTTCCGCGATTTGGGCAGCGGTCATCATCATAATGTTTTGAGAGGATGGTTGGTGTATGTTAGGAGGTTGGTTTGCCAGCCAAGTCTTGGGCAGAACTGGCCTTTTGTCGAGGCCCTTCTAAAAGATACCAGTGGTGAGGATTCCTTCCAGCCCGGGGTGGCCAGCTCAATCGGACACAAAATTCCATTTCGTGAATTGTAAACGGCACTTTCTGTCATGCCGGTACGACGATGACACAAAACGAAACCATGACAAAAAATGTGCATAGTTTGGTAAAAGACGGTTAGTTCAAAACGCGCACTTCGCGGATTCTGATGGCGTTTACGGACAAAAAATGTCGCAAGAAGTGCTAGAACTGCAAAGCCCGCCTGCCGCCGCCCGGCGCGCGGCCGGGCGCTGCTATCATTGCGGCACACCCTGCCCGGACAATGCCTTCGTCCTGGATGGCAGGGAATTTTGCTGTTTCGGCTGCCAGACGGTTTTCAGCATCCTGCGGGAAAACGGCCTGGAACAGTTTTATCAGTTGCAATCCACCCCTGGCGTGCGCATCCGCGCTGCTTCCGCCGCCGCCAAATGGCAGTTTCTCGACGACCCGGTGGTCCAAGCCAAGCTGTTGGACTTCGCCGACCGCACCCGGTCCAAAGTCACCCTGCATCTGCCGGCGATTCACTGCGTGGCCTGCGTGTGGCTGCTGGAGAACTTGTTCAAACTGCATCCCGGGGTGGGCGAAGCACGGGTCAATTTCGCCCGGCGCGAGGCCGCCATCACGTTTGCGCCGGATAAGATCAAGTTCAGCGAATTGGCGGCACTGCTGGCGTCCATCGGTTACGAGCCCCGGTTCATGCTGGGGGAGTCCGAACCGTCCGGACCGTCGCCGCTCCATAAGAGGACCTGGCTGCAAATCGGCCTGGCCGCCTTTGGCTTTGGCAACATCATGCTGATGTCGCTGCCGTTTTATTTCGGTCTGGACACTTTCAACGGCCCGTGGTTCAAGTCACTGGCGGGCTGGTTGAGCCTGGCCATGGCGCTGCCGGTGCTGACGTACAGTGCGTCCGATTTCTGGCGCGCGGCGTGGCTGGGGCTGCGGCAGCGCACGCTCACGCTGGAGGTGCCCATTGCGCTCGGCCTGGCGGCGATTTATCTTGCCAGCATCCTCGAAGTGGCCGCCCACCGCGGACCGGGCTACTGCGATTCCCTGACCGGGCTGATATTCTTTTTGTTGTGCGGCCGCTGGTTCCAGAAAAGGACCTATGACCGGCTGACGTTTGACCGCGATTACAAAGGATTTTTTCCCCTGTCGGTGACGCGCAGAACCGAGGCCGGCGAGGAAAGCATCGCCATCTCCCGGCTGCAAACCGGCGACCGCATCCTGCTACGCAACGGCGAACTGCTGCCGGCCGATGCCCGGCTGATTTCCGGGGCGGCGTGCGTGGATTACAGCTTCGTGACCGGCGAAGCGGAACCGATCGCGTCTGAACCGGGTGCCCGCCTGTACGCCGGCGGAAGGCAGGTAGGCGGCGCGATCGAGGTGGAGACGGTCAAACCCGTAGCCCAAAGTTACTTGGCGTCGCTGTGGAACCATGAGGCTTTCCGCAAAACGCGCCACCATGATTTGGACTCGCTGACCAACCGATACAGTCGGAGATTCACGAAGTTGGTCATCGGCCTGGCGCTGGGCGCGGCGGCGTTCTGGCTGTACCGGGACCCGACCAGGGCGCTGAAGGCGTTTACGTCAGTCCTGATCGTGGCTTGTCCGTGCGCACTGGCGCTGGCGGCCCCGCTGACGCACGGCACGGTGCAACGCTTGCTGGCAAGACTGAATATTTTTCTGCGCAACGCCCTGGTCATCGAGCGCATGGCAGCGGTGGACACCATCGTGCTCGACAAGACGGGGACGCTGACGACGGCGGATGCCCGCGGCATCGAGTTTAACGACGCCGAATTGTCGGCGGTGGAGAGCGCATGGATTTCCTCGCTGGCGCGGCATTCCACGCATCCGAATTCGATGCGGCTGGCGAAAGCGCTCGGGGCGGCGCAATTGCCAG
>Ga0316226_1005178_pt1 | contig 10013 bp, 7 predicted proteins | sample TBH18017metaG_FD_206009 | JGI IMG/M metagenome (GOLD analysis project Ga0316226, IMG submission 206009) | Freshwater microbial communities from Trout Bog Lake, Wisconsin, USA - TBH18017 | ecosystem: Environmental > Aquatic > Freshwater > Lake > Hypolimnion/Profundal zone | place: USA: Wisconsin... | reverse complement strand
GACTCCGCGAGGGATGCTTTCCATTGGCCGGCGTGTTCGATCATTTGCAAGCCCACGCTGGAGCCTTGGCGAACGGGTTTGAGCACCACCGGGGGCCTCCAACCGGACGGCCAGGGCGCGTCGGGCGAAGCGATCTCCACGAAGCGCGGGGTGGAAATCCCCGTGGCCAGACACCGTTTCTTGGTCAACACCTTGTCGAAAGCCACCCGGCTGGCTTCGGGGCCGCTGCCGGTATATGGCGCCCCCAGTTTTTCCAATTGCTCCTGCACCGTTCCATCTTCCCCGTAGGACCCGTGCAGCGCCAGAAAGACAATCTCCGTGCCCCCCGGCAATTGCCAGGACGGTTCCTTGGGATCCAGTTGGCGGACGGTGTGGCCGAGGGAGGCAAGCGCCTTGACGACCGCCGCGCCCGAACGAAGCGAGACTTCCCGCTCGGAGGAGGGGCCGCCCAGCATGACTGTGACGTTGAGTTTTTGTTTGCTCACTGGCCGATAATCTCCACTTCCTCGCGCAGTTCAACGCCCCGTTCCGCCTTGGCGCGCGCTTTGATCCAATCAATCAATTCCAGCACGTTCTCCGCCGTGGCCGTTCCCTCGTTGACGATGAAATTCCCATGCGCGGCGGAAACAACCGCCCCGCCCCGCCGGACGCCTTTAAGCCCCAATTCCGCGATCAGCTTCCCGGCGGAAAGGGTTGGGGACGGATTCTTAAATATGCACCCCGCGCTCGGCTCCTTCGGTTGCGACGCCCAGCGCTTCCGGTTGAATGCATCCGTCCGGCTGGCTATCGCCTCCTTGGAATCCGGGCGGCCGCGAAAGGTTGCGGCCAGCGCGATATTCGTTTTGAACAGGGGGCAGGACCGATATTCCACCGGCACTTGCGAAACGTTCCGCTCGCGCGCCTGGCCGGTCTCGTCCATCAACCGCACTTGCGTGACGACTTCAAAGGTCGCGCTCCCCATCGCGCCGGCGTTCATGCGCAATGCGCCGCCGACACTGCCCGGGATGCCCTCCAAAAACTCCAAACCGCCAAGACTCGATTCACGGGCCGCGGCGGCCACCGCTTTGAGCCTGGCGCCCGCGCCGCATCGCAGATCGCATCCCGCAACCTGGATGGTGGAAAAAAAGGGATGAGCCAGGCAGACAACCACGCCGCGAATTCCCCCGTCGCGAATCAACAAATTGGAACCGCGGCCCAAAATCATGAAAGGGACGTGATCCTCCCGGCAGGCCAGAACGACCCGCGTCAAATCCTCCTCCGACGCGGGTTCCACGTAAACGTCCGCGGGCCCGCCCACCCGCAGGGTGGTTCGATGGCTCAAAGGCTCGTTCTGGCGCACCACCGTCTGCGGCAACTGCGTTTTGAGCTTCTCGAATATCGAAAGGGTTTCGCTCATGGCGTCAGCAGTTCAAGACAGGCCATGGTTTCGCGGCGGCGGCATGGCTGGCGTGGCCTTCTTCCATGTTCCAGCGCAGAATTCTGTCCGCGATTTGCGCCGCCGCGCCGGGCGTGTGCCAGGCGGCCAGGGCCTGTTGCATGGCCGAACGTTTCGAGGCATCCCGCAGCAGGCCCGCAATGTCATCCGCCAACCTCGCGGGCGTGGCCGTCTGTTGTTCCAACAAGCGCGCCGCGCCTGTTTGCGCGAATGCCAGCGCGTTGAAATGCTGGTGATGATCGGCCGCGGCCGGATACGGAATCAACACCGCCGGCAACCGTCGCGCCGCCAGTTCCGCCAGGGAGGAAGCCCCGGCCCGGCTCACCGCCGCGTCCGCCGCCGCCAGCGCTGCGGCCATGTCGTCGGAAAAAGCCCGCACCCAGGCCGGGATATTCCGCGCCGCGTACGCCGCCCGGACTTTTTCCATGTCGCGCGCGCCGGTAAGGTGGATGAATTGCAAATTGGGCGCGGCCTGGCGCAGCAGAGGGGCCGCCGCCAGGACCAGTTCGTTGATTTTTTCGGCGCCCTGGCTGCCGCCCATGACAAGCACGACTGGCGCGTCCGGGTTCAAACCCAGCGCCGTCCGGGCTTGCGCCGCCGGAAGCGGACGGAGGAATGCCGTCCGCACGGGCATGCCCGACACTTCCACCCGTCTGGCCCGCAGCCGTTGCGACGACGACGGAAAATAGACGAAAGCGCCGTCCACCCATCGCGCCAGCCAGCGGTTGGCCCGTCCGGGAATGGTGTTGGACTCGTGTACGAAAGTTTTCGCGCCGCGCCGTTTGCCCGCCAACACCGGCCCGGCGCTGACAAATCCGCCCATGGCCAGGACCACATCCGGCCGCTGATGCTCGAATAGCCGCCGGGCCAGCCGGTAAGATTTGGCGAAACCGGATAAAAAACCAAGCCACCCGCCCCGCTTCAACGCCACCGCCGGGAGCGTGACCATCCCCATTCCGGAAATGGAAGCGATGGCTTGTTGATCCACATCCTTGGGCGAAACCATGATTGTCACCAGGCAACCGCGCCGCAACATTTCTTCCGCCACGGCCAAACCCGGAAACAGATGCCCGCCCGTCCCCCCGCACGCGATGACGGCGGAGACGCCCGGCTGGGATGGTGTCGGGTTTTCAAGCATGGGATGGTTCCAGGGCGGCTTCAAACGGGTTGGATGATTTTTTCGGCACCGCCTCCGTCGCATAACGGGAAATGCTGATGAGCAGCCCGACTGCGACCAGCATCAGGACCAGGTTGGAGCCGCCGTAACTGATGAAAGGCAGCGGCATGCCTTTATTGGGCAACACGCTCGTGACAACCCCGATGTTGATGAACGCTTGCAGGCCGATCATAAACGTGAGGCCCGCCCCCAAAAGCAATCCAAAGCTGTCGCAAGACCGCCGGGCGATAAAAACGCCGCAGAGAACCAGCGCGATAAAGAGCAACACCACCGTCAGCGTCACCACCAGCCCAAGTTCCTCGCCGATGATGGAAAATATAAAGTCGGTGTGGTGTTCCGGCACGAAACCCAGTTTCTGCCGTCCATTCCCCAGGCCCAAACCAAACCAACCGCCCGATCCCAGGGCAATCATGGCCTCATAAGCCTGGTATCCCACCCCGCTCTTGCTTTGTTCGGGATGAGCCCAGGCCATGATCCGGCCCAGGCGCATCGGGTCGCGCATCAATGAAACGGCCAGTCCGGCGATCAACAGCGCCGCCGGCGGAATAAGGAAGGACAACCGCACTCCCGCCACGATCATCATCACTCCGCACACCGCCGCCAGCAGAATGGCGCAGCCGCGGTCCGGTTCGATGAATATCAACATCAGCACCACGCCGATCACCACCCCCGGAATCAGCAGTCCCTTCTTCCAGTCCGACATTTGCCGCTGGTGGTGGTCGCCGTAGGCGGCCAGAAAAAGTATCAGCGCCAGTTTCGCCAGCTCGGACGATTGAAAATGGGGCAGACCCGGACGCCAAATCCACCGATGCGCCCCTTTGATCGGATGCCCAAGGAAAGGCGTGAAAACCAGTATCAGCAGGACGACCGACAATCCCAACAGCCAGGGCGAGAGGCTCTTGAGGCGGCGATAATCCATCCCGGCGGCAATCACGCAGCAGATCAGCCCGAATAAAAACCATTGGAATTGCGACGACAGATAATGCGTCCCCACCGCCGATTTGTCCGTCTCCATGTTCATGTTCGCGTTGGCGGACGCCGCCGCCGCCTCGGCGCCATGTTTCGGTTTGTTCTGCTCGATCTCCATGTTCATGCTCGAGCTGTAGAGCATGACCATTCCCAAGCCAATCAATACAGCCACACAAAAAATCAAAATGGAGGCGGCCCATTTCATTCTGGCGTGAAAACGGCATGGACGCCAGGCAAGAGGGTTTTGCCTGGCGTCCGAATTAGGCAGCTTTTAGTTCGCGGCGACCGGCCCGGGCGCGGCGGCCGAAACTTTCACCGGCGCGGCGGCCGGCATCGCGGGCGCAATGGAGGCCGAGGCCGGCGCGGCGGCCGGTTCGGAGACCACGGCCTTGGCCGCGGGCAACTTGAGCTTTTGTCCGGCATGGATGGACGTGGTCCGGAGTTCGTTCAAGGCCATGATCTTCTTGAACGAGGTGCCGTGCGCTCTGGCGATCTTGGTCAGCGTGTCCCCGGATTTCACAACGTAGACGCCGCCATCGGCCGGAGCCGCGTCGGCAACCGCGGCAGCCGCGCCAGGCGCGGTCGTCGCGGCCACTGTCGCCGTGCCGGCGGGAATTTGCACCTTCTGGCCAATGTGGAGTTTCTTCGCGTTCACGCCCGGATTGGCTTCCATCAGGGCCTTGAGCGAAAGACCGTTCTTCCGGGCGATCGCGCCCAGAGTGTCGCCCTTGGCGATGACGTATTCCCTGGCTTCAACCACCGGCGCGGACGGCGGAACAAGGTCCGCGGCGGGGGCCTGCGGCGTCAAGCTGACATTGCCCGGCGGCAACGGCTGCGCGGCCGTGGCGGGGACAGGCGTGGCGGAGAGCGAGTTGCTAAGATACGGATTGACCGTGGACGGCACATCCGCCTGCGCGGGAAGCGTGCCGGGCGTGGTGGCAGCCGCCGTGGTCGCATCGGTCGGCGTGGAAGAGTTGGCCGAATCCTTGGTCGAGGTGTCCTTGCAACCCTGCAAGAGCATCCCGCCGATGACAACGACGTGGACGCCCACGATCATCAGGACTTTGAAGCAAAGGCTGGATTTTCCGCCGGGGGGCGTGGCGCCTTGCGGGACGAGTGGACTTGGAGTATTCATATTGACGCGTTTCTTTCTGTTATATTTTGAGGTTTGTTGTTATTTCGTTTTTGCGCCGGGGTTTTCCCTCAAAAAACCACGGGGCAAAGTGTTCCAGGGAAAAAAAGGTTGAAAAACATTCATTTTTCATGCAGCCGCCTCTAATCCTGTTCTTTCATAAATCTTATCATTACCCGCATCTTGTGGTTCCGCGACCCCAACGCCACAATGGATTGGGTCGCGCGAGCCTCCAGACAATCGAAGCAAGAAAACACCCGCTTGGGAGTTTGTCGGTTTTGACCAACGCTCGAACAAGCTGGTGAACTTGAAACTTCGCCGCTGTCGGGACGGCGCCATCGCCGCTTCGGTTTTTGTTTCTAGCAAAGGAAGGCTGTTCTGGCAAGCATGAAAATGGCTTTGCGAGGGAAAAAAACCGGATTTTTTTTCGAGTCTCGTGTTCATCGGATTTTCAGCGTGCTCAGGGCCAGAACGGCGCAAAGCACGCACAGGATGTAAAAACGGCTGACGACCTGGGATTCGTGCCAGCCCAATTCTTGAAAATGATGGTGCAACGGCGCCATCAGGAATACCCGCCGTCCCTGGCCGTATCGGAACCGGGTGTATTTGAACCATCCCCGCTGGATCAGGACCGATCCGGCCTCGGCCACGAAAACCCCGCCCGCCAGCGCCAGCACCAGCGGCTGGTGGATCAGCACCGCGACCATCCCCAGCACCCCTCCCAGCGCCAGCGACCCGGTGTCCCCCATGAATACCTGCGCCGGATGACAATTAAACCACATGAATCCCAGACTCGCCCCGATCATTGCCGCGCAAAATACCGTCAATTCCCCGGCCCCGCTCACGTGCGGTATCTGCAAATAGGCCGCCGTCCGCGCGTTGCCGGACAAATAAGTCAACACGAGAAACACAAACGACACGATGGCCGTGCAGCCAATGGCCAGCCCGTCCAGCCCGTCGGTCAGGTTCACCGCGTTGGAACTCCCCATGATGGCCAGGGAGGCCAGAATGATGCCCAACGCCGCCCCGATCGCCCCGTGCGCCACGGGATATTTGTAAAACGGAACCATCACCTGGCTGATCAGCGCGCTGGTGGACGGCAGACGCCAGAGGTAGAAGGCCACGAAGATCGCCAGCGCTCCCTGCACCCAAAGCTTGATGAACTCCCGCACTCCCTTGCTGTTTTGACGGGTGATCTTCGCGTAGTCGTCCAGAAAACCAAGCCCGCACAGCACGGCCGCCGTCAGAAGGATCAATTGAATCAGCGTGTTCCATTGCGCCCACAGCAGCGTCGTCACATCCAGAACCAGCACAATCATCAGCCCCCCCATCGTCGGGGTGCCGCGTTTGCTCGGAGAACCGGACTGGAACTGGCCGGCCTCTTTCGCCCGGTCCTCATAATTCTGCCCGAATCTGGATTCCTTGAGCCAGGCGATCATCCGCGGTCCCAGCCACCAACTGAGCGCCAGCGCCGTCACCGCCGCTCCCGCGCTGCGAAAGGTGATGTACGTGAAAAGCCGCAGAAAGGAAAACGCCCCGTGCAGCGGCGTGTCTTTCGTCGCCGTCAGGATCATTTGGCTCAGGTAATACAACATATCATTCCCGGTGGTTCCCGCAATTCGCCCGCAACGCCTCGGTGATCCGTTCCATCCGCATGGAACGCGAGGCCTTCACCAGCACCACGTCGCCCGGCCGCGCAAAAGCCTTCACTTCCTGCGCGGCCCGTTCCACTTCCCCAATCTCCACGACGCTGTTGAATCCTCCGGCCCGCGCCGCCGCCGCGATCTCGCAACCCTGCCGCCCAATGGCAAACAACTGGTCCAGCCGTGAAACCGCCGCCCGCCGCCCCACTTCAAAGTGCGCCGCCCGCGAGCAATCTCCCAACTCCGCCATGTCCCCCAGCACCGCCACCCGCCGGCCCGCGCACGGCAGTTCCCGCAAGGTCTGCAACGCCGCCAGCATCGAGTCCGCGTTCGCGTTGTAACTGTCGTCCAATACGCCGATGCCGCCCGGATTGGATAATTGCAGCCGCATTTTCGCCGGGGCGCACGCCAGCAATCCGCGTTGTATCTCCTCCCGGTTCAGCCCCATTTCGGCCCCCACTGCCAGCGCCAGCAGCGCGTTGGTCACCTGGTGCCGCCCCAAAAGCCGGATGCGATACTCGCCGGACAGTCCCGGATAACGGCATTCCACCGTGAACGCCGTTCCGTTTTCGTCCATCCGCGCCTCCCGCGCCGCGCAATCGTTCCCGCGCTCCTGCCCCGCGAAAACAACCTTCGCCCGCGTCCGGCGCGCCAGAATTTCGCTCCACGGATTGTCGCCGTTCAAAAACAACACGCCGTCGGACGGAAGGCATTCGGCCATGCTTCCCTCCTCCTTCGTCACGCCGGTCAGGTCCCGGAAAAATTCCAGATGCTCCCGTCCAATGTTGGTCACGACGCCGTAACGGGGCGACATCATCCGCAGCAGCGGCGCCAGTTCACCGGGATGATTGGTTCCCGCTTCCAGCACCGCCGCCTGATGGGTGCGTTCCAGCCGGAGCAGCGTCAGGGGCACTCCCACGTCGTTGTTGAAACTGGCCTCGCTCCACAGGGTCGCCTTTTTCTGGCGCAGGACCGAGGCGATCAATTCCTTGGTCGTCGTCTTGCCGTTGGAACCGCCCACCGCCACCACCGGCAGATCGAATTCCCCCCGGTAGGCCGCTCCCAGTCGTCCCAGGGCGCGCCGGGTGTCGCCAACGACAATCGCCGCGCAGGCGTTGAATCCCGGCGGCAATTTCCGCCCTTCCGCCACCACGGCAGCCGCGCCGCGCTCCGCCGCCTGGCTCAGAAAGGCGTGGCCGTCAAAACGCTCGCCCGACAGGGCGACAAACAAATCGCCCGGCTGGACATGGCGCGAATCGGTGGACAGGCGCGCCATGGAGCAGGCGGGCTGGCCGTTGAGCAACAGCCCCTCCATCGCTTGGGCGATATATTCCAGTGTGCGCGGTTCCATGATGTTATTCGCGCGCCTTGCCCGCGGCGGAAGCCATGATTTGCGGCTCCGCCGGCTCCGGCGCAATGTCGGGTTTCAAGTTCAAATAGTTCGCGGCCCGCTCCGCGATGGCGTGGAACACGGGCGCGACGGCCTCCCCGCCATAATGCCCGTCCTTCGGGTCGTCCATGACCACTGAAATGCATATCTCCGGATTGTCCGCCGGGAAAAAGCCGATGAACGACGAGAAGAATTTTTGCACGTACTTCCCATTCTCCACTTTTTGGGCGGTGCCGGTTTTCCCCGCCACGGTGTAATGTTCCATCCGCGCCGGCGGGGCCGTCCCTTCGCTGCTCACGACGGTTTTCAGCGCCTGGACCATTTTCAGGACCGTTTCCGGCGCGGCCACGGCGCGCACGGGCTGGGGTTCATACTTGACGGCAATCCGGCCGTTGGGTTCCTGCAGGCTGCTCACCAGCATCGGTCGCATGAGGATGCCGTGATTGGCCAGCGCGCCCATCGCCATCACCATTTGCAACGGCGTCACCGCCACTCCCTGCCCCATCGGGATTTGCGCGATGGACACCTTGGTCCAACTTGACACGGGATGGACGATCCCCCACACCTCTCCCGGCAGGGGAATCCCCGTGCGCTCGCCGAATCCAAAATTGTGCATGTATTGCCAGAGCTTCTGCTCGCCCAGGAGGATGCCGATCTTGGCCGCCCCGACGTTCGAGGAGTGGGTGATGATTTTCTCCACGGTCAGCGTGCCGTAAGGACGGTGGTCGTGCAGCACCCGCCCCGCGTAGGAAAAATGCCCCATCCCGCAGTAAATCTCATCGTTGAGCGTGACCACCCGCTCGTTCAACGCCCCTGTCACCACCACGATCTTGAACGTGGACCCCGGCTCCGCCACGTCGGATATGACCCGGTTCTTCAAGTCCTCCATCGGATACGCCCCGGGATGATTGGGATCGAAGTTCGGCAGCGTCGCCATCGCCAGAATTTCCCCCGTCCGCGGACGGAGCATCACGCACGAAATGCTGATCGGCGAATGTTTTTTCAACCCCTCCGCCAGCTCGCTTTCCACGATGTTCTGCAACCCCGCGTCCAGCGTCAGCGCCACGTTCAAGCCGTCTCGCGGCGCCACGTCCTCGTCACGGTAGGGGACCAATTCCCGCTGCCTCTTGTCCAATTCCGTTTTCCGCCATCCCGCCACCCCGGCCAGCTTTGTGTTGAAGGAGCACTCGATCCCGCTCAACCCCGTCTCGTCGTCGTCATTCCCCACGAACCCCAGCACGTGCGCCGCCAGCCGCTGCGCCGGATAATACCGGATTTGATCCTCCTCCGCGAATATTGCCTTGCGGCGAAGATTGTTGTAAAATGCCCGCTCCCGCGATTTGAGCTTCGTTTCATCCACTCCAAAGGACAAGCCGGCCATCGTTTGGCGGATTTTTTCCCAGGTCTCCAGCGGCACTTTGCGTTTGAGGACGACGTATTGCGAAATGTTCGTCCTGCCGTTTTCCACCCGCGCGCGCGGCGTCAAACGTTCCGCCAAAAAGGCTTCGTTGGTTTGCAGCAGCGGGGCCAGCGCGCGCGCGATTCCCTGGCTCATGTTCCCGATCAGCGACGGGTCGGCGCAAACGACCTTCGCGGGCTGGCTGATCGCCAGCGGCGTTCCGTGGCAGTCCAGAATCTGCCCCCGCATCGGTTGCCGTTTGATGGTGCAGACGGTGTTGGACTGCGCCAGCGCTTCGTACGCGTCATGGCGCACGACTTGCAAATCCACCAGCCGGTATCCCAGGGCGCACAGCGCCCCTCCGAGAAGCACCGCCATCACGTACAACTTGGTATATTGCGTTCCCACTGTCATTCTTGATAATCAGCCGCCCGCCCGCGCCGTTCGGTTCCTCCTTCCCAACAACGCGGGCGGCGGCCAAAATTAGTTCCTTCGCGCGGCCAGCGCCACCTTGACCGGCCGCGGTTCCGTCGGCGGCGGCGGTTGCGCCGCCGCCTGTTCGTAGTCAGGCGTGTCCACCAGCCGGACGATTTGCCAGAGCGCGGGAGGCCCCAGCCCCAGGTTCAATTTCTTCACCCGCGCGTCCAGCGCGACCGGCGAGCAAAGCGTCGCCAGTTGATCGCGCCGCGTTTTGTTCTGCCGCTGCAATTCGCTCAGCCGCTGTTCCCGCGCCTTGATCTGCCGTCCCAGCAGGTCTATCTGGTTCTTGTACCAGACGTACCCCACCCCCAGGCCCGTGAACAGCGCGCACAGCGCCACCGCCAGCAACGCTGGCGCCGTGGGCAGCGCGGTTTCATTTTTCCGGTTT
>Ga0316226_1005177_pt1 | contig 10015 bp, 10 predicted proteins | sample TBH18017metaG_FD_206009 | JGI IMG/M metagenome (GOLD analysis project Ga0316226, IMG submission 206009) | Freshwater microbial communities from Trout Bog Lake, Wisconsin, USA - TBH18017 | ecosystem: Environmental > Aquatic > Freshwater > Lake > Hypolimnion/Profundal zone | place: USA: Wisconsin... | reverse complement strand
GCTCGTGTCCCAGGATTCCTGCCATTGCGTTCCGTCGTAGCAGGAAAATTTCACGCTCTCGACGCCGCTCAACATGAGCTGGTCGTCCACCACCGGCGTGGTGGTCGCCAACAAATTTCTCAAGACGCTGCGATACAAATCGCGCTGGCCGGAGCCGTTGTTGGAATTTTTCAGTTCGTAAGTCACGCGCTGGATGTCCGCCCACGGCGCATTCGCGCTCAGCGCGCCCGTCGCCGTGAAAATTTCCGCCGCCGCCGGCTCGCTGACACCGGCGCTGGTGATGCCGCTGCCGACGCGGAAGCTGCCGGAAAGAAATTTGCTCGTGCCGTTCGTCGGCGTGACGACGCATTGCAGATCGCGGCGCAAAAACGTGAACGCCTGGTCCACCGGCGTCGCCGCGTCCACCACGTCGGTCGTCACCTCGCGCAGGTGCAGCGCAGTGAACAGCACGGCATTGACGGCGACCAACACAAGCGCCGCCACGCCGATGGCTAGAATCATCTCGACCAGGGTGAAGGCGGAATTTGTTGAATCGTTGAGTCGTTGAATCGTTGAATCGCAAAACGCAGCCCCCCGCGGCAACGATTTAACATTGCAACGGTTCAACGATTCAACTTTTAGTTCAATTTTCACTGCGTCATGTTCAAAGCCGTCCCGCCCGGCAGGCTCGCGAGCGTGTCCAGCTTCACCGAATAATCTTTGCCCTGCGCGGAAAACTTCACTTCCGCCGTCACCAGCTGCATCGCGTCCTGCGGCCACGTCTGGCTCGTCAGCGTCCAGCGAAATTCCATCGCGCCCTCGCCCGTCGTGCCGCTCTGCGTGCCGCTGCTCCAGTTTGTCATCACCAAACTCTCGTTCAAAATCCGGTCGGCCACGCGCACCGCCGCGCCCTTGCGCGCCGCGACCTCGCCCGCGAGGCTCGCCAGATGCATCGCCTCGACCGCCGCCGGAATCACGATGGCGAGAAACAGCATCGCCGCCAAAACCTCGGCCAGCGTGAACGCCGCGCAACGCCGCCGCGCCGAGCAATTTTTATTTCTCGGTGTCGCGAATTTCATAGCCCGTGCGGCCGCTGTTCAAGCCGAGCCAGCGCGAAAACCCGGCGCTGTCCGTCAATTTCAAGACCTGCGGACTGTCCTCGTCCACCGTGCCGTCCGGCGAAAATTTTATCGCCGGCAAATTCTTGAATGTCACCGGCGTGCCCGCGCCGACATTTTGCACCGCGATTTGCAGCGTGGAATCCACCGTCAAATTTTCCGCCTTCGCGTCGCCGTTTTGGCCGCTCGTTTCGGCTTCGAGACCGTAATCACCCGTTTTTTCATTGATCCAGAGCATCATCGGCGCGCCCTCGGAAACCGCACGGCTCTGGCCCGCGTGCATCAGCGCCGCCAGCCGCCGCGCCTCGGAATCCAGCGCGCGACCGCGCACGAAATTCGCCAGCGACGGCGCCGCGAGCGACGTGGCAATCACCAGCAGCGCAAGCACGAGGATCAGTTCGACCAGCGTGAAGGCGGAGCGAACCGTTGAACGGTTGAATCGTTGAATCGTTGAATCGGAAAATGCGCCGCGACACTGCGATGGTGTGACGATGCAACGATTCAACAAGTTTCGATTCAACAATTTCATTTTGACCAGTTGCCAACGTCATCGTCCGTGCCTTCCTTTGCGTCCGGCCCGACCGACAGCAAATCGTAGGAACCCGTGTTGTGCTTGCCGGGAAAATAATAAATATAATTGTTGCCCCACGGATCCTGCGGGAGCTTGTCGAGATACGGCCCGTGCCAGTTCTTGGCGTTGTTCGGCGCGAGCACCAGATCCTGGATGGCCTTGGGATAAAAACCGTTGTCCACTTCGAACGCGTCGAGCGCGGTCTTGATCGAGGACAAATCGGCGCGCGCGGCGGTCTGGCGTGCCTGCTCGCTGCGGCCGACAATCTTCGGGATGACCAGCGCGGCGAGAATGCCGATGATGGTGACGACCAGCAGCATTTCCACGAGGGTGAATGCGCGGCGCAGCTTGGTTTTTTGGAGGGCGATTTTTTTGATTTCGATTTTCATAATTTTTGGGATTTTTATTTTATGTAATCCTGCAACGAGAAAATGGGCAGCAGCATGCTGATGAAAATGATCCCGATGAAACCGGCGATGAGAAACAGCATCAGCGGCTCCGCAAACGCCACGGCGGTTTTCAAATTCCGGTCGAGGTCAAATTCCGTGACGCCGGCGACGCGCACCAGTTCGGCGTCGAGCTTGCCGCTTTCTTCCGCGACGGAAATCATTTCCAGCACCGAGCCGGAAAAAAGAATTTTGCAATCGCCCAGGCTCTGGCCAAGCCGCCCGCCTTGTTGCACGCGCTCGATGGACTGGCCAACGGCGTCCACGAGAATCTGGTTGCCGATGGATTTGCGCGCGACGTTCAGACCCTGCACCAGCGGCACGCCTGCGCCGAGCAGCGTGCCAAGCATCCGGCAGAACCGCGCCATCGCGAACTGCGCGTTGAGCGGGCCGACCAGCGGCGATTTCAAGAGAATGCCTTCCCACATGCGCTTGCCTTTTTCGGAAACAAACCACGCGCGCACCAGAAAGCCGATGGCGACAATTCCCAGCACCACAAAAAATCCATACGACCGCACCAAAGTGCTCAAGCCAATGACGAGCTGTGTGATGAGCGGCAGCGAGCCGTGGACGCTGGCGAAAACTTTCTGAAATTTCGGGATGAAGAAAATCAGCAGCACCGACAGCACCACCAGCGCGAGGAACAGCAAAATGAGCGGATAAATCATCGCGGTCAGCACCTTCGACTTGAGTTCCTTTTCGCGCGTCTGAAAATCCGCGATCTGCGCCAGCACCACGTCGAGAAAGCCGCCGGCTTCGCCCGCCTCGACCATCGCGACATAGACGCGCGGAAAAGTTTCCGGCGATTTCGCCATCGCGTTCGCCAACGACATGCCGTCCACCACGAGGTCGTGGATTTCTTTCCACTTCGTCTTCGCCGCCGGCGCGGAGGCTTCCTTGTGCAGAATGACCAGCGCGCGGCTCAACGGCACGCCCGCCGCGAGCAGGCTGGAAAGCAGGCGCGTGAAATTTTCCAATTCCTTCGCGGAAACTTTTTTGGAGGCGAAATCGAAAGTGATGTTTCCCAACGATGACGGTGCGGCGGAACCTTTTTTGCCGGCGGAACTTTTTTCCGCCAGGTTCACCGGGCGCAGGCCGAGTGTTTCCATCTGCCGCAGCGCGTCGGGTCGGCCGGCAGCCTCCAGCACGCCCTCGGCAATCTTGCCGTCGGACTTCAGGGCTTTGTAGGAAAACGTGGGCATTTGAAATTTAGGAAAACATCCAACAACCAACATCCAGTGGACTCCGCAGCGGGCGCTTTGGATGTTGGATGTTGGATGTTGGATGTTCGATGTTTCTTCATGTTATGCGGCCACCGCGATGCTCGCGGCGGAAGCGCCGGCCTGGTTTTTCGTCGCGCTCTCGACTTCTTTCGCCGTCGTGACGCTCAAAACTTCTTCAACAGTCGTGACTCCGGCGGCGACGAGCCGCCAGCCGTCCTCGGCCAAAGTCCGCATTCCACCTTTACGCGCGGCGGCACGGATTTGATCCGTCGAGGCGGATTTCAAAATGAGCTGGCGGATTTCCTCGTCGGTATCCATCCATTCAAAAATCGCGTGACGACCGAAGAATCCGGTGTTCCGACATTCGCGACAACCGACGGATTTGTAAATAATTTTGTCCGCCGAAATTCCCAGTTTGATTTTGAACTGCTGCGCGCGCTCGGAAATGTCCGGCTGCTTGCAGTGCGGACAAAGCACGCGGACGAGGCGTTGCGCGAGCACGGCTTCGAGCGACGAGGCGACGAGATACGGTTCGACGCCCATGTCCACGAGCCGCGTGAGCGCGCCGGGCGCGTCGTTGGTGTGCAGCGTGGAAAAAACCAAATGGCCGGTGAGCGAGGCCTGCACCGCGATCTGCGCGGTCTCGGCGTCGCGAATTTCGCCGATGAGAATCACGTCCGGGTCATGGCGCAAAATCGAGCGCAGCCCGCGCGCGAAGGTCAGGCCGGACTTTTCATTCACCTGAATCTGGTTGACGCCTTTGAGCTGATATTCAACCGGGTCTTCCACCGTGATGATTTTGCGGACAGCGTCGTTGATCTCGTTCAGCGCGGTATAAAGCGTGGAAGTTTTGCCGGAACCCGTCGGGCCGGTGACCAAAATAATTCCGTGCGGCAAAGTTAGAACATGTTGGAAATGTTCCAACTCGCGCTGGTTCATGCCGATTTCCGTCAGGCCGCGCAGCGTGGAATTCTGCCGCAGCAGACGCATGACGACGGCTTCGCCATGCAGCATCGGAATGATGGAAACACGAATGTCCACCTCGGCCTGGTCAATTCGGACTTTGATGCGACCGTCCTGCGGCAATCTTTTTTCCGCGATGTTGAGGTGGCTCAAAATCTTGATGCGCGAGACTATGGCCGGTTGAAATTGTTTGAGCTGCGGCGGCACGGCGGTGTCCTGCAGCTCGCCGTCAATGCGATAACGGATTTTGAATTCGTCCTCAAACGGTTCGAGATGGATGTCGGAAGCGCGCAGCTCGATGGCGTCCTTCAAGACCTGGTTGACAAAGCGGATGATGGACGCCTCGTCTTCTTCGCCGGAATCGAGATCGGTGTTCTCGGCATTTTCGTCAACGACCTGGATGGTTTTTTCCTCGTCGAGCGTGCCGATGGTGTCGGCACCGACGCCGAGGCGTTTTTTGATTTCGCGCTGGATGGCCTCGGTGGAGGCGAGAATCGGCTTGAGATTCAGGCCGGTCAGGGTCTTTAACGCGTCAAAACCTTGCGTGGCAAAAAGCCGGCTGGTCGCGACTTCGACCAGACCGTTCACGCGCTGGAGCGGAAGCAGTTCTTCCTTCAGCAAAATGCGCGCGGGAAAAAGGGAGAGAAGCTGACGATCCGGCTCGACGTCTTCGAGCGTCGTGTAGCCGAGGCCGTATTCGTTCGCGAGCCAGCGGAGGATTTCCTCCTCGCCGGCCAGGTTCAGTTTCGCGAGCACGGCGGCGTCCAGCGAAGACAGTTGCCGGGACGCGACCATGCGTTCCAGCAATTGCTTCGTCGGAGAATCTTGGACGGGCGCGGTGGCCATGAATCGTCAGCTTTCTCTTTGCGATTATTAGTTCACCAACCCGAGCAGAACTGCCTGGGCTTCTTGCTTGGTTGTGAGCACGGCCTTGAGATCGGCCTGCGCCGCTTCGAGCTTGGCCTGCTTGGCTTTCTGCGAAGCCTTGTATTTGGCGAGCAAATCCTTGATCTGCGAGGCCGGCGCATTGTCATCAAGCGCCTTCTGGAGCGCATCCTGTTCCGGGCTGGTCTGGCCGAACGGATTGGGGCGGGTGTTACCAGCGGGCTGGCCAGCTTGACCACCCTGACCGCCACGGTTGCGGCCGCCGCCCATCATCCGGCCGGCGCCGCCAAACCCGACATCGCGGCGGGCGTCCATGACTTTTTGCACGAGCGGTTTCACGGCATCCCAGTCGGTGTCGTTGGTGAAGCCGAGTTCCTGCTGGACGCGATCCATCATGCGCTGCTGCATGGCCGCCGGGTCGAAGTTTCCGCCGCCCTGGCCACCGCCGCCGCCGCCACGTTGGCGACCCTGGCCACCGCCGCCGCCGCCCGTGCCGCTGTTGCCGCCGTTGTTCTGCGCGAGCAGGCTGCTGGCGCTGATGGCGAGCGTGGCCGCCATGGCGCACAAGGTGATAATACGATTCAGTTTCATTTAATTTCCTTTTGTTAGGTTGTGTTAATTTCCTCGGCGGCACAAACGCGTGACGCCATTGGATGCCCGCCTTACGCAAGGAGCGTGCCAGCCCGGGCAAAGGAATTTTCCCAATGAATCCAGCAAAGCCGCTGCGCAAGCCGTGCGCAACAAAAATCTTCTGCGCACAAATTGCGCGTCCGCGCTTGAGGCTGGATTACGCCTGATTTTTCATTAGACTGGCCGGATGAAATTGGACGAAGCCCAGCGACTCGCCGTCACCCAATGGATTGCCGACGGCGCCAAACTTTCGGAAATCCAGAACCGCCTCGCGGCGGAATTCGGCCTCAAGCTCACTTATATGGAGGCGCGCTTCCTCGTGGATGACCTGAAACTGACGCCGAAAGACCCGGAGCCGCCAAAGGTTGTCGAGCCGCCAGCCGCCGCCGCCGCGCCGTTGGCGGCGTTCCCCGTTCCACCCGCGCCGGCCGGCGGCAAGGTCGCCGTGACCGTGGATCAGATCACCAAGCCCGGCGCCGTCATCAGCGGCAACGTCGCGTTCAGCGACGGCCAGACCGCCGACTGGTATCTCGACCAGGCCGGCCGTCTCGGCGTGGTGCCGAAGGTCCAGGGCTACAAACCGACCGCCGACGACGTGAAGGATTTCCAGCTCGCCTTGCAGCAGGAAGTCGCCAAGCTGGGCTACTGAAATCAGTTTTTAGTTTTGAGTTTTTAATTTTTAGTGGTGCCGCCCCGCCGGGCTTCAACTAAAAACTTAAAATTAAAAATTCAAAACTCTCGCCAAACTTGGCACATTAGGCCGCGATGCGTGAAACTTTCCGTGCTTGGATCGAAGCCCTCGAAACTTTTGTCCTCGAAGTCATCTTCGAGGAACGCCGCGATTGGAAGGCCAACCTCACGCGCGCGGCGCTCTTCGGCGGCTCGAAAGTTTTCCAGGTCGCCGTAAAAATCCGCCGCTGGCTTTACAACTTCCGCATCCTCCGCGACAAGACGCTCGGCGTCCAGGTCATCGCCATCGGCAACCTCACCGTCGGCGGCACCGGCAAAACGCCGGTCGTGGAAAAATTTGCGCGCGAACTTCGCGACGCCGGCCGCAACGTCGCCATCCTCTCGCGCGGCTACCGATCCAAGCCCGCGCCGCTGCACACAAGGTTGCTGAACAAAATTCTTTTGCGCGAAGACCAGACGCCGCCGCGCGTCGTGTCCGATGGCAAATCACTTTTGCTCGATTCCGAAATGGCCGGCGATGAACCCTACATGCTCGCGTCCAACTTGAAGGATGTCGTCGTGCTGGTGGACAAAGACCGCGTGAAGAGCGGGCGATACGCGATAGAAAAATTCGGCTGCGACACCTTGCTGCTCGACGACGGTTTCCAATACTGGGACTTGCGCGGCCGTCGGCACGATGTCGTCTTGATTGACCGCCAGCAGCCGTTCGGCAACGAGCACCTGCTGCCGCGCGGCACCTTGCGCGAGCCGCCGTCGCACCTCGCGCGCGCCCACACGATTTTCATCACCAAAAGCGACGGCAAAACGGCCGAATTGCGCGAACGCATCGCCTCCTTGAATTCCACCGCCGCCGTCATCGAGTGTATCCATCAGCCGCTTTATTTTGAGGATGTTTTTACCGGCGAACGCAAAGGACTGGATTTGCTGACCGGCAAAAAGGTCGCGTCATTGAGCGGCATCGCGCAGCCGGAAAGTTTTGAGCAAAGCCTGGTGAAGCTCGGCGGCGAACTCGTCTATTCCAAGCGCTTCGCCGACCATCACCGCTTTACGCAGCAGGAAATTCTCAACGCGATCAACCGCGCCAAAAAGCGGCAGGCGGAAATCATCGTCACCACGCAAAAGGACGCCGTGCGCTTCCCCAAAATTGACCGGCGCGACGTGCCGTTTTATTTCATGCGCGTCGAAATTAAAATCGTCGCCGGTGCGAACGACTTCCAGGACTGCGTCCGCAAAATCTGTTTCCGCTGATGAACACGGTGATTTATTGGCTCGCGCGCGGCGTCATCGCGCTCATTCAAGCGCTGCCGCTCGGTTTCGTCGCGCGCCTCGGACGCGCGGGCGGCGGGCTGGCGTTTTTTCTGACCGCCCGTTACCGCCGCGTGACACTGGATAATTTGACGCAGGCTTTTCCCGAAAAACCGGCGGCGGAAATCCGCGCAATCGCGCGGGAAAACTTCCGCCGCATCGGCGAAAATTACGCCAGTGCCATCAAGACCGCCGCAATGACGCCGTTGCAAATGCTGCCGCACTTTGAATTTTTCGGTGCGGAAAAAATCCTGGTTTTCAAAAACGACGCCGGCCCGCAGAGCCGCATCGTCGCCATCGGCCATTTTGGCAACTTCGAGCTTTATGCGCGGTTTGGACAGTTCGTGCCGGTCTTCAAATGCGCGGCGACGTATCGTGGCCTGAACCAGCCCGCGCTGAACCGGCTCATGATGGATTTGCGCAATATTTCCGGCACGCGTTTCTACGAGCGCCGCACCGAGTCCGCCGAACTGCGCGCGGCGATGAGCGACACCGGGCTGCTGCTCGGCCTGCTCGCCGACCAGCACGCCGGGAAAAACGGCCTGCGCCTGCCGTTTTTCGGGCGCGACTGTTCGACCTCCGCCGCGCCGGCGGTCTTTGCGCTGCGCTACAACTGTCCTTTGCACACGGCCATCTGCTATCGCACCGGCCTGGCGAAATGGCGCATCGAGGTGGGCGTGGAAATTCCGACCCGCGTGAACGGCGAGCCGCGCTCCACCGCCGACATCATGCGCGACGTGAACCGGGAATTTGAAAAGGCCGTCCGCCGCGACCCGGCCAACTGGTTCTGGGTGCATCGCCGCTGGAAACCGCCGGAGCCGCGCCGAGAAAAACCTTCAGCCGACATTGCCGCGTGAACATCGTCCCAAAAAAAATCCTCGTGCGCGGCGTCAACTGGCTGGGCGACGCCGTGATGACCACGCCCGCATTGCTGCGGCTGCGTGAAAAATTTCCCAAAGCGCATCTTGCGCTGCTGACGCCGGAAAAACTGCGGGAACTCTGGCTCAATCATCCGGCGGTGGACGAAACCATTTCTTTTGCGCCCGGCGAAAGCGTTTTCTCTGTCGGCAAAAATTTGCGCGGCGGAAAATTCGACCTCGCGCTGGTGCTTCCCAACTCACCGCGTTCGGCACTGGAAGTTTTTCTGGCCGGCATTCCCGCGCGCGTCGGCTGCGCACGGCCGTGGCGGAATTTTTTCCTGACGCAAGTTGTCGCGCCGCGCGCGGACGCGGTGAAAATGCGGAAGCGGTCGGCGGCGGAAATCCGCCGGCTGGTGGCCGCCGATGTGAATCGGCGGAAAGACGACCGCGCTTTCACAAGCGCGGCCACCGCCGGCCATCAAATCCACGAGTATCTGCACCTCGCCGCCGCGCTCGGCGCGAACCCGGAACCGCTCGCGCCGCAGTTGTTCGTGACGCCGGAAGAAATTGAAGCGGCGAAGAAGAAATTCAGGCTGGAGAAAATCACCCGGCCAATTTTCGGACTGAATCCCGGCGCGGAATACGGCCCGGCGAAACGCTGGCCGGCGGAGAAATTCATCGCCGCCGCCAAGGAAATCTCGCAGCGGACTGATTGCGCCTGGATTTTGTTCGGCGGCAAAAGCGATGCGGCCATCACCAACCAAATCGAATCCGCAATCCGCAAGGTGGCCGTCGGCAAAGACCAATCCGCAGTTTTCAATCTGGCCGGAAAGACGTCGCTCCGCGAGCTGATGGCGTTGCTCAAGCTTTGCCGCGTGCTGCTCACGAACGATACGGGCCCGATGCACGTCGCGGCGGCGCTGGGCACGCCGGTGGTCGTGCCGTTCGGCAGCACGTCGCCGGAACTGACCGGGCCTGGGCTGCCGGGCGACCCGCGCAATCATTTGATCAAATCCGATGCGCCATGTGCGCCGTGTTTTCTGCGCGAGTGCCCGATTGATTTCCGTTGCATGAATGGCATCGCGGTTGACCGCGTCGTTGATGCCGTTCTTGAAACAGCGAAGTAAATTTTGCCACAGAGGCACAGAGCGCACAGAGGAGAAAAATCTTTCTCTGTGCGCTCTGTGCCTCTGTGGCTGACAAAACCTTTGTGTCTGCGCTTCTTCATGGTAGTTTTCCGCCGTGGAAACCGTGACCAAACTGACCAACGACCTCGTCGCGTCCTACGCGCAGTTCGGCGGCATCAACCATCTCGACGGCAAAAACCTGCCGTCCAAGCGCGCCA
>Ga0316226_1005164_pt1 | contig 10041 bp, 6 predicted proteins | sample TBH18017metaG_FD_206009 | JGI IMG/M metagenome (GOLD analysis project Ga0316226, IMG submission 206009) | Freshwater microbial communities from Trout Bog Lake, Wisconsin, USA - TBH18017 | ecosystem: Environmental > Aquatic > Freshwater > Lake > Hypolimnion/Profundal zone | place: USA: Wisconsin... | reverse complement strand
GATTTGACGGTCGCCGCCGCCTGGCTGCGACAGCGTCACCCGGGCGTGCCGCACGTCTGGCTCGGCGTCCGCCTGGGCGCCCTGCGCGCCCTGCAAGCCGCCGCCACCGCCGCGCCGGAAGCGCAACCGGATGGCCTCGTCCTGTGGGAGCCGGTCACCGGCCCCGATTTCATCCGGCAACTCCTCCAGCGTCACCTCGTCAACGCCATGCTCGCCTACGGCCGCGCCCAGGTGCCGCGCCGCGAACTGGAGCAGCGCCTGGCCGACGGACAGACCATCGACCTCGACGGCTTCGCCTGGAGCGGACGCCAGGCGGCTGACCTGGCAGCCTGGCTCCCCCTGCCCTGGGCCAAGCCCGCTCTGATCGTCACCACCGGCCCCGACCACGCAACCGCCGACACCTGCCAGCGCCTGGCGCCGGCCGCGACTCGCCTGACCCTGCGCCTGCCGCCTTTCTGGAACACCGTCGGGCTGGTCGATACCAGCGCGCTGACGCAAACCACCGCCGATTGGCTCGTGAAAACCGCAGCCGCCACCAGCCCGCCCGGCGCGCCTGCCGCACCGGCGGCCGTCGGCACAGCCGAAGAGGCCACCGCACCCGCAGGCGAACAGTTCATCTCCTTCCCCGGTGCACGCGGCACGCTGCGCGCGGTCCTCCACCTGCCACAGGACCAGCCGTCGCGCGGTCGCCTCGTGCTGCTGCATGGCTGGTCAGGCGACCGCACCGGCCCGCATCGTATGTTCGTCCACGCGGCGCGCCGCCTCGCCGCACAGGGCTGGACCTGCCTGCGCCTCGATTTCGGCGGACGCGGCGATAGCGACGGCTTGCCCGCCGATGCCACCATTGCCACCATGACGGCCGATACCGGCGCCGCGCTGGCCTGGCTGCGACAGGCGCAGCCGGCCGGCGGTCCGTTGGCAATCCTGGCCATCTGCTCCGGCTGCAAGGCCGCCATCACAGCCGCCGCCGCCCATCCCGACGTCGCGCGTCTGGTGCTCTGGTCCGCCGAGGCCATGGGATCGCTCTGCGCCGGCGGCGTGCAGCGCCAGCGGCGGCTGGCGATGCTGGGCGTCTATGCGCGCAAGCTGCTGCGCGCGGAAACTTGGCGCAAGCTGCTGCGCGGTCGTGTGCGTGCCGGCATGGTCCGCCGCGCCTTGGTTCAACCGGAAGTGCGCTCGCGCGCGGAGGCGCGTGCCGAAGACGCCGCCTTGCGGCAGTTCCGCTCCTTCGGCGGCCAGGTGCTCTTCGTCTGGGGCGCTTCAGATGCCGACACGCCGGGCTCATCATCGGCTTATGAGCGCTTCTGCCGGGAAGCCGCCATCCCCAGCGCCCGCCACACCGTGGCCCATGCCGGGCACAGTTTCTACGGCGTCGCGTGGGAACACGAGGTGCTCGACGTCACCGAGCGCTGGCTGGTCTACCACAGCTCCCCGATCGGCTGACAGAAGGGCCGGACTTCGTCGATGCTCGCCGCACCGCACACGACCATGGCCAGGCGATCGATCCCCAGGGCAATGCCGCCACAGGGAGGCAGGCCGCGCTCCAGCGCCGCCAGGAATGACTCATCCAGCGGATAGACCGCCCGCCCAGCCGCCTGACGCTCGGCGTTGCAGGCGACAAAACGCGCCCGCTGCTGAGCGGCGTCGGTGAGCTCGCTGTAGGCGTTGGCCAGTTCCAGCCCGCCGATGTAGAGTTCCCAGCGTTCCGCCACGGACGGATCGCCCGGCTTGAGCCGCGCCAGTGCAGCAACAGGCGCCGGGTATTCGACCAGCACGACCGGACAGTCATATGCGGCCAGCGCCGGCTCGACCTTGCCAACCAGGTCGTGATCAAAGCGATCGGCATCGAACGCCGCCACCGGGTCCCAGCCAGCATGCTGCCGAAATGCATCCCGCACGGTCAGCCGCACCCAGGGCAAAGCCACATCGACGCCGCGCCCCTCCCACGTGACGCGACTGCCGCCCGTCACCCGGCTCACGACCTGCCGCAGCAACGCCTCGCAATCGCGCAGAATGTCCAGGTAGTCGGCCGGCGTCCGGTACCACTCCAGCAGCGTGAACTCGGGATTGTGGCGCCGTCCCCGTTCACCCGCGCGAAAACAGGGTCCGATCTGATATAGGCGCGTGCAGCCGGCGGCCAGCAGCCGTTTCATGTGCAGTTCGGGCGATGTCCGCAGCCAGGCGCCGCCCGCAGACGGCGCGTCGATCTGCAACTCGGCCGCAGGAGCCGGTATGCGCACCGGCGTTTCAACCTCGAGAAATCCAGCCGCATCGAAGAAGGCGCGGCAGGCCTGCAGCATGCGGCTGCGCGTGGCCAGGTGCTTCAGCACCCCCGTGTCATCGCAGACGCTCATCGCGGCGCTCCCGGCAAGCTGCTCGCAGCCGTTGCGGACCGTTCGTCATCTGCAACCGCGATCGACGAGACCGCCGCGCCGCCGGCCCCCACCAGGCGGACCAGCCGTTCCACCGCCTGCTGCGCCACGCTTGGAGCGGTCCGCGCGCGGGTGTTCGCCGACGTCGCACGGCTCCCGGCGCCACCCGCCTCGTCGACGACGCCGGCATTCCCGGACTGCTGCCGGGCAAACCAGACGACGGGCAGACCCATGCCGCGCAGCAACGCGATGCGCGCCGCAGCCTGATCGGACGCGTCGTTCAGCAGCACGCCTTCGGCCAGGCGGCGCCGCAGAATCGCAGGTAGCGCCGCACCCGCGCGCGAGACGGGAAACCGCGCGAGCGCGAGATACGCACCGTGCGCCTCCGCCGTTTCGACCATGCCCCCCAACGTCTCGTCGCCCAGGCGCAGCGCGGGCTGAATCGGATCGGAAACCAGGACGAGGCATCCGCTGTGGCCGGTGCGCATGGCCGTCGCCGCGGCATGCGGGCGATAGCCCAGCTTCTGCGCAGCCTCGACCACGCGCTGCCGCGTGGCGGCACGCATCCGCCCCGTGTTGCGCAAAGCCCGCGAGGCCGTCATGGCATGCACGCCAGCCGCCGTCGCGATATCCTTCAATGATGGTTCCGTTACCGCCATGGCGCATGCATTCCCTGTGCAAGGGGCACATCGTTCAAGCGGCATACTAGCGCTTCATTCGCGCCACGACCAGCCCCGGCAGCGCACGGCGTTCATGGTATTGAGGCCGGCGCGTCGAGGACGAACGCCACGAGCAGCGGGAAATGGTCGGATCCGACATCGGGCCCGATCGCCCGGCTGACCACCGTGATCCCTGCGCCAGAGAGGCAGTGGTCCAGGGGAATGCGCAACAGGACGTTGGCCGTGGGCCAGGAGGCCTGGACGCCATGGCCCCGCTCGCTATCGCGCAGGCCCGACTCGCGCACCAGCTGCACGAAGGCATGGTTCCACGGCGTCGTGTTCAGATCACCGAGCAGCAGGACCGGCGACCGTGCGCCCTGCAACCAGCGGGGAACCTCAGCCAGTTGCCGGTTGCGCAGCCGGGTGTAAGCCCCGCCGAGTGGCGGCAGCGGATGGGTCGCCAACACCGTGCAGGCGCCCTGGGGCGTCATGATCTCGGCCAGGATCGATGGCACGCCGACCTCGTCCAGCGTGAGAATCCGGGAGTGGAGCACCGGGAAGCGGCTAAAGAGCGCGATGCCGAAGCTGTCGCCGCGCGGCATGCAGACCGACTCATGATAAGCGGCCAGATCGGGCCTCAGCGCCATCAGCCAGCGGTCATCGACCTCCTCAAGCACGAGCAGATCGGGATCGAGACGGCGGATGGCCCGGCCGACCTCGTCCGGCTTTCCCGACTCGCAGTTGACATTGGCCAACATGGCCCGCATGGGCGCCGCATCCCTGCGTGCCGCGGCAGGCGGCGGCCCCCCGAAGAAGAGCGGGACGATCAGCGCACCATTGAGCAGCGCCAGCGCGCCAAAAACCGCCGCAGTCCAGCGCTTGCGGAAGACCAGCATCGCGATGGCAGCCAGGGCCAGCCCGCCGCCCGCCTGCACGCGAAAATGGGAGCACAAATCGAACGTCCAGTGAAATGTGCCGCAGAAGCCGGCCAACGTCGCGCCTCCGGCAAGCCAACCGGCCGCCTCGACCAGACCGGCCAGGCGCAGGCGACGGGCAAGCAGCCCGAGCTGATGCTCCGCGTGCTTCATGATGCGTGCCGGTTGGTTGGCGACGGGTGCACAGGGGAAAACGTAACCCGTTGCATAGCCTCTGTACAGCGCCGATCTCGCACGCCTCGCAAATCCTTGTGTTGCGCAAATCCTTGTTGCCAGCCCCTGTCGGGCTCGCGTACCCTTGTTTATGGACCGTTCGCGGTCCGGAAGGATGATCCCGGCATGTTCACTGGAACATACACGGCGCTTGTGACGCCGTTCAACCGCGATGGACGCGTCGATTACGGTCGCTTGCGCGCCCTGATCGACTGGCAGGCCGCCTCGGGCATCGATGGCATCGTGGCCGTCGGCACCACCGGCGAATCTCCGGCCCTGGACTACGATGAGCACATCGAGGTCATCCGCGTGACGGTTGAGTCCTGCCGCGGCCGCATGCAGGTGATCGCCGGCACCGGCGCCAATTCCACCTCTGAAGCGCTGGATCTGACCCGCCGCGTCCTCGACCTCGGCTGCCAGGCTACCCTGCAGGTCACGCCGTACTACAACAAGCCCAATCAGGAGGGGCTCTACCGCCATTTCAGCGCCGTGGCCGATTTGGGGCTGCCGGTGGTGCTCTATAACGTGCCCGGCCGCACCGGACGCGAGATCGACGTGGCGACTGTCGCGCGCCTGGCCAAGCATCCGAAGATCGTGGCCGTCAAGGAGGCCGCCGGCAGCGTGGAGCGCGTCAGCGCCATCCGCAACGCCTGCGACCTGCCGATCCTTTCGGGCGATGACAACCTCACGCTGCCGATGATCAGTGTCGGCGCGCAGGGCGTCATCAGCGTGGCATCCAACGTCGTGCCGCGCGAAATGGCGGACCTGGTGCGCGCCGCGCTGCATGGCGACCTGGCCGGCGCGCGCATCCTTCACCACCGCCTCTATCCGCTCTTCCGCGATCTCTTCATTGACGCCAATCCCATTCCGGTCAAGGCCGCACTGGCGATGATGGGCCGCATCGAAGAGGTCTACCGCCTGCCCTTGTGCGAACCCGCCGATAAAATCCGCGCCCAGTTGCGGCAGACACTGTCGGCATTGGGACTGGTGTGAGCCTCCCTTCCCTCTGCCAAGGAACGTTCCCATGACGAAACTCGCCATTCTGGGTGCCGCCGGCCGCATGGGCCAGACGCTGCTGCGCTGCGCGAAAAGCCAGGCCGACCTGCAGACGGTGGCCGCCATCGAGGCCGCCGGTCATGCCGCCCTCGGCCAGGACGCCGGCCTGCTGGCCGGCATCGGCGCGATCCAGGTGCCGATCACCGCCACCATTCCCGCCGACGTGCAGGTGGTGATCGACTTCACCTTTCACACCGCTGCACCCGCCACGCTGAAGGCGGCCGTGGCCGGACACCAGGCGGTTGTGCTGGGCACCACCGGCCTGACGGCCGAGGAACAGGCCTGCGTCCATCAGGCCGCCAGGCAGATTCCCATCGTCTGGGCGCCCAACATGAGCCTGGGCGTCAACGTGCTGCTTGACCTCGTGCGCCGCGCGGCCGCCATCCTGGGCCCGGACTACGACGCCGAAATCGTAGAGATGCATCACCACTTCAAGAAGGACGCGCCCAGCGGCACAGCGCTGGCCCTGGCCGAATCCCTGGCCCAGGGTCGCGGCGTAGCCCTCAAGGATGTCGTCTGTTACGGCCGCGAAGGCATGACCGGCGAGCGGCCGCGCGGCGAGATCGCCATTCACGCGCTGCGCGGCGGCGACGTGGTCGGCGACCATACCGTCATGTTCGCCACCGAGGGTGAGCGCGTAGAGCTCTGTCACCACGCCAGCAGTCGCGAGTCCTTCGCCCGCGGCGCCCTGCGCGCAGCCGCCTGGGTGCAGGGTCGCCAGCCCGGCATCTACACCATGCGTCACGTGCTGGGCCTCGACTGAGAGAGACGGAAACCGCAGATGAACGCGGATCAACGCAGATGATCTGCCTCACTCCGGCGAACGAAATAGCAGGCGTACGACACCCGACAAGTTGTTTTTGGACCCCCTTTTCTCCGCTCCTCTCAGCGTTCATCTGCGTTGATCTGCGGTTTCGTCCCTCCTTGGGCGACCGTGTGCTGCAATGGAAGCCATTCTCTCACTCGGCTCAAATCTGGGCGACCGTTGCGCCCATCTGACGGCCGCACGCGACGCCTTGGCCAGCCTGCCGCACACGCGGCTCGTGGCGACGTCGCGCCTCTATGACACCGAACCGGTGCTCCCCGCCGGCAGTGCACCGCAGCCCGCGTTTCTCAATGCTATCGTCATTGTGGAAACGACGCTGGACGTACATGACCTATCGACGCGCATGCACGCCATCGAGGATCGGCTTGGACGCCTGCGCGCGGGCGAAAGCCCCGCGCCCCGCGTCATCGACATCGACCTGATCTGCTGCGGCGACCTGGTGCTTGACGAGCCATCCCTGCGGCTGCCCCACCCGCGCGCGGCGTCGCGCCGTTTCGTGTGCGCACCGCTGGCCGAGGTGCGGCCCGATCTCGTGCTGCCCGGCCAGACCCGCACGGTGCGCGATCTGCTGGCAGCCCTGCCCTGCGTTCCTGGCGTGCGCCTGGCCCGCGAGCCATGGGCCTTCGCCACCTGATCCAACAGGCCCGGCCCTGGTTTCCTGTGGACGGCACTCGCCGCTTCGGTCACGCGTGTCCCGATGTCGTTCTCAACCAACCTCTGCGGGAGATTGTCTTCTCTGCTTTCTTCTAGTTCAACGATCACACTGAAGGTTTCGACGATCCATCCGCGGATCGGCAAATCCGTCCGATGTGTTGACTTCCTTTTCTCTTGCCGTTCTGAGGCGGTGTCTCCACCCACGCCATTCGAACCATTTCATTCTTCTCATCTTGGCATTTAGGTCATTTGAGGACGCAACGGCAAGTCCTCCATCATCGCTGAGAAGAAGCCGCTCTAGTTGTTCATGACGGGCCATCCATGCCGCCGGGGTGTCGAAAACGTCTCTTGCTGAAACAACGCGTCTCGCCGCTGAGAAGTCATATCCGTGAGTGAAGAGACAGGGCCCAACTCCCTCTGGCAATTTATCGTTGTACCCGCCGATGTAACAGCGGGCCGCGATAAGACTGCCGCCTCGTGACCACACCAATTCTTCGAAACTCAGGCTATCGTCAGCGGTGACACTTCCAATCCAGCGCACGTCGGTTTCTGAGTTCGACGGGGATACCAAAAGGGAAAGCGTCCTCCCCATGAGGGACCCGTGCCAGATGAGATAAGCTGACCTGCTCTTGTCTGGTGACAGAAATACCGCGATTCGTGGGCTTTCGAAGTCATAGTCGACAAAGTGGTAGACACGAAATGCCCCTAGCGCGATCATTGCGATGATCACGCTCGCTAAGAGTAAGACGATCTTCTTGCGTTTCGTCAATTATCTCCCAAAGCCAACGTTGCCGCTGTGCCGCCGCTGCCCGAAGCCTTGCCATTCCCAGTCTCACCGGTCCAGCGCTGGCAGCGGTCGCGCACCAGCGGCTTGTTCGGCCTATCCTTGGAAGGCGTTCTCGCTGCCTTTGAACCATTGCACGAGTGCAAAGACTAAGTTGGTTGTATTTGTGGCCAGGCCAATGATGGGCACATCCCGTCGAAAGCTGTATTCGTCGATTGGATCCAAAGCCTCGCAGCCGGTGCAAATCGTGTAATCCCCACACTCGGCGGAGATGGCGAGCAGTCTCTTGGAGAATTCGGAAAGTGGAAGGCCCCGTTTTCCTGCCGTCCAACCCTTTCCCGGCCAGGAACGTGATGACCCGCGCCCGGCGTGCGGCTCGCGGCAGAGCAGGAGCGGTCGTGAACCCCGGACCGGGTCAGCGGTGCTTGCCGCCCGGGCGCCGATGCTGTGAGGATGGCCGCGCCAAAGGCCGCCCGCCTTGCTGCGCGTGACGATCAGGCCTGCCGGATGGGCCGGATGGCCGCGCGGGCCGGCCGCGATCCCGCGTGTCCGCGTGCGACATGCCGCGTGCCGGAGCAGACGTCGCCGCCCCGCCCTTTTCCCGCACCAGGCCAAAATCAGCGCGGCGCGCATCGAAGTCGACGCGCGCGACGATGACGCGCAGACGCGTGCCCACGCGGTAGATGTCCGAACCCACGCTCAACGCTTCCGATGCGCTGTTATAGCGCACGAACTGGTCTGAGATGGACGAGATATGCACGAGGCCGGAGACCTGGATGGCCAGCACGTCGACGAAGAGGCCGAAGTTGGTCACGCGGCTGACCACGGCGTCGTAGACCACCGGCTTGCGGTCGTCAAGCTGCTGCTGCAGGAAGCGGAACTTCTTGATCTCGATCAGCGCGCGCGAGGCCTCGTCGGCGACCTGCTCGCGCGCCGTGCACTGTGCGGCCGTGCGCTTCAGGTAGTCGTCGGGCATCGCGCCGTGGCCCGCTTCGCCGGCGACCAGGCCGGCCAACTGGCGGTGGAGCACGAGGTCGGCATAGCGGCGGATCGGCGAGGTGAAGTGGGCGTAGTGCTGCTTGGCCAGGCCGAAATGGCCGGCCGCTTCAGCCGAATAGAGCGCCCGCTTCATGCTGCGCAGCACCAGTGTGTGGATGTGGGTGCAGAGCGGATGGTCGGACGTGTCGGCCAGAAACTTGGCCATGCGCCGCGGATCCCCCAGGTCGGGGGCCTTGACGCCGAGGATTGCCAGATTGGCGCGCAGCTCCTCGAGCTTGTCGGGATCGGGAGCCTCATGCAGGCGGGAGATGATGCGGACACCGCGGGAGGCCAGCTCGGCGGCCACGGCCTCATTGGCGGCCACCATGCACTCCTCGATCAGGGTATGCGATTCGTCGTGCGGCACGATCGCGATGCCGGTCATGCGGCCATCGGGGCCGATGCGCACCTCGCACTCGGGCACCTCGAGGTCCAGCGCCGCCTTGGCGAAGCGCCCTTCGCGCAACTGCCGCGCCAGCGCGCGCACATCGGTCAGCAGCGCGCGCGTCTGCGGCGGCACGGCGTCCAGGCCTTCGGGCTGACGGTCGCTCATGATCGCCATAGCCTGCTCGTAGGTCAGACGCTGGCGGGAATGGATGCGGGTGCGGGCAAAGCGACGGGCGACCGGACGCCCGGTGGTGTCAAAGGTCAGGAAGGCCGAGAAGGTCAGCCGGTCCTCGTTGGGACAGAGGCTGCAGACGCCGTTGGAGAGCTGCTCGGGCAGCATGGGGATCACCTTGTCCACCAGATAGACGCTGTTGCCGCGCTCGTAAGCCTCGGTGTCCAAGGCGCCGCCGGGGCGCACGAAGTGGCTGACATCGGCAATGTGCACGCCCAGCACGCGGCGTCCCTGGGCATCGAAGGTCAGCGAGATGGCGTCGTCGAAATCGCGCGCCTTGAGGGGGTCAATCGTGATGATGTACGTGCCGCTCAGATCCTCGCGCGACCCGGGCCGCTGCATGCGCGTGGCCACGGCTTCCGCCTCCTGGATCACCTCGGCAGGAAACTCCATGGAGAGGTCGTACTGCCGCATGACAACCGTGGTGTCGAGCGACGGCTTGTCGGCCGGCCCGATCACGTCCACGATCTCGCCCTCAGGCGCCACATGGCGGTTGACCCAGTTGGTGAAACGCACGACGACGCGGTCGCCGTCGCGCGCGCCGCGCGCATCCGGGACGTAGAAATTCAGGCGGTAGACCGGGTTCAGCGGCACGACGCAGAGGAACTTGCCGGTGGTGCAAAGCGTGCCGACGATATCGCGGGGCGAGCGCGAGACGATGCGGATGACCTTGCCCCGCGGCTCGTCGCCGGTGGGCGCCGGCTGCAGGCGCACGGTCACCGTGTCATCGGGCAGCGCGGTGCCGAGATCGTCGGCACCGACCCAGATCGTGCGGCCGGTCGCGCCGTCGGCCACCAGACCGGCGCCGGAGCGGATCATGCGCAGCTTGCCGGTGGCCAGGTCAGCCGGCCGGCCCAGACCATAGACACCGGGACGCAATTCGAC
>Ga0316226_1005156_pt1 | contig 10051 bp, 6 predicted proteins | sample TBH18017metaG_FD_206009 | JGI IMG/M metagenome (GOLD analysis project Ga0316226, IMG submission 206009) | Freshwater microbial communities from Trout Bog Lake, Wisconsin, USA - TBH18017 | ecosystem: Environmental > Aquatic > Freshwater > Lake > Hypolimnion/Profundal zone | place: USA: Wisconsin... | reverse complement strand
GTAATCGGGCACGTTGGCTACCCAGATTTTTTTCGCCGTGGCAGCATCCACATCCACATTGTCATAGCCCACGCCGTAACGGGAGATGATGCGGCACTGCGACAACTGATTGATGAAATCCGCCTTGAAGGGCGCCAGATTGACGATAATACCGTCCGCTGCCCGCCCGATTCTGAGCAACTCCGAGGCGTCCTGACTCTTGACGTTCACCACCTGGGCGCCGATGGCCTGTAAAACTTCGGTTTCCTCATGATAATGCGGATACCGGTCGTCGGCGATCACAACGTGATAAGCCATATGATTTTCCTTTTTCAGGAAGCGTGCTGTGTGGCGCCCGTATTTCGGCTATCCGCCGTATGGCGGAGTCACAGCAACGCAACCGGAACGCATCAAAAGAACCCGCTGTCTTGTCAAGAAAGGCACCCCCCTGTGTCCAACAGGCTACACGCTTTTGGCTGCGGCCACCAATGCTGCGCTCTTTTTTGCAACAGCCTCCTCGGTCCAGTCCGGATTCACGGCCACATAAACAGTCCGTCTCAGGATGCTGAGTGTTTTGGCGCAAACGCTGTCGCTGTAGTCCATGCGCAACCCCTGATTCTTGGCAAAGTTGAAGGGGTTCATGTCCGGATGGTGCGCGATGCGCTTCATGCGCAGAGGTTCCCATTTGGTGTAGACATGCTTGCCGGTATCGATCACAACCGTGCCTTCGACTCCCGGCGCTGTGGCGAACTTCCGGGCTGTGGCTTCATCCTTGAATTGCATCGCCACCATCACTCCGCAGTCTCCGTCCGCATCGTTGCTCGGCGCAAAGATATTCTCCGAAACCGCTGCAATGGCCTTTGCGAGGCGTTTTCGAGTGATCCGCAAATCGCGGATAATACCGTCCAGGCGTTGCATCTGCATGCGGGCCAGCGCGCCGGTCACTTCATCCGCCCGGTATTGCTGCGCCACGAAGACGGGGATGGAGAATTCGCAAGACCGGGGACGGAAGGATGTTCCGGAATCGTGATAGGCGTAGGCCGTCTCGTAGAGACTGCGGTCATTGGTCACCAGGCAACCGCCTTCTCCGCCGGCTGAAATGATCTTGAAGAAATTGAAGCTGTAAGCGCCCGCATCACCCCATGATCCGGTCCGCTTGCCATGATAACTCCCGCCGTTCATCTGGCAGGAATCTTCAATGACTTTGACATTATGCTTTCGAGCCACAGCCAGAATGCGTTCCAAATTGGCCGCCCGGCCAGCCATATGCACCGGAATAACGGCGCGTGTATGCGGTCCGATCTTGCGTTCAAAATCAAGGGGATCCAAGCCGAGCGTCTCGTCAATATCCGCAAGCACCGGAATGGCGCCGACGGTCAAAACGGCTGTGGCTGTGGCCATCCATGTATAGGCAGGCACAATAACCTCATCCCCCGGACCGATGCCGGCGCCGGCAAGACAGCAAGTCAAGGCAGCCGTGCCGCCACCGCAATGCAGGATGGCATACTTCATGCCCATCATCTCTGCCCATTCAGCCTCAAACCGGTCGACCTCTTGTAGATGCCCTGTACTGGGGTCGCCATAGCGAAACCACTGTTTGGATTGAAGAACCTTGGTCACTTCGTCGATTTCTTGCTGTCCTGAGCGATACATGTCACGACTCCTGTCATACGGCGGTCTTGCAAACCTGTCAACAACCCCGGCTTAAACAACTCCGGTTATTGCCTTGTTGTCAGAAAAAAGGTTACGCCAAGGCGTGCGGTTTATCAACGAACAATTCTTGCTACTTCTTAGCATTTCAGGCCTGTCTTTCATGCGCGTCTGAATGAAATCAGAGGTATTGATGCGTTAAGGCAAAAGCCAGCGAGGCGCAATCTGGTCGGTTTCGTCCGCCGTCGACAGCCAGCGCAGAAGACGGTCCTTCATCTCTGCTTCGATTTTTTGGTGCCGCGACAGACCATGCAGGTTGATGTTTTCGGATGGGTCCTTCTCCAAATCGTAGAGCTCAGCATAACCATCCGGATAATAGTTGTACTTCCAGCGGCGGGTGCGGACCATCTTGGCGTCGGGATGGCGCGTGCCTTTTATCCCCTGTCGTTTCTTGAAATCAAAATCGTATGCGCCCATGGTGATCACTTCCGGAATGATGTTCTCGCAAAACACAGCCTCCCGGGACTGGTAGGGACGGCCACCCGGGACAAGAAGCGGCACAAGACTCGTGCCCTGGTTTTCGTAGGGCTCATCCAGCCCGGCAAGCTCGAATAGGGTCGGAAGAAGGTCTATCGATTCGATCAGCTCATCGCTCTTCCCCGGACGCACATGGCCGGGATAGCTGATCATGAACGGAATACGAATCGATGAGTCATAGAAGCAGTTTTTGCCCATGATTCCATGCTCAAACAGTTGATCGCCATGATCGGATGTAAAGACCACAATCGTATTGTCCGCGAGTCCGGTTTTTTTCAATGTGTCGAGGATCAGCCCCACTTCACGATCGATGTGGCTGATGGATCCATAATAGCTGCGGTAAAGCCACTGCAGGAATACAGGGTCATTATATTGCTGGTAATCGATACGCTCGATCAACACCCGGAGCGGAGCGGGAAGCTTCTGGACATCCGCAGGCGTCATCTTGGGCGGCAGAGGAATTTTCACATCGTTGTACATATCGGCGAACGGCGCGGGCAGTTCGAAATCCGCATGCGGTTTCCAGAAGGAGCTAAACAGGAAGAAGGGGGACTTGGTTTGGGCCAATTGCTCCAAATGGTGTCGGGTCCGCACGCCGGTCCATGTGGTTTCATGGAACTCATCCCGGATTTCGGTGCGGAACGGGTTGCATCCGGACGGAATATCCCTGGCTAAAGCGCGGTAATAGGTTTTTCGGTCTGGATCTTGTTCCTTTTGCCATTTGACGTAGTCCGACCACGGGTCGCAGAACGGCACGGCGTCATGCAGTTCGACAAAATCGAATCCGGTCCGTCTGGCCTCTTCGGGAGTAGCCGGGTAATAATGTAATTTGCCGACCACGCCCGTCCGATATCCCGAGTCGCGCAGCCGTGCCTGCATAAGCGTCTCGCGAGGATCGAGAGGTGTGTAATTGACCCGGTTGCGATGCGCATGCGCGTAGCGGCCTGTGAAAAAGCTCGTGCGCGACGGCACACAGACCGGTGCCTGAATGTAGGCGTTGCTGAAATTGACCGACTGACCGGCCAGTCTGTCAAGCTGCGGTGTCTTGATTAGATTGTTGCCGTTGGCGGCGACACAGTCCCAGCGTTGCTGGTCTGTCATGATAAAAAGAATGTTCGGTTTCATGTTTTCTCCTCAAAGCAATCTGTTCGCCAGCCCGTCATTCGCGGCAGTGCTTCGACAGTCTCAAATGGAACCACCTCGTCAACATCCCAATTGTTACGCGGGAAACAAACCCCCGTCAATTTACGATTCGTGCCATTTCTTAGCTATTCATGTTGGACCGAGAACTGAGGCGCGTACCAATTCCTGTTGCGGACCGGAAAGCAGAAGATACAGCCATCCAGGAGAAAAAGACCATCCGGAAGAGACCGGGTTAGACTTGTGTTACAGCCAGCTTGAGAGATAAGATTATAAATTGAAATTGCACTCTGACTCAGGCCGTTTGGTCTTTTGCTTTGGAGGACGCCATGAGGTCCGTTTTTTTCGATGCTCCCAACCTGAATATTCTTGCCGCTCCCTGGCATTGGAAAATTGTAAGCTCTTTGTTTCCTCCGGATGTTGCTCCTTCGAACGACCGCGCACATCAAAAATGGATGGCTCATGGACAAAACCAACACACGAACGCTCACGATGAAATTCTGATCGCGCTACAGGGTTGTGGACACTACGGGACACAGGGCAAAGTCTACCCATGCCAGCCGGGATCTGTGTTTTTCTTCAATCGAACCGACCGCCATGACACGGGTTATCCTCCTTCTGCAAAAGGCATGATCCATATATGGATTCATCTCCTGGAAGGATCGGCCTATGCCCTGGTCGAGAAAATTGACAAGGGCGCCAAACCGCAAATTCTTTGTCGCGTCGATCTGTTCGAGGAAAACGTCGCATTGTCGATGCTTACGCAAACCTGGCGCAACATGCGCACACCGAATGAGCCCCTGTCGAAGTTCTATCGCTCGCAACTGGTTGCCGCGTTATACATGGTCGTTGTCGAACTCGTTGAACACAGTCTCGCCGATCCGTCCACCCATGACTCTTTCGGCAAGCGTGCGATTCGCCACGTCACGGATCACGTCGCCGCGAACAAGGAACTGAACTTCAGCATAGACGATCTGGCTCTGATGGCAGGTTACAGCAAGTATCACTTTGTCCGATTATTCAAGAAGCACACCGGTCAAACGGTTCACCACTTCCTAAATGGGTGCCGCCTGGCCCGCGCAACCGATATGCTGGCGGGCGGTCATCGCCGGAAGGAAGTTGCCGCTGTGCTGGGATTCAAGCACGAATCTTCATTCTCCCGGTGGCACAAAATGTGCCTCGACGCCGCAAGGAAGAGCGCCCGAAAAAAGGAAATCGGCCTGTATTAGAACAACGAGCAACCTCTCTCTCGCCTCGACCCCAGCCTGCTTGACCCGACAACGGTCGTGTAGTAAGTTGCCGGAGAGAAGCCCAAGCGGCAGCGCGCGGCAAGTTATGGCGTGATTTTTTCCATGTTATGCGCATACATCCCGATTGCAGGGAAAACGGTTTTGCAATTGCCGATGTCTGAGCGTCACTCGTGAGCGACGATGGCCGCTTGAAAGGATGAGACATGGCCGACAAAGAGAGTACCAGCCTGGAAATCGGCAACCTCAAAACCGAATTGGCCATCATCCCCATCGGCGCCACGGAACAGCATGCGCATCATTTGCCCGTCATGACCGATGCTTTTATTGCTGAGAAAGTCTGCGCCGAAGCGGCAAAAAGGATCCAGGCATACCTGCTGCCGGTGCAACCCTTTGGGACTTCAATCGAAAACATGGACGGGCCTGGAACGGTAACACTCCGGCCTCTGACCCTGCGAAGCGTACTCAACGATCTCGTGGATTCGCTTTACCAACAGGGTTACAAAAAAATCTTTGTGATCAACTTTCACGGCGGCAATTTCATCTTGAAGCCGGCCATCCGGGAGATCAATTACGATCGCAAGGAAGGAACGGTCTTTTATCTTGATCCCTGGGATGCGTTGTTCGCGCCGGAAGATCTGCACGCGGGATTCGCTGAGACTGCGCTGATGCTCTATTTATGGAAAGGCGATCTGAAATATAAAAATCTAAAGGCCGTGAAGCCCGCTCGGCACAAAAGAAGCGACCTGGATTGGATCGGCATGGTTGGCGCGACCAAGGGCGCTGGCTACTGGGGAGATCCCTCGCGCGCCACGCAGGCCGACGGCAAACGCATCTTTGAACAATTGGTCACAGCGACCCTCTCCGAGATTCAACGCCTCCTGAACGTGCATATGCGCAAGCCGGGAAAGTCTTGACGCCCTCTGATCGCACCGTTATGTTCCCCAAAAAAAGGAAAAATATGGGCACGCAAACGAACAAGAAGCTGGCTGAAATGTTTTCACTGGAAGGCAAAGTAGCGGCTATTACAGGCGCTGGAGGCGTTCTTTTCGGCGCGATCGCACATGGCCTTGCCGAAATGGGCGTGAAGATTGCCGCATTGGATCTGCGCCTGCAGGAATCGCAACGCACAGCCGATGAAATCACGAAAAAGGGAGGCAAAGCCATCGGACTGGCCATTGACGTGCTCAAGCCGGAGAGCGTTGCACAAGCCAAAGATGCCGTTTTGGCCGAGTTCGCCCGAGTGGATATCCTGATTAACGGCGCCGGCGGTAATCACCCCAAGGCGACCACCAAAAAAGAAGAAGGAATATTTTTCCCGGATCTGTCGGCGGACGGCATCCGTTTTGTATTCGACCTGAACATTCTCGGAACGGTCATCCCCTCGATGGTCTTCTCCAAAGTCATGATCGATCAAGGCGAGGGCGTGATCATCAATACGTCTTCGATGAGCGCCGATACGCCTCTTTCGCGCACGCCAGCGTACTCCGCGGCCAAGGCCGGAGTCAGCAACTTCACCAAGTGGCTGGCCGCTGACATGGCTTTCAATCATTCGCCTCGAATCCGCGTGAATGAAATCCGGCCGGGTTTCTTTCCCACCCTTCAAAATGCCGATCTGATCAACAAGACCCCGGGCATGGTCACCGCCACGCGCGGCTCGGACATCCTGGGCAAGACGCCCATGAAACGCTACGGCAAGCCCGAGGAGCTTTTGGGCGCCATCGCCTATCTCTGTTCCCCCTCCGCCGCCTTCACGACTGGCAGTAGCATTGCTGTTGACGGCGGATACGGCTCATTCAGCGGCGTGTAACGTTTTCAAACTTTTTTGCCACGGGCTGCCGGTTGCGACCAACCGGAAATACAGGCGGCTTCGTTCCAGCCTGGCATGGAAACGCAAGCGCGAGATTTGAAAAAAGACAATGCCTGCGGGTTAAACCACTTTTTCAACAAGAAGTACGCGATGAACAATAAATCCAAACCGCCAACCATGTGTATTCAACCTCCCATACGTAATTTTACTCCGATCAGCGCCGATGCGCTCCGCGCCCTGCTTGCACGCATTCCGAAGGCGCGTGTGTCTGTGCTGGGTGATTACTGCCTCGACATCTATTGGTTTGCGGACTCCGTGCGTGGCGAACCGTCCGTCGAAACCGGACTGAAAACCCGGCCTGTGCAGACCCAGCGTTATTCTTTGGGCGGTGCCGGCAACGTGGTCGCAAATCTCGTGGCTTTGGGTTGTCGCAACATTTCAAGCCTGGGTGTGCTTGGCGACGATCCCTGGGGACGTGAGCAACTCCGCATCCTGAAAACCTTTAGCGTCAACACCGATGGCATGCTGGTTCAGAAAAAACACTGGGACACGCTGGCCTATAACAAACCGCATCTGGATGGCCGGGAGGATTCCCGCTTCGATTTTGGCAACTTCAATGTGCTGGCTGACGCCGTGGCGGATGAACTGCTCGCCTGCTGCCGCGCGCGCATTGGCCAATCCGATGTGTTCATCATCAACGAACAGGTCAAACAAGGCATTCACTCAGACCGGTTCCGCGCCGGCCTGGTTAAACTGATTGCGGAGTTTCCCAAATGCATTTTTCTCGTCGACAGTCGCCATTACAGCGAATATTTCACGGGCGCTTGTCTCAAAATCAACAGTCACGAGGCGATGCGGCTGTGCGGAAAATCACAGGACCTTAAAACGGAAGTCTTGCGCACGGATGCTTTCGGCGCCGCGGAAATGCTTTTTGCGCGCTTTGGAAAACCGGTGGTGCTCACACGCGGCAGTCGCGGCATGATTTTGCGCGATGAGAACGGCATCTGCGAAATACCAGGCACCCAGGTGCTGGGTCGGGTGGACACGGTCGGCGCGGGCGACAGCACGCTTGCCGGGCTTGCCCTCGGCCTGGCCACGGGAGCCACGCCGGAAGAAGCGGCCCAGCTTGGCAATTTTGTGGCCACTGTGACCATCCAGAAACTGAATCAAACCGGCACGGCCACGCCGGAGGAGATCATAGCCGTCGGCGCGGACTGTGATTACGTCTACCGTCCTGAACTCGCCGAGGATCCGCGCCAGGCCCGGTTTCACCCCAATACAGAGTTTGAAATTGTTGACCCGCAGACCTTCGGCAAGCGGCGCATCACCTGTGCCATTTTCGACCATGACGGCACCATATCCACGTTGCGGGAGGGCTGGGAAAAAGTCATGGAGCCCGTGATGGTCAAAGCCATTCTGGGGCGGAAATACGCCACAGCCGACGAGGCGCTTTATCACCGGACCGTTGACCGGGTACGCGAATTCATCGAGAAAACCACAGGCGTGCAAACGCTGGTGCAGATGGAAGGACTTGTCGCCATGGTGCGCGAGTTTGGTTGCGTTCCGGTCGAGGAAATTCTGGATGCGCAGGGTTACAAGAAGGTTTTTAACGATGCGCTGATGACGACCGTTCGCGCCCGCGTGGACAAGCTCAACCGGGGCGAACTCGCAGCGGACGATTTCACCATCAAGAACGCCATGCCGTTCCTGCAACGCCTGCGCGCAGCAGGCGTCAAGATGGTGCTGGCCAGCGGCACCGATCAGGAAGATGTCATCGCCGAGGCAAAAGCCATGGGATACGCGGATCTTTTTGTCGGCGGCATTTATGGTTCCATTGGCGACGTGCGTCACGAGGCCAAGCGCGTAGTGCTTGACCGCATCTTGCGCGATCTCGGCCCTGCCGGTATTGCGGGATTGGTCACCTTCGGCGACGGTCCGGTTGAGATGCGCGAGTCCCGCAAACGGGGTGGCTACGCCGTGGGCCTGGCCTCAGACGAAATCCGGCGATTCGGCATGAATCCATCCAAACGTTCGCGTTTGATCCGCGCCGGCGCGGATTTGGTGATTCCAGACTTCTCGCAACTGGAAAAATTGCTCGAACTGCTTGGAATTCCAAAATGTTAGTTACGCTCCGCGCCGGAACCGTTTCTGCCTTCGCATGAGCCATGCGACACTTGATTTCAGGCGAAACTCAAATGCGCGATCTCGGCGATGTGTACGACAGGCAGAGAGATCACGGCGTACCCATCTTCTATCGCAAAAGGAATCGTTTGTCCGGATCGCATAAGCGTGACCGATTTAAGGTGTCGTCCTCGAGGTATCAGGATTCTGGCCACCACGTTTTGAACCGGAATGAAATCCTGCCGCATGCGTCCGACCGTGTCGTCCTTGAACCCCACATTGGCGCAAATCCAAAATGCCAAATCCCCTCCTGGAGCGCGGCGGAGCACCCCGTAAACTCCGCGAGGGGCAATCAGGCTGAACGGCATCGGCGCATCGCCGCCCAGGTAGCGAATCATGGACGCCAACATCCGCTGAAGTGAAAGGATGCGCGTGGCGACGTACTGAGCCTCCAGGCTTCCAGCCACATAGACGACCCGTCCCCGCCCGTAATTGTTGACCACAATCGCGGGCCCAAGCGTTTCCTGGCTTTCGAGATTGACGCATTCCGCCAGAACAGTTGCCCCCGGTCGAGGCGTGACAGGTATCCGTCTCGCATCACCCATCACAATCTTTTTCTCGTGATACGTTCCAAGCGCCGGGTGGGACCGGATGATCAGATAGAACGTGTTCGTTTGGCCTGCCGGGGCTTCTCCTTGCATATCCACGCCCAAGAGTTCCCGCAATGCGCCGCCATCCTTCCGCAACGCGCCGGTTTCGTTGTAGAGGCCCGAATCGTAGGTGGCCAGCAACGCGCCGCCTTCTTTCACCCAATCGGCCAGCAAGCAGGCATCCTCGTCCCTGATGGCGGATGCTCCGCAAAGCGCGATAACACGCTGGCTTTTCAGCCATTCTGCGCTCAGTTCCGTGCTGGGATTGACATCAAAACCAATGCGCTCGTCCAACATGACCAGCGCAAAACCTTCACTCATGGCTACATTCCAACTCCGGCGTTTCGTTCGCCAGAGTTCCAAGGACTCGGCAGTTGGAACCAAAGAGACGTAAGATACCGGAACGCTGTCCTTGAAAAGATGTTCGGCGCGTTGCATCAGGGCAAAGACTTCCTTGACGGGTTCCGTGCTGCCCTCCCCGATTCCGTACAGCAGACGGTTGACAGTACAATAGAGAGGCATGTTTCCGCCCGCAAGGTCTGCAAAGCCTTCCATGCGAATTTCGTCCCCGTCCTCCAGATTCAGGCAGTGCGGCGTCCAGGGACGATTGTGCGGCGGTTCTCCATTGGCGGCCACGTCATAGCCGCCCATATAGGTCTGCGCCAGCTTCCGGGTGGGCCGGGCCATCGATGCGCCCATCATCGCCCGGAACAGACGCTGATAAAACTGCGCGCTGTACTCGACCATGAATCCGTCCGAGTACCGATATTGCACATGAAAAGTCCCGGGCTTCCATGTGGCGCCGTTGTGACAAAGCATGAATTTTCCGCTCTTATGGATAATCGCGCGAAGATCGACCAGATCCTCTTCGGTCAGCATGTTGGCCCAGTCCGTCCAGGCCGCCAAAGCCTTCACAT
>Ga0316226_1005155_pt1 | contig 10053 bp, 9 predicted proteins | sample TBH18017metaG_FD_206009 | JGI IMG/M metagenome (GOLD analysis project Ga0316226, IMG submission 206009) | Freshwater microbial communities from Trout Bog Lake, Wisconsin, USA - TBH18017 | ecosystem: Environmental > Aquatic > Freshwater > Lake > Hypolimnion/Profundal zone | place: USA: Wisconsin... | reverse complement strand
GCAGTGCTCTTGAGCAAAAAGGACCTCAAATGACCCCCATCGGCCTCCAACATTACCTCGTCGTCAGCGTGCTTTTGTTCTGCCTCGGCTTGCTGGGCGTGATGGTGCGCCGCAACCTGCTCGTCATTTACATGTCGCTGGAATTGATGCTTAACGCCGCCAACCTGGCCCTGGCGGCCTTCTCCCGTTTCAACAACAACCTCGACGGCCAGGTCGTCGTCTTTTTTATCATCACCGTCGCCGCTTCCGAGGTCGCCGTGGGGCTGGCGCTCATTGTCGCCCTTTACCGCCGCCGTCAGACCACGCACGTGGAAGATCTGGCCACGCTCAAAGACTGAACCATGAACCAACTCTTTCCCTGGCTCATTTTGTTTCTGCCCCTGCTGGCGGCGGCGCTGATCACGCTTTTCTTTCAGCGCAATCCCCGCTTGAGCGCCGCCCTTTCCGTTGGGGCCGTGCTGGTATCCTTCCTTTTAAGCGCGGGTTTGCCGGCCCAATTTCTGCGCGGATTCACGCCCGGCGTTTCCCTCAACTGGCTGCAAATCGGAACCCTTCACATTGATTTCGGCCTGCGCTTCGATGCCCTGAGTCTGCTCATGCTCATGGTCGTCACCGGTGTTGGCTCGGCCATTCATGTTTATTCCATCGGCTACATGCGCGGCGACCCCGGCTATTCGCGGTTCTTTGCCTGCATGAGCCTGTTCACTTTTTCCATGCTGGGCATCGTTCTCAGCGACAACTTTTTCCAGATGTTTGTCTTTTGGGAACTGGTCGGCCTTTCCAGCTATCTGCTCATCGGCTTCTGGTTCCAACGCCCCTCCGCCGCGGACGCCGCCAAAAAAGCCTTCCTGACCAACCGCCTGGGCGACTTCGGTTTTCTCACCGGCATCGTCCTCGCCTGGGCGGTCGCCGGGACGCTCAACTTTGACGGCTTGAAGGACCAGTTGCTGCGCAACCCGGAATTATTCGGCGCCAAAGCCACACTCGTCGGACTGCTGATCTTCTGCGGCGCGGTGGGCAAATCAGCCCAATTCCCCCTGCACGTCTGGCTGCCCGACGCGATGGAAGGCCCCACGCCCGTCAGCGCCTTGATTCACGCCGCCACGATGGTCGCCGCGGGCGTCTACATGCTGTGCCGGGTATTTTTCATCTTTACACTGCCCGCCCTCCAGGTCGTTTCATGGATTGGCGGCATCACCGCGCTGCTGGCGGCCCTGATTGCCCTGCAGCAGGACGACATCAAACGCATCCTGGCCTATTCGACGCTTTCGCAACTGGGTTACATGGTGATGGCGGTCGGGTTCGGCCAGCCGCCGGCGGCGATGTTCCATTTGACCACGCACGCGTTTTTCAAGGCGCTCCTGTTCCTGGGCGCAGGCTCGGTCATCCATGCCATGACCCAGGAACAGAACATCTGGAAAATGGGCCGGCTCCGGGAGAAGATGCCCGTGACCTATTGGACTTTCCTGGCGGGCACGCTCGCCCTGTGCGGTTTGTGGCCTTTGAGCGGTTTTTACAGCAAGGACGCCATCCTTTCCGCAGCCTGGGAGCATGACAAGGCGCTTTTTGCCGTCGGCGCGCTGGTCGCCTTTTTGACCACGTTTTACATGTTCCGGCTTTTCTTCGTCGTCTTTCTCGGCAAGGCAAAATCGGACCTCGCCAGTCACGCGCACGAATCGCCGCCCGTGATGGCCTGGCCGCTGGTCTTTTTGGCGGCGGCCTCGGTGGCGGGTGGTTTTTTTGGCGTCGCCCATTTTCTCGCTCCGCAATTTGCGCCCGGTTCGGAGGCGGTTCCGATCTTCGCCCCGTTTGAGCCGTTTGAAACGGCGCTCAAACCCGCGTTGCTGGGGCTGTCCGCCTTCGCCATCGGCCTTGCGGCGGCGCATGGGTGTTATGCCGGCGCGGCCTCGGACCCGTTGCCCGCCAAAATGGCGGGAATCAGCAGCGCGCTCCGCCACAAATTTTACTTCGACGAGTTTTACGCGAAACTGATTGATCTTTTCCACGACACCCCGGCCCGGGCCGCCAACGGCTTTGACATGGGCCTCAAGCTTTTGGTCCGCTTGGCGCACGGCGCGACGGAATGGATCGGACGGGTCCTGCGCCTGGTGCAAACCGGCAACCTGCAAACTTACGCCCTGCTCATGGCCGCTTGCGCCGCGCTGGCGCTTTATTTTGTATTGACGCCCTAAACATGTCGCCCCTGACCCTCATTTTCCTGTTGCCGCTGCTGGCCGCGCTGGTCCTGGCCCTGATCCCGCGCAATTTCCGCTTCGCCATTCGCAGTCTGGCGCTGCTGGCTTCCCTGCTCTCGATGCTCATCGCCATTTATGCGTTTTTCACGTTCAACGCCCAGCCCTCCTCGTCGGGCTTCCGATTTGAGGAGCGCCACGCCTGGGCGCCCGGCGCGGGCATCAGCTACCACGTCGGCGCGGACGGGTTGAACCTGGGTCTGATCCTCATGGGCGCGATGGTGCTTTTTGCCGCCGTCTGCATTTCGCGGCGGATCAACACGCGCGAAAAGGAGTACTACGTTTTGCTCCTGTTGATGGGCGGCGGCATACTCGGCGCCTTCGCCTCGCTCGATTTGTTTTTCTTCTACATCCTGCACGAGCTTGCGCTGGTGCCCGCGTTCATCTTGATCGGCGTCTGGGGCTCGGGGAGGGACAGAAACTACGCCGCCTATCAAATCACCCTTTACCTGAGTCTGGGCGCGCTGCTCGTCCTGGCCGGCCTGCTGGCCGTCTATCTCCAATTGCCGCCCGCCTCCCGCACCTTCGACATCGTGGAACTGACCCGTTTCTTCCGCGCGAACCCCATGCAGCCGGGGGCCGCGCATTGGATTTTTCCCCTGCTCTTGATCGGCTTTGGCATCCTGGTTTCGCTCTTTCCCTTTCACACGTGGGCGCCGCTGGGTTACGGCTCCGCTCCGGCGGGCGCAGCCATGATTCACGCCGGAGTCCTGAAAAAATTCGGCCTTTACGGCCTTCTCCGCATCGCCCTGCCGCTCATGCCCGTCGAGGCGCAAAGCTGGGCTTTCACCATCGCCGCACTTGGCCTGGGCAACGTCATCCTTTGCGGCGCGGTGGCCATGCGCCAGCGCGACCTCAATCTGCTCCTCGGCAATTCCAGCGTCGCCCATGTCGGTTTCGCCTTCCTGGGCATCGCCAGCATGAGCTTGATCGGTTTCACCGGAACGGTCGTCATCATGGTGGCTCACGGTTTCCTGGCCGCCCTCTCCTTTGCTCTCAGCGGTTATCTGCGCGACGAACTCAAGACCCTGGACATGGATCAAATGGGCGGGTTGCTCCGCCGGCTGCCCTTTGTCGGCACGGTGATGATCATGGCGATGCTAGCCGGTTGTGGACTGCCTGGCTTTGCCGGTTTTTTTGGCGAAGCCCTCGTGTTCTTCGGCCTTTGGGGCCGTTTCAAACTCGCGGCCGTCCTAGCCATCTGGGGCGCGTTGATTATCGCCGGCGTCTACATGCTTCGGGCCATTCGCTCCATCTGGCATGGCGACAAGGATTGGCCGGGCATTTCCGACATCACCGGCCTCTGGCGCAGGCTGCCTTTCGGATTGCTTCTCGCGGGCCTGATTCTCTTCGGATGCTTTCCCCGGCTCCTGACCGATAATATTCAAACCAGCGTCGCGCCGGCGGCCCGCCTGATGGGCGCCCCAATCCCCGGCGACGCTTCGCTGCTGAAAGGGCCGCGCCCATGAATCTGGCCATCATCTCCTTGGAACTGGCCGTCATCGGCCTGGCGCTGCTGGTCCTGCTTCTGGACCTTTGGACTCCGCGCCCATTCAAACACTGGCTCGGCTATCTGGCGGCCGCCGGTCTGCTGTTTGTCCTCGTCGGCAGCTTCTGCCCTCTTTGCGGCGGCGCGCCGTCGGTCACCGTTTTCAGCGGGATGTTTGTCCAGGACGGCCTGGCCCTGTTCTTTAAACGGATTTTTCTGGCGACCGGCATTTTTGTCGTGCTAATGGGAGTCGAATTCCGCGACCGCATCCTCATGGGCATCGGCGAATTTTTCTCCATCGTCCTGATCGCGCTGGCCGGGATGATGTTCGCCGCGTCGGCCAATGATTTTGTCATGCTCTTTGTCGCCATGGAGATGATGTCCGTCAGTTTTTACGTCCTGGTCAGTTTCCAGCGTTCGCGCATGAACTCGCTGGAGGCTGGTGTCAAGTATCTTGTCTTGAGCGCACTTTCCGCGGGGGCGCTGGTCTTCGGCATCGCCCTGATTTTTGGGGCCGCCGGCGGGACTGCTTTCGACGCGGTCGCCGCGCGCGGGGACGCCCTGGCGCAAAACAAGGTCTTTTGGCTGGGCGCGCTGCTTGTGCTGTTGGGGCTGGCCTTCAAAATCGCCGCCTTCCCGATGCAGTTGTGGGCGCCCGACGTGTATCAGGGAGCGCCGACGCCAGTGACGGCGTTCCTGGCCATCGGCTCCAAGTCGGCGGGTTTTGTCCTGCTCTTGCGCGTGTTGTTCGTGGCCGCTCCGGCTCTCTCGCAGCACTGGGGCAAACTGTTCTCCTGGACGGCGGCGCTGACCATTCTTTACGGCAACCTCTGCGCCATCCCGCAACGCAGTCTCAAGCGCCTGCTGGGATATTCGAGCATTGCCAATGCCGGCTACCTCCTTCTCGGCGTCGCCGCCCTCAACAACGCAGGCTCCGTGGCCGTGCTCTATTACCTGGCCGGTTACGCCTTCACGCTCGCGGCGGTCTTCATCGTCCTTTGCCTGGTCGCGCGCGACAACGACGACATCGGCGCGCTGGCCGGATTGAACCGCCGTTCGCCCCTGCTCGCGCTGGCCTTGACGCTGGGGATGATGTCGCTGGCGGGGATTCCGCCGCTGGCCGGATTTTTCGGAAAACTTCTCCTGTTTCAGGCCATTCTGGAACGCGCCGCCGCGGACCCGGCATATTTATGGCTCGCCCTGGCGGCCATCGCGGGGGTGGTCATTTCCATTTACTATTATTTTGGCGTCATTCGCGCCGTCTACGGCGCGGAACAAGGGCCGGACATGTCTCCCATAACCGTGTCCGTCCCGATGAAGTTTTCCGCCGGCGTCTGCATGGCCGCCATGTTGTTCCTGGGCCTTTGTCCCGACTTCGTCCTGTCCGCCGCCGCGGAAGCGGTCAAGGCGCTGCATTTTTAAATCATGCTTGTTTTGATCCGATTCCTCCCTTAGTTTTGCCTCAACAAAAGTTTTATGGCTGACATTGCAAATAAATATCCCGACAACGTGGCGGGAAAATACTACGTGGACAATCAGTGCATTGACTGCGATCTTTGCCGCGAAACGGCCCCGGCCAATTTCACCCGCAACGAAAACGGCGGCTACTCCTTCGTCAAAAAGCAGCCCTCCACGCCGGAAGAGGAAGCCCAGTGCAAGGAAGCCAAGGAAGGCTGTCCTGTCGAAGCCATTGGCGACAACGGTTAGCAGCGGCCTGTCTTCCCCGGCCCGTCCCGATCCCGCTATTGCGCCCCCGCGTCGAATCTTAATTTGCGCGAAGGTGAAGGATGGGCCATTGTGTCCGGGAAAGGACATTTTATGAAAAAATTTCTATCCGCATGGTTTGCCTGTTTCATGGCCGCCTCCCTGATGGCCGCCGACTCCTCCTGGCTCACGAGCCTGCCCGATGCCAAAGCCAGGGCCGAAAAGGAAAAGAAACTCCTGTTCCTCGATTTCACCGGGTCGGACTGGTGCGGCTGGTGCAAAAAACTGGATGCGGAAGTCTTTTCCACGCCGGAATTCGCCCAATACGCCGCAAAAAATCTCGTGCTGGTTCAATTGGATTTCCCCGCCCAAAAACCCCAGTCCGACGACCTTAAAGCCGCCAACAAGGCGCTGGCGAAGAAATTTGAAATCACCGGCTACCCGACGTTGATCGTGATGAAACCCGACGGCTCGGTGCTTTGGAAACAAGTCGGCTTCATGCGCGGCGGCACGACCGCGTGGATCGCCAAACTGGACGCAGCCAAAGCCAAATAACGCGTCTGCATTTTCAGCAGATGTCATAGCCAAAGCCCGCGACACTTCTGCCATCCATTGATTCACGTTGGCACGATACCATGTTTTAATGGGAAAGCAAATAAAATGTGCATTTTCTGCGCGCCCGGCGGCGCCGGGGCCACGGCGGGCAGGGAGGGGCATGGGGCGCGGAGAAAGGCCGTTTTCCCGTTTTCATTTGCAACTCTTTGCTTGGTTGCCGGGACAAAAGACTTATACTCTTTTGTTTATGACTCATGCTGGAATTGGATTTGACGCACATCGGCTGGCGGGCGGACGCAAGCTGGTGCTGGGCGGGGTGGACATCCCGCACGACAAAGGCCTGGAGGGGCATTCCGACGCGGATGCGCTGATGCACGCCATCTGCGACGCGGTGCTGGGTGCGATTGGAGAACGGGACATCGGGCAGTTTTTCCCCAATACCGACCCGCGCTGGCGAAATGCGCCGAGCAAACTTTTTTTGCAAGAAGCCGCCCGGCAGGTTATATTGCGCGGCGGCACGATCATAAACGTGGACGCCACCGTGATAGCCCAGGAACCCAAGTTGATGCCATACGCCGCGGCGATGAAAGCCAATATCGCGGAGGCGCTGGGCATGGACCCAAGGAAGGTTGGCATCAAAGCCACGACCAGCGAGCTTCTGGGATTCACGGGACGCCAGGAGGGCATCGCGGCGATGGCCGTGGCGAGCGTGGATTTGCCGGATGCGAAATAATGCCAAAAGCCGAAATCAGTTGGAAGCGGACGACGCCCGAAGGGCAGACGTTGCAATGCTACGCGCAACACGCGGGCGGGCGCTGGCTTTTCTACCAGCGCGAAAAACGCTTCGACTGCTGGCAGCCGCTCAAAGACCCTCCGCGGGAGGATTGGCTGGCGTTGCTCGACTCGGTGCGGCGGCGGATCAACCGCCGGCTTTTGCGGCCGGAAGAGGAGGGACGCGTGAAGCAGGCGATGCTGGAACGGCATCCCGGCACGCCGTGTTGACATGAAACGCAGGCCCGCCATATTAATCGCCCCCGGCACGGCCCGCGAAGGCTCGGAATTTTCCGACGCCTCCATCAGTCTTTCCCACTGCTACGCCAGGGCGGTCATTGCCGCCGGGGGGCTGCCGCAGATTTTCGCGGCGACAACCAACCGCCCGGTCATCACGGAATCCGTGGAACGATGCGACGGCGTCTTGATGACGGGGGGGGAGGACATAGACCCGAAGCTTTACGCGAAGGCATTGCCGGAGGAAGCGGCGAAGAAGGTGGGGCCTTTGGAGCCAGACCGCGACTCGTGGGAGAAGGACGTGATTGCCGACGCGCTGGAGCAGGAGAAGCCCATCCTGGGAATTTGCCGGGGGCACCAAATGTTGAACGTCGTTCTGGGAGGGACGCTGGTGGCGGACATTGCCACGCAGGTGCCCGGGGCCTTGAACCACCTGCGCATGGACCGGAAAGGGGAGCCTGTGCATGAGGTGGAGATCGCGCCGGATTCCCTTTTCGCGCGGGTGACCGGGCGGCGGACGCTGGGTGTTAACAGCACGCATCATCAGGCCATTGGGGCGCTGGCCGGACCGCTGCGGGCGGCGGCGCGAAGCTCCGACGGGGTCATCGAGGCGGCGGAGTGGAAGGAGCCAGGGCGGCAGCCGTTTCTGCTCTTGGTTCAATTCCATCCAGAACGGCTTATTGACAGGAACCCCCTGTTTCTGCAAATATTCAGCAGTTTTGTGGCGGCCTGCGAGCAGCGGCAGCAAAGAAATTTATGAAAACGAAGGTCATGGTGGTGGATGACACCGAAGAAGTGCGGGAGTTGATCGGAACCATATTGCAACGGAGCGGTTACGAGACGGCGCCCAAGGCCAACGCCGCCGAATTGCTGGCCTCCTTCACCACCGACACCCAACCGGACGTCATCCTGCTGGACCTGGTGCTGCCGGACGGGGATGGGATGGATCTGCTGCCGCAAATCAAGAAACAATGGCCGGACACCGAAGTGATCGTGCTGACCGGGTACGCCGATTACGACAAGGCGGTGGAAGCGACCAAACGGGGCGCCTACCATTTTCAAAGCAAGCCCTTTGAAGCGAAGATTCTGATTCTGTCCGTGGAGCGGGCGGCGGAGCACCGGCGGATGAACCAGGAAACCAGTTCGCTGCACAAGGCGCTGGCCACGATGAGCGGCGGAGCTTCCCCCATTTTCCAAAGCCCGGCCATGAAGGAAGTGGTGCGGACCATTGAACGCATAGCCCCCAGCGACGTCTCCATCCTCATCACGGGCGAAAGCGGCACGGGAAAGGAAATCGTGGCCGATTTGATCCACAACCTGAGTCCACGGAACACGGGGCCGCTGATCAAAATCAATTGCGCCGCCCTGCCCCGCGAATTGATCGAAAGCGAATTGTTCGGATCGGTCAAGGGCGCGTTCACGGGCGCGAACATGGACCGCGAGGGTCTTTTCCGTCTGGCCGAGGGGGGCACGCTTCTGTTGGATGAAATCTCCGAAATGCCCGTTGACACGCAGAGCAAACTGCTGCGCGTCCTGCAAGAGAAGGAAGTCAGGCCAGTGGGCGGGCGCTCCAGCTACAAGACCGATTGCCGGATCATCGCCGCGACCAACCGCCAGACCGAGGAAGCCATCAAGGCGGGCAAATTGCGGGAGGATCTTTTCTACCGCATCAGCGCCATCTCGGTGCATTTGCTGCCCTTGCGGGAGCGGCGGGAGGACATCATTCCGCTGGCCGTCGCGTTTCTCAAGCGGTTTGGCGCGCAGGCCGGGCGGAACCTGACCGGGTTCAGTCCCGGGGCGACCGAGGCCCTGCGGGCCTTCGATTGGCCGGGCAACGTGCGACAATTGCAAAACGAAATCCAGCGGGCGGTCCTGATGTGCGAAGGCGCGCAGGTGGACGAGAGCGACCTCACTGTCACCGCCGCCACTCCCGCGCAAGGAAGCCCGGACCTGACGTTGATGGAGGCCATGGAACGCAACGCCATCCTGCAAATGCTCAAGGACACCAAGGGAAACAAACTCGAAACCGCCAAGCGCCTGGGCATCGGCCGGCAGACCTTGTACAACAAGATCAAAACGTTCGGAATCGAGGTTTGACCGGAAATCCGCGATAGTATGAACGCCTCTTTCACGACAGGCGTGAAAACCATGGTTGACGCGCCGCCCGGCGCAGGCGCGCCCAAATCCATGAGGCCGGTCGCCAAACCCCGGAAGAGTTATTGGCGTCTGGCGGGCGAAATCTTCTCGCACGGGGGGCCGGGTTATTTGCAATTCGCCATCACCAATGTCTGCAACGCGAAATGCGATTTTTGCGGCTTTGCCGCGGACCGCTTTGATCCCCGGCAGCGGCGGAGCGTTTCGTTGAAAGAGGCGCGGGACGTCATAGACATAAGCGTCAAGAACCACATTGGGTATCTTCTCTTTGTCGGGGGCGAACCGCTGGTTCACAAGGACCTGCGGGGGATGACCCGCTACGCGGCCGAACGGGGCATCCATCCGATGATCTGCACCAACGGGTCGCTCTGGACGGAGGAAAACATGCGGGCGCTGGCCGGCGACGGGTTGAGCAGCGTCATCATGTCCATAGATTCCCACGACGTGTCGAGGCACGAAAAGAACCGGGGGCTGCCGTATGTATGCCGGAAGATACAACGCGCCAACGAGGTGTTCGCCAGCCTGGGGGTGCAAACGACCGCCAGCGTGACGGCCAGCCGGCTGATAGACGATTACGACAAACTGCCGGAGTTTCTGCGTTCGCTCGGATTTGCCGGTTGCACCTTTAGTTATCCGCTGACCAGTCTGGGGTCCAGTTACCTGAGTTTCAGCGATTCCCCGCTCGTCAATTACAAGACCGACGAACTCATCGAGGTTTTTGAGCGGATCAAGAGGATGAAGGCGGCCAGCGGCTACCCGGTGGTCAACCCGCGCGAATCGCTCAATGAAATGCAGCGGCACCTGCGCCGGGAGCCGGAGCGCTTCGGCTGCCTGGGGGGGCACAAGTATTTTTACCTGGATTGGAACCTCAACCTTTATCGCTGCCACGCC
>Ga0316226_1005148_pt1 | contig 10058 bp, 6 predicted proteins | sample TBH18017metaG_FD_206009 | JGI IMG/M metagenome (GOLD analysis project Ga0316226, IMG submission 206009) | Freshwater microbial communities from Trout Bog Lake, Wisconsin, USA - TBH18017 | ecosystem: Environmental > Aquatic > Freshwater > Lake > Hypolimnion/Profundal zone | place: USA: Wisconsin... | reverse complement strand
GGCGGCGTGGTGGGGAATATTCCGCCAGAAAAATCCCGGCGAACCGCTGCTGACCAGTTGGGGGCGTCTGGAGGAGTTGATGGAAGGGAAACTCGGCCGCGCGGAAGTGTTGGCGATGGCCAATGATTTTTGCGACGCCATGAGCAAGCCGCACGATCACCCGGACGAGCGCGGCGATGACGCCGGGCCGATCGCCCAGACCCTACTGGCCTACGGCGACGATGCGGCGGCGCAAGCCACCATCGAACATCTGGCATCACTGGACAGCGATGACGAGCCGCTGGTGAAACTTGGGGACCGTGCCGCGGCGGCCCGGGACTTCGCGGAGGCGACTCGCTGGTATGCCAAGGCGGTGGAAAAGGATCGCTCCAGCGCCTGGAAATTGTATTTGTGGGGCTGGGCCCTGACGCAGGGCGGCCAGGCGGCGGAGGGCCGACGGCTGACGGAACTGGCGGACCTGATGCCCCTGGCCGATTCCGACCTGCGCATGGATATGTATCGGGAGCTGCGCCAGCGTAAACTGCAGAGCAGCGCGGATCGCCAGATAGATTTGATCCTTAAATACGGCAGCCCGGATGATTTCAGCTATCCCCAAGCCCTGCGCGCCATGAGTGTGCGCCTGGAGGAACAGGGCCGCTACACCGAGGCCGCCGACGCGGTCGATGCCGGACTGCTGCCGATGATGGCCGGCAATACCACTTTCGAGCAATCCTCGGCCTATGTGCGCATCCCCGCCGAGGTCAACCTCCTGCGCGCCCGCGGCCTGTTGGCCAAGGAAGATGTCGCCGGGGCGATGGCCGAGGCCCGCCTGGCCCTGGCCTGCTGCCCGGGCCATATCGACACCGCCACGGCCCTCATGCCCGGACTGGAAAAACTCGGCCGCCAAAAGGAAGCCGACGAATTATTCGCCGGTCTGTTCGCCCGCTACGAGCAATCCTGCCGCGCGCATCCGACCTCGGCGTTTACGCATAATAATCTGGCCTGGCTGTGCGCTTGCTGCCACCGCAAGCTGGACCTGGCCCTGGAGCATGCGACCAAGGCCGTGGAACTAAACGGCGAGGATTATGCTTCCGTGGATACGCTGGCCGAGGTCTATTTCCACCGCGGCCAGCGCGACCTGGCGATAGCGACGGAAAAGAAATGCGTGGAAAAACAGCCGGATGCGGAGATCTTTAAGAAACACTTGGCGGAGTACCAGGAGAAACCGATCCCAACCGGAGCGGGCGAGTAAGGAAAGCTGGATTCGGGGGTCAAGTGGCGTATATCAGTGGCCCTGCGTTCGGTTCCTTCTCCTCGCCCGCGCTGCGCTTGCCCTGTCCCTGGGTGCGGAGCGAGGGGGAAAAAGGCGCCGTCCCCCTCCCCGAACCCCGACCACCGACCCACGAACTCCGAGTCCTCCGATTCCCAACCATTGCATCCCGAGCTACGGGCGCGTATGATTCCCACCCATCATGATAGAGCACCTTTAGCTCAACTGGATAGAGCGTCGGCCTACGGAGCCGAAGGTTGAAGGTTCGACTCCTTCAAGGTGCATTCATAACTGACAAGGACTTACGTCCATCGGTTACTCCGGCAGACGAGCCGTGTCAGAGAACTTTGTTAGAGAAATTGAGCCGCGTTACAAAAGTAAAGATCCCCGCCGGCTGTCACCCCCAGAAATCGTTGCGGCTGGAAGCGAGGCATGTAGACCTGCAAGGGGAAAACGGTGGATACTTCCCGCCTACCAATCGAAGGGAAAGCGAGCGAGGAAATACCGACGCGGCGGCGTAGGTGCGCGCCTGCCGCCCGCACGCTTGTGCGGCAACAACACGCAAGCCGTTCGCTTGTTTACGGTCTAGCTATGTACCCGTATCACGTCCTTTGCCCAGAGCAGATTCAATAGGCGCCTTCATCCTTTGGTCGCGGCCGCAGTCGGCACCGTGCTCTGGGCGGCCGCATCGAATAGTCGGCGTATCCTGGTCTGCCAGCCTTCGTGATTGGGACGAAGGACCGCGCTCCCGCCGGCGCGGACTTCGTAGCGCCACAGTTCGGTCAGCAGTTCACGGTACTCATCGGTGCGCTGTGGGCCCAGCGAGTCCGCCTTGTTGTCGATGGCCTCGCTGACGACCCATAGCGCCTCGGCAAACTGAATGCCCTCGCAGAAGGCTTCGTAGCGCATGGTGGTGGTCGGGCCGTCGGGACCAGGCCAGACCATCCGCTTCAAGCTTGGCTCACGCTGGGCGCAGCTTGAGTCGGGGAAACGGTTATAGATGGTCGACGCGCCGCCGGTGCCGGCCTGCCCGAGCACGTCGAAGAAGTCCAGGCAGACGCGCCCGACCCCGCGGGTGCGGCGCATGAGCGCCGTCATGCCCGTCTGGCGGTACCAGCTCAGCGCTGCGGCCGCCTCATGGCCGCTGAGACGCTCGTAATCCGTCCCTGGCCAGTTGCGCTGCTTCCAGTAAGGCGCCAGCGGCTTGGCGTATTCCAGGGGCGTCCCGTAGCAGAACTCGTGCAGCGCGGTCACGCCGCCGCCGGGCAGAGGATCCGGCGTCTGGCTGTAGGTGCCGTTGTGGCAACCGCGCATCCACCTGGCCCCGCCGGGCATGATCGCGTCAAAGGCCGCGAACACCTCCTTGGGCGCTGTGCCATCTGAGAGAATGCCCAGGATCATCGCCTTCTTCGGCAACGGCAACATTGACGGCGAGCAAGGCGGTTAACAGTATTATCTGAATTTTTATAATACTCCTCAGCCTGTTATATCATCCGCTAATGGGCGGCTTTGACACGAAGCAGAAGATTGAAGGTTCGACTCCTTCAAGGTGCAGTGAACACCACCCGAGGGCGCAAAATGGCATCTGAAGCTTCCTGAGTGAAACCGGAAATCATCCCTTCAACGCGGCGGCAATGGCACACGTTCTTCATCCTGGCCGTGGACGAGAATAATCTGCTCGTTTTCCGTTTTCACCGCGGTTAATACATGATCGTCAGTCATCGGCTCAAAGACGACCAGGTATTGGACGCTTTGACCCACCGAGCGCAGGATGCACATAGGCATGGTGATCGATGGGGAACTGGTCAAGCCGTCGGCGAGAATCAACTCCAGCGGCCTGGCATCGCGCGGGACGATCCAGATCCGCAAACGCTGACCGGCGGGAGCTACGAAAGTCGCCGAGGTTGCCGCCTGGATCGTCGCCTGCTGCCGCGGCTTCACGTGCTGATAGCCGCAAGCCGTGCCCAACAGACTGCGGGAAGACGGACAGGGCTGCAACTTAGCGGAGCAGGCGGCAAACTCACCGTCAACGTGAAGCACATAATCGAACTGGTGGTCCGTGGCACCAGGCTCGGCCGCCCTGGGCCCTGCCTGGAGCACATCGATCATGCAGGCACCGCGCACTCTCACGTTTCGCGTCAGGTGAAAACCATCGTAGGCGCTATCGCAGGAAGCGGCGGCAAGCCTGTTGTCCGCATCGAACCGTTCCAACTTGCCGACCACCCGCCGGTCTGGGGTGTCCACCGGCCACATCAGATCCTGCTTGCCGGCGGGTTGCTGGGATACGCCGTCAATGACCAGTGTATTCTGGCTGATGGTCTGCGATGTCCATTGCCTCTTCCACGATGTCTCGTACGGCATGCTGGGGAAAACCGGGATCCAGAGCCGGCCTTGAGTGTAGAAGGCAATGCCGAGCTTGTCTGGATGCCCGTGGCCGCCGCCGTAGGGGCCGTAGGTCAAGGCCACCGCTGACAAATCGGGCTGACGCGTGAAATCGCCACTGGCCTGCCGCAACACCGCCAGACCGCAGGAAGGAAGCAGCGAGCAACCATTCTGGTACACGCCGGAGTTGGCAAACTTGCCGTCGGCGAAGACTTTGGCGGCGGCGGCGGCGCGGTCACTGGCCAGAGGCGGGTCGGTAGTCAAAGCCTGCATGGCGCTTAAGCCTTTGCCGGGATTGACAGTAGAGGGAATCTCCTTGCCATCACACAGCAGGATCGCCTTAGGGCCAGTCACGCGCAATTCGAACTGGTATGGCTGGTTCAGCCGGGGAAGCCGGCCGATCAGGCTGATCTTGTTGCAGGGTTCTCCCCGCGGGGCGGCGGCGAACGCCACCCACGCCCGATCCAAGCTGCCCAGGTCGCGGAGGTGAAACATGGTCCAGGTCAGCGTGAAGTCGGACACATCGGCATCATTGAGCAGGAACCGGTCCTTCTCCGATTGGCCGCCGTCGTCGGCCGTCATCGAATCTACGCCGGGGCGGAAGGTGGCGTCCACAAAACCCCAGTGGATGGGCTTGCCATTCAAGCAGACATGCTCCATGCGGTAGTTGTACCGGTAGTAGTGCAGGAAACCCACGCGTCCGCCTGTTTCATCGCGGCCGCGCAGCAGGCAGGCGGCCACCGGACTGTGACAACGAGTCCAGGCGACTTGTTCGATCCAGCCGGTTTCGATCTTGTTGGGGCTATCGCCCATGGGCAGGCAGCTCAAGTCCGGGAAAGCCGTGTAGAGCGGAGCCTCGAACATCAAGCGCAAGGACTTGGGGGCGTCGGTCGCGTCGGTGGGGTAATGGGCCAATTCAACGGTGGTGCGGTCGGAGGGGACGGCCAGGTTATAGAGATCGACGCCGCAATGGACCATGCCCTCAGTGAACGGCAGCAGGGCTTCCAGAACAAAGCGGTGGTAGCCCTGGGACCGCTCCCAGAACATGCCGTCGTCGCAGATGTCATGGGCGACCAGGTGCTTAAAGCCATAGCGGCTGTTGATGGCCCAGTCCACCAGGTCCGCGTCCCGGACCGCCAGACCGACCAGACCGACTGCCGCGATGTGCCAAGCTTGAAAATTGTAACAGCGAAAATGCAGGTCGGAGATGCGCGGATCGTTCTTGAAGTCGTCGATCTTGAAACACGCCGCCGCCTCCCGCAGCAAGTCTTTTTCGATGTGCTGTTTCTGATCGGCGGCGAGCTGGCCGCTGTCCGCCACCAGATCGTACGCCTGGGCGAGCGGGGCCAGCCACATGGCTTCCAGAAGCGAATACCCCCTGGCCCGGGCCCGGTAATTCTTCAGCGGCAGCGTCGGATAAACATCGGCATATAACAACAGGCCGTCGCAGACCCACTTGGCGCAGGCGGGATTGTCGTTCAAGGCATACGCCGTAGCCACCGCCAGAAGGTCTTCCCCTGAATCGAGAATGGCGGGGTCGCTGCGTTTGTTGTCCGCCGGCCAGTTTTTTTTAATGGCCGCGTCGGCCCTGGCGATGATCTCCCGCAGTACAGTGCCAGCCGCGTCGGATTGCGCCGCGCGTTGTTTGGCCAGCGTAATGTCCCCCGCGGTCAAGGAAATGAACGGGCGTTTAGCGGGGAATTGAAAGGCGGGCCGGTCAAACCCCACGAGGAGTTCACGCGCCGGCCCGGCGGCTTGGGCGGACGGATCGGCCAAGGCTGAACCAGCCAGCAGCAGGACCAACAAACTGACGGCGAAAGTTTTCATATGCCTCGCATTATATCGCATGGGGCTTGGTGATGTCTTTGATAGGGACAGGCCGCGAAGTCCGCCTGTACCGGCATAATGACTCCCGTAGCCCGGCGCTCGAAACACTTGGCATCGAGCCGGATTGGCCGGTGGAAACTGACCGGCACGGTCAAGATGATCGTGTGGCGTGTGTCTTCAGCGGCCAAGCCCCCCTGCAGTTTTGTACCATTTTCACCAGTCATCAGTGCGAAACGGAGACGCCGGCAATCCATCCTTGTTATACAGATTGGCGCCATCGGGATTATTTGCAAAAGCATACCGCACCGCCACCGGCGCCTTGACGTCAGCCGAAGAGACGACAACGCATGCGCCATCAATAACGGCATCCGCCCAAAACCATTTTTTGTCGGCGCCGGCAATGGCAAAGCGTTTGAGCTTGTCCTCCTTGGCCTCCGCCGCCGGCTCCCGGCCCGCTTTCCTGCCCACCATCAAACCCGCGCCAACGTGGTCGAAACTCAGTCTTATTTTTTCGCCGTCAATTTTCATTTCACGAAACAACGGTCCCGACACCTCCAGATTGTTCTGCCCGTATTCATTGGCCAGTGCCCAGCGCGCCAGGCGCAGCCCCACATCATATTTATTTTTCGGGTGGATGTCGTTCGCCTCGGCAAGGGGAACCGTGTCAATGGCGACAACCATGCCGGTGTGGGGAATCGACAGGGCCTTGGTCTGGGCGCAGCGGATTTTGGCCCAACCGTCACCACCGGCAGGACTATCGTTGACGTCCTTAAAATTAGCCAGTTGCACAAAATAAAAAGGCAAATCCCCGAGATTCCATTGTTGACGCCAACCCCCAATCAAAGCATGCATTTTGTCGCAATAGATATCGCCGTCGGAACCATTATTCTCGCCCTGATACCAGAGGATGCCTTTAATGGGAAAACGGGCCAGGGGACGGATCATCTCGCCGTAGAGGCTGCCCCAACCAAAGGTTTCGGGATTCACCGGCATTTCCGGGGCCCGCATAAAAGGCCTGCCATTGGCTAAAGCCGCCCGCGTCGCGGCAATCCAATGTTCCATCTCGTCAAGGGCCTTAGGCAATTGAGTGGTTTGATAATTGGCAATGGCGCTTCGCTTGCCGAGCGCTTCCTTTTTAAACTCCGGCACCAAATCCATGCCGTCCAACGATATCCACGGTTCGATCTCCGTCGCCCCCCGGTTGTCATCCAAGAGCCCGACCGGCACGCCCGTCTTCTGGCTGATTTCCCGGGCGAAGTAAAAACCGACGGCGGTGAATTCTCCGACCGTCTGCGGCGTGCAAACCAGCCATGCTTTGGACACCGGCACATTCTCTTCGGGAGTCGTGGGCGGCATCCGGTCAATCTTGACACGGCGTATTTTTGGGAAATCCGCGACCTTGGCATCGCCGGCGAAATTCAGACAGCGAAACAAGGGCAATTCCATATTGGACTGTCCCCCGCAGAGCCAGATATCCCCGACGATCACGTTCTTAAACGCGATCGTGTTCTTGCCGGCCACCGTCAATTCCAGATTTTCACCTTCTTTCAGGGCTGCCAGTTTGACGGCCCATCGTCCGTCTGCATCGGCCGTGGCGCTCGCCTCCTTGCCCGCCAGGACCACTTTCACCGCCTCGCCGGGCGCCGCCCAGCCCCAAACGGGAATCGGTTGATTGCGCTGGAGCATCATGTTGTCGGCGAAAATCTTGGGAAGCCGCACCTCCGCCGGTGTCTGACATGGCGCCAAGGCCAGGACGGCCATTGCGGCCATAAGCCATTGTGCGTATCTCATTGCGTTGTTCCTTTGGTAAGACTGTTTTCCTTGTGAACCGTCGGAAGAATACCATGGGCGGAACAGGACTGGAACATGACATCACGGATGCGATTCGGCCCGGCTTGATCCGCAAACACGGCTGCGCGACTACAAGCGGCTGAACTGGAAGGCGAGAAAGCGGAACTTGCCGTATTTCTCGTAAGGCCGCACCGCCTCTTGGGGCGAAACGGTTTTCCCGCCAAAATGGGTTTCGCTCAGGAAGCGCCGGGCTTCGCTGTCCACGGGGATGGCGTCGTAGCAACCCAGCAGGACCAGAATGTGGTTGAGGGCATACGGACCGATCCCCCATACCGGCCGAAGCGTCTGCCTGATCCGCTCGAATTGCCCCTGGGCCGCCCAATCATCAAAGGGCAGCCGCCTCTGGTCATAAAGCTTCGCCAGTGTCAGGACCGTCCTGGCCCGATAGCCCAGCGGGATGCACGCCGCCAGCCGTCGCTCGTTGAACGCCAAAAGAGACGTCGGGGTGGGAAAGGCCCCTTCCCCAAACCGACAAAGGGCCTGGCACATACCGATCGTGTTGCCCCAGGCGCAGTTGACGGTACAGACGGTCTTGACGAGGTCTTCAAACAGATCGGGGGCACGGAGCATCCCGCCGCAGCGTCGGTGGGCCACGAAACGAAGCCGGGGATCGGCGGCGCAGAGTTTGTGGAATTCACTGAAGTCCTCGTCCAGGCGCAGCATGCGTCGCACGGCGGCGCGGATGATCTGACGATCTGAGGGTTGGGCACGTTCCTTGCAGCAAACGATCACCCGGCTTGATGGCCCCGCCCGCTCGACCCGGACGGCGACAGAGATTTGGCGCCCGCTCCCCACGAAGATCGGCCGGGAAAGGGTGGCGGTAGATTCCTCCCAGACAAAGGGGGCCAGCCATGCCCACCCATGGGAATGGACCAGTTGGGGAAAGTGGAAACGGGGAACGGTGTGGTTGTAGGTCATGATATTGGCTTACTTGCCATAAGCGAAGCCAAGGAAGCGGTGGAGGCCGTCGAGCGGCCTGGGACCTACGGCTGGTGAGTGTGAGACCCTCCATTCGGTGAGCCTCGCCATGCCAGTTCTGGCCCAGCTGACAAACTGGATACATCCAGTCCCCCGGTCCGTTCCCAAATAGCCGGACCAGTTCGCCCACTGCGGACTGAAAAGCCAGTCAACGGTCGGCTCACTTCTGACCCACATGGCCAGTGTCGCCCTGCACAGCAGAAGGCAGACGATGGCGGCGATCTGAAAGATGCGACGTTTCATCTTTCCGGCATTGTACCGAGTTCTTTCACCATGTGGATGATGGAGGTTTGGCAGACAGGACGGGGAAGCCGGGGCCATAGTTGTGACGACGGGACTTGCGTAAGAAAGGCATCCGGAGATCGCCGATGGCTTCTTGGGGGTTGAAGGCCTACCATGTTCCACGAAGCAACAAATTCTTACACGAAAGGTCCAATCCTCATGGGTGACAAATCCCCGAAGGCTGCTCAAAAGCAGGCGTCACAAAAGAAAGCTCAGTCCGACAGTGTCAACCTGAAGAAGAGTCTGGAAGTGGCGGCGAAGGCAAAACAGGTTGTGACGAAACGGAAGTAAAGACATAAGTTCGCGCATCGCGCCCGCCGATCCACCGCCGATGCGAGGCGGGTCGGCAATTGCACCGCCTGCATAGGCAAATTTGTCACTTCCCTTTGAGCCACTGGGCCATCGGCAAATTGATGTAATCCTGATTGCCTGGCGGCGACAGAAAGTTGCCTGACGCCACCATCTGATCGCCTCATTCATGTGCTGGGCCACGCCATAACCGTTCGCATAGCAGACGGCGAGGTTGCATTGGGCCGCGGCATGGCCCTGCTCGGCGGCCATGCGGTGGCTCTAGCGTCGGAAATTGGATCGGGGGACGGCGGGGTCATCGGCCGCAGGTTTGCCCATATCAAGCGCATCCACTTTCCGCCACGTCCGCTCGGCTTTGGGCAGGTACGGCTCGTTGCAGACGGTGATTTCTACGAGAACCAACCCCTTCGCGTCGGCCCCCTTATCGGCCACTACGCCAACAACCCGCCCATCGGGCAACGCGAAACCCTTGAGCGTCATAAACCCACCGTACTTTGATTCCGGCGGCGCCATGTCCATCTCCGCTTCCCGTCCGCCGGCGGCTTTGAGAATGACGATGGCCCGCGCAAGCGGCATGCCGGTGGTGATGGTGCTGGAAGGCTGAGTGGCGGGTTGGGTGGTCGCTTCCCACGAGGATTTGCCCACCTCGATCTTAATTGCAACTTTTCGCGACTCATCCAGGGTGATTCTGGCGGTCTGGCCGACCTTGAGGTCGCTTACCTTGCCCGACGTACCGTCCGACAGGATCACCACGGTGGTTTCGTCGGTCGACTCCGTGAGGACGTGCCCGCCTCGGCTGAGGCTGAGAAACTTGAAACTGACGCTATTGGCCCCGATGGCCGTGAACTCGCCGGTGCAGACGGGCTGGGTGACTGGCGGATCGGCCAAGGCTGAACCGGCGAACATCAGAACGAGCAAACCTACGGCGATTGTTTTCATGGAGATCTCCGTGCAGATGAAACCGATCAGCCAATACTTTTCACCCAGCCGCCGCCTTTCACCTTACCGGCCCGGCTCTGTAGACCTGATGCGCGAACCACAAATAGTAGGTCTCTGTAGCGGCCTACTGCACATTCAAGTTGATCAGGTAATCCTCCAGGGCCTTCCGCTGGTCATCCCGCTGCTTGTGCAGGCCATCTATATCCTGGCCCAGCTTCTCCAACTGCGTCTCCTGGTCGTT
>Ga0316226_1005145_pt1 | contig 10065 bp, 7 predicted proteins | sample TBH18017metaG_FD_206009 | JGI IMG/M metagenome (GOLD analysis project Ga0316226, IMG submission 206009) | Freshwater microbial communities from Trout Bog Lake, Wisconsin, USA - TBH18017 | ecosystem: Environmental > Aquatic > Freshwater > Lake > Hypolimnion/Profundal zone | place: USA: Wisconsin... | reverse complement strand
CCCTGTGCAAGCAGGGCTCGACGGCGGTGCATCCGGGATCGTGATCAGAACGCCAAGTCCTTGTAAATCGTTTCAATCTTCGACTTGGCGCGGAGCGACTTGAGGAGTTCCATCAGGCTCTTTTCGAATTTCCGTTCCTGAATCACGCGGTCCATATCCTTGCTCTTCAGCACGGGCGGCGTCCGGACGCTGATGAAGCTGGCGTGGACGCTTTCCGGTGTGGCGGGCGTGGCGCCGACTGCCGCTTTAGCGGGTGTGCGGGCGGTCACACGGATCAGCATGTAGCCGCGGCCGGTTTCCAGCACGGGGCCGACTTCGTTGACTTTCTGGACGAAAATGGCATCTTCGATCTGCTTGTCACCGATTTTGCCACGCGTGACTTCGCCGATCTCGCCGCCCACCACGCGCTTGTCGTCGCTCTTCATCAGGGAGTTGAAATCGGCGCCCTTCTGCAGTTGCGCGTGAATCTCAGCCGCCTTCTGTTTGGCTTCCTTGCGTTTGGCGATGATCTCGGCGGCCAGCGCATCGCGGTCGGCGTCGGTGACGGTGATCTTGTTGCGAATGGCTTCCTGGAGAAGCTTGTCGATGAGCAGGCCATCCTCAAACTCGTTGCGCATCTCCTTTTCGCCGAGGGGTGATTTCTTGAAGAAGTCCTCAATCGAGGTTGCTGTGCCGCGCGCCTTGAGTACGCCTTCGACTTCGGCCACATACTTCTGGCGTTCCGCCGGTGTCACTTCCAGGCCGCGGCGCCTGGCTTCCGCCAGCATCACGGTCTTGTTGACAAACAGCGTCTGTGTTTTGCGGCGGAAAAACTCCAGCGCCTTTTCCTCTTCGCCCTGCGGGACAAACAGCGTTTTGGCGTCCACCTCCTCCTTCAAGAGGTTGCGGGCGCGCTTTTCCATCTGATCCCAGGTCTGCTTCTGACCGTCCACGCGCAAGACCGTTTCATTCGGCTGGTAAACCATGCCGGGCTTGTATTCCCGGAGTTTGCGGCTGCAGCCGGTGGTCAACAGCAACGTAACACCGGCAAAAAGAAGCCCCGCTCGCAGCGTTCGCACGATCATCGTCATTCTCCCTTGGCAACCCCGAACGAAGCGGGGACGGTTTCCAGCAACTCGAATGCCAGCCGGCGTGGTGCCGGCGGCGTGTCGAGATGAAAACGTATGAATATACCAAGAAATCGCCGCGAACCAAGCGAAAGATGTAATGGGTCTGTCGGCGCCGGGTGGTCAACGGACAGGCGTTGCAGGTGTTCCACCACATCGCGATGCAGGGTCACGGTCGGTTCGCCTGCGTCCGCCGTTGCGGTGTGCGCGCAGCGGGGGCGCCCGGATGCCAGGGCGAATCGTAGCCAGGGATGCTCGGCGGTATGGCAATGGGGGCAGAGTTCCAGTTGCGGCTGAAGGCCTAGATGTTGCAACAGGGCCAGTTCGAACCGCAGGATGGCGTCGGTCGTGGGCGGTACGGCACACAGCGCATCCAACGTGTGGCCGAGCAGTCGAAAAGTTTCCGCCGATTCCTGCCCGGGTTGCGCCACGCGCGCGACCAGATCGCACAGGTAGCTGGCGGTGGTTACGCAACGCCAGCTGTCGCGCAGTTCGTTGCGCGGTTCGAGTGGAAAGCTCTCCCGGATGGCGTGCAAGCCGTCGCGGTCGCGCCGGTAGAAGAGTAGTTCGCAGGTGGTGAACAGATCGTACTGGCCGAGAAAGGAGCTTTTGGGACGGCAGGCGCCCTTGACCACGGTGGCCACGCGCCCATGCTCCGGCGATAGCCACGTCACGACATGCGAAGTCCGCGAAAAAGGACTGATGCGCAGCGCAATGGCTTCCGTGCGAAGAATCAGCGGAGCGGTCGGATCCATGGATAAAGGTTGATAGCATATTCGTGGGGGGGGGGGCAATGCGGTTCAGCACGCATCTACAAATCCTGTGGCCTCTCGAACGCTCCCTACAGTATCATCCACACATGTTGCGTTCCGTTTTAATACTCCACAATATGCCATCGGAAGAGCCGCAATTTCGCGAAAACTGCGGCGTTTCGGACGCCGGTGTCATGCATGCCGTGCACCATGTGGCGGAGGCGTTGTGCGCCCTGCAGGTGCCGCATCGCGTGGCTGGCATACGGCGGCTGACGGAACTTCCTGCAGTCCTTGCACAGGGCCGCGAACCGGTTGTCTTTAATCTGGTCGAGCGCCTGGATGGCGGCAGCCACGAGGTCAACTTTGTGCCGGCAATATGCCGTGCCTTCGGTCGCGCCTGCACGGGTGGAACCAGCGAAAGCCTCGTGCTGACGCTCGACAAGAATCTCACCAAGGCCCGCTTGGCCACGCATGGCATACGCACGCCGCCGGGGGTGGTGGTGCCGCTCGGGGAAACACCGCCCGCCACGCTGCCGGACGGCGTGCTGTTTGTCAAACCGCTCTGCTCCGATGGCAGCGAGGGGATTGATGCGACATCGCGGGTCACTGACAAGCGCGCGCAACTGGCGGCCGTAGTGGCACGGATCCACGAGCAGTATGGACAACCGGCGTTAATTGAGTCGTACATTGATGGACGCGAGTTCAATCTGGCGGTGATCGAGTGGGGCGGAACGATTGTGCCGCTGCCGGTGGCCGAGATTGATTTCTCGCTTTTCCCCGAGGATCGGCCGCATTTCGTGGATTATTCCGTAAAATGGCAGCCGGGAACCATTGCGGGTCAGGTGTCGCCGCGTCGTGTGCCTGCGCTGGTGGATGAATCGACCGCGAAACGCTTGCAGGCGCTGGCGGTCCGCGCCTGGCGCGCCTGCGGCTGTCGGGATTATGCCCGCATTGATACGCGCATGGATGCCGCGGGCAATAGCTACGTGCTGGACGTGAACATCAACTGCGACCTTTCGCCCCTGGCCGGGCTCCCCGCGGCGTTGACGGCGGCGAATGTTTCGTTTGAAACGTTTGTGAAAATGATGCTGGATAACTCCGGGCGAAGCACGTCGCAGGCAAAGGTGTGTCGAAACATCGTCTGATGTTCGATGTGGATGGCTGGCAAGAGAGATGAGAATCTGGACGTTACATCCGCGGTACCTGGATCGTCAGGGTTTGCTCGCTCTGTGGCGGGAAGGACTGCTGGCGCAGGCCGTTTTGCTTGGAAAAACAAGGGGATATCTGCACCATCCGCAGCTCACGCGTTTCCGAAAACAACCGGATCCCGTCGCTGCAATTGCAACCTACCTTGCGGCGGTCCAGCAAGAAGGCTTGAGACGCGGATATACCTTTGACGCAACCAAGATCAACAAACGCAGAAGTCCGTCCCCTATAACGGAAACACGCGGCCAACTTTTGTATGAATGGCAACACCTCAAAAAGAAATTAAGCCTGCGTAGCGTCCATGCTTTATTGGAACTCGGGGACATTGAAGCCCCTCGTCCACATCCGCTCTTCCGGATTGTTACTGGGCGGGTTCGGAACTGGGAGAAACAAGGTACTGAATCATGATCCCTTTTGACAAACTGCTCAACCCCGAACAATTCGCCGCCGCAACCGCGGCCGATGGCCCGTTGCTGGTGCTGGCGGCAGCAGGCACCGGCAAGACGCGCACCCTGGTTTATCGCGTGGCATTTCTGGTGGAGAAGGGGGTTCCGGCGGATGAATTGCTGCTGCTGACGTTCACCAATCGCGCGGCGCGGGAAATGATGACACGCGCCGAGGAGGTGGTGGGCGGCCTCACCGGCGGCATCTGGAGTGGCACCTTCCATCATGTCTGCAACCGCTTTTTGCGGCGCTATGCGGACCGGCTGGGCTTTCAACACAATTTCACCATTCTGGACCGCGACGACGCACGCTCGATCATTGACGAGTGCATCAAGGCGCAGAAGCTGAACCGCAAGGAATTTCCCAAGCGCGATGTGCTGCTTTCCCTGTTCAGCACAGCAGCCAACCGCTGCGTGCCGGTGTCGGACGTGATTGAAAAGAGCGTCGACGAACTGGACGTGGACCCCATGGACATCGTGCGGGTGCATGAGGCCTACGAACAGCGCAAGAGTCGGCTTGGCGCCATGGACTTTGACGATCTGCTGGTCAACGGCCTGCGCCTGCTGCGCGAACACGAGGAGGTCCGCCGGGGGTACCAGCTTCGCTTCCGCCACATCCTGGTGGACGAATACCAGGACACCAATCTGCTGCAGGCGCAACTGGTGGATCTGCTGGGCGCGCACCACCGCAATGTCATGGTGGTGGGCGACGACTTCCAGTCCATCTACGGCTGGCGCGGCGCGGATTTCCGCAACATTATGGAGTTCCCCAAGCGCTACCCCGACTGCCGCATGGTCAAGCTGGAGCGCAACTACCGCAGCGTGCCGGAAATTCTGGAAGTGGCCAATGCCTGCATTGCCGGCAACCCCGACCAGTTTCAAAAGACGCTGCGCGCCACGCGTCCGTCGCGCGTCAAGCCGCGGGCGCTCTTTCTACGCGACGGCGACGAACAGGCCAAGGCGCTGGTGCGCATGGTCCGGCGGCATCTGGAGGACGGATTCATGCTCAGCCAGATGGCCGTGCTCTACCGGGCGCACTTTCATTCCATCGAATTGCAGATGGAGCTTTCACGCGCCGGAATTCCGTATGTGATCACCTCCGGTGTGGGCGTGTTCGAACAGGCGCATGTGAAGGATGTGCTGTCGTTCCTGCGCGTGTGCTGTCAGCCGAATGACCGGCTGGCATTTGCGCGGCTGCTGGCCATGCTGTACGGGGTCGGCCCCAAGGCGATCGAAGGGTATTGGGAGAAACTCGGCGGACGATTCGACAGCCAGGATGCGCAGCAACGCGCGGCCCTCTGCGCCATGATCAAACCGTCGGTGCGCAGCGCATGGGCGGTCATCGACCGCCTGTTGGGCGAATATCATCAGGAGAGGCTGTCGCAAAAAGGCGGCGAGATCGTGGCGCGGTTTTTCGATCAGTTCCTGCACGCCCATCTGCAGCGGGTCTACGAGAATGCCGACAAGCGCGGGGACGATATTCAGGAGCTTGCGGTGCAGATTGCGCAGAGTCCGGATGTGCCGGCCTTTCTCTCCGAAGTGGCGCTGCTCACCAACGTGGACCATGAGTACGCACATCAGCAGGCGCAGGATGCGCCCGACCGCCTGCAACTCAGCACGGTGCACCAGGCCAAGGGACTGGAATTTCCCGTGGTGTTTGTGATCTGGGTGTCGGAAGGCATGTTTCCCTCCAGCTGCACGCTGGGCGAGGTGGGGGATGATGCCGAGGAGCGAAGGTTGTTTTACGTGGCCGTGACCCGCGCCAAGGACGAACTCTGCCTCTGCGCGCCCGAGATGCGCCGTACCCGCGATGGCGGCGTCTTTTTCTGCAAGCCTTCGCGCTTCATCAAGGAACTGCCGCCCGGGTTGCTGCGGGAAAGTTATGGGCTGCGGTGAGCAGCAGGTTGCACATCTGCTGCCACACCATTGCGTACGTTGTCTGGGGTTTATCAGTAATCCAGCGGCTGCCGTCCGTCTGTCGGTTCGCCGAAATCCTGCATATCTAGCCAGACACTGTTCTTTTTAAGCGATTCCCACGCCACGATGCCGGGTGACGATGATGCTGGCCGTAGTCTCCGAGACGCCCACGTTGCGCATCTCATTCATGCGGCTGACGCCGCCGAAATGGCAGCTAGGTCGGATTCAGCCCGGGCTCGCCGACACAGCTGACGCGCTCGAATCGTTTGCCGGTAGCCGCGATAATGAAGGCGGTCGAGTGTGTCGCGTAGAGCATGGGCGGCATATTGCAATAATAGTCCCGCTGGTAAAACGGATAGGATTCTGGCGATAGTGGATCTCGGCGTTCAAATCGGCAATGGCTGCCGAGCTAACCTGTGGATGCAATTAAAAGAAATCGAGAAATCGTTGCCCAAAGCCCGCAATGCCGCAGACGCCGATTTTCATGTTGTATTCCTTCGGGCGGCGACGGATCGTCGCCGTTCTGCTTGCAAGCCGAGGCTTAGTACCGGTAATGCTCCGCCTTGTACGGGCCATCCACTGGCACGCCGATGTAGTCGGCCTGCTGTTTCGTGAGCGTGGTGAGCTTGGCGCCGAGTTGGGCGAGGTGAAGGCGGGCGACTTCCTCGTCGAGCTTCTTGGGCAGGCGGGTGACGCCAATTGTGTGTTTCTGCGTCCAGAGCGCGATTTGCGCGAGAGTCTGGTTGGTGAAGGAGTTGCTCATCACGAAGCTCGGATGGCCGGTGGCGCAACCGAGATTGACGAGGCGGCCTTCGGCCAGCAGATAGATGGCATGGCCGTCGGGGAAGATATACTTGTCCACCTGCGGCTTGATGTTGACGTGCTTGATGCCGGGCCAGGACTTGAGGCGCGCCACCTGGATCTCGTTGTCGAAATGGCCAATGTTGCAGACGATGGCCTGATCGCGCATTTTGGACATGTGCTCGGCGGTGATGATGTCGCAATTGCCGGTGGTGGTGACGTAGATGGTGGCGTTGGGCAGGGCATCCTCCAGCGTGCAGACGCGATAACCCGCCATGCAGGCCTGCAGCGCGCAGATCGGGTCGACCTCGGAGACGCACACCTGTGCCTTGTGTTCGCGCAGCGATTCGGCGGAGCCTTTGCCCACATCGCCGTAGCCGCAGACCATGGCGGTCTTGCCGGCGATCATGACATCCATCGCGCGCTTGATGCCGTCCACGAGCGATTCACGGCAGCCGTAGATGTTGTCGAATTTGGATTTGGTGACGGAGTCGTTGACGTTGATCGCCGGCACCAGCAGGCGGTTTTCCTTCTCCATCTGATAGAGACGGTGCACGCCGGTGGTGGTTTCCTCGGAAACGCCGCGCCAGTGCTTGACGACATTGGCGAAGTATTTTGGCTCTTCCTTCAGGATCTTTTGGATGAGCGCGTTGATGATTTTAAGTTCTTCGTTGTCGGTCGGCTCGTCGAGAATGACGGGTTTCTTCTCGGCTTCAAAGCCGCGATGCAGCAGCAGGGTGGCGTCGCCGCCATCATCCACGATTAGCGAGGGGCCGGAACCGTCGGGCCATGTCAGCGCCATCTTGGTGCACCACCAGTATTCGTCGAGCGTCTCGCCTTTCCAGGCGAAAACCGGGATGCCGCGCGCGGCAATGGCGGCGGCGGCGTGATCCTGCGTGGAAAAAATGTTGCAACTGGCCCAGCGCACATCGGCGCCGAGTTCGGCAAGGGTTTCGATCAGGACGGCGGTCTCGATCGTCATGTGCAGTGAGCCCATGATCTTGGCGCCCTGGAGCGGTTTTTCCGGGCCGTATTTGGCGCGCGTGGCCATGAGGCCGGGCATTTCCTTTTCGGCGATTTCAATCGAGCGGCGACCCCACTCAGCGAGACCGATATCCTTGACTTTGTATGGGAGCATGTTGCGTCCTTTGGGGGTTCAGGTTTCAGTGTTCAGGGAAAAACGTTCTTCGTTTCTGGTTCTGTGTTCTTGGTTGAGTTAGACGATTCGTAATCGTTCTCGTCCGTTGTAATGTCAGGAGGAAGCTGCGCCTTTTTAATTCGATACTTTCATTTGGGCGGCGACTTCCGCGTCTCGTTTGCGTACGTAGTCCCAATAATCGGATGGTGTGTGAGGTTTTTTCGCGACCGTCATTTCGGCGACTTCGGCCATCTTTGCCACCTTTTCATCCAGGATGAATTGCAGACAATTCGGGACGTGATTGCCGTTCATGCGATGTTGCCGGACGCAGGTGTAACAATCGCCATGCCAGGCGCAGTTGGTTTTGGGGCAGGGGCATTTTTTGCAGTCATCGGTCGCCAAACGAGCGCGGATACCAGAAATTAACTGGTAGTACTCTTCCTTTGTCATTTGAGTTCTCGGATGACCAATGACGAATGCCCAATGACCTACTTCAACCCGGCTGCTTCGCGTAGGGCTTCGACGCGATTGGTCTTTTCCCATGGGAAGATGCTGCGACCGAAATGCCCGTAATTGGACGAAAGGCGGTAACTCCAGCCAACCGGTTTGGTCAGACCGAGGTCGCGCGTCAGCATGGCTGGGCGGAAGTCGAAGATGTCGCTGTGCTGCAGGATGGCCACAATGCGGCTTTCGTCGATTTTGGCCGTGCCATAGGTCGAGACGTTGATGCTGAGCGGCTTGGCCACGCCGATGGCGTAGGCGACCTGGATTTCGCATTTGTCGGCGATACCGGCGGCCACGATATTTTTTGCGGCATAACGGGCGTAATAGGCGGCCGAGCGGTCAACCTTGGACGGATCCTTGCCGGAGAACGCGCCGCCGCCATGGGATCCGACGCCGCCGTAGGAATCCACGATGATCTTGCGGCCGGTGACGCCGGAGTCGGCTTGCGGACCGCCCAGCACGAACTTGCCGGTTGGGTTCACATAGAACTTGGTGTTGGGGCGCATCAGGCCGGTCTTGTCGAGCACGTCGTGCGCGACAGCCACGAGATCCTTGCGGATGCGCGCCAGCGGCACGTCGTCGGTCTGATGGGAGAGCACCACGGCGGTGATGGCGGTGGGAACGCCGTTTTCATGCAGGATGCTGACCTGAGCCTTGGCATCCGGACGCAGATAGGGAATGGTGCCGTTCTTGCGAAGCTTTGCCAGGCGCTCCAGCAGGCGGTGGGAGAGCACGATGGGAGCCGGCATGAGCTCGCGGGTGGCATTGGTGGCGTAGCCGAACATCATGCCCTGATCGCCAGCGCCCTGGTCCTCGCTCTTGGCGCGGTTGACGCCCATGGCGATTTCCGGCGACTGGCCATGCAGGGCGCAAACATAGGTGAACGTATCGTAGCTGAAGTGCAGTTCTGGGCGGATGTAACCGATGTCCTTCACCACCTGCCGCGCAATGATTTGCGGATCAATGCGGTTCCAGTTGCGGCAAGTGATTTCGCCCGCGTTCACAACCAGGTTGGATGTGGCCAGCGTTTCGCAGGCCACATGGGCATTGGAATCTTCTGCCAGACAGGCGTCCAGGACGGCGTCCGAGATCTGGTCGCAGACTTTATCCGGGTGGCCTTCCGAGACAGATTCGGATGTGAACACGTGGTCGGTCATCAACTTACTCATGAGTTCTCCTTGGCAAAAGTGGCTAGCTTACCGAAAAAGCAGTCTAGTTGTCGAGATGGGAGAGTGGCGTGCGTCCGATGGCGTGGACGTTGAATCCGAGGCGAAAGAGGGCGTCGTGGTCGAGGAAGCTGCGTCCGTCAAACAGGAAGGCGGGACGGCGCATGCTGCGCAGCAGGCGCGGGAAATCCAGCTCGCGATATTCGCGCCAGTCAGTCAGGAACGCCACGGCGTCGGCGCCGGCGACGGCGACGTACGGGTCGGGCTCGAAGAGGACGTGGTCGCCGAGGCTGGCCAGGTCGGTGCGGGCATTGTCGAGCGCACGGGGATCGCTGATCACCACCCGTGCGTGTTCGTCCACCAGCAGGCGCGCGATGCGGTTGGCCGGGCTTTCGCGCGTATCGCCGGTGTCGGCCTTGAAGGCGAAGCCCAGCAGGGCAATGCGTTTCTCGGCCACGGTGTTGAACATGGCGCGCACCATGGTCGCGACGAAGCGGTTCTGCTGGTAGTTGTTGATCACGACGACCTGCCGCCAGAAGTTGGCGACCTCGGTCAGACCATAGGATTCGCACAGGTAGACCAGGTTGAGGATGTCCTTGTGAAAGCAGGAGCCGCCGAAGCCGACGCCGGCGCGTAGAAATTTTGGGCCGATGCGCGCGTCCATGCCGATGGCGCGTGCGACTTCCGCCACATTGGCCTCCGTGGCTTCGCACAAGGCAGACAGTGCGTTGATGGAACTGACGCGCTGGGCCAGCATGGCGTTGGCGGCAAGTTTGGTGAGTTCGCTGGACCAGATGTTGGCGGTCAGGATGCGTTCCCGCGGCACCCAGGCGGCATACAGTTCCACCAGTTCTGCGACTGCGGCGTGCGCGGTCGTCGTGTCGGCCCCGCCGATCAGCACGCGGTCGGGATGGGTGAGATCGGCGATGGCCGTGCCTTCGGCGAGAAATTCGGGATTGGAGAGAACTTCAAAATGGACGGCGGAATCGCCGGAGCGCAGGATGCGCGACAGCGCGTCGGCAGTGCGCACCG
>Ga0316226_1005139_pt1 | contig 10073 bp, 6 predicted proteins | sample TBH18017metaG_FD_206009 | JGI IMG/M metagenome (GOLD analysis project Ga0316226, IMG submission 206009) | Freshwater microbial communities from Trout Bog Lake, Wisconsin, USA - TBH18017 | ecosystem: Environmental > Aquatic > Freshwater > Lake > Hypolimnion/Profundal zone | place: USA: Wisconsin... | reverse complement strand
CAAACCATATTTCTAGCAGTTGACGTATACCACTAGTACAATCTTTGCCTACAGTTTGTACACGGCTGGTTCCATCAGTATGAACTATCGCTGGATATTTTTTGGGTTCTTTACAGTAGGCGACAACCTGCATATAAGGACTAGTAGAGAATCCAGTAGGCATATTAAAATATTCGTGTACACATTCTTCTAATATAACAGGTGCAAATGGACGGAACTGTTGACGTTGTTTGATAGCATTTACACGATCTTTAATATCAGAACCTCTGGGATCTGCTAATAAACTTCTATTGCCCAATGCCCTAGGTCCAAACTCAGCACGCCCACTAGCAACACCTACTATTTTATTTGTTACTAATTCACTTAACAATTCTTTAACCGGATACGGTCCAAGAATATCATAACCTAGATAAGGTCCTTGCCAATTTAGCTTGCTGCCGTAGGCTAGGGCCGCAGCGCCTAAGCTACTACCACAATCACCGGGATTAGGCATGATCCAAATTTTTTGAAAGTATGGACCTAGTAAGTCATTGGCTTTACAGTTAAGAGCAACCCCTCCCATATAAACTAAATTCTTACTCTGTCCTATTTGTTCAGCACGCAACATAACATGATGTAGACACTGTTCTAGAGTGTATTGAGCACTTGCGGCAATCGCAAAATTATCCATATCAGGACGATATTCATCACAACCAAGATGTAGATTTTGACGAAAGTTTACGTCGTGTGCATCACGCACAAAATCACCATACATACTGGCATCGTACATAGCATAAGCAGCCATGCCCATCAGGATATATTCTTCATCTAATGGTTTAAGTCCAGCACGACGAGTCATAGCACTGTAGAATAATCCAATGCTGTGTGGATATTTTTGGCTCCAAAGTTTTTTATATTTGGCCTGCCCGTCAACATATTCTGCGTCCCAGATGCTGATAGTATCCCATTCACCTATGGCATCAATGACTACCACAGTAGCATCTTCAAATGGACTTGTCTGGAATCCGGCTGCAGCATGACTTAGATGATGACCATGGTATTCTATCTTAGGCATTTCTTCTCTAGGCCATATATTGTTCAATTGATGTTTGAAACTAGGTTTGAATAGTTCTTGATATTGGCCAGCATAGAGTTGACGTGACTTCTTTAACCATGGACGTTCATAGTAGGCGATGCGACCTGGTATTCCATAACGATCAAAACAGTCATCAAGCATCTCAACATTGAGCTCACTGTCGTGTTTACGTTTGCTATAACGTTCAGCATGACCAGCAAACAGTATCTGCCCATCACCATCGATGAGCGTTACTCCTGCATCATGAAATCCAGCCGAGATGCCTAATATGTTCATATATTTTGTCTGCTACTATCACATGTCCAGATTCAAGAAAGTGGCCAAACTTACCAAATGTCATACCATCTATATATGTCCATTCAGCCATTGATTCATTAGGCCATCCTAAAAAATACTTTGTATCAATTTGATCTATTAGATCTTTATTTCTAGTTCGTCCTTGATGTTGATGATTGTCAAAAGCATCTAACATGATATATTTTTTATTCTGTTGATTTAGATAATTTTGTATAAGTATTATGTAATTTAAATATTGTCTATATAGATATTCTTCATTATTATGTATAGTGATATACTTTATTAATTCAAACCTATTCTCTGAATACTGTGTGTACCATTTACGTTGCGCACCTGGCCAAACTATATAATCTCCAGTGGCATCGGCAAATTCTTGTCGCAAAAAAGATGACCAAGCGATGATAACTAAATCAGCATCTTTTGCACTTTCTATTACCCAACGTACCATACGCCAATTGCCGCACCCTGGATCACCTCTATTATTAACATTAGATTCTAACCGTTTAGCTAACACATATGGCCAAGCATTTGTTCTATCAGCTAACTCGTCACCATGCGTAAAGCTATCGCCAACTGTTAATATATTTTTTATCATTTATAAATAAACGGATCTCTTTTACGCAATTCTTTTAATTTTTTACGATAAGCTATTTCTAGCTTAATACGATTATAAATGCTTCGTAACCAATTCATCAAATTTCCCCTTCATTAAATTGTATGCGGCTTGATGTGCATCTTCTAACGGATGCATATCAGGACCTACTTTATATTTACTTTCTACTGCCCATTGGTAAAATCCTCTTGGATTTAATGTTTCTTGGATAGGTATCGTACCAGCTGGAAATAAAAACCAATGTGTCCAATCAATTTCGTCGATACGTTGAGATTCATTGCATACACAATTATCTAAACAGGTAAACAAATAAGGAATATCTCGATCTTTAAGATATGCCTGTAATTTAATTATATGCTGATCAGCAGTTAATTCATCAGTTCTATATGGCCATGTCCAACTTACTATCACCCCACAATGTTCTATAGTATCTAATTTTTCTCGTAATCTTTTAACTATTTCACCATTACCAATACCTGGATAAGCTGTACAATAATACTCATTATTACCAGCTAGTAATGCTGCAAAGGTCTTATAACTAAAAGATCCTGCATATCCATTAGCACAATCCTGCAATTCGCTACCAAAAATAACGCTATCACCTCCGGCTACTATAATCATATCCTGGTCTCATCATATCTATCTGCATCTGTTTATAATCGCTATCGCTCCAACAATAGTCAAATGTTCGCTCTATGCCATCAATGGCAATTTTATATATGTCTAAATGTGTACTTAACATATCCCATATAGTAAACATATCTGTTGTTCCAAAACTGCCTTTTAAATCAACTTCGCCTAAAGGCAAGTATCCTAAGCTGAGATTTTTGTCTTGTGGATTTAAATTGTTTTCAATTAACCAACAGTTAAATTTATCAATTTGTTCAGTATGCCATGGGGTGCTAGTATCCCCATATATCATGTCAGCAGCCCATTCAATATCAAATTCACCACTGTAGTATTCTAAACTAGTAATAGCTTCGCATACAGTATCAGTTAAGTTAGGTGCTTGCTCATCTCGCCAGACTTCAAATAATGTTTTACCTATCTGTGCCCAATGCATATAAACAGATCCAAAGCGTCGATTATATCCGTTAGTAACAAATCCTTGTTTGTGTTCATCTGTCAACGGATATCGATCAGCATGTAAAAATGTAGTAATCTGGCTAGGACGGGTCCACTGTGGAACATAAGCCTGTTTCTGTTGACTTAAAATTAACATTTCCATTTCATGGCACAAAATGTTTAGTTGGCGTATGGCATATTTGGTTTCATAGTCCGCCAGGCGATAGTAAGAGCTAAGATTTCCTACAGTTCCTTGGAGCAACTCAAAATGGTTGTGTAATTTGTTTAATATATTATGTTTTTGTTGTAATCCAAGATTTTCTATTAGATGTGGTCCAGAATCAAATCTTTCACCAATTGGATATTCAGGTCCAAAACGTACAGTATCCGGTGTAAAGTATTCTTCAATTATGTAGGATTTTAATCCAGCATTTATCCATTCTAATGAACTATTAAATGTATTAATTTGATATATTGCTTGATTAAGTTCTTTGCAGAGCAAATCTAATGTCCTAGCTGTTTTTGGAAATCCCATGAAACAGAAATTCTTTTCTAATAGATTACCAGATTGTAGTAATTTCTTTAGTGCGCCAATCCAATCTTGAGCCAATCGATGATCATCGGGTATGATATAGTAATCTAATACATCACTGTGATCCAATGGATTACGCAGTGTTACCTTAATTGATTTGTTGATACCATTCATTGACATCTGCTCTTGTTGATAATATGTCAGCCAAAGTTAAATCACCTTGGCGGATCGTTTCTAATTGTAACACACGTTGTTTGCCTTTTGCAAGAGCGGCTTGCCATTCATTGGGCCAAGATTCTTGAAAGGTTGGGCGAGTTTTAAGTTGGATCAGTATATCGCGCAAGGGGCTATTTGTTAGTCTAGTGCTATCGGGTCCGCCATCCAAGTATTCATCTATCCAAGAGTGTAATACTGCCTTGGGTAGTGCCAGCGGCGATAATATGATATCCGGGCTAAAACTAAAGACTACTTTGGCAAGTATGTCCACGCCCAATTCGTTTGCTAACTGCTCAATTTTATGTAATTCAAACATACCCGGTAAGGTAAGTGTGAAGTCAATCCTCATCTGACGGCGGTGCGTAGCGATTCCAAGACCCGCCTTAAAGTTATCAACCCACGTTTGATAGTTGAGACCTGTTCGTATATACTCTCCAATTCTTCCCGTACCATCGAGGCTTGCACATATTTGCCAATCGCGTAGCCTGCTGAGAATATCAGTATAGAGATTGATGCCGCGATAGTTGATGCGACTAAGATTTGTGTTGTATCTAGCGTAAACATTTTTTCCATCTCCCAGTTCAACAATGCGCTGCATGTAACGCCAATGTTGTTCATACATCAGGGGCTCTCCGCCAACCCAATATACTTCCTCGATTTGATGATTTTCAACAGCGTCAGCGAATTCCTTTTCAATTTGACTGTCTTGGAATGCTGTAATTTGATCTCTTACTTCTGGTAGCATCCAATTGTTTTTTGGATCACTCCAGTTGATCATGTTGTGTTGTCTTTGTTCACTTTCCCACGCACTAGACAACATATCACCGCACATACGACACTTGAAATTGCAGAGATTACTAAAGCGGTAATCCCAACTCACAGGTCGCATAGTTGTGTGTCCTGATGCGTCTGTGGTGTCCCATATACTAGAATACTTATGTTTGAACATACCATTAAAATAACTTCTGTAAACGTCTGTATTTAATAACTTACTATTACATACCTCACACTCAGGTAATTCTTCACCTGCCATCATGCGACGACGCACACTTTTCATATGATCACCGTTCCAATGTTCTTCAAGTGTGATAGGAATATACTTACCAGTGCCTGTGGTGGTGTCTATATACTGTTTAAAATTTTGTGCGGGTTCGCGACTAGCACAGCACATTCTGCGTTCCGTTTGTGGATTTAGGTACGTATGTACCCAGGGAGCCAAGCAAAGTGTCTTAGGTACTTCATATCCCATTGCCCTGGCTATTTCTGGGTGTGTATTTAAAAAACTTTGCTTACGGTACTCATCTGTAGTTCGCATTTTTTGTAAAAAATCTTGACCATCGCTACCTTCACCATTTTTAATAAATTGTAAAACACGTAAAATTTCTGCTTTATGTTTAGGATTAAAATCATGATTAGTTAATTTATTAATTACAAGTTCTTGTGCTTCTGAGGTCATGCGATTAATACACATGTGCTGAGGATCATGTAACATGTTAAAATAAACATAATCAAAAGTCTGGGTTGAAATCCAATCGCACAATTCTGGCAGATAATAAACATTTTGTATATTAACTGTCAGGCAAAGTTGTGTTGATATTTTGTCACTGCGCATCTGTGTAAATTTTTTAATGTTGTTTTGCACATCTACCCAATTGGCTCCATATCGTTCGTATTCAAATCGTAAACCTATATTATCAATACTGAACGCTATTTCAACATATTTAAAATGATTCCATAATTCTGCTGCTTCTGGAAATTGTGTACCATTGGTATTATAATGTATCTCAATATGTTGGCTATCACCTGTTTCAACAGCATAACGTAAAAGATCAAAATGTTGTTCTATTAGAAAAGGTTCTCCACCTGTAAATTCAAGATATTTAATATTAGGTAATAGTATTCTCAGATTATCCCAGAACTCAATTGATTCTCTAGGCCAGGCGCCTTGTTTTAAAAATTTGTATGCCAATTGGTCTTTTTTATCATAAAAATGCATTAGATCAACTTTAGCGTGATCATTTTTTGCGTAATCTATTTCTTCTTGAGCCCATTTACTGCTAGACCAACTACCGCATATACGACATTTTAAATTACAGATATTACCTAGTTTAAGATCGATAAACCACAAAGTATTAGGATTTAGATTGTTAAACTCAATTTGGTCATAGTATTCTTTTAATCGAATCTTACTGTTAATACGCTTACTTGTTCTCCCAGCAGCTTCTTCATCCCAACAACGCTGACAAGTAGCGGGTTTTTGGCCATATAGAAAATCTCTACGTAGTAGTTGCATATAGCGACTGTGATATATTTCTTCTAGTGTATGTTCTTTAAGATTATACTTTTGTTCATAACCTTGTTTATCAAAATAAGTTATTTCATCTTTGGCTAAGCAACAGGGGCGTGCAGTCCCTATAGGACTGGTTTCAATACTAATCCAAGGTAGTATACAAATTTTTTCAGGCAAATTAGACATAACTTCTTAAATCTTTATATTCAGAAAATACTTTAACAAATCTTTCTTTTCTATATATATCCATCTTATCATTTATTTGAAAAAATTCCTTAAGTAAATGACTTTTATCATCAGCATTCATAAAATTTAAAAGACTCTTATATCCATTAGTGGCTCTCTTTAATGAATCTTTTGGGTCTAACCAATATACGTGATTTAGAATTTTTTCTTCTGCTTGTTTTTTATATATCTCTGGCAGTACATCTATCCTATCACGGCCAGGACTTTGTAAAATATTAATATTCCAATCTTGTGCCTGTATTAGTCCGTTCTCTACCCAATCTCTATGAAAATCAGATATATGGAACAGATTATAAATGCTGACTGTTGAACTGATATAAAAATCTACGTTAGGACATTTTTCTAACATACGCTCACGATTGCGAACAGTTTCGTCCCACTTAGTACCTTTACGCATATATTCAGCACGTGTGCCCATTGCATCTAAACTTGCACCCACACTAACGCTTTTGAATAATTTCCAATAATCTAATACATCTTCATCTTTTAAATTTAAACGACTAAAGTTAGTATTGTATAAAATCTTAACATCAAATCTTTCTTGACGTACTAATTCTTTTAAAAATCTATAGTGTTCTTCCATTATTAAAGGTTCACCACCAGCAAAATATATCTGTTCAATATATGGTATATGTGGCAATAATTGTTCCCACATATCTTCTTCTGTTTTACCACTAAACATAATTTGAGGATGATCGCGAGGACCAAATAATTTAGTTTCTTCATTATACCAATTACTACTAAACAAACTACCGCAAGTTCGACAACTCATATTACATAGATTACTGAAACGAATATCGTAATATCTTAATTTAAAATCTTCATAACTACCATCTGATTTAGTATCATCAACTAATTTGATATGGTGACCGAAATGTTTATTATGACTGTTTCGTCCAGATATGAATCCATTTTTTTCTTGTTCATAACATTTTGTACATTCTTTACAAGGTTTACCTTCTAGCATATTTTTGCGCATATTCTTGTACGAATCACTATTCCATACTTCTTCTATCGTATTTTCTTTAAGATTTCCTATAGGATAGTCCATTGTACTATGACAGCAGGGATACGCACGACCGTCAGGGTATGCATGCAGATGTACCCACGGTAGTATACAAAATACATCATCTTTGATTAAGCGATCAATTTGATCAGATCTTAGTTCTTCTTCTGTAATGAATATTGGTTTACGATCATTATAATTATAATTTTCGTAATAATCTTTTTCTTTACTCATAGTGTGTCGTACCATTCAGCTAGCTGTGGGAAAGTATATTTAAAGTCTAGACCACGACGTTGATCGTATTGTTGATAAAAGTTTTTAAAGTCACGCTGAAGTATTTCTCGACTTAGTGCACCACTATGTGGACTGTCAACTTCTTGGAGATAATCCACTAGACGTTTTACTTGATTCATTTCAAATTCGTGCAATATCTGTGTATTGGCCAAATGAAATCTTACTAGTTCTCCTGCAGCCTGTTGGCGGAATTCTATCGGTAATATCAATGGGCTTTGGAAGCTAGGAAATCGTAAGATATTAAGGCTAAAGTTAATGCTATCTTTGCCGTACTTCTTTTTAAGTCCAACGATTGACCATAGGAATTCTGTCAGGCTGAGTAAACATAAGGCGTTAATAGTACACATAACATGTAGGCCGCGCAGTTTACCGCTATCCAATAGATAAGTGACATTATTGCACCATTGATTCCAATCTAGGCCATCACGTATATAAACTGCATGACGGCCAATGCTTTCATTACTGGTGTATAAGTCCAGCTCAATACCTTCAGTAGCATCTAATAACCTTTCTAGTTTATCCTGTTCAAATCCTAGGTTACTGTTAATTGCCAATCGTGTTTTACTTGCTCCACGATTTGCTTGGAACCAATCAATCAAGCGCCAGGTGTATCCTGACATTAATGGTTCACCGCCTGTGATCCTTAGTTCTTTGAGCGTCTTGTGTAGGTCTGTTTCCCACCAACGGAAGAAGGCTTCCACGTAGGGATTAACATCAGTAATAGTATACAATTGACTACTATCGTGCTCATGAGTGAAATGATTCCTACCATCCGAAACCAAATTGGTATATCCGCCATTACGCCTGATGTCTTTAACCCAAGTGCTGCTAAAAGCAGGGTTACAGTAACTACAAGCGAACTGACAAGTGCGATCGAAAGCGATCTCCAAGGTTTGTAAATTAATGTCTTGTTCTGGGCTAGTATTGAAAGCTTCATCTAAGTCTTTATCCTCATATATAACAGTTTTATAAACACGATCACTGATAAACACGTCACCGTTTAATTTAAATTCAGGCTCTTCGCCCATGTCTTCTATCTTCCAGCAGTATTCACAGCCTTTAGGACGGAGTCCGTCCTGCATCAGTGCTCGATCGTTTTTCTTTTCACGTGTATTGTGTAGGGCTTTAGGATTGGCTATGACCTGTTCAATACTGACCTGATGTGGCAAGGGATGGTGACAACTGGTAGTCTGACCACTACCTAACCATATGGTAGCATTATACCATTTGGCTCCACAGAAACTAGCTGACTTGATATCAATGACTCTGCGTTTGTATTGTAAGTCTGTTTCGTTAGCTAGCTTCGGCATGCCACTTGCACTCCTGCCAGAATTCTTTCATCTGTGGAAATACATCTAAGAAGTATGCTGTATCACCTCCACCACTGCCACGACGCTTGTCATATTCACTAAAGAAACGATAGAAGTCAGCACGTGTTTCATTGATGTATTTTTCACTGAGTTTCTTACCACGTTTCATCCACTCTAAATCACGTTCCATGCGTTGGATTTCGTAGTCTTTAAAGCCATCAAAGCGATCACTTGACTCATCTAGGCGATGTAGTTTCATCCACTTAATAATGTTTTCTAAGATACGTGTATAACTTTCAGGTAGTATCTGTAGGCTTTGCCAGTGTGGCGTTCGCAACACAGGAGTATCAAACCAAACACGTTGGTATTCAGTGCTATACAGCTTACGTAATTCAAGTATATGTTCTAGTAACTGTTGGAGGCCTAAGATACTGAGGTTATTCATTGTGATGATATAGGTCAAACTGTTGCGATGTGGTACTTCAGTTAGATACTTGTGGACATAACTGTGCAATCGACTTGGGCTTAGGCCACGACGGATATACTCAGCATGCTTGGGATTACCTGTATCTAAACTTACATACTGCATGAAGTGTTCTATGCGTTCACCGGTACACAGTTGTTTTACCTTGTCTAGGTACTTGTTAAACAATTCTGGCTCTACACTAAAGTTACTAGTAACATCAACATGTAAATCACTCTTAGGTGCGGCTAGGATATAGTCAAACACGCGATGTGTGTTCTTATCCATAAGTGGTTCACCACCAGTCATACGGAAGTGTTTTAGTTTAGGATAAAGTTCAGGCCACCACTGCCAAAATGCTTCAACATAAGGATTATTATCTTTGACAGGAATAGGTTGGCGACGTCCTTTGAAATGCATAGGATCGTTATGTGGTTGTTTAGTTGGATATGCACCCCAACGGTCAATGTCTTTTTGCCACTCTGTGCTAAACTGTGGACTGCAATAGCTACATGCTAGATTACAACCATGGCTGAAGTTTACTTCTACATAGCTTGGGGTAACATCTGCGTCCCATGGTAGATTTTTAATTTCATCATAATGACTAGCAGCCCAAGGTTCACCTGATCGATAATGACGATCACTTATATGGCCAGCATCTTCCAT
>Ga0316226_1005137_pt1 | contig 10077 bp, 22 predicted proteins | sample TBH18017metaG_FD_206009 | JGI IMG/M metagenome (GOLD analysis project Ga0316226, IMG submission 206009) | Freshwater microbial communities from Trout Bog Lake, Wisconsin, USA - TBH18017 | ecosystem: Environmental > Aquatic > Freshwater > Lake > Hypolimnion/Profundal zone | place: USA: Wisconsin... | reverse complement strand
GCCGGATCGGATGGCGCTGACATCGAACGACGGAGAGATGCCGGCGTGCTCGATGGCGCGTGCAGCTTCGACCGTCATCTCGACGCCTTCAATCGTGACTCGGTTCGTCTTCATCGTCTCACCCTCCAGTTCGGCCGTCCGTCGGCCTCACACCAAGCAATGTACGGCACGTGACTGCCGCAGTCAAGTGCGTTCGAACGATTTGTTTTCGGACCCGAGCTCCCGGGTCCAGTTGCTCAGCGTCCGCGTCGATACACCGAGCTCGTGGGCCGCCTCGGTGCGGCCCGGGTGCGCGGCTAGAGCGGCACGCACGACGCGTTCCCATTTTTTTCGATCGACTACGCGGAGGGCTCCCAGATTGCTGACAGGCATGCCGCACATGTTGACAGCGGTTCCGTGCGGCGTCAAGATGCGGAACGGAGGCACGCAAAAAATGACTCTCCCACTACGGATTGCTCAGTATCGCCGTGGCATCGCTCAGATCCGCACCCGGACGCTCGAGACGTGGATCATTCGGATCGCCTATGCCGTCGCCGCAGGGACGATCCTGCTTTGGTGGTGGAAGTCGTGAGCCTAACCCGAGCTGGATTCGCGGGAGGCTTTGAGCCGAATTCGGGCCGAATTGGAAAAGACATGAGCTGGACACCTCGCGACGCGGCTATGAAAGCAGAACTCGCCGCCCTTGAGGAACTCCGCGCCTCCGCCGTCGCATATGCCGACATGGCATCGCCTCGGACGCTAAAGCGGCTTCAGGCCGCGGCGCGCGCGTATCATCGTGCCGGGCATCAGGTGCTTGATGCGATTTTGACCGAATCGCGGGAACGGTCCCGGGATCCCGCATGAGACACGAACTCCGAACTGGGGACGGCGAACTCGTATGGGCCGGCGATCCGTCGACCGATGAGGGCAGCGCCGATCTGCGCGCATTACTTTATGCGATTCGCAACCGAGCCAGAACTCGAGAACGATACGCGATGCGCATCGCGAATGGGCTCTGCGGCGCGTGCGGAATCGAGCCGCTCAGTACGACGACTCGGTGCGTCGAGTGCGCGAAACAGCATTCGATTGACGAAGGGATACGGCAGGCAAAGAAGGAGCCGACATGAAAGGCACCGCAAAAAACACAAGGCCCGCGAACAAGGCCCAGCGAGAGAGTCTGGTCAGAGTGCCGCCGAATAAGAATAGCTGGATAGAAATCAGGCCGCAATCGTCGAAACGGCCGGACTGGATGTCTGATTCGAGCCTCTTGCCGAAGCGGCCACCGGGGAAATGAAATGGGCGACGAACTTTGGCAACGTGCCCTCGAGCGGCGTAAGCCCGGAATCTGCGTGGATTGCGCTGGACCCACGACGGTCGGAGGCTCGAACGCTCATCGCGGACCTCCGATACGTTGTCGCGCATGCTCGAGCCGGGCTAATCTCGCGAAAGGACACGAAGTGCGAAAACGTGGCGGCCTTTGCGGCCGGTGCCGGCGACGAATCGGGATTCGATGCGTGTGTCTGGAGCGTTTTGGAATACGTGTCAAAAAATTGAATCAGGAGGAATCATAATGAAAAGGATCATTGAAGAAACGGCGCTTACCGGACTCGAATCGTTACTAGGCGAGCAGGTTTTGCTCATCTGCGGGAACTATTTTTACGCAGGCAAACTCGTCGGAGTGAACGATACGCAAGTCGCGCTCGATGGGGCGTCGATCGTCTACGAGACCGGCGACTGGTCAGCCACCGCGTGGAAAGACGCGCAGAAATTGGGACCTGGTGAGACGTTCGTGCGTACAGCCTGGATCGAGGCGTATCGTCGTGGCAAGTAGCGTCGGAGGCCGCAAGCGACTCTGGTGGTCGCGGTCGGGGTCGGGGTCGCGGTCGCGGTCGGGGTCGGGGTCGTGGTCGGGGTCGGGGTCGTGGTCGCGGTCGGGGTCGGGGTCGGGGTCGCGGTCGCGGTCGTGGTCGCGGTCGCGGTCCGAGTAATAGAATTAACCAACCAAGGAGGATTAAAATGACCAAACGCAAGAAGACTGTACGAGAGCGATACCATACGCTGGTGGAAGCGGCCAGCGGTCGCATTCCATTTGCGGGGGTTCAATTGTGAACCCTCTGATAGTTCAGAAGCCCAAGAACTTTCGCCAGAAGCGGCGGGAGGATCGGAGAATTCAGAACATCCTATCTCTCGAGGCACTGGAGACCCGATTGCTGTTGGGTGGGGTCGGGACTACCTATCGCCAGCCCCGCGTCCCGGAGGCTTTTGTTCCGGATATCGTAGGGGAGCCACTCCCCTCCCCCACCGGTCTGCTGGCCGAGATCGCTGGCCAGTTGCTGTACGGGGAACTTACCTATGGTGGGTCGGTCTCGGCCACCACTTACGGATTCGGTTATGATTGGCGGACTATGGACTGGGCGCAGTGGAGTGCTTCCCGTGGGGAGTTTTCTTATTCCTCGAAGTGGACCACCTCCCACACCACAGACAGCATCAAGGGGCCGTTCATCGGATATTCCGGCTGCGCACGGACCGCGACGTATGTGGATGATCCCCGGTTGGTGACCGTAATGGAGGCGCGGGAGGTGGGTTATGTTGATTGACGCCACTCCCTGCTTCTACGTCTACCTGCTCCGCTGTAAAGACAACAGCCTGTACTGCGGGCAGACCTTGCATCTGGACCGTCGGGTGGCCCACCACAATGTGGGCAACGCCGGCGCCAAGTACACGCGCAGTCGCAGGCCGGTGCGTTTGGTCTACTACGAATGTCATCCCACCCGACGTTCGGCCCTGCAGCGGGAGTATGCGATTAAGCAATTGACCAAGCCGGCGAAGGAACGTTTGGTAGTATCATTCCACAAGAGCGACTTCTGTCTTGGTCACGGAGTCTAATATGCCCTACCGAGGAACAATAGAACAGAAGCGGGCACAGCGCGCTCGTTATCGCCGAAAGAACGGGGCGTATACCGCTCCCAACTACCACCAGCCGTGGCGCGTGATGGACTTGGAGCGGGTGATGACGCACATCATTCCCGATGTGCAGCTTTCCAAGGAGATCGGACGGAGTGTTCATGCGATCGCGGTTCAACGTAACAAACAACGAATAGGAGGACCACAGACATGTACCAAGTAGATCCAAAACCGAAGGTGATTCACCGCAGCAAGAACCAATGCGGTCGCTGCGGCGCGTTGTACTGTACATTTCACGATCCCGGTTGGGCCAGCAAGGCCATTCAATCGATCGTGGAACCAAAAGGACCTCGACATTGGGCGGGACATGACCGCTTGCGTATTCTACGCAATTGGCAGTATCTGTTTCTTGATCGGCACGTTGATCAATGTGGAAAGGTTGGTTATGACTCTCCGCAAACTATTCAACTGGCGGCCTCCCGAGACTCCATCCCCACTGCCCACTCAGTCGCTACATCCATTCGACTCCGCCATGCACACGCTCCGAGACGCGGCAGTGAACGGGACTGGCTGCACGCTCAACCACGAAGAGAGCGACTCCATCTTCCGCACGCTCAGTACGTTCATGCGGCATCGCGATTGATCCCATGACTACTTCCCTCTTCTTTGTGATCGCGGTGGTGCTGTCCATCGGCGAGTTCATCCACCACTACAAACACGGCAAGCCCAAGATTGAAGCGGCCAGCGACGCATTCTGCTGTCTGTTCGTCCAAGTCGTTTTGATCCTCGCCCTCTGTTACATTTTCACCCATTGCCACTAACCCCGAAAGGAACCAACCCATGTCCAAGCAATCCGAAGTGCCGTTTCCGTCCACACTGATGGAAGAGATCAACATGAAAGCCGCCGAACTCAAACAGATCTACCTGTCCATCACAGACAGCATGCCGACACACTTGATGTCGTCCGTGATCAGCAAGATCCAGCACATCGAAGAGCGACTGGATGTGTTGTGGGCAGAGATGCGGCAGATGCGCGCGTTGCGAGACGCTAAGCAGAAGCGATCCATTCGAGGCCTCGAGCAGTATAACCCGGACGCTCTACCGGCGGCGCTGCGATGATCCGATGCTTCTTGTTTGGTCACAACTGGCGCAAGTCGTCCTTTGGGGAGATGCGCACGTGTGCGCGGCGTCAGAAGATCCAAATCTACCATCGCGTTAACGGCGTTTGGAAGTGGACGTGAGCGATCCCGAACCAAAGCCGAATCAACCGACCGTGATCGTGGGCGGAGTAGGAGTCACTACAGCCGAAGCACTCGGTGTTCGGGTCCATCGCGAGATGTACATGTGCGGCAGCGTTATAATTGACTGTACTCTCCAACCGAACGCACCGTCGTTAAGCGACGAAGTTCTCAAACAGATCATGCAGAACCTTCCCGACGACACGGAACTACAAGTTTGTCGTAAGTGCAAGGGTGCCAAGTACGGCAAGCGCAGCGAGCCCTGTACCTATTGCCACGGCCGCGGGAAGCTCTAAAAACCCGATTAACGGGCGGGGACCCGCTTCCCGCCCCTTGACAGGGTTCCCGTGGGGATCGCTGGCCATTTCGCCGTATAACGCCAAAGCCACCCTGTATAGGAGTTGGCGGAACCCGGCTGAAACCGCTAGATTGAATTTGTAAGCAATCCCATGCGATTCCAATATCGATTCATCGGCGTGGAGGACAAGCAGCTCCATGAGCAGGTCCTCGAAGCCCCCGACCGCCCCGCGGCGGATCAGCAGTTCACGGAAAACTACGGCTCCTTGGTGCTGTGGGAGTTCCCTGTCACTGTGCGGCCATACGTCCCTTACACGATGTTGGGGCGCCTGCAGAACTTACACGCTGAAGGGTTCGTGCTGGTGGCCGTTCTTCCTGTCGATCCAAACGCTCTTCATGCTCGTGTCATTTACGACAGCAACAGTCGACGCCACGAAGAGATCCTTAGCGTCGCGAGTCCGAGCGAGTGGACGGAAGCACACAGACTGTTCGACTACATAAATATGGGCGTGGAAAAGAACGGGGCGACGCCCGACGACTTAGAACCTATCACCTAACCAAAGGAACAGACAAAACCAATGCGCGTTTACATCTTAGGACCCATGCGGGGGATCCCACTGTACAATTTTCCTGCGTTTGACGGCGCGGCAGATCAGCTGCGGCTGTTAGGACACGTCCCTGTCAGCCCGATCGACCTCGACCGCGCAGCAGGATTCAATCCATACGCCCTTCCGGTTAATTGGGACTGGAAGAGCATTCCACCGCCGTTAACGTTGAAAGGCATTGTGGAGCAGGACCTCGCGGCGTTGCTGTCATGCCAAGGGTATTTACGATTGCCGAATTGGGAAGCATCCACAGGAGCTCGCGCGGAGTACGGCGTGGCTGTGTGGCTCGGACTAAAAGAAGTTCAACTGTAACCTGTATAGAAACCATAGGAGGTATTGATTGAGCGAGAAGACTGAAGCGATTAAACGTTGCTTGCAGCGACACCCGGATTGGGATAACTGTCGAGTGAGCAAAGCGATTATTGAACGGTTGGGCGTACGCGCTGGCGACGTCAACGCAGTGCGTGAAGAACTAGGGATGGAGGTTCCCACCAGCACTCCTGGACCGAAACCGAACACTGTAACGAAGCGTCGCAAAGACCACGTGCTCTCCCGCAGCCAGTTCGCGGCCCAATTCGATCGCGATACACGTTTGCGGACGGCCATCCTCAAGGGCATCGCGACGTTGGACGACGAAGACGAGATCCTTAACGAAGCTACGTTCCGCGTGGACCGGTGCGGCAGTCCCCCGAGTGGTGGCTGGCGTGACGTCGCAGCAGAGCCACAGTTCAAACAGTATCAATTCATCGCGGGTGGGCAGGTACATTGGGCTCATCCATCAACCAAGAAATGGGCCTTAGCGGCCGTACAAGGAGCACGCGACATATGACAACCGGCAAACAATCCCGCAGTCAGTTCCAAGCCACGATCGATCCGCCCGACGAGATCCGCCATCTGCGTTCGCAGGTTAGTGAACTGGAAGGCCGATTGGCCGAGCGACGCAAGACCAGCGGTCACATCATCGAAGCAATGACCGCTGTAACACAAGCCGTCGAAGTAGCCCAACCGCCAAAGACGCAGTATACGCCACCGAAGACCGAACGGCGCGTCTCACGCCCGGTCGTGCATGTTATCCAACTCACCGACTGGCACATCGGTCAGTTCACCGACGGCGCACAGATTGAAGAGTTCGGCGAGAACAATTGGGCCATGTCGCAGGCGCGCGTTGCCTACCTTCTGCAAGCGATTCTCAAACACACAGAAGTTCAACGTCACGGCTTTCGCTGTGACGAGTGTGTTGTGATTGGGACGGCTGATTGGGTGAGCGGCAACATCCACGAAGAGCTCACGACCACGAACGAGTTCCCCTGCCCAGTCCAAGCGGTCAACGCAGGTTACCTACTCGGTTCCTTCCTTGTCGGTCTATCTGCCCACTTCAAGAGCGTTCGGGCAGAGATCATGACGAACGACAACCACGGACGCATCACACGCAAGCCGCAGAACGAAGACGGTGGTTTGAACAATTGGGGCTACGTGACAGGTGTCGTGGCTAAGCAGCACGCCAGTCAATGCACTAACGTCACCGTCAATCTTCACTCCGTCGGCTCCGCGATTGTCGAGGTGGTTGGGCAGCGATACCTTGTCAGTCACGGTGACGGCATTCTTGGCACGTGGGGCATTCCGTTCTACGGCATCGAGCGCAAGAAGCAACGCGAGGCGATGGCTAGAATGAATATGCCTGCTGATAAGCATTTCCATCGCATCGTAATCGGCCATTTCCACAGTGCGTTGAATCACGAGCACTGGTACATCGGCGGCAGCTTGACCGGCACGACAGCCTATGATCACAAAGAGGGCCGACACGCGCGCCCGCATCAGACGTCATGGTGGGTCCATCCGTCGCACGGGGATTTCTCCTGGAGTCGGTTCTATCTCGATCAAGCCAAACAAGCGTCGTTGGTATAATGGCTTGAACCACGATTAAGGAGGGGTTCTGTCGATTATGAAAGATCAACCTACCACGTTGGATGTATCAGAAGCAGGGCAGCAGGAACACGAAGACTGGCGGGCGCACTCGCAGGCCGGCCGAGCGAAGTACGTCAAGGTGATCCGCTACCACAAACAGCCGCACCACAACCTGCTGTTTTATCCGCTCGGCAAGTTCCGTCCGCGTTTCATGTCGCAGGCCGAGTTGAAAGCCAAGCAAGATCGATTGGCCGCGGAAGCAGAGCAGAAGCAACTACAGGCGCAACCAGCGTGAACATGTGGATCGGCGTCGCTGCTCGTGAGTTGTGTAAAAAGAAGCACTTGATCGGCGTGCACGGCAGCCGCTTCAATAAAGGATACTGAAATGGGCAAAGAAACATTCCACGCAATCGAAAACCCCGACGCCGAGCCCTCTTTCCACTCTCTGGTTCACCGCGTGGTGGTGAACGGGGGAGAGGGTTCGGGAGTCAAGGGACATACCACTCCGAAGGATATCGGCTACCACGCCGGGGACTTGGGTCACGGATTCGACACTGTGGCGGGGCGAATGGCGGGCCGCAGTACGGGTCATTTCGGAACGGGAGTCTATTTCAAGTCCACACCCCCAGCCGAAGGTGGCTCCCGCGACGGGCGGCCGGTCCATGCGGTAGACTTGTCCGGGTACAAGCTCTTCAAACCATCCGACGAGGAGCAGGCGGATTCTCTACATCGAGCTCTCAAGATCATCAATAACCAGACCGGTTATGACAAACCCGATCCCAAGGAGATACGACAGGCAGCGTTCTCTCTATTCATTGTGAATCCGGCGAAGCATGATCTGGACCAGCTCCAGAAGGAGATCATTCCGCAGGCGGTAGCGGATACGGTGAAAGAGGTCAACACCAAGGACGCTTGGAACAGCAACGCGTACATTCCGTCGGCCAGTACGCGGGGAAGAACTGGCGGGAAGGATTTGCGGAGTCCTTTGCCGCATGGACTTCCTCCCGCTATGGAGAGCTCGGTACTCTGCCACCACCGATCGAATCATTCTTCAAGACCCATTTCCCCATGAACCGCCAATCCCAAACGGAGGGAACCTAACCATGTCAATGTTGGAACCAAACTGCAGCCGGCGCAAGTGCAAACATTTCCTGGGGGTCAAGGACGACGATCGACCGAATTCGGAAGACGTGGTGATCTGTACCGCCTTCCCGGATGGGATCCCGGATGCCATCGCCTACGGTCCCATCCCCCACACCCGTCCCTACCAAGGGGACCACGGGATTCAGTACGAGAAGGGGCCGATGCCCGTCTAAACCACATTCAGCGGGGTAGGGGACGAAGGGTGGAGGTCGGTTTGACTCCACCCTTCTTTGTCTTTGGATCCCCGGTTTTTCTACCTCGGGGAACCAGTATCAATCAGTACCCTCCAAAATTATCAGTGTCTGAGTTCTAACCAAACCGCTAGAGTAAGTATAGAGCGTGCAAGGATTATCGTTACAACCCAAGGAACCTGTTTCTATGTCGACGGAACCGACTCTCAAGATCAACGCCCTTCGCCACAACCTTTCCAGTCTCGTCCGCAGTCAGCAAGTGGATGGGAAGGACTACTTTGTCGTTCCTACCGTACTCATCCGGGAGGGCACGTTCAATGCGGTCAACTACCGCGCCAATGATCTCTCCAAGTTTCCGGAAGCATGGAATGGTCGTCCCTTGGTAGTACAACATCCCGAACGTCACGGTCGCGCCATTAGCGCGGGCAATCCGCAAGTGATGGCCAACATGGAAGTCGGTCGCCTCTTTAATACCGAAGTCGCCAGCGACCTCGGCCCCACCAAGAACAAGGTTGGTTTGCGCGGGGAGATGTGGATTGAGAAGGACAAATGTGCCAAGGTTTCACCACTGGTGCTGGAGAAGCTACAGAACAACGAGCCCCTTGAAGTCAGTACCGGCCTTTTCACCGAGGATCTCAAGACCCCCGGCGTGGATGAAGAAGGCCGTCGCTACACCTGTATTGCCACCAAGTACCGCCCCGATCACTTAGCCATCCTCCCCGAACCCGGTCAAGTCGGTGCGTGTAGTTGGGAAGACGGCGCTGGCGGCCCCCGATTGAACGAGCAGGATCCGGACTTGGCTACTAACGACGGACTCAAGATCAACCCCGAGTGGGTGGGCGACGAAGACGTGTGGGAGCAGGCCAAGACAGCGGCGCTCAAGACGTACGCAGAGTCGGACGACAATTTCTATCCAGTGGTGACGAGCATCTACAAGAAAATGGGAGGGACTGTGAAGCCGAAGACGAACGGCGGCGTGGGGAGCGGGGTCAAGGGACACACGACTGAGCAACAGTATCAACGGGCGGCGTACCATGCTGATCGGGCAACTGATCGAGCACACGAAGCACCGCAAGGTCGCGGGGACACCCACCAGCTACACCAAGAGGCTATTGACGCGCACACAGAAGCTCGCGATTTGGCAACAAAGGGTGCCGATAAATTACGGCACACTGAGTCCATTCAAGAGCACACTCGCGCGTTGAAGAACAACGCCAAGGATGCGCTCGGCCACGGCAGTGAGAAGCGGGGCGGCGGTGTCAAAGGCGGACGTGCCCCCATTCACGACGAGCCACCCGCATCAGAAAAGATTGGCAAGTCCAAGCAAGGATTTACCGCAGGCGATCATGCCGAGGAAGCGCGGCAGTACGCCAATCAAGCCGTTGAAAACAATCGCGTGGACAATCCGAAGTCTGCGAAGGCAGATGCTGCTCGCGCATCCATGGAAGCATACCACGCCACTACAGCCGCCAATCTCGGTGATCACAAACAATCGCACGAGGCTGCGGCTTCTGCACATCTAAACGCTGTTCGAGCACAAGAAGCCGCAGGAAACAGTTCGGCTGTTGATGAGCACAAAGGCAAAGCGCGAGAACACCTCGCCAAAGCTCGTTCCATGAAGACCAACGAATTTATCGACACTGACTGGCGTCCCGGCATGAAGCAGAACGACAACGAGTCGGACGAACTCGGCATGGTGAGCGACAACGACGTAGTGTGCCCGGAGTGCGGGACAGAGTTTGAGGCGGACGAAGGCAACGCGACTTGCCCAGACTGCGGCTATGCGATGGGAGACGGCATCACGGACAATGCCAA
>Ga0316226_1005134_pt1 | contig 10083 bp, 4 predicted proteins | sample TBH18017metaG_FD_206009 | JGI IMG/M metagenome (GOLD analysis project Ga0316226, IMG submission 206009) | Freshwater microbial communities from Trout Bog Lake, Wisconsin, USA - TBH18017 | ecosystem: Environmental > Aquatic > Freshwater > Lake > Hypolimnion/Profundal zone | place: USA: Wisconsin... | reverse complement strand
GCCGAGCCTCAATCCAGACATTCCCCTCGAAAACATGCGGGAAATACTCGCTGCGCTTTTCATCCAGCAGTTTGGTCTCCGGCTCCCAATAGAGCCAGCGCACGTCGAAGGGGCGGTAGCAGTATCGGACGACGTTGTCGGGCAGGAAGCCGCGTTTGCGCAGGGTGTCGCGAACGCTCTCGCCCTTGAACCGGGCGGTGTCTTCCATCACGCCGGGATTGAGCTGCCTCATTTCGTCGTGTGAAACGGCGGGGTCAAAGTAAGCACGCAAGCGGGCCAGCAACCGGTCGCGGTCGGTATCAACGAGAAAGTCGTCGCGGCTGGTCTTGACGCCGGGGAACGAGGACGGGAAGAGATCGGGCAACATGGGCCAGGCCACGTATCCGGTCGCCACCTGGCCCGGCAGGAACGGGAACCCCATCTCGACCGCCGGACTCAGTTCCTGATAGGCACCCGTGTCAGCAAGCAGATCGATGCGCTTGTTCTTGCCCCAGAAATGGCGGAAGAGAACGTAGACGCGGCGTCCCGCCGCGTTTGTTGGTTGGTCAATGCGAAGCGGCGGGACGCCGCTTCCACTTTTCTTCACCAGCAGCGCAATGGCCGTGCCGACCTGGATGCCTTCGCGATTGGAGTCGGTCGAGAAGGCGCTGGGATCGGGGTTGCCTTCCGGGGTGAGTTTGCCGGTCTTGTACTTGTCGCCGTTCAGGCAGTCGATCTGGATGCGATCGAACCCTTCGAGGTAGCGTTCGCGCATGCCGGTGAAGGAGAGCCCGTCGAGCCACGAGTAGTTGGAGATGAAGCAGATCACGCCCTGGGCGGGCTGGTTCATCTCCGTGATGCGGCGTTCGGCCATGCGGAAGAAGCGGATGTAGAGATCGTTGAGCCCCTGCCCCTGCGGCGCCGGCGCGCGGCGCGTGGTGCGATAGGCGTTGGAGAGGTCGCGTTCCTCGTCGAAAGCCACGCCCGCATAGCCGTTGTAGGGTGGATTGCCGAGGATCACGAGGATGCGCCGGCCTTGTTTGACGTGATCGGCCGCGTCGCGTTCCGCGGCCATTTCGGGAAAGAGCAATTGCGTTTTGGGTTCCTTGGGCGGTTCCCAGCCGGTGAGGGCGTTGGTGAGATAGACGCCGACGCGCTGGGGCGGGTCGGTGCGGTCGCTCAAGGGCGCGCCGAGGGTTTCGAGTTCGAGTCCCAACTGCAGGTGCGCGATGACGAAGGGGGCAGGCAGAATCTCGAAGCCGAAGACGCGCTCCATGGCGGCGTGCTTGAGGTCGTTGGCGACCAGGGCGTCGCCGCCTTTCTCGCGCAGCGTGACGGCGATGCGGCGCAGCACGGCGCGCAGGTAGGCGCCGGTGCCGCAGCAGGGATCGAGCACGACAACCTGCGGATCGGCGAGGCCATCGGCCAGGCCAAGTTCCGAGCGCAGCACGGCATCCACGCGTTCGACCTGATAGCGGACGAGCTCCTCCGGGGTGTACCAGACGCCCAACTCTTTGCGCAGGGCGGGATCGAAGGCGTCAAGAAAGGGCTCATAAAAATATTGGACGGCGTGGCCTTCGTCGAAGGAGGTGAAGAACGCGGCGCGGTCGACGCGGTTGAGGGCCGCGGCAGCCCAGTCGAGGACCTCGATCAGGCCCAGGGAGCCGAGGCGGGCGGGGTCGGCGACCTGCACGAAGAGCGCGCGCAACATCGGCACGCGCAGGAGGTAGTGGGCGGAACGCCAGTCGAACGCGCCGGCCACGGCGTACGTGGCGGGTGCTTCGCGCATGGCGGCGGCGAAGGTCGTAGATGCGGCTTCCAGCCGCATTGCTCCCTCGCTTTTCGACCCAGCGGCGCGCTGTCGCGACCAGAGCACCCAGGCGGAGAAGACACCGTAAAAGAGCGTCTGCACGAGGGTGGAGCGGAAGAAGTGCTCGCCCTTGTCGCCCTCGAAACGCAAGCCGAGGGACTCTTCGAGCGCCTGGCGCAACGCATGCAGGGCCGGGATGTCGGCCCGTTCCACGCGCAGGCGGGCGTCGTGCGCATACGAGGCGAGGATCGCGGCCACGTCCTGCGGCGCGGCCAGCGGTGCGTTGTGGAGCAGCACGCGCTTGAGATACTCCAGCATGCGCTCGCCCTGTTCGTCGGCGGCCTTGCGCGGATGGGCCGTGAGCGCCCAGAAGGCGGCTTCGGAGGGGGCCAGTTCAAAGGACTCCAGGACGCGGGGCTGGCCGGTCGGGCCCTTGCCGACGAGGGCGAAGGCGCGGAAGTTGGTGACGAGGACCACGCCGTACTTCTTCCAGTACCGTTCGACCTGTTCCGTGCCGACAATCGCGTCGAGGTCGCACTTGGGCGACTTGGCTTCGATCACGCCGCGGGAGGGATTCTGGACGAGAAACAGGTTGTCGGGCTCGTCCGCCGCGCGCGCCTGGCGGCGGAACTGGTCGGCGGTGAAGAGGCCTGCATCGGGCAGGCCGGCGCCGGTGTTGGCGACGTGGATGACGCAGCGCACGCGCGGGGAGAGCGTCTTGCCGATCTCGTTCAGAAGCTGTTCCAGCGCCGGATAGAACGAGGTCTCGGGAACGTTGGAGCGCGTCCCGCGGATTTCCGCGAGGGCGGTCAGGTAGATCTCAATCGGATGCGCGGGCATAGGGACATGCTTTCCGGCGCGCGCCCTCTCCTATTCCCTGTCCGAAGTGCGCCAACGCCACACAGGTCACAGCGTACCGCAGACGGCGAAAACTGTCAGCATCGCAGTCAGTTCTGTCGCGCAGGGCTTCCCCACACAGCATTTGACGCCGCCCGTGTCACGGTCGTATAACTGGCTTCCATGAACGCGCTTGTCCTGCTGATCATCGCGCTGTGCGTTTTCGCCCTGGCCTACCGTTACTATGCCGCCTTCATCGCCGCCCGCATCCTGATGCTCGACGATCGCCGCGCCACGCCTGCCGTACGCCTCAACAACGGCCAGGATTACATGCCCACCAACAAGTGGGTGGTCTTCGGCCACCACTTCGCGGCCATCGCAGGCGCCGGTCCGCTGATCGGCCCCACGCTGGCCGCCCAATACGGCTGGGGGCCGGGCTTCTTCTGGATCCTGCTGGGCTCGGTCTTCGCCGGCTGCGTGCACGACATGGTGATCCTCTTCGGCTCGGTGCGCCACAACGGGCAGTCCGTCGCGGTCATCGCGCGGCGCGAAGTCGGCCGGACGACCGGCTTCCTGACCAGCGTGGCGATCCTCTTCGTGATCGTGGTCTCGCTGGCCGGCCTGGCCGTCGCGGTGGTCAACGCCCTCTACCGCAATCCCTGGGGCACTTTTTCGATCGCCATGACCATCCCGATCGCCATGGCCGTCGGACTCTACATGTTCAAGCTGCGGCCCAACGCCATCCTGTCCGGGTCGATCGTGGGGGTGCTGCTGGTCTGCGCCGCCGTCGCCTGCGGACCCTGGGTCGCCGACTCGTCCGTCGCCTCCTGGTTCACCTTCGAGCGGCGCACGCTCTCGCTGCTGCTGCCGGCCTACGGCTTCGTGGCCGCGATCCTGCCTGTCTGGCTGCTGCTGGCGCCGCGGGATTACCTCAGCACCTACATGAAGATCGGCGTGATCGGCGCCCTGGCGATCGGCATCGTCGTCGTCCATCCGACGCTCAAGATGGAGATGTTCACGCGCTTCACCGCGGGCGGTGGCCCGATCATCTCCGGCCCCTGGTGGCCCTATGTCTTCATCACCATCGCCTGTGGCGCCATCTCCGGCTTTCACTCCCTGATCGGCTCCGGCACCACGCCCAAGCTGATTGCGAAAGAGAGCCAGATCCCCATGATCGGCTACGGCGCGATGCTGACCGAGGCCTTCATCTCGCTGATGGCCCTGATCGCCGCCACCACGCTGGTGCCGGCCGACTACTTCGCGATCAACTCCTCGGCCGATGCCTTCAAGTCCCTGGGCATGTCGGTCGTCGATCTGCCGGCGCTGAACGCGCTGGTCGGTCTGGATGTCTCCCACCGCCCGGGCGGCGCGATCTCGCTGGCCGTCGGCATGGCCCACATCTTCGCCCATCTCGGCAGCGGCCTGCAGCACGTGATGAAGTACGGCTTCCAGTTCATCATCCTCTTCGAGGCGCTCTTCATCCTGACGACGATCGACGCCGGCACGCGCGTCGGCCGCTACATCCTGCAGGACATCTTCGGCCTGGCGATGCCGGCCTTCCGGCGGGTGGACTGGATGCCCGGCGTGCTGCTCTGCGGCGCCCTGATTTCCGCCGCCTGGGGCTACCTGCTCTACACCGGCGACATCTCCAGCATCTGGCCCATGTTCGGCGCCACGAACCAGACGCTCTCGGCGCTCTCGCTGGCCATCGGCACCACCCTGATCCTGCGCCTGGCGCGCCGCAAGTCCTATGCGCTGGTGACGGCCCTGCCCTGCCTCTTCCTGGTGGCCGTGACCTTCGACGCCGACGTGCTCAACATCCGCATGTACATGGCCAAGCACAACTGGGTCAACGCCTGGCTCAATGCCGGCGTGCTGGTGATCGCCGCCGTGGTGATTGCCGAGAACATGCGCCTCTGGGTCAAGCTGCTGCGGACGGAAGAGCCCACGGGACTCCATCCCGACGCGTCTTAGGTGCCATTTCGCCGGTTGACAAGCGTATGAACCTCGCGGACACTGGTGCACACCGGCCGGGAAGACCGGCCGCCGATCATCATGAGAATTCTGCAAAAATACGTGCTGCGCGAGTTTCTGCTGCCGCTGACCTACTGCTTTCTCACGTTTTACGGACTGTATGTGCTGTCGACGCTCTTCGACAAGTTCCGGAAACTGGCAGACGCCCATCCCAAAGCCCCCTTCGCCGTTCACTACTTCATCGCCTACATGTCTCCGTATGTGATCTGGATCGTCCCGGCGTCCCTGCTGCTGGCGGCGCTCTACACGATGTGGCGGTTCTGCCACCACGGGGAACTGGTGGCCATGCGAGCCAACGGCCTGAGCTATGCCACGGTGGTCGCGCCCATGTTGAGCGTGGCAGCCGTGCTCACATTGCTGTGCGCGCTGAACCAGGAGTTCTGTGCTCCGCAGGGCCGTGAATTCGCCCGCCGCGCCGAGGACGGCAACTACCGCCCCATCCGGGACGACATCCGCGAATCGATCAGCTACAAGAATTACATCGGTCACCGCGTCTGGCTGATCAACCGCATCAACCTCGACAATCCGCGCGTGCTGGAGGGCGTGCGCATCAGCATTGAGGGTGCGGATGGCAAGAAGCTCGTGGACATCGCCTGCAAGCGCGCCGAATTTCTGGACGGCGTCTGGTGGCTCCAGTACCCGCAGTACCGCTACTTCGATGCCACGGGAAGCCCCATTCCGACGCCGTCCAATCCGCTGCTCGAACTGGACGTGCGCCCGATGCCGCACTTCACCGAACGGCCACAGGACTTCGTCAACGAACGCAAGGAGTGGGATTACCTGTCGCTGCGCGACATGCTGGCCTACATGCGCGCCCATCCGCAGATGGACCATCTGGTGCGCGCTTCGCGCCTGTACGACATCCACGCCCGCGTGGCCATGCCGTGGGCCTGCCTGGTGATCACCCTCTTCGCCATCCCGGCCGGTGTCGCCACCGGGCGGCAGAGCGTCTTCAAGGGCGTGCTGATGGCCATCGCCCTCTTCTTCAGCTTCTATGCGGCTTCCAACGGCTGCCTGCTGCTGGCCAAACGCGGACTGCTCTCGCCCTGGCTGGCAGCCTGGCTGCCCAATTTCACGTTCCTGGGAACCGGTCTGGTGCTGTTCGCCCGATTGAGGTGACGCCATGTCGAAATTGCACGACCTGCTGGCGCTTGCGGTGGAAGTCGGCGCCTCGGACATTCATATCAAGGCGCAGCAGAAGGCCTATTTCCGCATCAACAGCCTGTTGCAGCCAGCCACCGAAGGCCCGTATTCAGCCGCGGCCATTCAGGACATTGTGACGGAACTGGTGCCACCGAATGTGTCGGCACACCTGGCGGCGACGCACGAGGCCGACTTCTCCCACCACGAACCGGACGTGGGCCGCTTCCGCGTCAACGTCTTCTTCGGCCAGGCCGAGCCGGCCATCGCCCTGCGGCACGTCAAAGCCCGCATCCCGACCGTGGCGGAACTCAACCTGCCGGCAGTCCTGGAATCGCTGGCGGACGTCCAGCGCGGCATCGTGATTCTCTCCGGCACCACCGGCTGCGGCAAATCGAGCACGCTGGCCGCCCTGATCGGCAGCATCAACCGCCGCTACGAACGCCGCATCATCACGGTCGAAGACCCGATCGAGTACACCTTCGTCGATGAGAGAAGCATCATCACCCAGCGCGAAGTCGGGCTGGACACGCTCTCGTTCGCCGGCGCGCTGCGGCAGGTGCTGCGCCAGGATCCGGATGTGATCCTGATCGGCGAAATCCGCGATTCGGAGACGCTGCGCATCGCGCTGCTGGCGGCCGAGACCGGCCATCTGGTCTTCACCACCCTGCACGCCTCCAACGCCGCGCTGGCCGTGCCCCGCCTGCTCGATGAGTTTCCGCAGGGCGAACAGGACCAGATCCGCCTGTCGCTGGCCGGCAACCTGCAGGCCATCGTCTGCCAGCGGCTGATCCCGGACATCGACGGCCAGGTGATTCCCGCGGTGGAGATGCTCTTCAACACCCCGACGGTCAAGAAGATCCTGACCCACAACCAACTCGATCTGCTCTCTGCCGCCATCGAGACCGGCACCGAGGATGGCATGCAAACCTTCGACCAGGCCATCTACAAGCTGATCAAGGAAGGCCGGCTGAACGAGACGGAAGGCATGGAGTACGCCACCAGCCCGGAGAAACTCAAGATGAACCTCCAGGGCATCTTCCTCGACGATTCGCGTCGGATTCTCTCAACCATCTAGGTTGCCACGGGGACTATCACGAGGGGCTCGCAGGCACGCAGCGGAAATAGCCGCCTGCCGATGTGCGGCCGACGTAAAGTAAACCGTGCACCGCGCCCACGTCGGAGTCGAACCCGTCGGGCGTCAGGCGGAACCCCGCGGCGCCGCACGCGCCGTCTACGGCTGGCGTCTCGCAAACCAGCTGCAGGCCAGCGGATCTTCGGCAAAGAACTTGAGCAGCATCTGCGCCACCTTCTCCCGTCCGCTGGCGCTGGGATGCGTGCCATCGGGACCCAAATCGCTGCGCGCCCAAACCAAGCCGTCAGCGGCACGCGGCGTCGTGCCATCGGCCCAGAAATACGGCCCCCAGAGCAGCAGCGGCGCCGGCGCTTTGGCGCCGTCAAAGGCCAGTTCGGAGGTGCCTCTGATCTGATCCTGGATCAGCCAGCGCACGGCAAAGGCGCCCTCGTAGGCATACGGCTCCGGATTCAGATGCGATGCGGCATAGCCGCCGTAGATGCGGCTGCCGAGATAGGCGATGCGCAGGTTCGGAAAACGCGCCCGGGCGTTGTGCAGCACGGCCAGGGTGTCCCGCTGCAACTTACGGCCATGCTCGGGAAGATCGCCGCTCGGCAACTTGTTGGCGAGCTTGACCCAGATCACCTGCACCTGTGCGGTGCCGACCCCCGCCTGCTGCAGGCGCCGGTCGGTTTGCGTCCAGGCAGGTGCCTGGGAATCGACCCACTCAGCCATGGCCTGCCCTCCCTGGGCGCAGTCCACGATCGCCACCTGCGGCGACTTCCGCGAATCCTGATCCGCCAGCTGCTTGAAGCGCGAGAACTCCATGGTCGCATTGGACATGCTGATCGACACCAGGCCGATCTTGCCGTCGGCGGCAGGATGTCCATCTGCATCCAGCGGTTGGATGCGGGCGGTCTGCTGCTGAGCAGCAGCCTGATGCGCGGGCGGCGGATCGTTTCTACCGCCGCCATAGAGCCCGCCATCTTCGCCCTGATAGCGATCGGCCGCCCCCATCTCGGTGAGCGGTTTGAAGCCCGTGGCCTGCTTGCCGGCATCGCCCGCCGGCGCACCGGCACCGCGGTGCGCACCGAGCTGCATGCTCTGCAGAACAGGTCCGTCCGCGCCTCGATCAATGGTGACGGTCACCGGCGCTCCCGCCTTCAGTTCAGCGGCCTTCAGGCCGCCTGCCAGCGGCTTGCCGTCCTCTCCCAGAACGCGGACGTCCGGCGCAATCCGCACGCTGTGTTCGCCGCCGTTGGCGGTGATCTGGAGCACGCCCCGATCCACATCCAGGTTCTGGATCGTGCCCACGGCCTCCAGGGCCGGCAGCGTGGCCGTCGTGAGATACAGCGCCACGCACACACGCACAAGGATCTTCCGCATCACACACCTCCCCTTCCGGCGCGCCGCAGCGGCTGCCGCGTCGTTACCTTGTAGAACGCGAAACGCGCCAGCGTATTGTGGCCGTGCGACGCGTGCCGTCTGCAAACGCCAGCGCTTGAAGGTCGCATGCGGCAAGACCCTATCGGATCCGCGCGAGCCAGCCGTGTGCCGCTGGCTGGTCGAGCTGCACCTGATAGCGCAGGCGCTGATAGTCGCCAACCCGCTCCCGCAGCTCGCTGAACGTGTCCTGCGGCAGCGCCGGTTCGACGCGCGTGAGCCAATCCGCCCAGCTCTCGGACGCGCGGCGCCGCAACGCATCCGGCACGGCCTGCCGCGCGACCCGTTCCATCGTATCGATCAGCGTGGCGCGCAACTGCTCTTCGGACGTCTGCTGGCGATGTGCCAACCGCCGCCGGAAGCGCAACCAGATCAGGCCGGCAAGCAACAACAGCAGCGGTCCCGCCGGACTCCAGATCACGCGCCAGAGGAGCAGCACCAGCGCCATGCCTGCGCTGGCCACCACGCCCAGGATGTTCGCATGCCCGAGCCAGAAGACCACGCGCCGCCAGATGGAAACCACCCAGTCGAGCGCGAGCCGGCCTACGCCAGGCGCGACGTCTGCCGTGGGGCGGCCGTCCGCCGGGGTGGCCTCGACCAGGAGCCAGCGCCGCTCCGCCGCGTCCCAGACTTCAGCCCAGGCGTGACCCGACCGTTCGCGCACCACCCACTGCCCGATCCATGGATTCCATTCGCCGCACGCATAGCCGCCGACGACGCGCGTCGGCAAGCCGCGCGCGCGCAGGATGAGCGCCGCCGCGCTGGCGAAATGCACGCAGAAGCCTTCGCGTCGGCGTGCGAAATCCAGCAGCGGATCGGGGTTCGCGCGCAGCCTGACATCCGCGCGGTAGGTGAAGTTCGAGCCCAGGTACCGTTCCACGCACGCCGCGGCCTGGCGCGCGGTCGGCGCCTCGCGCAAACCCGCGCAGGACTCCACCCAGTTCGAGACGGCACCCGCCACGATCGGCGGAATCTCCAGATACGCCGGATCGGCGGCACCGTCAGGCAGCGGATAGGCGCACCCGCCCGCCGGGCACGCCGCCACATCGACCTGATAGTGCCGCGGCAGGAAGTCGACCACGGCCACCATGCCGTTCGTGTCCGCGTGCGGTGTCCACCCTTCGCATTGCACCATCACCGCATTGCCCGGCACGCTGAGCCCGGCCAAAGCGGAAGGCGCCAGCACCTCGACCCGCCAGACATCGGTCACGGTGTGCTCAGCCCCAGGCGCCAGCACGCAGGGCCGCACGTCGCCTTCCGTCTCGGGCACCACGACTGATGCATGCGCCGACGGCTTCGGATGCTCCGCAACCCAGCGCCCCCCGCTATAGGTCGTGTAGACGCTCTCGCGCAGGTAGACGGGCGCGCTCCCCGCGCGGATCAGCAGCACGGCTCGCGTGCGCCCGGCGAACCCTTGCGGCAAAGCGCGCGTCAACGCCAGATCCACGTTCCGATGCGCATCCCAGCTGGAATGTGTGCCGGCCGACATCCCGAACAGCCCCCGCTGCACGAGCACCGCCAGCCGCTCGAAAGGCCCGCACGCCGCATACGCCAGCGCCAGTACGCCCGCCACCGCCGCGTAGCCCGCAAACCGGGCGCGCCGGGAGTCCCGGCGCCGGCCGTGCGGCTGCGCACCCGCATGCTGCTGCGCCTGGTCAAGCCCGACGGCCAGGGCCACGAAGACCCAGACAAACAGCGTCCCGGTCCCGCGACCCCACCCGCCCGCGCCTTCGCTGCGGCTGAGCACAAGCATCGCCATGGGCAA